>Ga0123352_10000019_pt1 | contig 166725 bp, 137 predicted proteins | sample TergutLab28metaG_FD_89700 | JGI IMG/M metagenome (GOLD analysis project Ga0123352, IMG submission 89700) | Labiotermes labralis P1 segment gut microbial communities from Petit-Saut dam, French Guiana - Lab288 P1 | ecosystem: Host-associated > Arthropoda: Insects > Digestive system > Gut ...
AAGCTTTATTTACACATCAAAGAGTGTGAATTTAGATATAATTTGAGAAATCAAAATTTATTCGTATATTTGCAGAAAAATTTAAGAAATAATCCATTATTCTAATCTTGAACCAATTTTTAATATAATTTCAATTTTTTTTCGTATCTTTGTAAATATTTAAAAAGTCGAAAACAATTAACCACAATCCTCTATGAGCATGTATAAAGATAAAAAAAGAAGAGTTTTTGTATTGGGTGCCGGTGCTTCAAAACACGCCACTAGAAATTTAGATATTCCAATTCCTTTGGCAAGAGAATTTTTTAAATCAGAATATGTTAATACAATACAGAACAGTAGCCATCTAAAAGACTATTGTTTTTACAATTCATCTCTCAATAAATTTATTCAAGGTTTTTTTAATGTCAAGTCAAAAAAAAAATTTAGTAATAAAAAATACCATACTGACATTGACTCTGATGTTAATATAGAAGAAGTCTACTCGTTCCTTGAATTTATTGAGCAAGGAGATTATTATTTTCACGACGAAATATCATTAGTCAATAAAGCCAAAAAAGAACTATTACAATTTTTATTCAACGTTTTGGAAGAGTACCACTACCAGCAATTCGACCGAGAACTTTATGAAAACATAAGTAAGTCTTTAACTGAAGCCGACACCATAATTACTTATAACTGGGACTGTATTATAGAGTCAGTATTAAACGAAACAAAAATTGGAAAAAAAACTCTAAACAACACTTATAATCTATTAGTGCCTATTCAATCAAATAAGAATTTAGATTTCTATGATTATGCTTTTAACAATTATCATAAACCTTATTTTCTAAAACTACACGGTTCAATAAATTGGTATAATTGTAAAGATAAATCTTGCGTTCGCCATACTATTCCTGCCGTTTTTAATATTGACGGAGATTTTCATGGCAATCTTTGGACATGTGATTATTGTGGTTCACTATTAAATTTGATGATTATTCCACCTCATGCACACAAATCTTACAGAACAAATAGAGTTTTTTCATTACAAGCGAAAATCGCAAGCGATAAACTTCAAAATGCTGATGAAATAATAATAATTGGCTATTCCTTTCCCGATTTTGATTTTGAAGCAAATTCTCTTTTTAGAAGAGCAATTATTGAGTATGGGGATTTAAATTGGTATAAAAACTCCAAAAAAATAATTACTATTGTTAACCCTGAAATTAACAGTCCTCAGTATATTGATAAAGTATGCAATTTATTTTCGCTTAACAAGAAGGAAAGAAAGAACTTAAAAACTTTTGAAAGTATTGATAATTTTAATAAAAATTACACTTGGAAATAACCATTACAAAAGGCGTTATGCACCGCCCAAGAGCACCACAAAAAACGGTTATGCTGATGATCGAAACCGCCACTATACAACCAACCGGAAATTAAATTGCTATGAAAACTTATCGAAAAGAACTAACCTTCAACACCACGCACCGCCGTGAGTTCATCAATATTACACCTTATGTAGATGCGTGTTTGCGTGAAAGCGGAATCAAAGAAGGCTTGGTATTGTGCAACGCCATGCACATCACCGCAAGCGTGTTTATCAACGATGATGAAAGTGGTTTGCACCACGACTATGAAGTATGGCTCGAAAAACTTGCACCCGAAAAACCGCATTCGCAATATCGACACAATGGCTTTGAGGACAACGCCGATGCTCATTTGAAGCGACAAATAATGGGGCGCGAAGTGGTTGTGGCTGTTACTAACGGCAAGTTGGATTTCGGCACTTGGGAACAAATTTTTTACGGCGAGTTTGATGGCAAACGTTCCAAAAGAGTATTAGTGAAAATTATTGGCGAATAAACAAAATTAAAAAATTAACGTGAATAACAAACAAATTCAAATTCGCAATTCAACAAGTGATTTTTTGATTTTCACACGACAAAACGATGAAGACGGTATCGCAGTTCGTGTCGAAGATGAAAACGTTTGGCTACGTGTCGAGGCTATTGCCGGTTTATTTCAAAAAACACGCCCTACGATTGTCGAACATCTGAAAAATATCTTTTCGAGTGGAGAATTAGATGAAAATTCAGTATGTCGGAAATTCCTACATACTGCCGACGACGGCAAAAATTACAATGTTAACTTCTATAGTTTAGAGGCAATTATAGCCGTTGGTTATCGTGCGGATTCGCAACGGGCAATTTTGTTTCGACAATGGGCAACAAACGTTTTGAGCAATTTTTCAAGAAAAGGCTATGTATTGGATAAAAATCGTTTGATCAACGATCAGGTATTCTCCAAAGATTATTTTGACGAACTAATCTCCGAAATCCAGGAAATTCGAGCAAGTGAGCGAAAATTTTATCAAAAAATTACCGATATTTACGCAACAGCCGTTGATTACGATTCCGGCAGTCCGGTTACCAAAACTTTTTTTGCGACCGTTCAAAACAAATTGCATTTTGCTATTCATCAAAATACCGCTGCGGAATTAATCGTGAAACGTGCCAGTTCTAAAAAAGAGAATATGGGCTTGACCAATTGGAAAAACGCTCCTCACGGCAAAATTATCAAAACAGATGTGAGCATTGCAAAGAATTATTTATCGAAATTAGAACTTTCTGAACTTAACGAAATCGTTACGATGTATTTGGATTATGCAAACCGACAAGCCCGAAAATTTATTCCAATGACGATGGAAGATTGGAAAACCAAATTAGATGCTTTTTTGAATTTCAACGATGAAAAAATTGGCGATGGAATAGGAAAAGTAACGCACGAAATCGCCAAAACCTTTGCCGAAAGCGAGTTTGATAAATATCGTGTTATCCAAGATAAAACGTATCAATCCGATTTTGATAAGTTGATAGAACAAATAGAACCGTAATAATCCATGTTCAGTTTAGAAAAAAAACGCTGGCAGTGGCTCGCAATCCTTTTCCTTTCGATGGTTTGGGGATCGTCGTTCATTCTGATGAAAAGAGGATTGGAGGCTTTCGATTATATGCAAGTTGGCGCCATGCGAATCTTTTTAAGTTTTGTGATTATGTTGCCGATTGCGATTAAAAATTTACGATTAATCAACAAGAAAAACATCGGTTATCTCATCACGTTGGGAATGATTGGAAATTTTATTCCTGCCGTTTTGTTTACGTTGGCACAATCGGAAATCACGAGTTCGTTGGCGGGAATTTTGAATGCGATAGCGCCGTTTTTTGTATTGGCTATTGGTGTGATTTTTTTTGGAAACAGACCGAGTGTTTGGCAGTATATCGGTATTTTTGTAGGATTTTTCGGTGCGTTTTGGTTGATGAGCGATGGAAATTTGAGTGCTTTGGGAAGTATCAACCGATATGTTTGGTTGATTGTGATAGCAACTGCGATGTATGGCGTTAGTTCGAATTTGATCAAATATAGATTGCAGAATTTGAACGGCATTCAGATTACATCGTTGAGTTTCTTTTTTGTTGGACCTTTGGCAGGACTCATGCTTGGTTTCACGGATTTGAAAACGCCAATGCTTTCGCCCGATTTTTACTCGAGTTTAATTGCAACGTTGATATTGGCTTTATTCGGCTCTGTTCTTTCGCTGTTTGTTTACTATAATCTCATTCATCGTGCAGGTCCTGTTTTTGCTTCGTCGGCAACGTATGTTGTACCGTTTTTCGCTCTGCTTTGGGGCATTTGGGATGGCGAGGCGATTCGTTCAATCCATATTTACTGTTTGTTGATTATTTTGCTGGGAGTTTATTTATCGAGTCTGAGGCGGAAGGGTCAAAAATAGCAAACAGATTCCTCGACTTCGCATACTTCGTATGCTCCGCTCGGAATGACAGCGTTGTGGTGTGGGAAAAGAATGTAGGGGCGAGGCATGCCTCGCCCCTACATTCCTCCTCTCTAAAAAACCTCGTCATTTCGAGCGAAGCGAGAAATCCCCTTGCTATTTTAACCTTTTTTTACCACCGTTTCGGTGCTTTCTCTTTCGGATATTCTTGTCGGAATTTTTCCCAGTATTTTTTGATTTCGGAGCGCATTTCTTTGTGCAGCCAAAGAATTCCGATGAGGTTGGGTAATGCCATCAACACAATGGCAATACCTGTAAAGAGCCACACTAATGTTGTGTCGATAACTGCGCCCGCAGCAAACGCAACCACATAAAATAATCGGAACGGTGTTACCCATTTAACACCGAACAGATAAACCACCGCGCGATCGCCGTAATATCCCCACGACAAAGACGTTGTAAACGCAAAAAACAGCAAGCACAACGGAATAATATATCGTCCGAAATCGCCGAACAGACTGCGTGAAAATGCTTCGGTAGTCAATGGCGCCGAGTGCAACAGCGATTTCCCCGAAAGGGAAACATCGTTGGAAATTCGGGATTTTGCAACGTTGAGCGTGCCGTTAAACGGCTCATTATTTCTATCTGTAACGCGAACATTTTCGGCAATAGAGCGGTTGTGAAGCACAGTTACTGGCGATGTAATAATACCTTCTTCCACAAGGATATCGCCCGAAAAAACGAGATAATCACCTTCTCTTTGATTGGAAAAAAATGCGAGAAGGTGTTCGGTATTGTCGGTTTGTTGCACGATATAGGTGTCGGTTCTTTGAAACGATGTATCCACGCGTTCCGACCAAACTCCCGAACTGATCAACACAATTCCCGTGAAAAAACAAATAATAATCGTATCAATAAACGGCTCAAGAAGCGAAACCATGCCTTCGGAAACGGGTTCGTCGGCTTTCGCCGCAGCATGTGCGATTGGTGCAGAGCCTTGCCCGGCTTCATTGCTAAACAATCCGCGATTCACACCGCGATTAAACACCCACGCAAAAGCAGCACCCAAAAAGCCTCCGGTGGCTGATGCACTCGTAAAAACATTGGAAAACACCGAGCCGATTGATGGTAAAATATTTTGATAATTGTAAATCAAAACAGCCATTCCACCAATGAAATAAAGAAATATCATAAACGGAATCACTGCTGATGCAACGTTGGCAATGCGTTTGATGCCGCCCAAAAGGATGATGGCTAAAATAATCGCCAAAACTCCGCCGGTTAAAAGTTTGTCAACGCCAAACGCTGATTCGAATGAGTTTGCGATGGAATTGATTTGAGGTAAATTTCCTGTGCCAATACTCGAAATGATGGTACAAAACGCGAAAATCGCTGCAAGAACTTTCCAGTTGAGACGGTTTTTCATGTAATACATTGGTCCTCCGGAAATGGTGCCGTCGGAAGCAATTTCGCGGTATTTATGCGAAAGCGAAACCTCAACCATCTTCGTTGCCATACCTAAAACGGCGGTCATCATCATCCAAAACAAAGCGGCGGGACCTCCCAAATGAATTGCCAACGCAACTCCTGCAATGTTGCCTGTTCCAAGTGTTCCTGAAAGGGCTGCCGAAAGTGCTCCATAGTGTGTCGTGTCGCCGGGATGGTCGGCTTTGTCAAAGCGTCCACGTGTGATGCGAATAGCATGTTTGAAATACCGAACTTGCGGAAAACGCAGGTAAATCGTGAAAAATAGTCCTGTTCCGAGTAAGAGAAACACGAACCAACTGCTGCTGCCGAGGTAACTATCGAGGGTTTCGAGAAGGGTTGCAATGTTCATGGTTTTGAGGTATTCTTTGTTTCCGCAAAGATACAAAAAGTTTTTAAACTACACCAAGCCCTTTCAAAAAGACCATCAAAATTGCGATGGGTGCTATAAATCGAATGATGAACATAAACACAGGAAACAACCGTATTTTCAGCGTTCCCTGATTACTGAGTTCGTCTTTGGTTTGCCTAATATCGTAAAACCAACCCAAGAAAACGACAACGAAAAGTGCTCCTAACGGCAACAAAATGTTGGACGCAAAAAAGTCGCTGTTGTCGAAAATACTTTTGTTAAATATTTGAACGTGTTTCAATGGACCAAACGAAAGCGTTGTAAATGCACCCAAAGCACAAGCCAATGTTGTAGCAACCGTAGTTGCAAGAACTCGTTTAAGTTTAAATTCTTCAACCAAATACGCCACAATAACTTCGAGTAACGAAATAATTGAGGTAATCCCTGCAATGGCGACCAATACAAAAAACAACAGCGCAAAATAAACACCGCCCGTCATTTGTTGAAATATCGCGGGAAGCACGACAAACACCAACCCCGGACCTTGATCGGGATACATTCCAAACGAATATACTGCGGGGAAAATCGCCATACCTGCTAAAATCGCCATAATGCAGTCGGTTATCGAAACGGAGAACGCCGTTCGCGACATGTTGACATCTTTTTTGATGTACGAACCGTACGTGATTAGTGCGCCCATGCCGACACTCAGCGAAAATACAGACTGTCCAAGTGCTGCCAACAATACATCCGAATTTATTTTTGAAAAATCGGGCTTAAATAAAAATTTCAAACCTTCCGCAGAACCCGGCAATGTAAGTGCTTTCACAGCAAGAATAACCAAAAAAACAAAAAGCAAAGGCATCAGTACTTTTGCAGAACTTTCAATACCTTTTCGAACACCAAACATGATAACAACAGCGGCTAAAAACATCGTAGTCAATTGCCAAATCAAAGGTCGTGCCGCTTGTGTGTGAAAATGTTCGAAAACTTGCTTAGGGTCTTGCACTGCTGTTGTTGAGGAAAACACATCTTTCACGGCAAGTACAACATATTCTAAAGTCCAACCCGTAATCGTACTGTAAAAAGTTAGTATGACAAATGCCGCTAAAATACCCATCAATCCGACCAAATACCAAGGTTTTTTTGGTGCCAATTTTTTGAACGAACCGTAAGAATTGCTTTGTCCTCTGCGACCAATAATAAATTCCGAAAGCATCGCCGGAATTCCAATAATCAAAACAAAAGCAAAATAAATAATTAGAAATGCAGCACCGCCGTTTTCCCCTGCCATGTAAGGAAACCGCCAAATGTTTCCCAATCCCACAGCCGAACCTATTACTGCTGCAAAAACACCAAACCTACTGCTGAAGCCGTCTCTTGAGTTTTGATTCATGACACAAATTTTTTACAAAGGTACAAAAAAATTATTGAGTTTTGCAATTTCTCATACTAAGATTGATCCGCCGTCTTGAAATATCAACGTCTAATACTCTAACCAATACATTTTGCTGCAATCGAACAACTTCGTTCGGATTAGAAACAAAACGATCGGCCATTTGGCTGACATGTACCAATCCGTCCTGATGCACGCCAATATCCACAAAAGCCCCGAAAGCAGTGATGTTCGTAACAATTCCCGGAAGGATCATGCCTGCAACCAAGTCTTCAATTTTGTTGATGTTTTTATTGAATTCAAAAACTTCAAATTTGGTACGCGGGTCTCTGCCCGGTTTTTCCAATTCTTTCATAATGTCCTGTAAGGTGGGCAATCCGCAATCCGGAGTAATAAATTCTCTGATATTGATTTTGTCGCGGTATTCTTTTTGTTCTAATAATTCGGGAACGGAACAGTTTGCATGTCTCGCCATTTGCTCCACCAATTTGTAGCGTTCAGGATGTACAGCACTTTGATCCAACGGATTTTTTGCGTTTCGAATTCGTAAAAACCCTGCGCACAATTCAAAAACTTTTTCGCCCAAACGAGGCACTTTTTTTAATTGTACGCGTGATTCGAACTCGCCGTTTTCATTTCGATAATCCACGATGTTTTGTGCTATCGTTGGACCAATTCCCGAAACATACGTCAATAATTCTTTACTCGCCGTATTAAGTTCAACGCCTACATTATTCACACAACTAACGACTGTATCTGTCAACGCTTCCTGCAATTTTGGTTGATTAACATCGTGTTGATACTGCCCTACTCCGATTGACTTTGGATCAATTTTTACCAGTTCCGACAACGGATCCATCAATCGACGTCCGATGGAAACCGCTCCGCGAACTGTTACATCATAATTCGGAAATTCTCTACGTGCCACGTCCGACGCGGAATAGATTGAAGCCCCACTTTCATTCACCATCACAATAATAGGTGTATTTTTGAAATAAGCACGACGAACAAAAGCTTCGGTTTCGCGCCCTGCTGTACCGTTTCCGATGGCAATGGCTTCTATTTTGTAAGCTTCTACCAAGTGTTCGACTTTTTTTATCGCTTCGCTTTCTACAACTGTAGAAGTGAATGGATATATGGTTTCGTTATGCAATAATTGGCCTTGTTTGTCCAAGCACACCACCTTGCAACCTGTCCGAAACCCCGGGTCTATCGCCAATACAGTCTTTTGCCCCAATGGAGAAGCCAACAGTAATTGACGTAAATTTTCGGTGAAAACATTGATGGCTTCCGCGTCGGCTTTTTCTTTCAGAATGCCCAATATTTCGGTTTCCATAGAAGGCGATAACAAACGTTTGTAACTGTCTGCAATGGCTGTTTTGACTTGTTTGGACGCGTCGTTATGACCTTTTATAAATGTTTTTTCTAAGGTTTCGATGGCTGCTTCATTGTTTTCGGGCTCTACTTTTATTTTCAAAAAACCTTCTTCCTCACCGCGCAACATCGCTAAAATCCGATGTGATGGAGCCTTCATTGCGGGCTCGTTCCAATCAAACCACGATTGATATTTTTCACCTTCTTCTTCCTTATTTTTCGCAACTTTCGAACTTAGAAACGCCGTTCGTTTGTACAAATTTCGCATCCGATTGCGTGCCGTAGCATCTTCGTTGACCCATTCTGCAATAATATCGCGTGCCCCTGCTAAGGCTTCTGCCTCGCTGTGAACTTCTTTTTCATCGCTGACATATTTCGCCGATTCGGCTTCAACATCAAACTGATTTTGCTGAAATAGTTTGTGTGCCAAAGGCTCTAATCCCTTAGAAATAGCGACGGTTGCACGTGTTTTTCGTTTGGGTTTATACGGCAAATACAAATCTTCCAATTCGGACATGATTTCTGCGTCCATGATTTTCTTTTCCAATTCCGGTGTCAATTTACCTTGTTCGCAAATAGATTGTAAGATCACATCGCGACGTTTATCCAGTTCTTTCATCCGGTTTAAATGGTCGCGAATGGCTAAGATTTGCACTTCGTCCAAACTGCCTGTCGCTTCTTTTCGATAACGAGCAATAAATGGCACGGTTGCTCCGCTTTCTAACAGCTCAATGGTTTTCGCTACTTGATGTATGCCGATATTTAGGATTTGTGATATTTTAGTGATGTAATTCATATTCTGTAATTTGTAGTTACTTCTATACTGATTCCGACCACAAAGATAAGAGTAATTTTTCAATTAACAAAGTTGTAAGTTACAAAGTTGTAATTTTTTTGTATCTTTGCAAAAAAAATCAAACCAAAAACACAATCTGCATGAAAAACAAACTATTTCCCCTAATCGCATTTCTCCTTGCCTTTGCTTTTATCCTTATTTCTTGCGGCAAAGACGACGATGATAATACGCCAACAATTGTTTCTGTAGTCAATGTAACGCTGAATCAAGCCGACACCACATTGGGTATTAACGATGTACTAATACTAACGGCAACCATACTGCCTAATAATGCTACGAATAAAACAGTATCATGGGAAAGTAGCGATACCACGGTAGTAACCGTTGCCAATGGCAAAATAACAGCTATTGCTCAAGGCTCTGCTATCATTACGGTAACTACACAAGATGGCAACAAAACCGCCACTTGTGCTGTAACTGTAGATACTATTACTGTAACCAGCATATCGTTGAACCAAAGAACTGTCGCACTCGTCGAAGGTGCTACCCATACTCTCACAGCAACCATATTTCCCGTCAATGCTACAAACAAAACAGTAATATGGACATCGTCCAATACCAATATTGCCACTGTTACTGATGGCACTATCACGGCCATTTCCGTCGGCTCTACCACCATTATCGCAACTACTCAAGATGGTAGTAAAGCCGATACGTGTTCAATCACAGTAACAATGCCCAACAGATGTAATATAAACACGCCCGGTTGGGGTTCAAGCCTTGGTATTGTATCTTTTGCTACAACTACCCAACGTACTATTTTCAATGATAGTATCACTCAAATTTGGTCTGATGCTGTTAGAACTACCAATTGCAATAAAACAAACTTTGCAGGTGGTTCTTTTGGCAATTTCAATGCTGACTGTCGTTCCAATCCCGATCATCCCGGCGATTTATTTTCGTGGTGTGCTATTATTCGTTTTCAAGACCAACTTTGTCCGGGTGATTGGCGTGTTCCTACCCGTCAAGATTTTATAGATTTGGATATCGTTATGGGTGGAACCGGAAGTAACCAGACTGATTCTGCTCATCTGGTTCAGTATATCGGTACTGATGTTAATCAGTGGGCAGGTACCTACGGTGGCTTCTGCTATTTGGATGGTTCGTTGAGTAACCAAGGTTCCTACGCACTTTACTGGTCACAAGCGGATGAATCTGCTGGCCACGGGGGCAGCTTGTACTTCACTTCGGATGGCTATGTCAACCCACGGGATTGGGGCAGCAAGTTCTATGGATTCACACTTAGGTGCATTCGTTAGTGGCTGTTGCACAACTAACTCCTTCGTAGCTTGAAGATTCGTCGACTTCGCGCACTTTGTGCGCCTCGCTCGGAATGACGCGCGTTTCGCTAAAAGGAGAGTGAGGGAATTTGGAGGCTTTGCCTCCAAATTCCCTCACTCTTTTCCCCTCTCCTCTTTTTAGTGTCGTCATGTCGAGCGAAGCGAGACATCTGTTAGTTATTTTACTTGAACCATTTTTTCTATTCCATTGGCATAAACATATACCCACCTTTGCCGTTTGCTTTTAACGTTCCAATTCCTGGATAAGCAATGTGCATACCGGCAACGAGAAAATTGTGTTCAACGATATAGTTCAACATTTCCAAACGCGCTTGCACAGCTTTTTTGTTGTCAACATCGAACGTAACTGAAACCGTAGGGTAGGGCATTTGTACAGCCATTGCGTGCACCATATCGCCCCAAATCAGCACATCGTCAATGACGTAAACGGTGTGACCAGGTGTATGTCCGAAGTTCGGCAAACATTCGATAACACCGGCAACAACCATTTCGCCGGGCTCAAATAAAATCAACTTGTCGCGATAAGCATTAATGACTGCATTTGCCAAATTTTGCGCTTGGGTTTCCGGACGCTCAATATAGAAATAGTCATATTCGGGTTTTGCCAAATACAAATTCGCATTGGGAAATGTTTTTAAACCGCTTCCTTCAAGCAATCCACCAATGTGATCGCCATGCATGTGTGTGATCAAAATTGCATCAATCATTTCCGGAGTAACATTGTATTGCAATAAATTGTTGAACAATTCTCGGCCAAAACCAGCGTCGATTAACACATTTTTACCCGTTGTTGTGCGAACCAAAAACGCGTTTGTTGCGCTTGGGTAGTAGCCGTCGGGCATGGTCTCTGCAAGCATTTCCGGTGTTGCACCAATCAAAATATCGGCATTTCTTTGGCTTTGTCCTTCGGAAAGCATGATGATTTGGTTGTTGGTTTTTGTTTGATACAAATACGTGTTGAATTGTCCGAAAACTGTAGGACTAATCAAGATAAGTGCGATAGTTAAGATTGTTTTCATAGTTTTTTTTGCAAAGATACAAAAAAAAACGTATCTTTGCAATCAAAAAATCGTAAGATACCTGTGGCTTTAAAAAACATAATGAAATACACACAACAAACAATTTGTTTGATATTCTTCTGTTGTTTAGGATATAGTGGTTTTTCTCAATACATTATTAAAGGAAAAGTTACAGATGCAAAAACCGGAGAAGGGATTCCTTTTGCTGCCGTGCAATTCCCGCGTACATCAATTGGCACAACAACCGACTTTGATGGTTTTTTCACGCTGTCACACAACAAATCTTTTGATTCGTTGATGGTCAGCGTGCTTGGTTATCATACGCGTGTTAGGCCTATTCCGAAAGATTCAAGAACTGTAATCATTGATTTTCAATTAAATTCAACAACATTTGAATTAGGAGAAGTGATTATTCGTGCGGGAGAAAATCCTGCTCATCGAATTTTGCGTGAAGCTGCAAGACGCAAAGATGACTTTAATTTCGAACGTGCCGATGCTGTGCAATACGCGAGCTACCAAATCACAGATGTTGCTTTGACTAATCTTACAGAAAGCTTTACACAACAACGTGCGATGCGGCAATTTACAAAAATTTTCGACTCGTTGGCAAAAATTGCCGGAGATGACGGAAATATGGTTTTACCGTTTTTTGTATCTGAAAATTCCAGTATGGTTTATCGCCGAACACGTCCAACCTATGAAAAAGAAGTCATTCACGCCAGTCGTGCTGCAGGATATTTGTTAGACGATTTAAATGTGCTTGCACCTCTCCTCGGAGCAAGTTCTCAAAAGTATAATTTTAACAACAATTGGTTAAATATTTTTGATCGAAATTTTATGTCACCTTTGGCAGACGGAGCATTACTCTTGTATGAAGCTTATTTGTTAGATACGGTTTATGTGAATGATGTGTGGTGTTATGAAATCAAAATTAAACCAAAAAACGAGATTGATGTTGTTTTTGCGGGAAAAATCTGGATAGGCGTTGAAGATTACGCGCTTTACCGAGTTTCTGCAGAAATTGGACGTTCGGCGAATTTAAATTTTATCCGAAGATTTCTCATTCATCAGGATTATCAAAAAACACCGGAAGGCTTTACTGTACCTATACGCTCGCGGGTTTTGATTGATGTGGTGGATTTCCCCGGATTGCCTGCGGAATTTATTTTAAAATTTAATAGTTATTACAGCGATTTTGTATTTGGAGAGCCCAAACCCATATCATTTTTCGATATGCGAGTTCAAGTTTTGGATGGTGCCGACCGTAAAACAATCGAATTTTGGAGAAATGAACGATTGGAAAAAAGCAATGATACCATTACAGTCGAACGTGCATTTGCAACTATTGATACCATTCGCCAAAATCCGCAGATTCGTGTACGTAGAGAGCTTTTGAATTTGGTTTGGAAAGGTTATTTCCCGATTACAAAAGATATTGAATTGGGACATTGGGCAACATGGTTCGGCTACAACGATATCGAAGGTTTTCGATTACAACTCACACCTCGAACATCCTACGAATGGAGCAATATTTGGGAGTTCAGAGGAATGGTGGCTTGCGGATTTAACCAGCAATCATTACCATTAACAGGGGAAAAACAGCCCATAAAATTTGGTATTGAAGGCTCTTATTTTTTCGATCGAAACTCGTGGACACGGTTAACTATCGGGTATCAAGAGGATGACTTGAAATTAGTGTCTGTGAATCGAACTATAGATGTTGCAGATTTTTTACCCTTGTTTCAAACATTTGCGATGCAGTTTCCACCAAATGGCAGTCGAATAGCACGTTCGCAAGAAATCTACGCTCGATTTCAGACTGATTTAGGAAGATCTAAAACACATATTTTTTCAGCCACACATCGAACGTTTGATCCATATTTCGATTTTAAATTCGTCAATCCAAATACGCGCGAAACGGCTACTAATTACAAAGTTGCAGAATTGTCGTATGGACTTTTATTTGCCAAAAAACGGACTCAAATAGTGGTTGGCAACGAGCGTTATTTTATGCAAGGCACTCTGGGTAATGCGTGGGAATTCCGCTATGCATACGGACTTCCGCTTGGTGACGATTATGTAAGTTATCATCGCTTAGGCTTGAATTATAGTCGTGTTTTTCGATTTGGATTGCTAGGTGCAACGCGTGTAAGTGCCACGGCAAGCACGGTTTTAGGACAAGTTCCGAATACCGAAATTGTGCAATTTCAAGGCAACAATACGTGGTTTGAAAGTTATCAAGGCTACAATGGTATGGCATTCAACGAATTTATTGCTGATCAAGCTTTGGAGTTGCAGGCAAAACACTTTTTTGAAGGGTTGTTTTTTAACCGAATTCCTTTGTTCAAACATCTGCGTTTTCGAGAAATTGTCGGAGCGAATGTGATTTTTTCTCGGGTTAATCGCATTGAAAATTTAGACTTCGATCCTAATATTTTTCAACCGATGGAGATAGGAAAACCTTACGCAGAGATCTATTACAGTGTTGATAATATTTTCAGATTTTTGCGCGTTACAGCCGTTCATCGTCTCACGTATTTGAATCATGAAGGTATTCCGAGTTTGTTCGGCATCAAAGGTTTTTCGTTGAAATTTTCGGCGAATTTTGCGTTGTAACATCGTGTAGGGGCGGGGTTTGCCCGCCCTAATAATCATTTATCACAATTGTAATCGTAGGGCGGGCAAACCCCGCCCTTACGGCTTATTTCAACAATTCCCCTTTCAAATAGGCAACAGCATCCACAAAACCACTGATTTTCGTGCCGCTTGCAGTCGCTGAAAACGGCTGCCCTCCTCCACTTCCATCAATAAATTTGGCAGCTTCTTTAATGAGCGTGTTGGCATTGTATCCGGCCTTCACAATATCATCGCCCAAGGTCAACGTGATTGACGAACGATCGTTTTGCACCGATTTTGCAATAAACACCAAATTTGGCACTTCTTTTCTTAAATCAACCGCCAAACCCTTAATGATTTCAGGCAAAACATGCTCGTCGAGCAGTTCAATTAATTGAATATGGTTAGTCTGTTTCGCGCTATTCAATAAGTGTTTTTTCAGTTGCTGTTTACGAGATTCCATAAAATCTCCAACTTGTTTCTTTAACTCCTCATTGTCCTGAATGGTTTTCAATACCGCCTGCTTAAGGTTAGACGATTTAAACATTTCTTGCAATTCTCTGAACGAATCTTGCAAGCCAAACCAATAATTTTCCACTTCTTTGGCAGTAATGGCTTCGATTCGACGAACTCCGGCAGCGATTGCGCCTTCCGAAATAATTTTAAAAAATCCAAGTTGTCCGGAGTTCAAAATGTGCGTTCCACCGCATAATTCTGACGATTCTCCAAGTTCAATCACACGCACCTCATCGTCATATTTTTCGCCAAACAGCATTAATGCGCCTTTCTCTTGTGCCTTATCAATAGGGATATTACGAGATTCTGCCAAAGGCAGACATTTACGAATTTCTGCATTTACCATTTTTTCTACTTGGCGAATTTCCTCATCCGTTACTTTATGAAAATGCGAAAAATCAAAACGCAAACTTTCCGCACGAACCAACGACCCTTTTTGCTCAACGTGCGTGCCAAGTACTGTACGCAATGCATGATGCATTAAGTGTGTAGCGCTGTGATTACATGCGATTGCCAGACGCGCCTCCATGTCAATCTGTGCTGTGAATGTTTGCTCAGGCTTTTCGGGCAATTCCGAACATAAATGAATGATTAAATTGTTTTCTTTTTTTGTATCAAAAATCGGTGTTTTGTTGTTTTGCAAATCAATCAAAATTCCTTTGTCCCCTACTTGTCCGCCACTTTCAGCATAAAACGGCGTTTGATCCAACACCAATTGAAAATACGTTTTATTTTTTGCAGAAACTTTGCGATATTTCAAAATACGCGCCTCACAAGAGAATTCATCATAGCCCACAAAATTCGTTTCTTCATCGGAGTGAAGCATAATCCAATCATCGGTCTCAACAGCAGCAGCCTCTCGCGAACGTTCTTTTTGCTGGTTGAGTTCCTTTTCAAATTCGTCGTAACTTACTGTTAATCCATTTTCTTTCAAGATCAAATCCGTCAAATCGAATGGAAATCCGTACGTATCATAGGCTACAAATGCGTCGTGTCCGGAAATTTTGGTTTGATTTTCGCCCTTCGCCTTTGCCATAATTTGGTCGAGTAAGCGAATACCCGATTCCAAGGTTCTCAAAAATGCGGCCTCTTCTTCGGCAATTACTTTGGTGATGAGTTCCTGCTGTGCTTTGAGTTCTTTGAACTGATCACCCATTTCCGCACTCAACAACGGCACCAATTGACACATAAACGGCTCTCTAAAATTCAAAAACGTATAGCCGTAACGTACGGCACGACGTAGGATTCGACGAATGACATAACCCGCTTTATTGTTCGAGGGTAGCTGTCCATCGGCAATTGCAAAACTCACTGCTCGCAAATGGTCGGCAACTACACGCATCGCAACATCAGATTTTGAATCTTTACCGTAAGTCTGTTTACAAAGTTTTGCAAGCAGTTGAATGATAGGCTGAAAAACATCAGTATCATAATTCGATTGTTTGCCTTGAACCACCATACACAAACGCTCAAAGCCCATACCTGTATCCACATGTTTGGCAGGTAATTCAACAAGTGAACCGTTGGCCATACGATTGAATTGCATGAATACCAAATTCCAAATTTCAATCACCTGCGGATGATCTTTATTCACCAAATCACGACCTGAAACTTTCGATTTTTCTTCCATAGAACGAATATCCACATGGATTTCCGAACACGGACCACATGGGCCTGTTTCGCCCATTTCCCAAAAATTATCTTTTTTACTTCCAAATAAAATATGGTCTTCGGGAACAATATTTTTCCACAAATCATAAGCCTCCATATCCTTGGAAGTACCGTCTTTTTCGTCACCTTCGAAAACCGTTACATACAAATTTTCTTTCGGAATATTGTAGATTTCGGTCAACAATTCCCAAGCATATTCAATTGCTTCTTTTTTGAAATAATCACCAAACGACCAATTGCCAAGCATTTCGAACATGGTGTGATGATACGTATCGTGTCCGACTTCCTCCAAATCATTGTGTTTTCCCGATACACGCAAACATTTTTGCGTATCGGCCACACGCAAATATTTTACAGGCGAATGTCCGATAAAAATATCCTTAAATTGGTTCATTCCCGCGTTGGTAAACATCAACGTGGGATCATTTTTTATCACCATCGGCGCGGAATCCACGATATGGTGCTGTTTACTTGCAAAGAAATCTAAAAATGTTTTTCGAATTTGTGAAGAAGTCATGGTTTTTGGTAAAAATTAACTTGCAAAGATACAATTTTTTTTTTACTTTTTTTGTAAAATTGCATTTTTTTTTGTATCTTTGTAGGTTTATATGAACAAAACACATGGCAAAAGGTACTAAATACGCTTTCGATCCGCATTCGCTTTCAGTAAAAAAGGTAAAAGTGAGCAAAAAAGAGATTTTTAAAAGAATACTCTTCTATTTGTGTTTGACTATTGTTTTGTTTGCTTCAGCGGTTGCATTTACGGTTTATGTTTTTGATTCTCCAAAAGAACGTCGACTGCGACGCGACTTGGAACAATCTCAATTTCAATATCGCCAATTAGATAGAAGGGTTGAGCATCTTTCGTTTGTTCTCAGGGATATTCAAACACGTGACGAAAATCTGTATCGCATTATTTTCGAAGCTGAACCACCCAAAAAAGATGCTCGTTTGTTGGGAAATGAAACTTACGAAGAGTTTCGGGCTAATTCAAGCGCTGATCTAATCATTAATACGTCATTAAGGGTAGATGAGTTGACCAAGCGGATGTATATGCAGTCTACATCGTTCGATGATGTCTACAAAATGGCTAAAAACAAACAAGAAATGTTGGCAGCTATGCCCGCTATTTTTCCCGTGAATAAAGAAACAGCACAAGTCCATTCGGGATTTGGTAGGCGAATGCACCCTATTTTCCGAGTATATCAACCACACGAAGGAGTTGATATCGTTGGGCCACACGGTACACCTATTTATGCTACCGGCGATGGAATTGTAGTTAGGTCGGGATTCTCCGATGGTTATAGAGGCTATGGAATTATGGTTCTTATTGATCACGGTTTTGGATTTCAAACGTTATACGCACATTTAAGTAAAACAGATGTTCGTGTCGGACAAAAAGTCAAACGCGGCGATATCATCGGACGTATGGGAAATACAGGGCGTTCAGTTGGTACACACTTACACTACGAAGTAATTCTACACGGCAACAAAGTTAATCCGGTGCATTACTTTTTCGGTGATGTAACACCCGAAGAATACCTGCAAATTCTTGAGAAAGCTAACGAAATTAACCAAAGTTTGTCATAACATGGAATCCGTAAAAATGTTCTATACCATTGGTGAAGTAGCGGGAATGTTCAAAGTTAACACATCGCTCATTCGCTTTTGGGAAAAGGAGTTTGACGTAATCAAACCACAGCGGAACAAAAAAGGTAATCGCCTATTTACAGCCTCGGATGTGGATTATTTTCATCAAATTTATCATTTGGTGAAAGAGCAAGGCTTTACATTGCAAGGTGCTAAAGAACGCTTGAAGTCAAAGGTTTCGGAAGATACGGATGCTAAATTTGAAACCATAAAAACGTTGAAAAATGTGAAAACATTTTTGCTGAACTTAAAAGAAAATTTATAATATGCTTCTTAACTATATCACTTGGAATGTTGATCCTGTAGCGTTTTCCATAGGTGGATTTGAAATTCGCTGGTATGGATTGATGTTTGCTTTGTCATTTGCATGCACATTTTATTTATGTTTGTGGATGATGAAAAAAGAGAAAAACGATTTGACTATTCCCGATACTTTGTTGTTTTATTTAGCCATTGGCACGATTGTTGGCGCACGTTTGGGACATTGTTTTTTCTACGAACCGGCTTATTATTTGGCAAATCCAATTGAGATTTTTAAAATTCGAGACGGCGGATTGGCCAGTCATGGTGCGGCTATTGGAATTTTGATTGCCTTATATTTTGCAGCAAGAAAACACAAAACAACGTTTTGGTATATGACCGACCGTGTAGTGATTTTTGTAGCATTTACAGGGATTTTAGTGCGCCTTGGAAACTTATTTAATTCTGAAATTTACGGTCATGCAACCACTTTACCATGGGGGTTTATATTCGTACATAATGGAGAAGTGCTACCCAAACATCCGACACAACTTTACGAAGCATTGAGCTATCTTTTTATTTTCGCAGGTTTGCTGTGGTATTACATCAAACAAAATTACAAACCCAAAGAAGGTGTCCTTTTCGGAAGTTTTCTGATTTTACTGTTTGGTGCGCGTTTTGCAATCGAGTCTATCAAAGAAGTGCAAGTCGATTTTGAGGAAAGCATGTGGTTGAATATGGGACAAATTCTCAGTATTCCATTTATTTTAGCCGGAGTTGTGATTTTGTGGATGGCCATAAAAAATAAATTGCCGAATTTTCCGAAACATCGTACGGACGTTGCGCGGAATGCTCCAACAAAAAAAACATGAAAAATTTATTGTCGAAACTAAAAACCATGCCATACGTCAGACATTTGACCGATAAGTACGTCATCACGCTGATTGTATTTGGCGTTTGGGTGCTTTTCTTCAGTTCGAATAATTTACTTTCACAACGTAAATTGCGTAAACAACTCAAAGAACACAAAATTGAGCGCGAGTATTACATCCGCGAAATAGAAACCAATAAACGTAATATTTACTTATTGGACAACGATTTGGAACATTTGGAAAAAATAGCCCGTGAAAAATTCCTCATGAAACGGGATAATGAAGATATTTTTATTTTTGTAGAGGAATAGTTCTGTCGCCGTCATTCCGAGCGAAGTCGAGGAATCTCCTTGTTATTTTCAACTTTTTTTCGTATCTTTGCAGTCATAAAAAACTAAAAAAAAATAATTATGAGTACAATTCTTGACATTCACGCTCGTCAAATCTTAGATTCCCGCGGAAATCCGACGATTGAAGTTGAAGTATTAACCGAAGATGGCTATTTTGGTCGCGCCGCTGTTCCTTCGGGAGCATCCACCGGCATTCACGAAGCCGTAGAACTTCGTGACGGAGACAAGTCCAAATATTTGGGTAAAGGTGTTCTGAAAGCCGTCAACAACGTAAATACTGAAATCGCTGATGCTTTGGAAGGTATTGATGTAACCGACCAAAACGAAATTGATAAAATTATGATTGAGTTGGACGGAACTCCAAATAAAGGTCGTTTGGGTGCCAATGCAATTTTGGGCGTTTCATTAGCTTGCGCACATGCTGCTGCCGAGTTCACTAATCAACCATTGTATCGCTACATTGGCGGAACAAACGCTAACACATTGCCCATTCCGATGATGAATATCATTAATGGCGGTTCGCACGCAGACAACAGCGTAGATTTCCAAGAATTTATGATTATGCCTGTTGGTGCACCGACGTTTTCGGAAGCGTTTAGAATGGGTGCGGAAATTTTTCACACGTTGAAAAGTGTACTTCACAAACAAGGTATGAGCACTGCCGTTGGTGATGAAGGCGGTTTTGCACCAAACTTGAAATCGAACGAGGACGCTCTCAAAGTGATTATGGAAGCCATTGAAAAAGCAGGTTACAAACCAGGCGAAGATATTTTCATTGCCTTAGACCCTGCTGCATCTGAGTTTTATATTGAGGATGAAAGAGTTTATCACTTCAAAAAATCAACCGGCGAAAAATTAACTTCGACGCAAATGGCTGATTTTTGGGCTGATTGGCACAAGCGCTATCCGATTATTTCACTCGAAGATGGTATGTGGGAAGACGATTGGGATGGTTGGAAATATTTGACCGACAAAATCGGAAAAACCTGTAATTTGGTGGGCGATGATTTGTTCGTAACCAACGAAAAACGCCTAAAAATGGGTATTGATAAAGGTGTTGCCAATTCAATTTTGGTAAAAGTAAACCAAATCGGCTCACTAACGGAAACCATCAATGCAGTGAATTTGGCATATCGCAACAGTTACACGGCTGTGATGAGTCACCGTTCCGGCGAAACTGAAGATGTTACCATTGCAGACTTGGCAGTGGCTTTGAATACAGGTTTAATTAAAACCGGCTCGGCCTGTCGTTCGGAGCGTATTGCAAAATACAACCAATTGCTTCGCATCGAAGAAATGCTTGGCCTTTCTGCGAATTATTTGGGTAGAGGATTTAAATTTGCAAAATAAAACGGGTCGAGGTAGTGGGTACGAGGTGTGTAAAAAGCCCACCTCGCACCCAGTACCTCGCACCATTTTTCCCTATGATTCTACTCATCGAAACTTCAACCCCAATTTGTTCCGTAGCCCTCGCAAAAGGCACGGAAATACTTGCTATTCGAGAAAATCACGAAGGGCTTTCGCACGCGACATTGGCAGCCGCTTTTGTTGATGAAGTGATGAAAGAAAGTGGTGTAAAATTGTCGAATTTAGATGCTGTGGCGATTAGCAAGGGACCAGGCTCGTATACCGGTTTGCGCATTGGTGTTTCTATTGCAAAAGGGCTTTGCTACGCATTGAACAAACCTCTGATTGCCGTGAGTTCGTTGCAAGCGCTGGCACAAACTGCGTCGAAACATTACGACGAAAACCATTTGTTTGCCCCCATGATTGATGCTCGACGCATGGAAGTTTATACGGCCGTTTATAACGCAAAAAACGAGTGTTTACGCGATATTCAAGCCGATATTATAGACGAGAATTCGTTTGCTGACTTCACAAAAAATCATCCGTTAGTTTTGTTGGGAGATGGTGCTAAAAAATGTACCGATATTTTCAAAAACAATCCACAAATTCGCATTGACAAAACACTGAAATTTTCCGCAGTAAATATGATTCCACTCGCTCAAACTACCTTAGAAAACAAGAATTTTGTAGATGTAGCATATTTTGAGCCGTTTTATTTGAAGGATTTTATTGCGGGGAAACCGAGTGTGAAAGGGTTGAAGTAAAACAAATATTTTTTGTTAAAATTGCTTTTTTTCGTATCTTTGCAAAATGATTGACCAAGACCAAGAAAAAAAGGAAATTCTTAAACGCTATCATACGCTTTTGAATGCGTTCAAAGTTCCGCTGAAAGAAAATGAATCACAAATGATTCGTAAGGCTTTTGATTTGGCACTGAACGCACATGGCGATATGCGCCGAAAGAGTGGTGAACCTTACATTTATCATCCTCTCGAAGTGGCGTTGATTGCGGTTCAAGATATCGGATTGGGGCCAACATCTGCAACTTGTGCGCTGCTTCACGATGTAGTGGAAGACACTGAATTTACGATTGCCGATATCGAAAAAATGTTTTCACCGACGGTGGCTAAAATCATTGACGGACTTACTAAAATCGATGAAATTTTCGATCATGGAACACTTTCCATTCAAGCGGAAAATTTCAAAAAAATGTTATTCACACTCTCGGACGATGTTCGAGTGATTTTGATTAAATTGGCGGATCGTTTGCATAACATGCGAACGCTGGATTCCATGCCATACGACAAACAACTGAAGATCGCTTCCGAAACAACATTCCTCTATGCGCCATTAGCTCATCGCTTGGGGCTTTATGCTATTAAAAGCGAACTCGAAGATTTGGCAATGAAATACACTGATCCGGAAATTTATAGAGAAATTTCGGAGAAAATCCAGCGCACAGCGCCAGAACGCGAACGCGCTATATACGAGTTTATACAACCCATTGAAAAAAGACTATCCGAAACATCGTTAAACTACCATATCTCCGGACGAATGAAATCCGTTCATTCAATTTGGAATAAAATGAAAGCCAAACGAGTGGCATTTGAAGAAGTATTTGATTTATTCGCCGTTCGGATTATTGTCGATTCGCCGTTTGATCGTGAAAAAACGGATTGTTGGACAGTTTATTCGATTTTAACCGACATTTATCGCCCTAATCCCGCACGTCTGAGAGATTGGATTTCATCGCCGAAAAGTAACGGTTATGAGGCACTTCATACTACATTGATGAGCCATACGGGCCAATGGATCGAGGTGCAAATTCGATCCAAACGTATGGACGAAATCGCCGAGAAAGGTTATGCTGCGCATTGGAAATATAAGCAGGATGCAGCTTTTGAACATCAAGAAAGCGGATTGGATATTTGGCTCAACAAAATCCGCGAAATGCTCGCCGGTGACCCAAAAGAGGCGTTAGATTTTTTGAACGAATTTCGACAAAATCTATTTAATGAAGAAATTATTGTTTATACACCGAAAGGCGATTTCAAAAACATGCCGACAGGATCTACCGTCTTAGATTTTGCATATAATATTCACTCTGAACTTGGTAATAGGGCAATTGGCGCAAAAGTTAATCATAAATTAGTACCAATCAACCATGTTTTGACCAGTGGTAATCAAATCGAGATTATCACATCAAAACGTCAGAAACCAACCGAGGAATGGCTTGATATCGCTCTTACAGCGCGTGCTAAAACGCATATCAAAAATTACTTGAACGAAGAAAAACGGCGCTATTATTCCGAAGGTTCTAATAGGTTGGAAGCTTTTTTCAAAGAGGAAAAACGACCATTAGATACCGACGCGTTGTCATTGATTTTGGAAAAAACAAAATCGAAAAATAAAACGGATTTATACTATCGCATTGCTACCGAACAGTTGAAAAAAGAGGACATTTGGGCGATTTTTGAAAAATCAAATAAGTCACCGAGCTGGTTGCGAACGTTGTTCGGATCTAAAAGTAAACTCGACCCAACTACCATTCACGAGGCTATTCAACAACAAGTCAAAGATAAGCCAGAATCCTTGATGCTGAACAAAGACAAACAAAATATCACTTACGAAATTTCGACATGCTGTAATCCTATTCCCGGCGATGATGTGATTGGAATCTTGATGCCGAACAACGTCATTCAAATCCATCGGATCAACTGCCCGAATGCGATTGAACTGATGTCTAAATACGGCAATCGCATTGTAAAAACGAAGTGGAAAAAAGACGAACAAGTGACGTTTTTGGTGGGTATTAAACTCTCCGGCAACGACCGAAAAGGGATATGGCGGGATTTAACTCGTGTAATTACGAAAAATCTAGATTTAAACGCAAAATCCGTTCACATGGATGCTGCGGAAGGCGTTTTTGAAGGCACCATCATGCTTTATATTTCGGATGTTGATCACCTTAATTCACTCATCACCGAACTTCGAAAAATTGAAGGTATAGACAAAGTATATCGTATTTGAAGGCGTAGACAAAATGTATCGTATGAATTAGAATGTTATTTTCCGATACAAAACCTCGAAAACACTGATCCCAAAACCTCCTCCGTAGAAATTTCTCCGGTGATTTCTCCTAAATGATGCAACGCACCTCGAATGTCAATGGCGACTAAATCTGTTGAAATTCCTGATTTTAGTGCATTTTCAGAGTTTGTGATAAACGTTAAAGCATGATTCAGTGCTTCGTAATGTCGCAGGTTACTAACTAATGTTCGGTCCGAAACCTTTTGCTCGCTTGCAAAATCAACCAATTTCTCAATCAATTTCTCAATGCCAATTCCGTTTTTTGCAGAGATTAAAATTTCATCGTTTGAATTTGTAAAATCAGTCGCAGTGTCGATTTTATTTATTACATGAATAACTTGCTTGTCATGCAGATTACCATAATCGACACTTCGTACCCCGTACCCCGTACCCCGCACCTCATCAACAATAATCACAATTTGCGCCTTTTCGATAGTTTTTCGCGTACGTTCGATACCAATGGTTTCGATGGTGTCGGAGGATTCTCGAAGCCCTGCCGTATCAATGAAGCGGAACAACGTGCCTTGAATGTTTAAGGTATCCTCAATCGTATCTCTAGTGGTGCCGGGAATATCGGAAACAATAGCTTTTTCCTCGTTGAGCAAAACGTTGAGTAAAGTTGATTTACCAACATTCGGCTTACCGATAATTGCTACAGGAATGCCGTTTTTTAAAGCATTTCCAATTTTGAACGAGTCGGAAAGTGTTTGGATTTCGGTTTTAATTCGATGCAATAAATCCAATAGTTTTTCTCTGTTGGCAAATTCCACATCTTCTTCCGAAAAATCTAACTCCAATTCCAAAAGTGCTGAAAAATCTATCAGTTCCCGCCGAAGTTGTATGATTTTTTTCGAAAAACCACCTCGCAATTGTTCAATCGCCAAGCGGTGCGATCCTTCGGATTGTGCGTGTATCAAGTCTGCTACAGCTTCGGCTTGCGACAAATCCATTTTCTCGTTAAGAAAAGCACGTTGCGTAAATTCGCCTGCATTTGCTAAACGACAACCGTTTGCAACCAAAAGCTGCAGAATTTTTTGTTGCACATAACTCGAACCGTGACAGGCGATTTCCACAACATCCTCACCGGTGTAAGATTTCGGTGCTTTGAAATAGGTTACAACCACCTCATCAATCAGTGTTTCTCCGTCGCGAAATTCACAGAATTTCAGATGCGGGGTTGCGGGGTGCGAGGTGGCTTCGACTTCACTCAGCCACCGGTCGTTGAGCGGAGCCGAAACGACCGCACCTCGTACCTCGTACCTCGTACCTCGTACCGTTCCGGCAGGATACAAAAATTTGCTCACAAGTGACACAGCATCCTCGCCGGAAACCCGAATCACCGCAAGCCCCCCCACACCAAACGGCGTAGAAATAGCGCAAATTGTATCGGACATTAGTATTTCTTAATCCTTTCGATTTGACTTTTTAGTGCATCACAAGCTTCCAAACACGCTTCCTCAAAGGTTTTGGCTTGTTTACTTGCAAACAATTCGTGCCCCGGAACGTTCAAACGAATGTCCACAATTTTATTACCTTGTTCATGATCTTGTTCTAATTTCAAAACCACCTCTGCACCGGTTGCTTCTTGCGGAAGATGCTTGGTTAAACGTTCGATTTTGTCATTGATAAACTCAATGAGCCTGTCGCTTGCCTTGAATTTCAAGGATTGAATGTTGATGTTCATGATGTATGGATTTTATGCCCGTGGGTGGGCGGTTTCATAAGTTTGTTTTAATTTTACAATGCAATTGTGTGTATAAACTTGTGTAGCAGCCAAACTACTGTGTCCGAGCAATTCTTTCACAGCAATAAGGTCTGCACCGTTGTTGAGCAAATGTGTGGCAAACGTGTGACGAAAAACGTGCGGACTTCGCTTGTCTATCGGTGTTTGCATCAAAAAATGTTGCACGATTTGGTAAATTTTATATCGGGTCAAAGCTTGATTTTTCAAGTTAACAAATAGATTCTCGCTGGGTTGGGGTAGAATTGCAGTTTTTAATTTTTGATACGATACAAGCAATGACGATGCATTGTCGGTTAGCGGAACAATGCGCTCCTTATTACCCTTACCGAAAACTTTGATCGTTTTTTGATCTAAATTTAGGTCTTGAATTTTCAAATTAACCAATTCCGAAACACGCACACCTGTAGCATATAAAAGTTCGATAATAATTCGATCGCGAAAGCTCTCAAAGTCCTCTTGGTCGTAGGTTTCGGAAAGCAAGTTATTGACCTGATGTTCTTGAATATAAATAGGTAACCGTTTTTTTTGTTTTAGCCGAACTAAGCCAAACGTAGGGTTTTTTTCGATTTTTTCTTGTTTGAGTTGATAGCGATAAAACGATTTCAATGCCGTAAGCTTACCATTGACAGTTGTTTCCGACAATCCATCGTTGAGTATTTCGACCAACCAAGTCCGGATTTGCGGTGTTTCAACTGCATTCCAATCCTCCATATCGTAAGCACTTTTCAGAAATGCCCCGAATTGTAGCAGATCGTTGCGATAAGCCGCTATAGTATGTTTCGAATAGCGCTTTTCCGAACTTAGATATTGTAAAAAATCGTCCATATCGTTGCAAAGGTACGAATTTTTTTGTATCTTTGCAACAAAAAGAGACAAAACCATGAATACTCCTCTTGATCCGCAAATTCTGCAACGTGCGCAAACATGGCTCAACGGTAGTTTCGATGCCAAAACCAAAGCACAAGTTCAACATCTCATCGACACAGACCCTACGGAACTTACCGATGCGTTTTATCGAGATTTGGAATTTGGAACAGGCGGATTGCGCGGTATTATGGGTGTTGGCACAAATCGCATGAACGTTTATACAGTGGCAATGGCAACGCAAGGTTTGGTGAATTATGTCAAAAAATCGTTTCCGAATGTGCCACAAATTTCGTTTGCTGTGGCTTGCGATTCACGAAATAACAGTCAGAAATTTGCCGAAATCACAGCGTCTGTTATTGCTGCAAATGGCTGTAAATGCTATTTGTTTGAAAGTATGCGTCCAACGCCCGAATTGTCGTTTGCCATTCGCCATTTGGGTTGCCAATCGGGTGTGGTGATTACGGCTTCGCATAATCCGAAGGAATACAACGGCTACAAAGCCTATTGGAACGATGGTGCACAACTCATCGAACCACACGATAAAAATGTGATTGACGAAGTACTTAAAATCAAAGGCATTGAAGATGTAAAAATGAGTGGAAACGCAGATTTAATTGAGAAAATCGGCGAAAACATAGACCATATTTATTTGGACGAAATCAAAAAACTTTCACTATCTCCTCAAGCGATAAAAAATCAAAAAGATTTGAGAATTGTTTTCACGCCACTTCACGGAACAGGTATTGTACACGTTCCTAAACTGTTGAAAGACGTCGGTTTTGAAAACGTTGTAGTTGTTGAAGAGCAAGCCATCCCGAGCGGAGATTTTCCAACTGTGAAATCACCAAATCCGGAAGAAAAAGCAGCACTTCAAATGGCGATAGACAAAGCCAAAGAAATCGGTGCAACGCTTGTATTGGCAACCGACCCCGATGCCGACCGTGTAGGCATTGCCATTCGCAAAGACAATGGTGAATATATGTTACTCAACGGCAATCAAACGGGTTCTGTTTTGATCTATTATTTACTGAAAAAATGGAAAGAAAATAATCTACTCACAGGCAAAGAATACATTGTCAAAACTATCGTTACCAGCGAACTATTGAAAGATATTGCAGAAAAAAACGGTGTTGAATGTTTTGACGTTTTAACCGGTTTCAAATACATTGCCGACATCATTGCTAAAAACGAAGGAAAGAAACGTTTTATCGGTGGTGGTGAGGAAAGTTACGGTTATTTGGTTGGCGAATTTGTTCGTGATAAAGATGCTGTGAGTGCGTGTTTCATGATTGCTGAAATGGCTGCATGGGCAGCGGAACAAGGAAAAACGTTCATTGATATTTTGTCGGATTTGTATGTGGAATACGGATTTTACAAAGAGGAATTGCTTTCAATCACGAAAAAAGGTAAAGCCGGGGTAGAGGAAATTCAACAGATGATGGTTGATTTACGAAACCATCCACCGAAAGAAATTAACGGATCGAAAGTCGTACTAATTAAGGATTATCAAGAACAAATTGTGAAAAATTTGGTAAATAATTCCATCGAAAAAATAGATTTACCCAAATCAAATGTTCTGCAATTTTTTACCGAAGACGGTAGTAAAATCACAGCTCGACCGAGCGGAACCGAACCTAAAATCAAGTTCTATTTTGGTGTGAAAGGCGAATTGAAATCCAAAGCCGATTTCGACAAAGTAGATGAAATTTTAGCAAAAAAAATCGAAAGTATTATTGCCTCAATGAAATTGAAGTAATGAAAATCCTCGTCATACAAACTGCTTCAATCGGCGACGTTGTGCTAATAACGCCCATTTTGGAAAAACTGCACAAGTGGTATCCTGATGCGAAATTGGATGTTTGTGTGAAAAAAGGAATTGAAGGTTTGTTTATCAATCATCCGTTTTTGCGAAAAGTGTTGATTTGGGATAAATCTCAAAATAAATATAAAAATTTGATACGATTAGCAAACGCTATTCGCGACGAGCGCTACGATGTTGTTGTGAATTGTCAGCGATTTGCATCATCGGGCTTTTTAACAGTGTATTCGGGAGCAAAACAAACCATCGGTTTTTCGAAAAATCCATTTTCGTATTTGTTTTCAAAACGTGTTAAACATTCGATTTCCGAACGCAATACGATGCACGAAGTTGAGCGTAATTTATCATTGATTTCACACCTTACAGGCAACCGTACAGACGCAATTAATTGCGTCTGTACAGAAACGGCAGAAATAAAACTCTATCCGTCGCTCAAAGACGAAGCCAAAATGTCGCCTTACAAAACACAAAAATACATTTGTATAGCACCAACTTCGCTGTGGTTTACCAAACAGTTTCCGAAAGAACGCTGGATTGAATTGATAGAACAGTTAGACCCCGATTTGCAAGTTTATTTTCTCGGAAGCGTAACAGATATTGGCATCTGCGACGAAATTATTGAAAAATCCAAACATCAAAAAAGTTTGAATTTAGCAGGCAAACTTTCGTTTTTGGAATCGGTAAGTTTGATGAGAGATGCGTATTATAATCTCGTCAACGATTCGGCGCCATTGCATTTCACATCGGCAACACATGCAAAAGTGATTGTGTTTTTCTGTTCGACTGTGCTGGGATTCGGCTTTGGGCCTCGTTCGCCGCATGCTGTTATTGCAGAGGTCTCCGAAGATTTATCTTGTCGTCCTTGTGGTTTGCACGGACACAAACAATGTCCGAAAGGGCATTTTAAATGTGCGATGGATATTGATTTAAAACCTATTGTTGAATTAATTGACCCGTAAGGGCGGGTTTTAAACCCCGCCCCTACCAATATGAAAAATATATGAACACTGACATCCAAAACTGCGTAAAAATTCTAAAAAACGATGGCACTATACTCTATCCTACCGATACGATTTGGGGAATGGGGTGCGATGTAAAAAGCGAAAAAGCCATTCAAAAAATTCTCGACATCAAGCGAATTGCGAATGCTCGAAGTATGATTGCTTTGATTGATCATGTTGAACGTTTAGCCGATTGTGTCGAGCATATTCCGCCTGTGGTTTACGATTTGCTCGAAGCAGCAGATAAACCGCTGACTATCGTTTACCCAAAAGCCAAAGGCGCATTAAAAAATATCGCTGCGGAAGATGGTAGTGTAGGTATTCGCATTGCTAAACATCCGTTTTGTCAAAAACTTATTTGCGAACTCGATTCGCCGATTGTTTCAACATCTGCTAATCATACGGGAGATCCATCTCCTGTGGGTTTTCAATCGCTCAATCCCGAAATTATCAAGCAAGTTGATTTCGTTGTTGATGCGAAATACGATATATTTGCGGAGATTAAAGCTTCGCGAATTATCAAGATTGATGAGAGTGGGATGTTTCAAGTGTTAAGAGATTAATTCTATCTTTCTAACCTTCATTTTCTTTTGTCGCAACAAAAGAAAACGAAGCAAAAGAAAAATGCTTGCAAATATCGTAAGACCAGCAAACAGATTCCTCGACTATGCGCACTTCGTGTGCTCCGCTCGGAATGACGAGGCATGTTTTGAGGAGAAGGATGGAAAAGGGGCACTTCGTCGCCCCTTTTCCCTCTCTGTTCTATAAAAAACGCCGTCATGTCGAGCGGAGCGAAGCGAAGTCGAGACATCTCCTTGCAAAATTACTGCAATACCTCAATCACACCAAGCCTTCCCGCAGGCTTGAACCCCAATTCCAAAAGATTATTATAAGTATCCTCCCACAACAAATTCAAGTCGGTAGGCGTATGCGCGTCGCTGGCAATTGTAACCGGAATATTCAGTTTTTTCAAACGTTTCAGAATGTCAACAGAAGGAAAATAATCACTGTGTCGTTGTTTGTACATGCCTCTTGTATTGACCTCGACAATTACATTTTTTTGTTTGATTAAGTCGATGGTTTCATTCACTAAATCGTTATACCATTTTTCGTCTTCTTGGAAAAAACGACCTTTGTTGTTCATTTTTATTTTGTCGAAATGTCCAATAATATCAAGACTTTCTGTTTCGAGCATGAGATTGGTTTGGTGATAAAATGCTTTGGCGGCTTTGTGAATATCACCATCGAAAAATTCGTAAAAACCTTTATCATAATATGAAAGGTCAGGGCCGTCTGTAAACCATAAATCTTTTCCCGAAGTTACAGGTTCTCTGCCCACAATCAAGTGCACAGAACCTAAAATATAATCGAAGTTCCAATATTTCGCAACGTCTTTCATCGGACGCGTAACGCCTGGAATATATTCAAATTCGAAACTCAATAAAACCTCGATTTGTTCTTTAAATTCGCGTTTTAGCGCATTCACTTCATTGCAATAGTTTTCTACATCGGCGTGTTTGATACTAAATCCATTGTCGTCTGTAATTGGTGAGTGGCTTGTAAATCCTATGGTTTTAAAATTATGTTTAATCGCTTCAAGCACGTAATCTCGCAATGGGGCTTTGCCGTCGCAGTAGTTGCAGTGGGTGTGATAGTTTGTTTTTATCATTGAGAATATTTATTGAGTTAAGAGTTAAGAACTAAAATGTGGTTAGTTCTTCAAATAATTCAATAGCGACGCGATCTGTAAGCGATGCAATAAAATCCACAATCGCTTGAATATAATCTTCACGTCTGGTCAAATCGTACAATATTTCGTTCTGAAATTTGCTGTCTTTTTCCCAGCGTAATTGCAAGGTATAATATTTTAACCAACGCAAAAAAGCCGCAGATAATTTCGGATGAATGTTTGCCGCTTTCTCAATGTTTTCAATGGTTTTCACATCGTCATACAACTCCGCCAACGTTTCGTAAATTGTGTTAATAATCAACTCCGCATACTTTACATAATTGTTCAAACGCTTGTGTTTGTAAATATATTTGTAATTAAATCGCTTGACTTCATCCATCAAATACACAAATTCATCGGAAAGTTTGATACCCGCTTCGGGCGAACTGTGCTCGCATAAATCCACCACAAAATTGTGCATCAATGTTGTATTGTTAAGATGTTTAATCTTTGTATGTCCAAGAATATCACGGAACTCCGAAAGTTGTTCATCATTTAAAATATTCATTCGCAGAGCGTCTTCAATATCTCGTCCGAGGTAGGAAATTTTGTCGGAAATTTTCACTACACAACCTTCCCAAGTGTAAGGCGGCAGACTTCCTGGCTTTTGAATCTCGTTCAGATCTATGTTTTCATTCCTTGGTACAATCGAATGTTCGTCCACTTCGCCGCAATGCGAAACGATCCCATCTCGTACAGCATACGTGAGATTTAGATTTAAAAGTTTGGCATTCGAATTTTCCAAAAGTTCTATTTTATCAATCACTCGCAACGAATTTCGTTCGTGCCAAAATGTTTCTTGTAGGGGTTGGGTATGCCCTGCCCCTACATTATTTTTAACAATTTTTTTCAAAATCATTTCGCCTGAATGTCCGAACGGTGCATGTCCCAAATCGTGACCAATAGCAATCGCATTCGTGAGTTCAGTGTTCAAACCCAAATATTCCGAGATCGTATTACTTACGGCTGTTACGTGATTCACGTGCTCAATCCGTGTGCAAATGGTTTCATCTTTTGCACTGAAAAACACTTGGGTTTTATGCTTCAATCGGCGATATGCCGTGCAATGGAGAATGCGATTGTAATCGCGCGTAAAATCTGTGCGGATTTCGCCGGGTTTGTTTTCAATTGGCGTTTGGCGAGCGATGGACTCTTTCCATTTGGGATTTCCCTCTTTTATGGCTACGTTTTCGAATTTTTTCATTACATTGTTTTTGCAAAGATACGAAAAAAATCTGAACCATGATATTTCGACTTCGCTCAGTACAAGTTTTCACAAAATTAATAAGATTGCCAAGATAAACAAAAAATAATTTGATTAATTCAAAAAAATGTTGTAACTTTGTAGTCAAAAATGTGGGGTATTCGTTTTGGACGTTAGAGCGGAGGAGGTAGAAATATCGGCAACTGCTCGTTCCCTAATTAAAGGAGAGGCTTTTAGTCTTTCCTTTTTCTCTTCCACATGGAGGAGAAGACAAGTTCTTTTTTGCCTGTTCTCACTTCCTCTACGTAATACGTTGTTCCATCGTGAAATGTTTTTTCATATTGAATTAAATCGTTTCCATTGTACGTTTTTGCAGGATCACCTTTTTGATTTAGCGGTCGTCTAACATCGTCATAATAGATAATTATTTCGGGAATTTTTAGAATATCCTCATCGGTTAATCGCATTTGCCCTCTCAATTTTTCTGTATCATTTCCGTGATGATTAAATGCGTGGTTAATTCCGCTTTTATCAACGATGTGCTTATACTCTGTTGTTATTTTTAGTCCTGTGGCATCGCTTAATTCCTTAGCACTATTCTCTAAAACAGGAAAAATTATTTCTTTTGCATGTTGTCTGGAAGTGTTTCTGTCTGCGGATAGAACTTTTTTGATTTTTTGTTTTGCTTCAAGGATTTTTTGTTCTTGGGTTTCCATAGTATTTTTTGTTTTAGTTAATAATTAGTTTTTGTGCGTATGCAATATTGCTACCTATATAACGCTCAACTTTCGATTTTCGTATAAAATTGTTGATAAAAAGAGGGTTTTGTTGACAACTTTTTTTGGAAATTATTCACGGTTTGGAAAAAAGTTGTTTCTTTGCGTGTATTTAAGAGTTAGGTGTAATGTTTGGACAGCGTGCAACCACATAAAAACAATCAAAATAAAAAAACGACATGGAAAACAGAAATGATGAACGAGGCGTATGTGCATTGCTTATTATTGGTGGAATAATAGCGTGCATAATTGGATTGTCAAATTGGCTTTGGAAAAAAAATATTTTCTTTTGGGGACTTGGTGCTATAATATTAGGTATTGCTGGGATTATTTATCATGAAAAAAGAATTAATAAAGAAATAAGAAAACAAGAACTACGAAAAATACAAAAAGAAAAAGAACGAATAGAGAGAGAAAAAATATGGGAAGAACAACGAGAAGATAGAGAAAAAAAAGCAATAAAACTTCAAATTCTAGAAAAAGAAATAAAAAAACAAGAAAATTTAAGAAAAAAAGAATTTGAAGCACAAATAAAAGCCGAAATGATAGAAGAAGGCATTATCTCGAATGATGACGATACTTTCAGAGAACCAATCCCCCAAGACATTCAAGACAGAGTTTGGAACAGGGACGGTGGAAAGTGCGTAAAATGTGGCAGTCAAGAAAAATTAGAATTTGACCATTTCATACCTTTTTCAAAAGGAGGCTCAAACACATACAGAAATCTGCAAATTCTCTGCGAAAAATGCAATCGTTCAAAAAGTAATAATATCGGCTAAAAGACACGTTAAGCAACTGTACAAACTGAAATGAAACTAAATAATCATGACAACTAAAGAATATCAAAATAGAATTGATACTTTACTTAAGAACAAACTACCTGAACTTGAAATTGAAAACGAGTGGGTAGCATTTAGGGGTTATCATAATCAATATTCGCCACGAGTTGATATCGCTGTTGGACCATTTAGTACAGAGCCTGGACAAAACAAGATTGAAGAATATAACCGATTAGTTAGACAAAGCAATATAAATTCTTTTTTGAGAAGTTTATACCGCTTACATAAAGAGAATGTACGTAACTTACATGTAGAGAATGATAATAACGAATTGTTGGACGAAACTATAATTCCAAATTTTAACGATGTAGTCTCTAAAAATTGGAATGCACGTTGTTTTTTAGCACTTGAGATTGAAAATAAAAACACAAGAAAACATGTTATGGGAAGTGTAATCAATGCTGCATCATTAGGGCGAGTTGGGGTTGGCATTGCGTATTCTGAAGAAATTTTGAGAGCATTTGTTCGAATCCTTAATTATTTACATTTTCTTAAACGAGTAGGAAAAAACTACTACGACACAACGAATTTTTTAATAATAACAAAAGAGCAAATGCTAACATTACTTGACGATATGTTGGGGTGATACCATCGTATTGATAAAATCAAAAAAAAATCGTATCTTTGCAAAATGAGTAAAACAACAAAAAATAAAAACAGCCTTCAACTGACAGATATAGAGCAAGAAAATATCATATTTTCTAATGTTGCTAAAATCATTGAAAACAGAAAGTTCAATGCCGTATCGGCGGCGAACAGTCAAGTGATTTTGATGTTTTGGGAGATTGGAACGTATATCAATTCTGTGGTTTTAGGAACGGCACGTGCAGAATACGGAAAAAAGATTTTGTCGACAGTGTCAACAAAATTGGTTACAAACTACGGAAACGCCTTTGTTGAAGGCAATTTGTACCGAATGAAACGTTTTTCTACGGTTTTTTGCGATATAAATTCTATTGCCGATTTTGTTCCATTTTTGAGTTGGTCGCACTTTTGCGAAATTATGCGTATAAAAGACGAGCAGGCACGTTTGTTTTATGCAAAAGACGCAACGGAACGACAACTTGGTATTAGAGAATTGCGTAAACAAATTGAACGAAAACCGTTTGAACGACAAGAAATCGCCAACACGCAGCTCACAGAACATTCAGAAGTGCCATTTAATGTATTCAAAGACCCTTATTTGTTGGATACTTTGGGCTTGAAAGATAATTTTTTGGAAGTTGATTTGGAGAACGCAATTTTAGTTGAATTAGAAAAATTTATTCTTGAGTTTGGAAGTGGCTTTGCATTTATGGAAAGGCAAAAGCGAATTATTGTTGACGGCGATGATTTCAAAATAGATTTGTTGTTTTTTCACCGAGATTTGAAGCGTTTGGTAGCGATTGAACTTAAAACAGGCAAGTTCAAACCGCAGTACAAAGGACAAATGGAACTGTATCTAAATTGGCTTAATCGCTACGAAAGAAAAGAAGGAGAAAATGCACCCGTTGGCTTGATATTATGCACAGAAGCAAGCCGAAATCAAATAGAACTTTTGGAATTGGACAAAGCAGGAATTGCTGTCGCTGAATATTGGACAAATTTGCCACCGAAAAATTTGTTAGAGAAGAAACTAAATGAAATTTTAAGCGAAGCAAAAGAACGTTTGGAACGTAGGAAATTGTTGCCTAATGCAAATCTTCCGATGTTGCCTTAATAGAAAAAGTGTATTTGTAACAGAAGTACAAAAACACTACACCTAACTTGCGGTTTGGCGCAATGGCTACTTGTCTCCGCTAACACTTCACGGAGATAAAAAACATCACGCTGGACAGTGTAGTCGCAGTAGAAACACCGCCACTTCGCCAAGCCGCCTCTCCGTTAGCCGCAAGCATCGAGAGCGCGGTAGAGAATGACAACGAAATACGAAAAAAATAATAAATTTGCAAAAAATAAAATCGCGATGAAAAAAGCAGTAATTATATTAAGCGTTTTTGCGTTAATCGTAGATAGTTGCGGACAAACAACGAAAAAACAACCAGAAAAAACAAATTCAGTTTTTATGAGCGACACTATCTTTATTAATCAAGATTGGGATATAGACAATTTGAAGTTCGGGCAATCGAACATTGATGATTTTGAAACGTTTAGAAAAAACCGACAAATAACATTCAAAGAATCTCGCCAAAATAGACACGGCAGCGGTGCTATATTAGATTCTTTGGAAAATATAGTTGGTATGACTGTAATTTGGAATTCGTCTATTTACTTTGAAAATGATAGTTTAGGGTTAAAGTTTTATTTTTTAGCAGTTTGGGCAGAAAACTACTTTGCCCGACCTGATGAAGTGTTACAGGGTGCAACGTTTGAAAAATATGATAAATTGCAGTTTTATAACGGAATAAATCTGCAATCGTCATATAAAGATGTAATTAAAGCCTTTGGCAATCCCGAAAAAGAATGGCAGAAAGACGAATTGCAGCAGCAACAAACCGTCTTGTTTTACTCATTTGAAAAAGTAAGAATTCACTTTACTTTCCAAAACAACAGTTTATTTAGAATTGAAATACGAAAAGATTAGAAATAAACACAAAGAAATGCCAGCGGTTAACTGGCGGTTTGGCGCAAGCGGGCGACAGTGCATCTCGAAAAGTAGCGGGTTGAAACAAAAACGAAAATGACACGTAAAAGAGAATAAAATGCCAGCCTACAGCAATGACGGCATGGTGCGGAACATTAGCAAATAAATAGTATCAAAATAAAATAATGCTTATAGTTTATGTCAAAAATAAAATGTGTAATTATTGTATTGCTATATACCTGTTATACGGGCTGTTGTGCAAATCAGAATAATAATAAAATAAACGAAAAACAGGTGAAAGAAAGATTGGATATAGAAAGGCTTGAAAGAGAAGCGGAAAAAACAGTATATGATGATGGTGGAATTTTCTACTATTTGGAGGACAAAGAAGAAGATGGTACAAATGTTATCATTCAGGGAGATAAAATAGATGGATTTACAGAGAAACGAACATCTGAAAGTTCATATTATTGGAACTATAAAAAGTATTATCCTAATGGTATTATCAAAGAAAAGGGAACTTTTTTTAGTAGCACATCAATTGAATTATGGCATTCATTTGATGAACAGGGAAACCTTATCAAAACCGAAGATAAAGATAAAAAATTCGGCAAGTTTGGATATAAGGATGTATTGAGTTTTCTTATAGAAAATAATTATGTAGAAGAAGTAGAAAAAGGTGCCTGCAAAAGTGTTTTTAAAATCACAATAACTTTTTCTGTTGAGGACTTAATATGGCGAATTATAGCAAGTGATACCTATTTTATGGTAAATGATTATGTATTAGACGGCAATACTGGAGAAATAAAAGAACATAAAGTTTATCAAGGTGGTCAAATGTAAAAATGTATTAAATAAAACAGTTATATCGGCGGACAACGAAGTGACGGCAATTAAACTTGAAAATGCCAGCGTGCAACTTGCGGTTTGGCGCAAGCGGGATAGCGCAGTAGACAACGAGACACGAAAGAAAAAAATGAGAATAAAAAATCATAAATAAAATTGCAATGAAAAAAGCAGTAATCATTTTAAGTATTCTTATGCACTTTTCTGCGGCCTATTCACAAAGCTGTGGAATAGCAGAAAAAGAAGCCATTAACAACATGGTATTATATAAAGCCTATTTTCATTCGCCACATTCAGCGGAAGAGATTCTATCCACCTACAATGGATATACCACTGAAGGATATTATTGCTATTTCGACGGTAATAGCATTTTAAGAAAGTTAATATTCTGGAGCGAATATCCCGAAAGTTCGTACACAAGAATCGCATACTACAGCGAAATAGGCGAGTTAATGTATATTCTATTCAGTCACTTTGATACCGAAGGATATTCTTCTCAAGGAATTGCATATAAAATGTGCGGCGGCGAATATCGTGACAGCGTAGCTTTTAGATATAATGCGCAATACGAATTTGGAGTGGATTTTAAAAACACCGAGACACAGGGAGCGGCGAATAAATACCCGTCTGTTATTGGCGACTGGAGGCTGTCGAATTACATTCATATCGACAGTTTGAAATGGTATTTGGAAATAGAAGAAATACCTCTGCAACCTCTGCCAAACTGCAAAAAGGTACGGTTCGACAAACCCTCAAGCAATCAGACAACTTATACAAACAGTCTCAATATAAATTTGAGGGAACAACCGAATACTTCGTCGAAAATAATAGGAACAATGACCATTGGAGAAAGAGTAAAAATACTTGATGTACTCCACCAAGAAAACATTAATAATTCAGGAAATCACAATTGGTATAAAATAGACAGAAATGGTATGGTCGGTTACATTTTTGGGGCGTTTTTGGAGCCGGTTGAAAAAGTGATTGAATAACAAAAAGCCAGCGTGCAACTTGCGGTTTGGCGCAAGCGGGGGCGTTATCCTCCTGCTTTTTTAAACCGATAATTCAATTTCGTTAATATCTCACAAACCTTATCGCGAACATCACCTTGAATGATGATTTCGCCATCTTTCGCCGTTCCGCCAACACCGCATTTGGTTTTTAATTCTTTGGCTAATTTTTGTAAATCATCATCGTTACCAACGAAATTTTTAATGATGATAGCCGTTTTCCCGCCACGATGTTTGGTTTCGCGATGAACGCGTAAATCTTGCTTATCGGGTGATAGGGGTTCGACGCTTTCAGGCTCGTCGAATTTGAAGTTTGGGTTTGTGGAGAAGATTATGTTCATATTTATGTTTTTGGTTTGCGGGCGTTTCGACTCCGCTCAACGACCGCAATGTGCCACGGTGGCTGAGCGGAGTCGAAGCCACCTTTTTCAACAGATTACATTCAGCGACTCGGGTTGGACAGTGATAGTGATTTCCCGCGGCATCCAAACCGCTTCACCATCAATATTCATCCAATTCGGATTTTTTTGTTTTAATTTTAATTTAGCGGTTTGATAGGTTTGACAATAGGTTGAGCGATGAATGGTATTTCGCAAAAAACGTACAGCCTCAATCAGACTTCGAAGGAGATGCGGTTTCTTCATAACAACGACATCCATCAAACCATCCGTTAAATCAGCATTTGGCGCAATCTGAAAACTATAGCCGAACTGGTTACTATTTGCAAAATTAATCATCAATGCGCGAGTTTTTAGTTTATATCCGTTAAAACTCAATCGGTATTTTTTGGGGTGATACAACAAATATTTTGCAAGCGTTATTTCGGAATATTTGATGATACCGCGTTTTTTACATTTGTTGAATCGTTCGGCTATTTCAGCATCAAAGCCAACACCGGCAATGCTGACACACGGTTTATCGTTTATCGCCAGCGTGTCAATTGCAGTAACGACACCGTTTTGCAAGCGATTCAGCGCCTCTTTTATATTCAAGGAAAGTCCCAAATGTCGTGCTAATCCATTGCCGGACCCACTTGGAATAATTCCCAGAATCTTATCCGTATGAATAAGCGCTTTGGCAACATCATTTACCGAGCCATCACCACCAACAGCCACAATAATATCACAAGTCTTTATTGCTTCCAAAGCCAAACGAGTGCCATCTTTCGGGGCTTGCGTATACAACACCTGTACATTAAAACGAGAGGCGTCTAAACTTGTTTTTATCGTCTGTTCAATACCCACCTGTTTCCCAATTCCAGAAACGGGATTGATGATGAAAGCCATATTTCGTTGCGTTTGCATTTTGCAAATTTACGAAAAAAAATGATATTTAGAAGAAAGATATAAAAATTGTTAATAAGTCGATGAGTTATTAACAAAATGATATTTTTTTGAGAAATTTTATACGAAAATTGAAATTCGAGCGTTATATAGGTAAAATAAATTTCTATCAATTACTAAGACAAAAACGCAATAAAAAAAACGACAGAAGAAATCGGTGAATTTGGTCTAATTTATACCCAATTCCAAGACAAACCTAAACAAGCCATTAAACATCTAAAAAAAAGAAAAAAGGCGAATGCACAAAAGCCCTTTATCGAGAAAATATCGGCTATATTGATTTTGTTTGGGGCGAACATAATCTTGAGACAAATAATGGTTATGGATTAAATCATATCATCAGTAAACACGAAAAGGAAATTCAGCAGTTAGGATTTGAAGTTGAGGATTTTGTTCCAATAGTCATAAAGTTTGGCAATCTCCGTGTGAACAAAGCCGATCCCAAGAAAATATTTTTGGAAAGCAATATGTTTCGCGCAGTTATTCAAAAAACTTGGAATGGAAAAGAAAAGGTATTTTTGCTAACTACGTTTGATTTACGCAAAAAAAGCCTGAAATAATCAGGCTTTTTAATCGTGAAATTGACAGGACTGCATTCATTGCCAACTTTACAGAAACGATACTCCCGTTTCCAACGCTACAAAATTACGATTTATTTTTGAAATAACCAAATGTTTTGCTAAAAACATTTGGACAAAGATATGAAAAAAACTGAATTATTTGGATATTTGGATATTTTTTTGTACCTTTGCATGCCTAGATTGACACACTATGTTTGAAAATTTATCAGATAAATTAGAACGCGCATTTAAGGTGCTTAAAGGCGAAGGACGGATCACCGAAATCAATGTTGCCGAAACATTGAAAGAGGTTCGCAAAGCCCTGTTGGATGCCGACGTAAGTTATAAAATTGCGAAACAATTTACGGAGGACGTCAAGCAAAAAGCGCTCGGACAAAACGTGCTTACTGCCGTTTCACCAAGCCAGTTGATGATCAAAATCGTTCACGACGAATTGGCGGAATTGATGGGTAGCAAAGCGGTTGAGCTGAACCTCAAAGGTAGCCCGTCGATCATTTTGATGTCAGGTTTGCAAGGCTCTGGAAAAACGACACATACGGCGAAACTTGCGAATTTTATCAAATACAAAAAAGGTCGCAATGTGTTGATGGTGGCTTGCGACGTGTATCGTCCGGCTGCGATCAATCAATTGCACGTGTTAGGCGAGCAGATCGGTGTTGAAGTATTTTCGGATGAAAACGAAAAAAATCCTGTAAAAAGCGCGCAAAAAGCGATTGCATACGCTCGTGAGAAAAATATCCAAACGGTTATCGTCGATACGGCAGGACGTTTAGCGATTGACGATGCGATGATGGACGAAATCGCTGCCATCAAAAAAGCGATTAATCCGCAAGAAACCTTGTTTGTCGTGGATTCCATGACAGGGCAAGATGCGGTGAATACAGCAAAAGCATTTCACGACAGACTGAATTACGAAGGTGTTATTCTGACCAAATTAGATGGCGACACGCGCGGTGGTGCGGCTTTGACTATTCGTTCTGTAGTAAATGTTCCGATAAAATTCGTTGGTATCGGCGAAAAAATGGACGCTTTGGATGTATTCTATCCCGAGCGGATGGCGGACAGAATTTTGGGAATGGGCGACATCGTTTCGCTTGTAGAGCGTGCTCAAGAACAATTCGACGAGGAAGAAGCCAAACGTTTAAGCAAAAAAATTCACCAAAATACGTTTAATTTCAACGATTTCTATAAACAAATCCAGCAAATCAAAAAAATGGGTAATGTGAAGGACTTGATGGGTATGATTCCGGGTATGGGCAAAATGATGAAAGACGTTGAAATCGGCGATGACGCCTTCAAAAACATCGAAGCCATCATCCAATCCATGACACCGAAAGAACGCGAAAATCCAAACATCCTCAACGGACAACGCCGTAAACGCCTTGCCGACGGAAGCGGAACAAACATCATGGAAGTCAACAAACTCATCAAACAAGTGGACGATATGCAGAAAATGATGAAAGCCATGTCGGGCGGAAAAGGGACGGCGGTGATGAATGCGATGATGAAAGGGAAAAGATAGCAAGGTTGTGAAAATTAAAAAGTTGTGCCCGACACGAATAAGGGATGATAAAATGAAAAAAGGATTTGTATGTTTGTGTCTAATGTTGTGTTTCATTACTGTTTCCGCACAGGTAAAACTGTCGTTCAATCCCGTGTCTGGAGCAAAGTATGAATTTCACATGGAAATGGTACATAACGTAAAACAGAACTTCATGGGGCAGGAAATGCCAATGGAAACGGAAATGAGTGGAATATACCTGATGGAAATCAAGAATAAAACATCGCAAGAAATCCATGCACAGATAACCTATCAAGGATTTACACTTTTAGTTTCGAGTCCCATGATGAATTTCAAATATAATTCGAAAAAAACAATTGAGAATCCATCGGAAATGGACAAAATATTCGAAAAAATGTTTAGTGCGATGATTGGCAAGTCGTTTACAGTGATTTTTGCTCCCGATGGTTCGGTAAAATCGGTTAGCGGGATGGATGCTATTATTGACAACATGCTTGGAGCGATATCTGATTACGGGCAGATGGGTGCACAACTGGGTGCACAAATGAGCCAACAGTTCAGTGACGAATCTATGAAAAACATGTTCGCACAATCGTTTAATTTTTATCCAGACAACGCCGTGAACGTGGGTGACAGTTGGAATACGGAATTTACTATGCCGATGAATGACATGAATTTTGGCGTTAAAACTAAGAATACTTTGAAAAAAATCAGTAGTAATATAGCAACCATTGACGTCGCAGGTGATATTAACATGGATATAGAAGAAGGCAAATTCACCGGTACGCAAACAGGAACAATGAGTGTTGATATTACAACAGGATTGCCTGTAACAAGTGATATATCTCAAAACATGAAGGGTGAAATTAAGGCACAGGGCATGAATATTCAGATGGAAATGATCACCCAAACAAAAACATCAATAAAAGAGATAAAATAGCGACAAAAAACAGTTAAACAAAACAAGAAACATGAAACTAATCGACGGAAAAGCCATAGCCAATGCAGTAAAAAGTGAAATCGCCAACGAGGTAAGAAAAATGATAGATGCCGAGCAAAAAGTTCCACATCTTGCCGCTGTTTTGGTTGGAAACGATCCTGCCAGCGAAACTTATATCGCTTCGAAAGAACGAGCGTGCAAAGAAGTTGGCTTCACATCTTCAATCTATAAATTATCCGAACAAACCACAGAAAACGAACTCCTCAAAACCATTGATTTTTTGAATAACGATGATGAGGTTGACGGCTACATTGTACAACTTCCATTACCCAAACATATTGATACAAACAAAATAATTTCCGCCATTGACCCGAAAAAGGATGTAGACGGTTTTCATCCGCAAAACGTAGGACGCATGGTAATGGATATGCCTTGTTTCTTACCGGCGACTCCTGCGGGAATTATGACGTTGTTGGAACGCTCGAACATTGAAACGGAAGGCAAACACTGTGTGGTTTTAGGACGAAGCAACATTGTTGGAACGCCCGCTGCCATACTGCTTTCCAGAAATTCAAAAAAAGCAAATTGCACGGTAACACTTTGTCACAGTCGCACAAAAAATTTGAAAGAACTCTGTTTATCGGCAGATATTTTGATTGCAGCCATCGGAAAACCCGAATTTGTCACGGCAGACATGGTGAAAGATGGCGTAGTTGTGATTGATGTCGGCATTCACCGTGTTGAGGATAATAGCGAAAAAGGCTACAAAATAACAGGCGATGTGAAGTTTGATGAAGTGGCTCCAAAATGTTCGTTTATCACGCCAGTCCCTGGTGGCGTGGGTCCAACTACGATTGTTTCGCTACTCACTAACACATTGAAAGCCGCAAAAAAAGAGGTTTACTAATTTCGTTCTTCAAATAAGCAAAATCATTAATTAAAACATAAAACAAAATGGCAAAAAACAAAAAAATGTTAACTTGTGATGGTAATCAGGCTGCGGCTCACGTGGCTTACATGTTCAGCGAAGTTGCTGCAATTTACCCTATCACACCTTCATCAAACATGGCTGAATATGCAGACGAATGGGCTGCAAATGGTCGAAAAAACATTTTTGGAGACCCTGTAAAATTGGTTGAAATGCAATCGGAAGCCGGTGCTGCCGGCGCGGTTCACGGCTCGTTGCAAGCGGGTGCTTTGACTACAACATTCACGGCTTCTCAAGGTTTGTTGTTGATGATTCCAAACATGTATAAAATCGCCGGAGAACTTCTTCCGGGCGTGTTTCACGTAAGTGCTCGTACGCTTGCAGGACATGCGTTGTCGATTTTCGGAGATCATTCCGACATTTATTCAACCCGTCAGACCGGTTTCGCATTCTTGGCATCGGGTTCGGTTCAAGAAGTGATGGATTTGGCTGCTGTGGCACACCTTACAGCGATTAAATCTCGTGTACCGTTCCTACATTTCTTTGATGGCTTCCGCACATCGCACGAAATGCAAAAAGTAGAAATGATGACTGAAGAAGATTTGTTACCGTTGTTGGATCAAAAAGCATTACAAGCGTTTCGCGACAATGCGTTGAACCCTGAACATCCTGTAACTCGCGGTACGGCTCAAAATCCGGACGTATTTTTCCAAGCGAAAGAAGCGCAAAACAGCTTCTTTGACGCCGTTCCCGATATGGTAAACGATTGCATGGTGCAAATTTCAAAAATCACTGGACGCGATTATAAACCATTCACGTATTACGGTGCAAAAGATGCAGAAAATGTAGTTGTAGCAATGGGTTCGATTACCGAAACCATTAGAGAAACCATTGATTATTTGAATGCAAAAGGCGAAAAAGTGGGCTTGATTACGGTTCATTTGTATCGTCCGTTCTCCGTAAAATATTTGATGAATGTGGTTCCTGCATCTGTAAAACGCATCTGTGTTTTGGATCGTACAAAAGAAATCGGTTCAGGCGATCCGTTGTATTTAGACATTGTTGAAGCATTCGCAAATGCAGATAAAAAGCCGCAAATCATTGCAGGTCGTTACGGTTTATCATCGAAAGATACAACACCTGCACAAATCGTTTCTGTGTTTGAAAACTTGAAAGCAACAGAACCGAAGCACAAATTCACAGTGGGTATCGTGGATGATGTTACCAATCATTCGTTGCCGCTTTTGCCTGCAATCAGTGTGGTGCCCGAAGGTACGTACGAAGCAAAATTCTACGGTTTGGGCGCAGACGGAACTGTTGGAGCAAATAAAAATTCGATCACCATTATCGGTGAAAATACCGACAAATATTGCCAAGCCTATTTCCAATACGACAGTAAGAAATCCGGTGGTTACACCTGTTCGCACTTGCGTTTTGGCGATAAGCCGATCCGTTCGCCGTATTTGGTTGGAACGCCTGATTTTGTTGGCTGTCACGTAACCAACTACATCTACAAATATCCGATGTTGAAAGGTTTGAAAAAAGGCGGTTCGTTCTTGTTGAACTCGGTTTGGAGTGTTGAAGAAACGAAAAAACATTTGCCAAATTCAATGAAAAAATTCTTGGCGGAAAACAACATCTCAATGTATATCATTAATGCCACGAAAATTGCTGACGAAATCGGTTTGGGTAGTCATACCAATACGATTTTGCAATCGGCGTTTTTCAAAATCACCAACGTAATTCCTTACGAGCAAGCTGTGAAAGAGATGAAACGCATGATTGAGGAGACGTATGGTAAAAAAGGTGAAAAAGTCCTTCAAATGAACTATGCCGGTGTAGATCGCGGTGCGGATTATGTAAAGATAGATATTCCTGCCGAATGGGCACAGTTGGACGGTAAAGACGATGTTGCAATCGACACTAAAATTCCTGAATTTATCCGCAATGTAGTTGTTCCGATCAACAACCAAAGAGGTGATGATTTGCCTGTGAGTGCATTCAAAGGTCGCGAGGATGGTACATTCCCTGCCGGTACGTCGAAATACGAAAAACGCGGTGTTGCGGTTCACATTCCTGAATGGCATGCAGCAAACTGTATTCAGTGTAACCAGTGTTCGTATGTTTGTCCGCACGCTACCATTCGTCCGTTCTTGATGACGGAAGCCGAAGTAAAAGGCTGTCCTGCGGGAACAGAAACGGCGAAAGCCATCGGCAAAGAATTTGAAGGCTATCAATTCCGTATGCAAGTGAGCCCGTTGGATTGTATGGGTTGCGGCAACTGCGATGATATTTGTCCTGCAAATGTGAAAGCGCGCAAAGACGGCAAAACCGATGGTCTTGCATTGACGATGGAATTGCTCGAAACCCAAGAAGCGGAAATCGCACGTTGGAACTATATTGATGAAAACGTAACTTACAAAACCGAACTGATGGACGTGATGAAAAACGTTAAAAACAGTCAGTTTGCACAACCGTTGTTCGAGTTCTCGGGCGCGTGTACAGGTTGCGGCGAAACGCCGTATATCAAACTCATCACGCAATTGTATGGCGAGCGCATGACCGTTGCAAATGCTACAGGCTGTTCGTCTATCTACGGCGGTTCTTGTCCTTCAATGCCTTACACCACGAACCACAAGACAGGTCACGGACCTGCTTGGGCAAATTCGTTGTTTGAAGATAATGCCGAGTTTGGCTTTGGTATGGCTCTCGCTTCAAACAATTTGCGCGATCGTATCGAACGCTTGATGAAAGAAGCGATTGAGACCTGCAACAAATGCTCAGCAGAGTTGAAAGGCTTGTTTGCAGAATGGATTGCAAACAAAAATGATGGTCAAAAATCGGTTGAAATTTCGAACAAAATCAAACCGCTTATCGCGAAAGGCGATTGCGACTATTGCAAAGAAATCAACAAATACAGCCAATATCTCATTAAGAAATCACATTGGATTTTCGGTGGCGACGGTTGGGCGTACGACATCGGTTTCGGTGGATTAGACCACGTGATTGCTTCGGGCGAAGATGTGAATATTTTGGTAATGGATACTGAAGTTTACTCAAATACAGGTGGTCAGGCTTCGAAAGCGACACCGGTTGCTGCGATTGCGAAATTTGCTGCTGCGGGTAAACGTATTCGCAAAAAAGATTTGGGCGTTATCGCGATGAGTTACGGCTATGTTTACGTGGCACAAGTGGCGATGGGCGCAAGCCAAGCGCAATTCCTCAAAGTGGTGAAAGAAGCGGAAGCATTCCCCGGACCATCGGTGATTATTGCTTATTCGCCATGTATTGCACACGGTTTAGGAGCAGGTATGGGCAAAACTCAGGATGAGACTGCACGTGCTGTTGAATGCGGTTACTGGCAATTGTGGAAATACGATCCTACGTTGGCAGACCAAGGTCAAAATCCGTTCGTTCTCGAAAGCAAAGAACCGGATTGGAGCAAATTCCAAGCGTTTATTGATGGCGAAGTTCGCTACAATTCGCTCAAGAAAACGTTCCCTGCCGAAGCAGACGAATTGTTCAAAGCCGCTGAAGACAATGCGAAATGGCGTTACAACCAGTACAAGCGTTTGGCTGAGATGAAATGGTAATTGTGTAGGAGTGGGTTTTAATTCCACCCCTATGGATTAATAAAAAATCCCCGCAGGCTTTTGCGGGGATTTTTTTCACGTTAACTCTAGCTGTAAAGTATATTTTTTCTGTTTCCATAAAAACTACGTATCAGGCATTGTCTTCATTGCAGGTAACGTCCGAGCGGCTTGGCGCAGGCGGGAGTTCACTAACGCTCACACGAGAACCAAAACTTGAAAATACGCACAGACTTTCGCACAATGATTTCAAAATTCAAATTCCATACGTGCCTTTTATACTGCATTTAAAAATAGGTATTTGCGGGGTGAAGAACGTAAAGATTACAAAAAACGTCAATATTGCAACGCTGAGTAAAAGCGGAATAATAAAATTCATTCCCTTGCTATGGTTATATACCCTAAGCCCCAAAAGATGCCCACATAAAAGACCAACAAAAAGGCTAAAAATGTCAATGGCAAGAATGCCAACTCCAAATGCTCCCCTATAAAAATAAAAGATTGCAGGGATGACAAAAATTGGGGTAATAAGGGACACAAAAGAGGCATAAAACCATTTATTTTTATCAATGTCAAACTTTTTGTGTGCTGCCACAAAAAACAGTAGCCACCAAAGAAATGGAAAAAAAACTGCCAACTTCAAGTGTTCCCACACGCTTTCATTGACGGGACAAAACGCTCCGACTACTGAGCTTCCCGTCCAATCGTACAAAAAGTGAGTTACAACACCTACAAAAAACGATACAATCGGACCAATAAGTATCCACAACTCGGGCTTGCTTCTTTTTAGATTTCTAACAAAAAACTCTTTCATTTTGTGTTCATTTATATTTTACGGCATTCTCCACCGCTGTCTGGTTCGCTTGCACATAACGGCCAGCGGCTTGGCGAAGTGGCGGCGTTTCTATTGCGACTACGCTGTCCAGCGTGATGTTTTTTATCTCCGTGAAGTTTCGGCGGAGACAAGTAGCCATTGCGCCAAACCGCAAGTTAGATGTCGGGCATCGTACTAACTCCTATTTTTTTAACTCTTTTTTTAAAATAGGCTCTAGCTCTTTACTTTTGCTTGGGCGAGGTAGGTTGTTATGAACAACTTTTCCTTGCGGGTCTATCAGAAAATAACGAGGAATTCGTATAACATCTCCACTAATCTCTAATTTCTCTTTCATATCCTTTTCCAACGATTCCGATGCCAATATATTATAGCCTTTGAGTTTATGTTTTGCTACATTGCCTTCCCAACCTTGCGGTGCCTTCTCTCTAATTGCAATATAAATAGGAACTACATTGTTATATTCGGCAAGTAATTCATAAACATTTTCTTTGAATCTAAATTCTCTTATACATGGAGGACACCAACTTGCCCACAAGCCTATATAAGCATAATTTCCTTTAATTCCGGGCGTTTGCATTAACTCTTGTAAGGAATTTGGGGAAACCTCTATAAGCTTTGCCTCAATTACATTATTTTTTTTGCCAGATTGAGCAAAAACGCCAAACGAAAGGGCGATTGCAATGATTGCTGTTGTGAATAGAATCTTTTTCATAGTGTTTTGATTTTTTGTTTAACATTGTGCCACGCTGTCATGCCTGACATCTAACTCTTAAATAGACGCAGTTTATTTTTACAAAGGTACAAAAAAATGTTAATAACTCGACAATTTATTAACAATTTAACGTTTTTTTAGAAAAAAATATACGAAAATCGAAAGTTGAGCGTTATATAGATGTAAAAAATTTCTATTAAATTATCAAAACAAAAAAACTATGAAAAAGAAAACAACCACACAACCTCGAATTGAAGATCAAGCGCACTATTACAAAGTAGGACGCTTACGTAAATCAGTTGCTGAGCAAATCCGTAGAGTAGCAGCAGACATTTACATTAGTGAAAATTATCTCAAACACATTTTCAACAGACACAAAAAGGAATTGGAAGGTATTGGAATAACTCCAAAAGTATTTGTTGACTTAGTTGTAAGCAATTTTAATCGAATTTACAAAGGAACTGGACGGTCTATTTTATTGGTTCTTTGGAACGGGAAACCAAAGGTTGTTGCCGTTGAACTAAATTTTGCCCTGAAGAAGGAATTTTACGAGGTAAAAACAGCGACTGTTATGCGAAAAGAATTCTTTAATGATAGAAATTTACTTTGGAAAAAAGAATGAAAGGAACTTGTTTAGCAAAAGTGTCGCGGACTTTTGTACCAATTTCTACGTCTTGGCAGTTGTCTCAGTCATAGTCCGCAGTGATGTTTCGTAGTCTGCGCTAATCAGCGATTAACCTAAACAGGTTCCTTTCATGTTGCAAAGTTACGATTTATTTCTGAAATAACCAAATAGATACAAATAATTTCTGAAACAGCCAAATTTCTAACCTTGATTTCTCAACATCTCCAAAAGCCCGTCCGTCCAATGCGGAATAGATAATCCGAAACGTTGTTTGATTTTAGATTTGTTCAAAACGGAATAAAACGGACGTGCTGCAGGCGTTGGAAAATCTTTGCTTTCTATCGGAAACACTTGACATTTCAGATTGCATTGTTGCATAATTTCTTTGGCGAAATCATACCAACTGCACACGCCTTCGTTGGAATAATGATAGATTTGTACACCTTCTTTCCAGTCGGTTAATTGTGGAATTATGGTCCATATCGCTTCCGCTAAATGTCCGGCAAATGTTGGTGTTCCCACTTGGTCGTAAACTACGTTGAGCAGTTCATGAGAACGACCTAATTTTTGCATTGTAAATACAAAATTAAGTCCGAAATTGGAATATAACCACGATGTTCGAATGATGATACCTTTTTCGATTGTTTTTGCAATTTGTTCGCCACGCCATTTGGAAATTCCGTAAAACGAAACAGGTTCCGTTACATCTATTTCTTTGTAAGGTTTGTAGCCGTGTCCGTTGAAAACATAATCCGTAGACATGTGAATCAAAAAACAATGATATTTGGAACAGGCTTTTGCTAAATTTTCAACGGCTTGGCAATTGATAGCCAAGGCGAGATTTTGCTCTGTTTCCGCGTTATCCACGGCAGTGTAAGCCGCACAATTCACAACGAAATCAATTTGATTTTGTTTAAAAAAATCATCTACGTCTATCTCTTTTGTGATATCCAATTCGTCCACATCTGTAAATAGGAAATTGGCATTTGGAAGTAATGCGGTTCGTTTTTTGAGTTCGTTGCCAAGTTGTCCGTTGGCACCTGTGATAAGGATATTCATGTTAGTTGTTCAGACATTCAAAACCAATTCCGATGTAATCAAAGCCTGCGTTCAAAAGTTCATCTTTGTCGTAGATATTTCGTCCGTCGAAAATAACCGGAGTTTTCAGCATTCCCTTTATTTTCTCCCAATCCGGGAAACGAAATTCCGTCCATTCGGTGGTTAAAAACAATACGTCTGCGCCATTCAGAGCATCGTAATGATTTTCAGCATATTCGATTTTATCGCCAATTCTGCGTTTACATTCGTCAATCGAAACAGGGTCGAATGCTTGAACATTACAACCAGCTTCTGTGAGTAAGTCAATCAACACCAATGCAGGCGCTTCACGCATATCATCGGTTCCGGGTTTGAATGCCAACCCCCACATAGCAACAGTTTTTCCAGCGATATTTCCACTGAAATATTTCTTAAACTTCTTAAATAGAATGGTTTTTTGTTCGTCGTTTACTTCCTCTACGCTTTGTAAAACGCGCATGGTGTAGCCGTTTTGTTCGGCAGTTTTCACAAGGGCTTTCACATCTTTCGGGAAACATGAACCGCCATAGCCAATGCCGGGGTATAAAAATTTACTACCAATTCGGCTGTCGCTACCAACGCCTCTGCGCACTTGATTGATGTCTGCACCCACCAATTCGCAAAGGTTTGCCACGTCGTTCATAAAACTGATGCGTGTCGCCAACATCGCGTTTGATGCATATTTCGTCATTTCTGCAGAAGGCACATCCATAAAAATAACAGGGTGTCCATTGAGTGTGTATGGTTTATATAAACGCTTCATCACTTCCTCGGCACGATCGCTTTCCACGCCAACCACAATGCGTTCGGGATACATAAAATCTTTGACCGCAGACCCTTCTTTCAAAAATTCGGGATTAGATGCCACGTCAAATTCGATTTTCTCTTTTCGAGCATCTAATTCACTTTGGATCGCTTGGCGTACTTTTGCAGCAGTTCCTACAGGTACCGTACTTTTCGTTACGACCAAAACATATTTATTCATGTGTTTCCCAACAGTTTTTGCTACATCCAAAACATATTTCAAATCGGCAGAACCATCCTCATCGGGAGGCGTTCCAACTGCCGAAAAAACAACATCGGCTTCGTTCAAACATTCGCTCAAATCCGTTGAAAAACGAATGGTTCCACGTTGAATGTTCTTTTCCAAAAGTTCGTCCAAACCTTGTTCGTAAATGGGAGAAATACCTTTTTTTAGGTTGTCAATTTTGTTTTTGTCAATGTCTACACAAGTTACATCAATACCTACATCTGCAAAGCAAACTCCTGTAACCAAACCGACATAACCTGTTCCTACGATAACGATTTTCATATTTTTATTTTTTTGGGACAAAGATACGAAAAAAATTACGAATTATCAATTACGAATTACGAATTTATGCAAAATTATAGTTGAATACGCAACAAATTCAACGCTGATAAACAAGCCCTGAGGATATTCCGCTCCCGAATATCGCCATATAAAAATTTCTCGGCAATGATTTTTTCAGGCGTTGCAACGGCAATCCAAATTGTGCCGACAGGCTTTTCGTCTGTTCCGCCACTTGGGCCTGCAATTCCCGAAACTGCAATAGTATAATCCGTTTGAAGCAATTTTTTTGCACCTTCTGCCATTTCTCTCACGCATTGTTCGCTTACAGCGCCAAATTTTTCGAGTGTTTGTGAAGAAACGTTGAGCAAATTTTGTTTGACATCATTGCTATACGCTACCACAGAACCTTTGAAAATTTCCGAACTTCCGGGCAACAAGGTAAGACGGTGCGAAATATAGCCACCCGTACAACTTTCAGCAAAGGACACAGTTTGTTTTTTTTCTTTCAACAAGCGAAAAACGACAGATTCCAAACTTTCATTTTCGTAACCATAAATCAGTTCGGGAATAAGGCGGTGCAGTTCATTCAGTTGTTTGTCTATTTCTGCGTTTAGAGCATTTTCGTCGATTCCCGATGCATCTAATCGCAGTCGTAAAATACCGGGCTGTGGCAAGTAGGCGAGTTTGAAATTCGAGGGTAGGTTGTCCTCCCAAGATGCTATTCGTTCCGATAAAAATGATTCACCTAATCCATGTGTCATAATGGTTTTGTGAATGATGATTTCTCCGCCATTCAAGGCTTTTAGGCGAGGTAGCAAATCGCGTTCCATCATTGTTTTCATTTCGTAAGGTACACCTGCCAACGAAATCAGCACACCTCCTTTTGGCGTGTTAAACCACATTCCGGGAGCTGTTCCGCAAGTGTTTTCGATCACTTCGCAACAATCGGGAACTTCGGCTTGCTTGCGATTAATCTCCGTCAGTTCGTAGCCTCGTGCTTTGAAATAAGCGATATTTTTCGTCAACATCATATCGTTTACCACCATTTTCGCATTGAAAATTTTTGCCAAACATTGCTTAGTGATATCGTCTTTGGTGGGACCCAAACCGCCTGTTGTAATGACCAGATTATGCGTTGAAATAGCTGATTTTACAGCATGTTCAATTTCATCACCATTGTCTGAAATTGTCCAAACTTCACTAACATTGATACCGATTAAATTCAACTGCTCTGCTAACCATGCAGCATTAGTGTTGATGACTTGACCAATCAAGAGTTCATTGCCGATGGAGATGATTTTTGCTGTCATTTTGATTTTTGTTGTAGGTTGCAAAGATACGAAAAAAAATGGAATATCGTAGAGGCGTAGCAATACACACCTACGATATTCCATTTCTTTGTTAAACTTCTCCAAAAATTTACAACGATAAAGTGTTCATCGATGAAGATATCATTTGAACAGAAAATTCACATCTTCCAATTTTGCGTCTGTTTGCGCAGGTTTGAGGTTGAGTAAATAAGCAATAATGTTGTAGAGTTGAATATTTAAAAACTCCGGAACGACTTTGTTTATTTGAAATTTCGGACCATAAGCATAAAAGATTCCGTACATGTCGCGGTTTTGATTGTCGAAACCATGGTCTCCTTTTGCATGTCTCCCTATTCGTGGTTTTTCAGCAATACTCCATGCGCTGTCTGCTAAAATAACCAAATTTCCTATATTCGGATTGGTGCCATAATTCAAGCGTCTTGGAACATCAGACGATTTCCATGCACTAATATTTAGAACATTTTGCAACATCATTAAAGCTGAATCCAACTTGTCAGGATAAATATCCATCAAACACATCGGCGAACTTCGGTTAGTATATCTTATCCACAAAGGATCAAGATAGTCTTGCGTATAGACCGTACGACTGCTATCCACCAGAGACATGCCATGGTCGGACACAACGATCAAGTGAATGTTTTGCGCAAACGGTAAAGCTTGCAATCTGCGATCCAAGACTCCAACCAAACTATCGCAATATTTCACGATGCGATGTGTTTCGTTTCCGTTGATGGGATCATCGTGATGCGTCGTCCCATCAGGGTCTTCGAAATAGAACATGATGAGTTGCGGCCGTTCATTTTCGGGACGTTCAAGCCACGATATCACACTGTCGATGCGTTGCGAATAGGTTATGCTTTTGTCGAAACGTTTCCAGATATTTGGCTGTAGACCTCCAATCGGGGCTTCTGTGCCAACCCAGAAATAGCTGGCCGTTATCAATCCTTGTTTTTGAGCGGTATTCCAAATCGGCTCACCACCGTAAAAATCAGGATTTTCAACCATTTTCCGGTTTCCCATCGTATATTCTTTTTGCAACGTTTGGTTGAAAAATCGATTGGCAACTAATCCATGATTATCGGGATAAAGCCCTGTTGCCATTGAATAATGGCTTGGAAATGTCTTTGTAGGAAAGACCGATTGCAAACCTTCGGATTTTACGCCTCTTTCCGCAATTTTATCCAAATTCGGTGTACCGCTTAACCGGTTATAATCCCAACGAAAACCATCCATCGAAAGCACAATAACAAACTGCTTTTCTTCGCAGAAGCCTTTAAGACCCAAGCAAAGAAAAGCAGTCATTATCAAAAAAAACTTTTTCATTCGTAATATTTTGGTTATTGGTCAAAGGTTAAAGGTTAAGGTTTTTTACCTTTGACCCTTCACCTTTTTAAGATATGTTTAGAACGTATATCTCAACCCAATTTGTGCTCTCCAACGTGAAGCGAAATCAGTAAAGTTGAATTGGTCATAATTTGGACCTTGCAAGAATTGGAATACGGCATCACCGGCAGGAACGCCTGCAGCGATTTCGGCAGCATTTGCAGTTCCGGCAAACGTAATCGGAGAATAAGACCATGGTGTTGCGTAAGAACGTCCCCATTTTGGGCTAAGCATATTTCCAACGTTCAAAATGTCGAACGTAAATTCAATCGCCTGTAAGTGTCCTGCAACTCTGAAGTTTACTTTGTGAGCGAAGTGGAAATCGAAACGATGTTCAAACGGGTGGTTGTCTGCATAGCGATCGAAATATTTACCTCTATTTTTGCTCAAATACGGATCGCGTGCAAGCCAAGCTTTCAAGTTCGCTTTTTGTTCTTCTGCTGTCATAGTTGAGGTTGGTCTAAAATTCATTTGATCAACTTGTGCATCGGTAGGAATCCAAATTAAATTATTAGAACTGGATCCATCGCCATTAAAGTTGCCGGCACCGGCATAAACAATTGAATAAGGAGCACCCGATGAGCCTTGGTAAATCAAGCCAAAAGTAGTAGTTTGCGATTTAAAGAAATTCACACTATAAAACGCTGCTACGTTAACTTTGTGAGGTGTATTGAAAGCCGAAAAACCTAATTCAGGATTGTTCGGGTTTCCGCGGGTATAGTTAAAATCCCAGTTTGATGCGGCAACAGAAGATGTGCCACTGTTAATAGATTTCGATCGAGTAAAAGCGTAAGATGCCATCACATCCAAACCAAAGTCAAATTTCTTTGTACCTTGCAACGACAGGTTGTAAGTATAACCTTCGTTTGTATTCGACAAAGCAAAAATTTGATTAAACGGAGCTACTCCGGGTACTACTTGGAGCATAGGACGGTTATCAAAAGGTAAACTTGCATAAGTTTCGGAAACTGTTTTTCCGGTCAACTCGCGAGCAAAATTTTGATAAAGAACATCATTTAAAGTTTTAGAATAGATCGCATCTGCTGTCCAGTTGATACCGGCAAAATTGAAGTCGATACCTAAATTAGCACGCAGGTTTTGTGCAAATTTAAAGTCAGGTGCAAGCACATTAATCGTTTGGCTGCCGCCTGCTGCCAACAGGGCTACGTTAGCACCTTGCCCGTAAGGATCGGCAATCAAAGTAAGATTGGTAGTATTAGTTGTGTTGTAGGTTAACATCTGGAGACCTGTGTTAACAAAGTTGTTGCTCAACCACACAAAAGGAATACGACCAGTGAATATACCAACACCCCCTCTAAGCGTATACTTGTTTTCATCATCCAAATTCCAACGGAAACCCGCACGTGGCGACCACAACGGCGTGCTGCTCAATTTTTGGTTGGTTTTGAATCCCCAACCTTTTTCTGCCGCATATTCGTTAAATGGTGCATTTTCTGCCGGAGCATCGAAGAACAAAGGAATATCCATACGAAGACCTATCGTAAGGTCAAAACTTCTTGATACATTCCAACGGTCTTGTACATAGAAACCTAACTGACCTGCTCCAAAGGCTGCTGCCCAACGCGGATCGCCGGTTACAGCAACATTAGCCTCTTGAAAACGATATTGATTAATTCTGCCCGCAAAGAAATCATCGGGATTATTAAAGTAATAAGTTCCGTAGTTGTCTTGGATAAACAAGTTAGAAAAGTTGAAAAATTCGTTGTGAGTACCAAATGTGAACGTATGGTCGCCTTTGTACCAATTTAAGTTGTTTGTAAACGTCCATATATCTTGATCCAGTCTGTTGGCCACAGAAGAACGCTCGTTGCCAATGTTTACGGTAGCAGCACCGGTTGCGCCGTCTTTACGAACGTTAGCAATAGAAATCATTGGGAACGGGGAATCATAAGGGTTACGACTATCACGTACACGTACGTATGATACACGAAATTCGTTACTAACAGCATTTGAGAAACGGCTTTGTAATTCAGCAACAAACGTGTTGGTATTTGATCTAAACTCGTACATATAATCGGAAGAGTTCAAGTTTGTTGGATTAGGTGTCTGATTGGACTGAGTAGCAGCTACCATATTCCAACGAATAGAAGCTTGATGTTTGTTGTTGATATTCCAGCTTAATTTAACACCTGCTTTGTCGGAATTTGTGTATTCTTCGAATGAAGTCGGTAATGTGCCATTGTAAATTACACCTTGGTCGGCTGCCAGCTTTTTTATGGTGTCAAGAATTCTTTGAGCCATCACGGGATCGATATTTGAATTTTCGGCACCCAAAGTAGAATTGTTTGGGTATCGGTTACTTTGTCTTTCGTAGTTGGCAAAGAAGAAAAGTTTGTCTTTAATAATGGGACCTCCCACAGTTGCACCCGCTCTGTATTGGCTTTGCTCGCCAAGTTTACTGCTTTTGTTGCCATTTTTCATTTCATATCTGCCAATCAAATCTTGGTTGGTCAAATTGTAGAAAACCGAACCTGTAATCGTATTAGTACCCGATTTTGTAATCGCATTAACAGCACCACCTGTAAAGCCAGATTGGCGAACATCAAATGGAGCAATTGAAATTTGGATTTGATCAATAGCTTCCATCGAAATGGGTTGAGCACCTGCCTGTCCGCCATTAACTCCACTTGCTGTCAATCCGAAATTATCGTTACTCATAGCTCCGTCAATTTGGAAACTGTTGTAACGGTTGTTAGTTCCTGCAAACGACATCGCGCCATTAGAACCTACAATAACTTGCGGAGTTAAACGGATAGCATCTGCAACACTACTTGTAATAGATGGTATACGGCTAATTTCGAGAGCATTCAAACTTGACGCAGCGCCTGTTCTATTGGCTTGAAAACTGGATTGCCCTTCTATCACAACTTCTCCCAAATCTACCGTTGCGTCTCTCAATTTCACATTGTGAGTATAGTTCTCGCCCAAATTGAGTGAAATATTTTCAGCTATATCCGTAGCTGTACCCACGTATGAAATTTCTATCCTATAGGGTCCGCCGGCACGCATACCACTTAAATTGAAACGCCCTTCCGTATTTGTAACTGTTCCATAAATAGTTCCGGAAGGCACGTGCGTTGCTTTAACCGTTGCACCGGGCAAGGTTTCATTATTACCGTCGGTTACTCGTCCACTGATAGACGATGTGGTTACTTGTGCTTCAGCTATCTGCCAGCAGGCAAACAACGTAACAAGTACAATGATTTTTTTTAAGATTGTGATTTGTTTTTTCATAATTTTTTTGAGTTTTGGGTTTATTAATGTTGCCGCAAAATTACAATAAAAAAAACGAACAAACGTTACAAAAATGTTAAATTTTTATTTTTTTTGTTAACAAAATGTTAAATTTAATATTACAAACAGATAATGATCGAAGCAGTTTTTTTAACAACCATTTTAAAATCAGAAATAGAATTGTAATAAACAAAAAAATTAACATTTACTTAACACGAAATTCCAAAAATTGTTATAATTTTGTAACAAAATTATAATACTAATTTAACAATGGGACTAGCATTAACCGACATATTTTTAATTGCAGGAGGATTAGGTTTACTCTTGTTTGGCATGAAAATGATGTCGACAGGATTGGAGATTGTGGCAGGCGACCGTTTACAAGCCATCCTCAAAGGAGCAACTTCGAACCGTTTTTTAGCTGTTTTGGTCGGAATTATTGCGACCATTTGTATCAATAGTTCAACGGCCACAACAATTATCACAGTAGGATTTGTGAATTCGGGATTACTGAATTTAACACAAGCCATCGGCGTAATTATGGGTGCAAATGTTGGAACCACATTTAGTGCACAATTAATTGCATTCAAGATAGATACGGTTGCTCCGCTGTTTATTTTCATTGGAATTGTGATGTATCTGTTTTTCAAAAAAAGAAATATCAAAAATATCGGATATGTTATATTAGGATTCGGAATTTTATTTTTCAGTATCACCGTGATGGGTTCTCCTCTCAAAGAATTGGCCAAACAACCGGCTTTTAATGCCATGTTGACAACTTTCGAGAATCCGTTTTTGGCACTGCTTGCAGGATTTGCTTTTACGGCTATCATCCAAAGTTCATCAGCCACAATGGGGCTTTTGGTAACCATGCATCTCAGCGGTGTTCCTATTCCTTTCGAAACTTCGGCATACATTATTTTAGGCACAAATATCGGTACAAGTATAACTACAGTCATTGCATCAATACCTGCAAACCGCGACAGCAAACGGGCTGCGACATTTCACATCATGTACGACATCATTGGCTGTGCGGTGTTTGGTACATTGATTTTCTTTGTTCCCGCAATCTTGGGTTGGTTTGAAACAACGTGGACAGAAAAAGCTCGTCAAGTGGCTATGTTCCACACGTTGTACAATGTGGCTGTGCTTGTCCTTTTATTACCTTTCATTAAATACATTGCAATATTAATGCAAAAAATTGTTCCGGTAAAACAAGGTGAAATCGACAAACTTCATGAGAAAAAACTGGTGTATCTTGATGCCGATGTTACGAAAATGCCCGCAATGGCTGCAGTTTATGCAGCTCATTCCGAAATATCTCGTATGGGAAAAATTGCAAATGAAAGTTTAAACCTGTCTTTGGAAGCGTTTTTTGAACAAAATGAAGATAAGATCAATAAAACATTTGAACTCGAAAAAACCATTAATTTTTTGAATCAACAAATCGCAGCTAAATTGGTTGAAATTAATAACATGAGATTGTCGACTTCCGATGCCGAAAAAGTTGGTAAAATGTTTAAGATTTTATCGGATATAGAACGAATTGGTGATCATGCGGAAAATATCGTCGAATATGCGTTATTGGTTAAAGACCGAGGTTTGAAATTTTCTGATGCTGCAATTGAAGAGCTGAAACGTTTAGGAAATTTAACAACAGATCAAGTCTTCAGAACGCTGAATGCCTATGAACGTGAAGATAGTTCCGAATTGAAACAAATAAAATCTTACGAAAAAGAAATCGACAAATTATCGGTAGATTTTGTCGAAAATCATATTCAACGATTAAAAAATCAAAGTTGTGACCCCAAAAGTGGTGTTATTTTTACAGATATGATTATCGACTTGGAACGCACTGCAGACCATGCGAAAAACATTGCCGCTTCTGCATAATTTTGACTAAAAAAAAGATGTCCAAAAATTTACGAAAAAATATTTAACAATGGAAATTTATTATGTTATTATCGTCGGAATCTTGTTTCTTTTGGCTATTTCCGATCTTGTAGTGGGTGTAGCTAACGATGCTGCGAACTTTATCGGTTCTGCCGTGGGCTCAAAAGCGGCAACATTCAAAGTGATTTTGACGGTTGCTTCTTTGGGTGTTGTGGTAGGTGCCATGTCCGCAAACGGCATGATGGAAGTGGCTCGAAGCGGTATTTTCAATCCGACCATGTTTTTCTTTAATGAAATTATGCTGATCTTCTTGACGGCAATGCTTGCGGACATCATCTTGTTGGATTTATTCAATACCTACGGATTCCCCACATCTACAACGATTTCGTTGATATTTGAATTGTTGGGCGCGGCAATTGCTATTACGGTTATGAAAATTATACATTCGACAGATCTGACTATGGCAAACTTAGGCGAATTCCTCAACACATCGAGAATTCTAACGATTGTTTCAAGTATTTTTGCTTCAGTAATTGTTGGCTTTATTGCTGCTGCAGTTATTCAGTATTTTGTGCGACTTTTATTCACATTCAAACTTCATAAAACCCAAAAATACTTTGGTGCGATTTGGGGAGGAATTTGTGTTACGATGATCCTATATTTCATCGTTTTCAAAGGTATGAAAGATTTTTTGAGAGATGGGTATCCGGAAATAATGGTTTTTCTAACCGCAAATCAGGGATTCTTGATGATTGCATCGTTCGTTATTATTGCCGTTTTATTGCAAACATTCCATTGGCTTTTTAAATTCAATGCATTGAAATTTATTGTGCTGATGGGAACATTTGCATTGGCAATGGCTTTTGCGGGAAACGATTTGGTGAATTTTATCGGTGTTCCGGTAGCAGGATTGAATAGCTTTCAGTTATATCAAGAAGCCGGTGGGCCTGATCCGAGCACGTTTCAGATGATCGGTATGAGCGGAAGAGCAGAGGCTCCAAAACTAGTTTTGTTTGCAGCGGGACTGGTGATGATTCTCGCGTTGTGGTTTTCAAAAAAAGCCCGAAATGTGACCAAAATGACTGTGGATTTGAGTCGTCAAGATGCCGGTATTGAGCGTTTCGGCTCAACACCGCTTTCCCGTTCTATCGTTAAGATGTTTATGGGGTTAGGCGAATGGATAACCAAAATTACTCCTAAAAAATTGGATAGAAAAATTTCACGCCGTTTCAGAGCGAGCAAAAAAGCTGATCAACAAGGGGCTGCATTCGATATGTTGCGGGCATCGGTCAACTTGATGGTTGCTTCGGCTTTGATTGCTTTCGCAACATCGCTCAGATTACCACTTTCAACGACTTATATTACGTTTATGGTAGCGATGGGCTCTTCATTGTCTGATGGTGCTTGGGGACGCGAATCGGCAGTATATCGAGTAACAGGAATGTTCTCTGTTATCGGAGGATGGTTTTTTACTGCACTTGCGGCGTCTTCCATTGCGTTCACAATCGGTATGATATTGTTTTGGGGCGGGCCTTTCGGAATTGCCGGTATGCTCATCCTTGTGGCTTTCACGATGTGGCGTACAAATAAAATTCACAAACGTCGCGAGAAAAACGCTATAAAAGCCGAAAAATCATTTATTATCGAAAAAGATGATGTTGATAAGATTCATCAAATTGCATCGGATACACTCTGTTCGGCGCTACAAAAAATGGAAACGATGTACGGCGAAACCATTGATGCTTTACGAACAGAAAGTATCAAACAATTGGAACATATACGTCGCGATTTGAGAGACATTCGAGCAGAAACTAAGTTGATGAAGAATAACCTCAATATAACCATTCAAGTATTTAACGATAAACAGCTTGAAAATGTGCATTATTACGTTCAAGCCGTGAATTATCTGCGTGAAATTTCATTTGCTTTAAAAAGCTTTATCGAAGTTTCATTTGAGCATACCAACAACAAGCATAAACCGCTTATTGCCGAACAGCAGGAGGAACTTGCCGAACTCAATCATCGTATTCACACATTTTTTGAAATGGTGAACCGACATATTTCTACCGAGAATTATCAAACAGTTGAAGAAAGTCTCGCCTACGAGCAAGATATTGTTCAGTATATCGAAAACATAAATAAAAAGCAAGTGAAACGGGTAAAAAATGGTTATTGTGGCACAAAAAACAGCTTACTGTATTCTGCAATCCTTACGAATACACGAAATATGTTATTGTTTACAACATTATTGTTGAAAGCCCAACGTAATTTTGTGAGAAGCTCCGAATAAAAAAACACGGAGGACCACAAAGAAGCACACAGAGATTCACATTGCAATCCTCGTGTTTCTTCGTGTTCTTATGGTAAAATCAATTTGATTTTCAATAAAATTAATATTATTAGCAAAAAAAAATAAAAAAAAGTGAAACAAAAATTTGGTTTTTTCAAAATTATGTATTTACTTTGCAAAAAAATTTGAATACATCATGGCAAAAAAAATAGAAAAAAAAGATAAAGAAAAAGCGAAGATCAAAGAGTTTCCAAAACCAAAGATCAATAAAAATGTCATCGTAAGTTACAACAAGATTGGCAACGATCTCAAATTAGAATTGATAAAAAAATATCCCGATGGCTATGGCAATCACATTGTTCGTTACCCTAAGCCGAACGGCGAATACTTTTTTGCAGTTCCATTAGAGAGCAAAGACATGAATTATCTTATCAAAGTAGAAGTGAAAATCGACAATGTGATTACAGAGGATGAATTTGACAAACACTTTGGCGATATTTCGGAAGTAGACAGCAAAGCTATCGGCGATGTAGATGTTGATGATAGCGATGACGACGATGATGATGGCGCAGATGATCAAGCGGATGAGACGGACGACGACGATGATGACGAGTAAAAATGCGATTAAACGAGCAAAACAAGTTTATTTGTTTCAAGCAATAGCATTTTCAATTTATTAAATTGCATAATTGAAAAAAAAATTGTATCTTTGCAAATAAAAAATCACAAAAAATGCGATTGATCAAACAAAATAAATTTATTTATTTGTAAGCGGTAGCATATTCAACAAAATTAAACGAAATGAAAAAAGTATTTACACCGAGTTTTATGACTATTACGGCTTTGATTGCCTTGGTTTCTGTAGCCCGTTTTATTCCAATTCCTAATTTCACGCCTATTGCTGCGATTGCGCTTTTTGGTGGCGCTTATTTCAGTAGAAAAAGTGTGGCGTTTTTAATCCCATTGACAGTATTGGCGATAACGAATTTTTTCCTGCCTGTATTTGATTGGTTTACAACATTTTCGGTGTATTTCAGTTTTATTTTGGCGGGTGTTATAGGTTTGTGGATTGGTAAGAAAGTTTCGGTATCTCGCGTGATTGGCGGAGCTTTGACATCTTCCGTATTGTTTTTTGTAATTACAAATTTCGCTACTTGGTTGAGCGGTTTTTGCGGGTATCCAATGACGATGGGCGGTTTGATGTTGTGCTACGAAATGGCTATCCCATTTTTCCGTTACGAAGTTTTAGGAACGCTGGTGTACAGTGGAGTTTTGTTCGGTACGTTTGAATTGGCGAAACGACGTTTTCCTGTGTTAGTGAAATAATTTTTTGAAAAACCAATAATATGATTTGGTAGGGGCGGAAAATGTTCTGCCCCTACGCTTTTTTACACATTTCATTTTTGTATCTTTATAAAAGAACTGTTCAGACATTCTGCGAAAAATAATTCTGAATGATTTTAGCTTTTGCAGCTCCTACAACGCTTTCGAGTTCTTCGAACGAGGCCTGTTTAATGTTTTTGACCGAATGAAAATGGTGTAAAAGTTTCACGGCAAGAGTTTCGCCGATGCCTTTGATATCAGTCAGTTCCGTTTTGATTAACCCTTTTTCGTGCTTTTTGCGGTAGTGTGTGATGCCGAAACGGTGGGCTTCATCGCGCAATTGTTGAATCATTTTTAAGGTTTCTGACTTTTTGTCCAAATGCAACGGATGTGGATCTCCGGGGCGATAAATCTCTTCCAAACGCTCGGCAATGCCGATTAAATATATCTTTTCAGAGAGCCCAAGTTTTTTCAAACTTTTCATTGCGGCGGATAGTTGCCCTTTCCCGCCATCAACAATAATGAGTTGTGGTAATTCGCCGTTTTCAGCCAACAATCGGTTATAGCGACGATAAATAATTTCCTCCATCGAGGCAAAGTCGTTGGCGCCTTCTACGGTTTTGATGTTGAAATGACGATAATCTTTTTTGGAAAGTTTGGCGTTTTTCATCACCGTCATCGCTGCAACAGGATAGTCGCCTTGAATATTGGAATTGTCGAAGCATTCGATGTACGTTGGCAAAATAGGTAGTGCCAAATCGTCTTTCATTTGGTTCAAAATGCGTTTACTATGACGTTCCGGATCAACCAAATTTTGATGTTTTTGTTTTTCCAGCAGATAAAATTTCAGGTTACGTTCGGCTAATTCTAACAAACTTTTTTTCTCCCCAATTTTCGGTACAGTTAGTGTAGTTTTCGGAATTTTTAATGATAATTCAAACGGCAAAACAATCTCTTGAGCCTTGCTATTAAAACGTTGGCGAATATCTACAATCGCTAAAGATAAAATATCTTCGGACGTTTCGTCCAAGCGAGGTTTGAGTTCTAACGTATGAATTTGAACTACTGCACCATCTACAACTTTGAAAAAATTCACGTAAAAATTTTCCTCGCTTTTTATAATCGCAAACACATCAATATCTTGAAGCGTGTTGCTAAACACAGTGGATTTGCTTTGATAACCTTCCAACGCATCCAATTTTTCTTTGATGGCTTGTGCTTCCTCGAATTGCAAGTTTTCTGCGAATTTCATCATGCGCCCACGCAACTCTTTCAATACTTGCGAAATATTACCTTTGATGATTTGTTTGATTTCGGCAATATTTTGCAAATATTCTGCTTCCGAAATCTTACCGACACAAGGTCCTTTGCAATTTTTGATGTGATACTCCAAACAAACTTTATACTTTTTTTTGGCGATATTTTCTTCCGAAAGATTGAGTGTACAATTTCGTAAAGGGTAGATTTTCCGTATCAATTCCAACAATGTGTTCATCATTTTCAATGATGGGTATGGGCCGAAATATTGCGAACCGTCTTTAATCGGGTTGCGCGTGTAAAAAATTCTTGGGAACGGCTCGTTTTTGATACAAATCCATGGGTAAGTTTTGTCGTCTTTGAGCATCACATTGTAGCGCGGACGATATTTTTTGATCAGATTATTTTCGAGCAAAAAAGCATCAAATTCCGTGTCAACAACAATATACTTGATGTCGGCAATTTTGCTTAGCAACACTCTGGTCTTACCTTCTTGATCTTTGTTAAAATAGGAACTTACACGCTTCTTTAAATTCTTTGCTTTCCCCACATAAATAAGGTTTTTATCAGCATCGAAATATTGATAAACCCCCGGATTTTCGGGTAGCGACTGAGCAAAAAATTTTAAGAAGTTATTAACAATCATATACGAAAATCGAAAGTCGAGCGTTATATAGGTACAAAGTTACAAAAAAAAACGTTATGACAGAAGATTTTTTACATTATTTATGGAGATTTCAGATATGGAATGCTCCATTACAGACAACTGACGGCAAACCCGTTGAAGTAATTAATGCAGGATTCCACAACACCGATGGCGGCCCTGACTTTTTAGATGCCCGCATTCGCATTGACGACACGCTTTGGGCAGGACATGTGGAAATTCACACCAAAAGTTCCGATTGGTATGCACATCACCACGAACACGATCCTGCTTATAATTCCGTGATTTTGCACGTCGTTTATGAAAACGACGCTTCCGCGAAACGGGCAATTGGATCAAATGTTCCGACATGTTCAGTTCGAGAAAAATTCTCAGAACATGTTTTTCAAACGTTTTCAAATTGGCGAAATAATCCGGGCTTTGTGCCTTGCGAAAGGCAATTGCAAAATTTATCCGAACACAAGCGGATAATGCTTTTGGAACGTTTGAATATTGAGCGTTTGGAAGAAAAAGTGGACGAAATTTTGGTGGATTTAGCGTACAATCTGAACTCATGGGAAGAAACATTTTATCAGTATTTATTGCGCAGTTTCGGGCTTCGTATCAATGCCGATCCCTTTTATCAAATCGCCAAGCGAACGCCCTTGAAATTTCTTCAAAAACAGGCAGATAGCAAGCTTCAACTCGAAGCTATACTGTTCGGACAAGCGCAATTATTAAATTCCACGTTCAACGATTCGTACCCGCGTGCATTGCAAGAGGAATATGCCTTTTTGCAACAAAAATTCCAATTGTTACCGATTTCAGAAGGTTTGGTGAATTTTCTACGCTTGCGCCCTTGCTCCTTCCCTACCCTGCGTTTGGCATTTTTTGCATCGCTGATTCAGCAGAGAAGTCAGATTTTTCAAGATATTCTGCACATTCAAAACATCAACGACGGTTTAAATTTATTGCAAGTCAATGTTTCAGACTATTGGCAAACACATTATGTTTTTGACAAGTTATCCGTTGAAAAACCCAAAGAATTAGGGCGGTCTGCACAGCATTTAATTTTTATCAACACTATTATTCCTTTTTTGTTTGCTTTCGGAAAACTTCGCGACAGACCGGACATTTGCGAACGTGCACTCTATTTCCTGCAAGACTTACCTGCGGAAAACAATCATTTAATTCGCAAGTGGAAATCTTGCGGAATGCCTGCCAACAATGCTTCCGATAGTCAAGCGTTGTTGATTTTGAAAAAGAAATATTGTGATTTGAAGCGGTGTTTGCAGTGTGGGATTGGGATTGAATTATTGAAATCGTAAAACAAAAAAAACGAAAAGCTATGAAAAAAACAGACAGGAAAAGAAGGAAAATTACAAAAACAGGTGAATTTGGGTCTATTTACACTAAATTCGAAAACAAACCAAAAAATGCTATAAAACATCTAAAAAAGAAAAAAACAGGTGAGTGTGTTAAAGCATTATACCGCGAAGATATCGGATATGTTGATATTGTTTGGGGCGAAAACAACTCAGAAACTAATAGTGGTTACGGCTTAAAACATATTATTGAAAAACACGGAAAAGAGATTAAATACATCGGGTTTGAAGTCGAAGAATTTATCCCGATGGCTTTTAAAATGGGAGGTGTGAAAAAAGCGAAAGAATCTTATAAAATTCTCATCGAAAATGATTTGTATAGAATTGTGCTTTTGACCGAATGGAAAGGAAGAAAGAAAACATTGCTACTAACTGCATTTGATCTAACTCCAAAGCAACTAAAAAGAAAGCCAAAGACATAAATCTTTGGCTTTCCTTATTTATGGATGCATTCAGAACAGTTCTCGGTGAATGCTTTACTTGTAAGCCACTGCCTTACAAATCCACTACAAAGTTACAAAAAAAATCCCAAACAACAAAATAATTTTTCTTAAATTTTGCAAAGTTTGTTTTTTTTCGTAACTTTGTACATAAAAACAGATAAAAAAACAGACCAATGGGTGACAATCTACAATACGCTAAAGGAGAAAAAATATCTCTAAAAAAACATTTTAGCGAAAAATGGCTCCAAGATAGAATAGAAGAAGATCCATCAATACTTGGACTCGGAGAATTAGACCTAATTCAACGAGAGAGAAAACAGTCAAGCGGAGGGCGTATTGATTTTTTGTTTCTCAATAGTGAGATAGAAACAATGTATGAAACCGAAATACAATTGGGAGCAACAGATGAAAGTCATATCATCAGGACAATAGAATATTGGGACATCGAAAGGCGGCGTTACCCATCTAAAGAACATAGGGCAGTGATTGTTGCAGAAGAGGTTACAAATCGTTTTTTTAATGTAATCGCATTAATGAATCGTTCAATTCCAATAATTGCTATCCAACTAAACGCAATAAAGATTGACAACAAAATTTTACTGAACTTTACAAAAGTGTTGGATATTTATGAAGCTCCTGAAGATGAAGAAAATTTAGGTGGAGAAGAAGTCGGGCGGGCATATTGGGAGAAGAAATCAAATCCAAAATCTATCGCCATAATGGACGAAATGATTAAAATAGCTCAAAGCAGATACCCTGACGCAAGAGTAACTTATAATAAACATCACGTTGCTTTAGGAACATCTCGAAGAAATTTTATGTGGTTTCACCCACGTAAAACACCGAATAATTGCCACTTTGAAATAAAACTTGACAAGAATTTGGTTACAGAAACAAAAGCAATATTTGATGAATTAGGTATTCCATACACGTTGAGAAAAGAAAGTAATCTTGCGGTTTCTATTCAAAATGATGATTTACTGAAAAAACACGCAGACAAAATAGCGACAATAATTAATCAGTCTATTGAAGCCTATTCGTAATTATTACTATTATAACCATAGAATCATGAAAGGTTTTGCTAGCGACAATTATTCGGGCGTCCATCCGCAGATTATGAAAGCTCTTGCGGACGTGAATGTTGACCACGCTACGGCTTACGGTGGCGATGCTTACACGGAAAAGGCTGTGCAGCAATTTAAACACTTGCTCGGTGAGCAAGTGGAAGTGTATTTCACGTTTATCGGAACGGCTGCAAATGTGCTTGGATTAAAGGCTTTGACACAACCTTATCACGCTGTGATTTGTGCGGAAACGGCGCATATCCACGTAGACGAATGCGGTGCTCCGGAACGTTTTACAGGTTGCAAATTGCTGACTGTATCTACACAAGACGGAAAATTGCGTATTGCAGATATCGAAAAATTTCAATCGTTAGTGGATTTTGAACACCATGTTCAACCTAAAGTAATTTCCATTTCACAAACTACTGAACTCGGAACGCTCTACACACCTGATGAGATCAAGGCTTTGGCAGATTATGCACATTCGCACAACATGTATCTGCAAATGGACGGTGCACGCATCGCCAATGCTGCAGTGGCTTTGAATATGCCTATTAAAAATTTCACGTTTGATTGTGGTGTAGATGTGTTATCATTCGGTGGAACGAAAAACGGCATGATGTATGGCGAAGCGATTGTGTTTGCCAATGCTTCGCTTTGCGAAAATTTCAAATACATTCGCAAACAAGGTATGCAATTAGCTTCAAAAATGCGCTATATTTCGGCACAATTTTCGGCTTATTTTTCGGATGATTTGTATCTGAAAACAGCCAGTCACGCCAATGCCATGGCACAACTTTTAGTTGAAAAATTAACCCCTATTCCGGAAATAGAAATCACTCAAAAGCCTGCTGCCAATGCAGTTTTTGCGAAACTTCCCAAAGCGATTATCAAGCCGCTGCAAGAGGAGTATTTTTTCTACGAATGGGACGAACAAAATCACGAAGTGCGCCTGATGTGCTCGTGGGATACAACCGAAACGGAAATCGAGAATTTCGTTTCTTTAATCAAAAAATTGCTAAAAACGACCGAGGCATAAAGCCTAGTTCCGAATTTTGTGTTTTATAATTTATGGTCATTTTGCTTGTTTTGGCAAAATGACAATTTATTCAAAATAAAACACTAACAGGGTTTTAACCCTGTTAGTGTTGGTAATTCAACCTTTTCTATTATTTTGTATCTTCACTATCACAAGTTGTAGATTTACTCGCACTTTCCTCTTTCTCTATACTCGTTTTCAAGCAAGATATAAGACTTTTCGGAATGATTAAGACTGCCAAATATGCAATAAACTGAATTTGCATTAGTATTGCTGAATATTCATTTGTTGTCGCAAATTCAATCACCAAAAAGAGAATAAGATTTATGAGAGCACAGTATATAGCCATATGAAAAGCACCTTTATGTGCAGGTTCAAGAAAAGACAACATGGCTTTTTTATCTTTTATTCTGCTGTCCAAAAACGACCAGTACACCGTAGGCGTAAGGACAAGTAATAGAAGCATAATAAATACTAATATTATGAATATTGTAGACATAAAATTTTCTAGTTTTTTATTATTTATATTAGTTGCATAAATACAACTTTTTTTTACGTTGCAATATAAAAAAAGATGGTTTAACACTTTGCCACACATTCATTGAAATGTTTATCAGCGTAGGCAATGGAGGCTATATAAATTGCTAAAACAACCCCACTACAAATAGGTTTTCCAGAACAACCAACTATACCTGTCATAAAGCCTAATGCTGCTATATTTACCGTTTCGGTAAAACTATCGCTACATGCCCTCCTGCAAGACGTCAAAGATGGAGAAGTAAGCCCTTCGAGTTGGTAATCAATTGCAATAGAAATTACAGCAAGTTCTGGTAAGTCCTTGTTGGTGAGCATTTCTTGAATCTCTTGTTCTTTTAATCCTACAGCATGCAAATACTGTTTTGCTGCCGACACCATAGAGTTTAACTCCATTTCAATATCTGAAATATCAACATCAAGTTGAAATCGAACATTAGTCTCCGTAGCAGTATATTCTATACCGGCTCCGGTGTGGTCTCTGAAATTTAAAACATCTTGCATTGTTCTTATGTTTTCAAACATTGAAAGAATGGTTGGTGTTATTTCAGAAAAAACATCTAAATAAATGGTTTCAAAATTACTTGATCCTTGTGTTCTTAGAACTTCTCGGTTATCTGTGTTGCTGTTTACTGGGGTTGCGAAAAAATTATCCTCAAACAATTTTAATGCAAAAAGAAATTGTTCTTCTGCGTCAAAAACGTTTTCGAGTTCACCTTTTTTACAAGAATTAAACAAAGTTACTCCTAAAATAAATAGTGCTGTTGTAAAAAATATCTTTTTCATGTTGTTTTTTTGTTTAATGTCTGCTCTTTTAGCAGACAATTAATTAGTTTGGTTTTAATCCACAACTTTCACAGGAGGTTGTTTTGTTGTACCAATTAAATTTTGTTGTTCACATACATACATAAAAAAAGCGTGGTACTTTTTTAGTACTCTCCTATCAGAGGTATTTAGCGTGACCCACAAGAACAGAGTAAGTAAAAGTCCACGCTCGCGTGAACATTTTGACTTAATCTTTATTCTTGCTATAATATAAATCGCTAAATTTTCTGACAGGAAGAATAGTTTAAAATGCTTTTTTCAGCATACTTCAAGATGTGCGTATTATCAGCACATTATTTTTCCATAGGCAAAGTTTGTTTGTTATTTTTTTTGCAAAGATAGCATTTTTTTTCGTATCTTTGCAAATTATTTACGAAAATTGCTAAAAAAGGCATAAATGGCAAAGAAAAAAGAGGAAAATCGCTGTTCATTTTGCGGAACGCCCGAAAATCAAGTGAAATTGTTTTATGGAGACGACGCGTTTATTTGTGAAAACTGCATCTCCACAGGACAAAAATTAATCGAAGAGCAAAGCAAACAAAGAGAGGTTGAGAGTTTAGCACCAATTGACATCAAAAAACCGATTGAGATCAAAACGTTTTTAGACCAATACGTGATTGGTCAGGACGATGCCAAACGCACGCTGGCAGTGGCAGTTTACAACCATTTCAAACGTATTACTTACAAAAAGCAAGATGAATTGAACGATGTTGAAATTGAAAAATCCAACATCATCATGGTTGGTGCAACCGGAACGGGAAAAACCCTGATGGCACGCACGATTGCAAAGATGCTGAACGTTCCGTTTTGCATTGCTGACGCAACGGTTTTGACCGAAGCAGGCTACGTTGGCGAAGATGTGGAAAATATTTTAACACGATTGTTGCAAGCCGCAGATTACAACGTGGCTGCGGCAGAGCGCGGAATTGTGTTTGTTGATGAAATTGATAAAATTGCACGAAAAAGCGATAACCCTTCACTCACGCGTGATGTGTCGGGCGAAGGTGTTCAGCAAGCTCTACTCAAACTTTTGGAAGGTGCGCATGTCAACGTTCCTCCGCAAGGCGGGCGCAAACACCCCGACCAAAAAATGATTTCGATAAACACCAAAAATATTTTGTTTATCGCAGGTGGTGCATTCGACGGAATCGAAGCCAAAATTGCATCGCGTTTGAACACCAATACGATTGGCTTTCGCAATCCTCATACAGAAGACCTCGACAAGGAAAATCTCATCAAATATATAGCCCCGCAGGATTTGAAAAGTTTTGGTTTGATTCCCGAAATTGTGGGGCGCTTTCCGGTTGTAACAAGTTTGAATACCTTAGATAAATTAGCCTTGCGACGCATTTTGGTTGAGCCCAAAGACGCATTGGTAAAGCAATACACCAAACTATTGGAAATTGATGACATTCATTTGATTTTTGATGATGAAACATTGGATTTTATTGTTGATAAAGCGATTGAATTTAAACTCGGAGCGCGCGGATTGCGATCAATTATGGAAGCCATCATGACAGATGCGATGTTTGAATTGCCATCGGACAAAAACATTAAAAAACTCCACATTACAGCCGATTATGCGCATAAACAACTCTCAGGAAGGGTGCTCAAACAGTTAAAATCTGCATAAAAACAAAAAAACTACAAAAAAATATCTAATATTCCCAAAAAAAATCGTATCTTTGCAGGACAATGTTGTATTAATGTCTAAATTTTGGCGTCTCATATTGGTTTTTGGTCTAATCCTTCCTTTTTGTTTGAAGGGAGAATCGGATGCATTGCCAAAATCGGCACCGCTTCATGATGATGCAAACATTCTGCCAGATAATACTAAACCAATTATTTACGTAACAACTAAGGCTTCCTATATTTATGACCGCGACACTTTTGATCGCGACAGCATTGTTATTTGTGAAAATCCAAAATTCTACATCACCGTAAATGATACAATTGGTTGCGTAGGTGATACCATAACTTTGACCCTTGTGGGTGGAACCGTTATTGCCTGGTTTAACGAAGGAAGTACAGCAAACACTATCCACACGCCAATTTTTTTTGACGGCGCCAATGAATTTTGGGTAGAAGCAATAGACGATGATGGTTGTCGAGGCTGGGATACCATTACGGTGTACGGTGTAGCAGTCCCGCGAAGTGTGCAAATTTGGGCTGAGCCCGATGTTGATACCATTTGTCGGGGAGACTCTATTTTGCTGGTGGTGGCTGCCGATGGGGAACGATACGAATGGAACGTGTTTCAATACACGGACTCTATCGTGGTTAGTCCGCGAGAAACGTTTACTTACACCGTTAAATTTTTCCCTATCTCATCTCTAACACATTGCTATTCAACAGGTAGAAAAACTATTCATGTTAAAAATTGTGACATCGTTTACTTTCCCTCAGCAATTAGTCTTTCGTCGCCAATTGCTGCCAACAGAATCTTCAAACCGATTGGTGTTCCGCACAGTTTCAGTCAATACTATTTGGCGATCTACAACCGTTGGGGGCAATTGATTTTTGAATCTCGCAATTTCGACATTGGTTGGAATGGTACACATCAAGGCGAAAATGTTCGTCCGGGCACTTATGTGTTTTTGTTCCGAATAGCTAACAAAGGCGATGTTTGGGAAAGAGTGGGAACTGTTACTGTGATTGATTAAAACTAAGAACTAAAAGTTAAAAACTAAGAGTTTTTTTTAATTTTGTTCTGATAATTTTTCCCATTCGTACATTGCTTTATCAATTTTTTCTTTTAGTTTGTTGTAGTCAATAAAGATTTGACTGTTTGTGATATTTGTGGGATTTGACAACAGTTCGTCCATTTCGAATTTTTTCTTTTCTAAGAGTTCGATTTCTGCTTCGATTTTTTCGATTTGATTTTGACGGCGGCGTTGTTCGCGTTCTTGATCTTTCTTTTTTTGGCGGTCTTGTTCGACCGTGGATTGTTGGGGTTGTGTTGCCTGTTGGGGCGACCCTTGCGGTCGCCCTTTATGGGCAGGGGCAAGCCCCACCCCTACGTGATTTAATTCGTTCAGGTTTTCAATATTTCTTGATTCTAAAAATTCATAAATATCGCCAATGTGCATTTTGATTTTTTTGTCCTTGAATTCGTAAACTTTATCCGTTAGGCCTTGCAAAAAATCACGATCATGCGAGACTATAATCATCGCGCCATCGTACTTTAACAGTGCCATTTTCAACACATCTTTCGAACGCATATCTAAATGATTGGTGGGCTCATCCAAAATCAACAAATTCACAGGAGTCAGCAATAATTTCGCTAATGCCAAACGCATTTTTTCTCCACCGGAAAGCACTTTTACTTTTTTATCAATATCTTCACTTCCGAACAAAAAACTACCCAAAATGTTTCTAATTCTTGGACGAATTTCACCCACGGTAATATCGTCAATCGTTTGAAACACGGTTTTTTCACCGTCCAACAATGCAGCCTGATTTTGTGCAAAATAACCGACTTGCACTTGATGTCCAAGTTTTGCGATCCCATCGAACAGAATTTCGTCCATGATAATTTTGGAAAGTGTAGATTTTCCTTCGCCGTTTTTGCCCACAAATGCTATTTTTTCGCCACGTTCGAGCATCAACGTAACACCGTCCAAAACTAAATTTTCGCCGTACTTTTTCACTACATTTTCCACTTCGACAACCACTTTTCCGGAGTGTGGCGACGGCGGAAACTTAAAGTGCATGACGGATGTATCAATTTCATCAATTTCGATACGTTCCATTTTATCAAGCAATTTAATTCGCGATTGTGCTTGTCGGGCTTTGGTCGCTTTGGCGCGAAAACGCTCTACAAATCGCTCCATGTCGGCGATTTCCTTTTGTTGATTGTTGTATGCGTTTACTTGCGTGCGACGACGCTCTTCACGCTGAATCACGTATTCGGAGTATGATGTTTTGTAGTCCTCGATTTTTCCGAGAACGATTTCTATCGTTCGTTTGGTTACCGTATCCAAAAACGCACGATCGTGCGAAACCAAAACCACCGCACCTTCGTAGTTTTGTAAAAACGTTTCTAACCATTGAATCGACTCTATATCCAAGTGGTTCGTAGGCTCGTCCAACAACATCACATTCGGACGTTGCAACAAAATTTTTGCCAATTCCACACGCATTTGCCAACCCGAACTGAATTCGGTGATTTTTCGAGAAAAATCGCTATGTTTGAAACCTAATCCTAACAACACTTTTTCTGTTTCGGCTTGCTTGTTGACCGCACCAATGATGTGATAACGCTCGTTTGCATCGTGCAGGGCGATCATTAATCGGTTATAATCCTCGGATTCGTAGTCGGTGCGCTCGCTCATTTCAAGCGTTAAGCGTTCGATAGTTTTTTCTAAATGCGCGGCTTCCTCAAAAGCGGTCAAAGCCTCGTCAATCACGGTTCGCGTGGAATGTGGGATAATTTCTTGTGGCAAATAGCCGATCGTATGTCCAGAAGTTACTACAATAGTGCCGCTTTCGGGCTGCATTTGTTTGGCTAAAATTTTGAGTAATGTGGACTTTCCTGCACCATTTTTTCCGGCTAAACCAATACGATCATTATCAGCAATAATAAACGAAATGCCTTTGAACAAATCTTTTCCTGAAAATTGAACAGAAAGGTTATTTACAGAAAGCATTACGAAATTTGTTTCAGCTGTTCGATCATTTTCGAAGGATTTTCATTTGAGAAAATGGTATTTCCCGCAACCAACACATTCACTCCAAAATCACAGAGTTTCTGAGCATTTTCGAGTGTTACACCGCCGTCAACTTCAATCAATAAATCTGGATTGTATTTGTTTTTCAACACCATTAATTCTTCGATTTTTCGATACGTATTTTCGATAAATTTTTGTCCACCAAAACCCGGATTCACACTCATAATCATCACCACATCGCAGTTTTCAATCACATTTTCTACCATACAAATGGGCGTATGCGGATTAAGCGAAGCACCTGCTTTCATGCCCGATTGCCTGATGTGTGTAAGCGTGCGATGTAAATGCGTACAAGCTTCTACTTGAACGGTCAATATATCAGCGCCAACCGACTTGAAAGATTCAATATAGCGATCGGGGTCAATAATCATCAAGTGTACGTCTAACGGCTTTTTTGCGTATTTTTTGATATGCGAAATGATGGGCTGTCCAAACGAAATATTCGGAACAAACACACCGTCCATCACATCAATGTGGAACCAATCAGCTGCGCTTTGATTCACCATTTCAATGTCGGCTTGCAGATTTGCAAAATTTGCGGATAATAAACTTGGAGCTATAAGCATAGTATTTTTTGCATTATGTTTTTTACCAGGTGAACGCCTCATCATCCATCCAATCGCCACGAACTTTCAGAACTTGTTCGATCACATCGCGCACACAGCCTTCGCCACCTTTTTGGTGAGAAATATAGTGTGCTACTTCTTTAATTTCCGGCACTGCATCAGCAGGGCAAGTCGCAATACCAACGTGTTTCATCAACATGTAATCGGGAATATCATCACCCATATACAATACGTTTTTCGGGTCTATGTTATGTTCCGCACAGTATTCTCGAAAAATTTCCAATTTGTTTCTAACAGCTTGAAAAACATCCATGACACCGAGATTATTTAGGCGAATACGCATCGAGTCGCCTTTTCCTCCTGAAATAATGGCAATGCGATAACCTTTCTTCACTGCATGATGCAAGGCATAGCCGTCTTTCACCGTAGAATTTCGGATTTGATCATATTCGTCAATCACCCACACTTTGCCATCGGAGATTACACCGTCGTAGTCGAAAATGAAGGTTTTGATGTTTTTTAAGTTGTCTTTGTAGTTCATTGTTTAGCTATTTTACTAATCAGTGGCTTAGACTCCGCTCAGCCACCGCGTTGGTCATTGAGCGTAGTCGAAATGTTATTTTTCCCGAAAATAGAGTTTCATCGGAGAGCCTGTAAAATTAAACATTTCACGCATTCTGTTTTCCACAAAACGTTTGTACGGATCTTTGATGTATTGCGGCAGGTTGCAGAAAAACACGAACGCAGGATAAGCCGTTGGAAGTTGAGTGATGTATTTAATTTTTATACGTTTGTCTTTGGTAATCGGCGGCGGATTGGTATCTTTAACAAGTGTCAGCAATTCGTCGTTGAGTTTAGATGTTGAGATGCGTCTGCCGCGATTTTCGTAAACCATTTTTGCTAATTCCATCACTTTGAAAATGCGTTGCTTGTTCGTTACGGATGTGAATACAATCGGCACATCTGTGAATGGTGCGATTTTGCTGCGAATTAGTTCTTCGAATGCTTTTGTTGTATGCGTGTCTTTTTCGACTAAATCCCATTTGTTCACGACAATCACAATGCCTTTGTTATTACGTTGTGCCAAACTGAAAATATTGAGGTCTTGAGATTCCAAGCCTGCAGTAGCGTCCAACATCAAAATACACACATCACTTCTTTCAATCGCACGAACACTACGCATGACCGAGTAAAATTCGATATTTTCGTTGACTTTTGCTTTTTTTCGTAAACCGGCTGTATCGACCAATAAAAAATCAAAACCGAATTGATTGTACCGTGTGTAAATTGCATCGCGCGTAGTGCCTGCAATAGGTGTAACTATATTTCTGTCTTGTCCGATGAATGCATTGATAATAGAGGATTTTCCAACATTCGGACGGCCAACTACACAAATTTTCGGTACATCGGGCAGTTCTTCCAAATCGTTCGACATCCCGTCAACAGCAGCATCCAACAATTCGCCGGTGCCGCTTCCATTGGTCGAAGAAATTTCGTACAACTCGCCCAAGCCTAAGGTATAAAACTCCGCAACATGGTTTCGACGTTCGATATTATCCACTTTATTCACCACCAAAAGCACTTTTTTATTGCATTTCCGTAGAAGATCCGCAACATCTTCATCCATCGGTGTAACACCATCTTTCACATCCACCAAAAATAAAATCACATCGGATTCTTCAACAGCCAATTCCACCTGACGGCGGATTTCTTCGTTAAATTCATCTTCATTGTCCATCAAATACCCACCTGTATCAATCACCGAATATTCGATACCGTTCCAATCGCCAAAACCGTAGTTGCGATCGCGGGTAACACCACTGGTTTCATCAACGATAGCGTCTTTACTTTTCGTTAAACGGTTGAAAAGTGTGGATTTTCCGGTGTTGGGGCGGCCTACTATGGCGATGATGTTTCTCATGGTTTAATTTTGTTGAGCTCGCACTTCGTGCTTCGTTTTGCAAAGATACGAAAAATTTATGAATTGGTGGCTTCGACTCCGCTCAGCCACCATACTGGTCGTTGAGCAGAGTCGAAACGACGGCAACAACCTGTTCTATCAACGAATGCTGTTCATCGTTCCGAATAACGATGTCAGCTCTTTGGCGTTTTTCTTCGGCAGGCATTTGCTTGTTGATACGTTGAAAAACCTCTTGTTCGCTGATGTTTTCGCGGTTCATTATGCGGGAAATTCGCAAATTTTGGGGTGTATCTACAACAATAACTTTGTCAAATAAACGTTCGAAATTGGCTTCGAAAATCAATGCGGATTCCATCAAAACGAATGGCGTGTTTTTTGTTTTTTGAACGTTACACCACTCCTCAAAATCCTTTTCTATCAAAGGATGTATAAGATTGTTAATCCAATGCAAAGCCTCAGTGTTGTTAAAAATAACGTTGGCTAATTTGTGTTTGTCAATTTGATTTTCGGTTAAAATTTTCGACCCGAAATACTGAACAATCTGCTCAGACACCTCAACCTTAGATCGAATGCTATGAGCTTCCAAATCGGCATAAAACACGGAGACACCAAGCATTTCGAATAACTTGGCTACGGTTGTTTTTCCGCTACCAATGCCTCCGGTTAGGGCGATTTTTTGCATGGATTTTTTTAGGGGCGAACACGTGGATTCGCCCCTACGATTTATTTGGATTGTTCGTTGATTTGATCACCGATGTTCATGGCAATCGCAGACTTTTCGAATTTCAAACGCACCTGATTTTCCACTTCAAGTGTTACGGTTTTTTCTTGAACTTCCACGATTTTCCCGTGAAGACCGCCAATGGTAACCACTTTTTGACCTTTTTGAAGTTCGCTACGAAATTTGGCTTGTTCTTTGTTTCGTTTTTGATTCGGGCGAATCATGAAGAAATAGAAAATTACGACGATACCCACGAGCATGAGGATTTGCATCATTCCGCCGCCTCCGCCGCCTTCTTGTGCTTGTAAAAGAATTGTGTTAAACATGTTGTTTTAGTTTATAAAGTTAATAAAGTTTGTAAAGTTCATAAAGTGGTTTTAGTTTATAGTAAAGTTTGTGAAATTTTTAAAGTTATCATTGTTCATATCATTTGTTTTCATTCCTATTTGCGCAGTTACTTTATAAACTTTATGAACTTTAAAAACTTTACAAACTATATCAGTCCGCGTCCGGATTTTTTAATTTTGCCTTGTTTGACAAAGTCTTCCGAGAGTTTATTGAGAAGGCCGTTGACAAAAACACGACTTTTTTCTGTACTGAATTGTTTGATGATTTCGACGTATTCGTTTAACGTAACTTTTACAGGAATACTTGGAAAATTACACATTTCAGCAATCGCCATTTTCATGATTAAGACATCAATCAATGGTGTGCGGTCAATTTCCCAATCATCGGTTAAATACTGTTCGATGATGGATGTATAGTCATCACTATAAAGGACAGTCAGTTCAAATAGTTTTTTTGCAAAATTCAAATCTTCCGAATTAATGAATTGATCCTCCGAATGTATAATCTCAGTGGCCTCTTCTGCATTTTTCAAGGATTTCAAAAACCAAAACGCCACATTATCGAAATCATCTGCCCAAAACAAGTTTTGCTCCTCGAAATGGTGATACAGATTGGAATTATTGCTAACTTTCCGTTTGAAAAATCCGCAAAGAAATGCTTTATCTTTTTCATAAGATGATTCCGGATCATCCATATAGGCTTGATACGACGGGGTTTTCACCATGGTTTGATATAAATTGCGAAACAATTCCTCGTAGTTTTTCCACGAAATTTTATAGGCGTTGGATTTCAAAATAAACGTGGGATTGGTACGTATTTGTTCGATAAGGCGATTTTGTACAAATCGTAGATTCGGATTTTTTTCGGCTTCCGTGGGAATATGTTTTTGTTTGCCTTCGACAATTCGCTGTTGCGCAAAATCACCTAACTCCACAATTACTGAAGCCAGCTGGATATAGAGTTCGTAAAGCTTGTGCACTCCGAATACCATATTTTTTTCAGCTATACGTGCATCGTCGCCTCCGCTTTGATAGAAGGCGTAAAGCGTTTGTAATATTTTTTCTCTTAGAAAACGGCGGTTTAGCATATTTTTAGTTATACGGTTTTTAGCCGTTAAAATTGATTCTTAATTGTTCTTGATTTGTGGTAAATGTCATCTGTGGCTTATTTGTGGTAGATGAAGCTCTTGCCTATATTCCTCTTTCGTTTCATACTGCAAAGATACAAAAAAATCCGAAATCTACAAAATTTAGGATTAGGTTTGTTTTTATATCTGTTGCCTTATTGTATTGCTAAGTAAAAAAAGAAACGTTCATCTAAATTTATTTCTTTCTGTATACCACTCCTTAAATTCGGAAGCACGAGTTCGGCTGACAATGATTTTTTCAGGAACATCAACAAATAAATTTATCGATAATTTGCTATCAAACCAAGTCGAAATATCTTTTATCGCTTTATGCGAAACAATGAATTGACGATTGGCTCTGAAAAATTTTGACGGTTCTATTTGCTGCTGAAGTTTGTCTAACGAGTCATTCTCGTAATAGGTATGATTGTCGAAAGTTACAATTTTGGCAACTTTATTTTCCGAAAAAATATAGGCAATATCATTTACGGACAAAGGAATAAATTTGTCTTTGTGAGGAATGAGAAAATTAGATTTGTAAGTTGTTTTTTCTTGTTGGAGCGTTGATAGCATTTTTGCAATTACATCTTCATTACCGGTTTGTGTTTTGTTAAAATGAGTGAGTTTATCTATCGCACGTTCCAAATCTTTAATATTAATCGGTTTAAGCAAATAGTCAATACTATTGACTTCAAAGGCTTTCAACGCATATTCATCGTAAGCGGTGGTAAAAATAATTGGTGCTTGGATTTTTACTTTTTCAAATATGGAAAAAGAAGCACCATCGGACAAATGAATATCCATAAATACCAAATCGGGACTTGGATTTTCTGAAAACCATTGCACACTTTCCTCAATACTTCTGAGAACAGCAATAATTTTTATACCCCTGTTTACCTGTGTAATAAGGCGTTGCAAGTTTTTTGCAGCAATTACTTCGTCCTCTACAATTACGGCTTTCATAGTTATATTTTTTCGTTTATGTGTTTAATCAGTGGTATTTCTACTTCAAAGAAATCATTTCTGCGAATGACAACTTTCAGTCCAAACAGCAACTGATAACGCTCTGCAAGGTTTGCCAATCCAACTCCTTCGCTAGATTCGATATTTATTTTGGGCTGAATGGTATTACACACTTTGATAGTGTCATTTTTTGTTGTTTTAATGTGTATTGTTAAAGGGTATTTGTCGTTGATAACATTGTGTTTGATGGCATTTTCTATCAGCAACTGTAGACTTATCGGCATAATGAAAAAGTCGTTGTAAATTTCATCAATATCATATTGTATGTTCAGGTTGTCGCCGTAGCGAATACTCATCAAATATGCATAGGAGTTTACAAAATCTAATTCTTTTTTCAGCGTTGTTATTTCTTTGTTTTGAATGGTATAGCGGAATGATGACGATAGATTTTGCAAATACTCGTGTGCTTTTTCATCATCAAGACCGATTAGTCCGTCCAATGTATTCAATGTGTTGAATAAAAAGTGCGGATTCAGCTGATTTTTCAATGCTTCATAGCGATTTTTAGTGTTTTCCACCATCAGTCGCTCGTTTTCGAGTAAAACTTGTTGACCACGAACCACAGCAAAAACAGATTGTGTAATTAGAAACACTATGAGTGCAACGATTAGATCTTTAATCAAGTTAAAGAAAAGACGACCTTCTATACCTTCTGGCACGATTAGCGCAAGTTCGATGGCAATTCTTGCAAAAAGAGGGCTTAAAATTAGCGTCAATCCAAGCACTCCGAAAAACGCAATATAGATTTTTTTGTTGGTTTTCCATTTTTTTCGATATATCCAAAAAGAATATTCAAAAAGCATAAAAGCAAATAAAGAACTGGTGAAAAAACGTATGAACGCATCAACAATTATAGGCGCATTTACTTGTATACTTTTATCGCTGAAAACAAAGCCAATAAACACAAAAGAAAACATCAGCAGGTTGACAAAAATAGATAGTTTTATGGCCAACTTGTAATTTAATGGGGAATTTTGCTGTATTTTCATTGTTTTGATACGATTTTCTATTGCTTTTGTTTACAAAATATACAATTTTTATGACCTTGTAAATTTTTATTTTTTGTTTTGATGTTTCCAACGGCGATGGCTCCATAAGTATAGTTCAGGCTGTTGGCATATTTCTTTTTCCAATTCGGCAAACCAACGCTTGGTAATTTCCATGGGTTGTTCTGCGGTGGGGTCGTCGGTTATCAATACATATTCGTATTCATATACGAAGCGTTCGCATTGTGTTATTTTCAAAAATACGACAGCTTGATTTAATTTCTTAGCAATATGTTCTACTCCTACGAGCACAGGCGTGTCCTGTCCGAGAAATGTAATCCAGTGTTTCAAATTGTCAACGGCAGGGCTTTGGTCGGCTACCATTAAAGTCAGCGTTGGTGTTTTTTCTTGAGAATACTTTACTAATGCACGATAGATTTCGTTCATCGGGTACACAACAGCACCATATTGTTGACGAATAGATTTCATCAAATCATTAGCAAACTTGTTAGATAAAGGACTGTATGCTGCTGTAACTAAATAATTACAAATATACGGCGAGGTATTTACATATTCCCAAGTAAAATAGTGCCCTGCCACTAAAATAGTTGATTTTCCTTGTTCGTGTAGTGTGTTCAACAACTCGGGGTTTTTATGAAAAATATGTTTGTTCAATACAGGGGCTCTGTTATAACGCTGACGTACTGCAGCAAGTATGTAATCTAATAATTGTGTGTAAAATTTTCGGGCGATTTTTTTTCGTTCTTTCTCTGTTTTGTTCGGAAATGCTTTTCTCAAATTATCCATTACAACCTTTTTTCGATAACCGATAACATACCAATTGAGCCCAAAAATAACTATTGAAATACCTTTCATTGCCCAGATAGGACTATGTGCGAGAAGCCAAAGTAAAGATTGTAAACTATATTTCATTTTTACTATTGCTGTTCTTTGATTTACGAATAGATTTTTATTTCAAATTACAAAGTTACAAAAAATAGTATCATTGAACAAATTTTTGAATTATATTATTCCTTCAACATTCCACACAAATGCTCGTAACCCTTGTAATTTCGCCTTTTTGTCTAATTTTTTTAGCGTTGTGAGTAAGGGCTCTACTTTTTTTTCGTCTATAATGGCAAGGATTGATGAGTTCATGGCAGGCCACGTGTGCGTGCCGAGATGTGGATCGCCGTCGTGGCTACCACGCCCTTGTACATCTACCCACTTGGTGTATCCTCTAATCGAATGACGGCTGAGGATTGTGTCTATTGCTTCTGTAAGAGCCTGATTGAAGGCTATGAATACTGCTTTCATGTTTTTATTTCTTTCGTGTTTAGTTTTGTTGATTTGGTTATTTGGTGCGAGGTGACTGGGTACGAGGTGTCGTTTCGACTCCGCTCAACCACCGTGTCCGGTGGTTGAGCGGAGTCGAAACGACCTGTTATTCCTCGTCTGCATGAATAATTCGTTGTCTTTTTTTCTTAACAAGCATTCGTCCGCCAAAAACCGAATAAAGTACCGGAACAACAATCAGCGTTAATGCTGTTGATACAGTCATTCCGCCAATGATGGCGATCCCCATCGGTTGCCATGTTTCAGAGCCTTCACCAAGGCCTATTGCCAATGGCATCAATCCGAGAATAGTGGTCAAACTTGTTATCAATACGGGACGCAAACGCGACTTTCCGGCGGTAATTACAGCCTGATTAACGGTTAATCCACGATCGCGTTGCAGGTTGGTAAAGTCCACCAACACAATACCATTTTTCACTACGATACCTACGAGCATCACCGAGCCGATGAGGGCTATGAGGCTCAACGGTGTTCCGGTAATAAACAGTGCCACAAATACTCCTGTGAATGCAAACGGCAGCGTAAACATGATGATGAACGGCATTCGTAATGATTCGAATTGTGTAGCCATCACGATATAGACCAACAGAACAACCAAAATTAATAACATTCCAATATCTCCAAACGATTCGGCCTGGTCTGCTGCTGCACCGCCAATGGTAACTGAAACGCCTTGTGGAATATCGGCTTCATCTACTATTTTTTGAACTTCGGGTACCACATCTCCCAACGCTACACCATGCAACGACATGGTTATTGAAACTCTGCGTTGGCGATTTTCACGCTGAATAGAAGGCGGTGAGAAAAATTCTTCCACAACACCTATATCTTTCACACGTACACGATGCCCTGTTGTGCCAAGAAACAAGATGTTTTCAATATCTTCGACCGAACTACGGAACGGCTCGTCGAAACGAACTTTAATATCAAATTCATCGCCGTCTTGACGGAATTTGCTTGCCGTCATTCCATTCACACGATTACGAAGGAAAGTCCCTGCTGTTGCAGTGTTCAAACCATAAAGAGCCAATTTTTCTTGGTCAAAAACGACTTGAAGTTCCGGCTGCATTTCTCTACGGCTCAGTTTCACATCACGTGTTCCTTCGATTTGTTCGATTTGTTTTTGCAATTGCCGTGCAAACGCTTCGCTCACATCAAAATTGTGTCCGAATACTTTTACTTCTATATCGCCACCGCGACTACCCATACCACCTCCTCCAGCGGTTACCGATGAAGTAACGATTGACGGAATTTCGTGCATCCAATCTCGCAATTCGTCTGCCATGGTGAAAATATCACGCTTTCGCTGAGTTGCATCCACGCATCTTAAGGTAACGCTGATTTCTGCAGCGCTCGTGTTAGTAGAAATCCGTTCTACTTCCGGAAAATTAGCCTGAACGTGTTTGGTTACTTGAGTGGCGATGCGTTCGGTGTAATCCAAACCACGACTTTGCTCTAACTCAATGTTTATAGTTATTTGCCCGTCGTCGGCTTTCGGCATAAACTCAACAGGTACCCATTTCAAAAGTAACAAACTCGAAGCAAAAATTGCTAAACAAGATACGATAACCGTTGTGCGATGGCGCACTGCCCACGTGAGAATTTGAGCATAACCGTTGTCTAACTTGCCAAGAAATTTATCAATCGGTTTGTAAATTACAGCCAATCCTTTGTATGACTTTTTCTTTTCCTCAAACTTCAACATTTTTGATGCAAGCATCGGCGTAAGCGTTATTCCGGCAATGGTCGAAACGGTGGTTACGATACAGACAATCCAACCAAACGGTTTGAACAGAATACCTGCCATTCCGCCTATCAGCGTGAGTGGGAAAAATACGGCGACTAAAGTTAGCGTGGTGGCAATAACGGCGAGCCACACCTCATTAGTACCATAGATAGAGGCTTCTCGTGGCGAACTACCCTTTTCAATGTGTTTCGTAATATTTTCAATGACGACAATGGCATCATCTACAACCAAAGTGAGAGCAATTACCAATGCACTAAGCGTAATAATGTTAAGCGAGCCGCCTGTGATAAGCAGGTAAATAAAACCTGTTAGCAACGAAACAGGTATTGTCAAAGCGATGATAAATGTAGTACGCCAATTTCCGATAAAGAACAACACCACAAGTGTTACGAAAATAAAAGCAAACATAACGGTTCGTGCCAAATTATTGATGCTGCTTTTAATAAATTCAGACGAGTCAGTCATTAAATCTATTTTTACATCGGGTGGTAATTCTTTTTTCAAAATTTCCAATTCTGCTAAAACTGCTTTTGCAATGGCTACCGTATTTGCACCCGATTGTTTCTGAACGGTAAGCATTACGCCTGTGTTGCCGTCAATCTTCAAATTGCGAGCACGTTCGGAGGCAACAGTATCCTTCACGGTGGCAATTTCCGACAACCTTATGATATTTCCATTCGGAAGCCTTATGGCCAAATTTGCGATTTGCTCGCTACTTATAAACTCTCCTCTTGTGCTTAATGAAAACTTGCCCGAACCCATATTCATTGATCCTGCCGGTATGTTTACGTTTTGAGTTGCTATGACTTGTCCGATTTGTTCAACGGTGAGGTTGAATGCCTCCATTTTAACAGGGTCGAGATTAACTTGTATTTCGCGTTCAACGGCTCCAAGAATGTTTATTTCGCCCACGCCGTTAACACGGTTCAGCGGACTTATGATTTTATCTTCAAGCAGTTTTTCCAATGCAGGAAAACTTTCGTTGGCAGTCACTGAAATCATCAATATCGGCATCATACTTGGATCGATGTTTAGAATCAAGGGGCTTTCTGCATCGTCGGGCAAATTGCGTATGGCAAGTCCAATCTTATCACGAATTTCATTAACCGTTTCGTCGAGATTGGTTCCCCACTCAAACTGCAACATCACCATCGAAATATTATCGTTAGATGTTGATGACAACGTTTTGAGATTCTGCACGGTCGTCAAACTGTTTTCAAGCGGAACGGTTACATTGCTTTCTACATCGGCGGCACTTGCTCCCGGATATGTGGTAATCACAACGACATAAGGCACATCTATATCAGGATAGAGATCAATAGATAACCTCGTCATTGAGAACAACCCAATGATAACCACTCCGATAAAAATCATGATGGTCGAGATAGGATTGCGAACGGATTTTTCGTATATTTTCATTGTTTTGACTTTTTAATTTTTTATTCTAACCGGCGTTTGATCCAACAATCGCGAATGTCCGCTAACAACGATTTCCGCACCCGATTCGAGACCCGAATTCACTTCAAATTGATTACCAATTTGACGACCCAATTCTACTTCACGACGACGAGCCACACCGTTTTCCACAGTAAATACGAATCGTGTGTTAGTTCCGGACTGTCTTATAATTGCCACATCGGGAATTACTACATGGTTGATTGTACCGAAATTCAATTCCACTCGAGCAAACATTCCGGGACGAATAGCCATATCTGCGTTAGGAATGGTTACTTCGGCTTTGAACGTACGTGACATTTGGTCAATCGTTGGGAAAATAATGTTTATTCTGCCTTTGAACTCTTTTCCGGGATACGTATCAAGTCTTACACGCACTTCCATACCTGTTCTCACTCTCGGAAAATGAACTTCGGAAATGTTTACCATGACTTTTACCGGCGATAATTGCATAACGGTTAAGATTGGCGTCGCCCCACTGAACATATTTTTTGCATCAAAATTTCGGGCAGTTACTATGCCGTCAATCGGCGAATGTAAATCGGTGTTTTCTTTAAGATTTCGTACTGTTTCACGCAATACTTCTGCCTGCGATGTTAATTGATCTAATGCCTGCTGCGTAACGCCACCCGACCTGTGCAATTCAGTAACACGATCAAGTTCTCTTTCAACATTTTTTAATTGTAGTTGTGCTTGCACGAAATTTGTTCTGTCCATTTGCACGAGCAATTGTCCTTTATGAACACGCTGACCTGCTTCTACCAATATATTGTCAATACGTCCGGGAATGGTTGGTACGATATGATTTACTCTGTAGGCTTCTATGTTGCCTGTGAGTTCAGTTAATTGTTCTACCGGTTGTTCGGTAACGGTTTGTACTTCTACCAAAACGGCGTTTTGGCTGTCGGTAACTTCTTCTTGTTTGCCCCCGCAAGAAGCCAGCAATACAGCTGTTGTTGCGAGAATTGTTAAGTGTTTTTTCATTATTTTAGATTTTTTTTTGATTTATCTGTTTTTACCACAGAGGACACAAAGGATACACGAAGTTTTTTGTATTCTTTGTGTATCTCCGTGTTCTTTGTGGTTAAATTTTATTTTTCATGTCCAAGTAGTTTCTCCAAATCGGATTTCGTATTCAAATAACTTGCGATAGCTTGATTGTACAAAAGTTGTGCTTGCATGAGTTGATTGGAAGCATTTTGCACTTCAAGCATGATACCCATACCGGTTTCGTAGCGTTTCAATGCAATGTCGTAACCCCTTTGTGCCAAGTCTTCGTTTTTCTTTGCTACCTCTGCTTGCTTTGCTGCCCTGTCCATGTTATTGAGTGCCGTACGCACTTGCATATTCAACATATCCTCCATATAATTACGCTGTTCGGCAAGTTGATTAATTTGTACTTTGGTTTGTTTTTCTTTGGTGGCATTTGTAAAAATTCCGGACAAAGGAATGTTTAGTTGCACACCCGCCATTAAGCCTTGCGAAAACCAATCGGTAGATTTTTCGATTTCTACCGGTATCGGACCAAGACTCGTGTTAGTAGCACGATTACCCATACCTGTATATCCATAACTTCCGAAGGCTACCAACGTAGGCATACGTTGTGTGCGTTGCATAGACAAAGCTCTTTGCAATTGCTGTTGAGCAATGTCAAGTTGTCTAAGGTCGGTATTTTCATCTATGGATAAATTGCGTCCTGCATTTGAGTGGCTAATGGTAGCTCCATAGTCGATAAGACTACCCTCAATTTCTATGGCTTGCTTGATATCCACACCCATCAACACTTTTAAGAACATTTTTGCTTGTTCAATGCCGTTTTCCACTTCCATAATAGTGGGTTGCAGATTTTTCACTTGAACTTCGGCAGAAATAACATCAAGCTCAGTTGCCAAACCAACTTCAAAGAGTCTTTTTGCTTGTTGATGAACCTCTTCGACAAGTGCCAAACCGTCTTGTAAAATTTTGTATGAATCTTTGGCTAACAAAACACCGTAAAACGCTTTTGTAACATCGTTTCGAAGTGTAATTTTGGATGCATTTGCTTTCTCAACAGCCAATTGCATATCCAATGTTGTCATTTTAATGGTATGCCATAGGGCAGGTACAAACAACGGCAATGATAAATTCAAACCTGCTTGCACATTGAAGTCTACAGGTGATTTCATAACCATTCCCATCATTGCCATTTCTCCGGGAACAAGATATTTTATTGCATTACCAGATGCATCCAACGAAGGAAGGATGTTGTGCCAAGCGCTTTTTTGAGAGTAATCCACACGTTGAATTTCCATGTCGGCAATTTTAACGATTCGGTTTTCGTTTAGAGCCAATTCTATGGCTTGGTTCAAATTTAGTCTTAAAACATCTGTTGCGTGAGCACTTAAGCAAGCAGTAGATAGGGTTAAGATAAGAAAGAGTTTTTTCATGTATGATTTTTTTATTGTAGGCCCAAAATTTTGTGCCCTTACTGTAGTGTTTAACGATGCAAAATTACAACGAATAAAGCCTATTCTTTATAAAAAAAGCACCCAAAAACCATTTTTGGGTGCTGAACTGCGGAAATCGGGTACTGAAGTTTTTTTACTTTTGCAAGGAGATTCCTCGACTACGCATACTTCGTATGCTTCGCTCGGAATGACAGGGAATGATCTGAGGGAAAGGAAACGGGGAGCGGAAAAGCCGATCCCCGTTTCCTTTGTTCCTGATGGCAGGACTCGAACCTGCACCTTCGTAATCATCCTATTACGACACTCTACGTTAAGCTACACCGGAATAAAAAAGGGGGACAACAAACCAAATACTAATCCCCCCTTATAGAGTTTGGTTATACTCTAAAACCTATAACCTAAACCCAAGCTAATCGTTTGATTGAGCATAGTCGAGTTTCCGGCTTCTCTCATAGGATTTATGAATCCGATTTTGTAGCCTGCCGTAACTTGAAGTCCGTTGCCAAACTCCCATCCAAGCATTAAACCTGCACCAAAATCCCAGCGATGCCACTCCGAATCTTGATTGTTATACTCCTTGTAAAATTCATGCACAGGCAGATTGCCCGGACCTTCTTTCAAACGTGCATCAAGACCAATTCCTACATAAGGACCTACATTGATAAACAAATTTTCGGTTGCATGCACAGAAAGATACAAAGGCAACTCTATTCCAAAATATTGAAAATCTCTTTCGATATTGCCCATTTTCATTTTGGAATTTTTGTAATGTAACAAAATTTCAGGTTGAAATCCGATACGATCGTTAAATTGAATTTTAGTATAGCCTCCAACCGAGAGACCGAATCCTAATTTGCTTTCCATTCCGGGCATATCGCTCAAAATGAAGCCTGATGTGTTAGCGTCAAGTTTGAGACCGCCTAATACTTCTGCGTTGGCTTGAGTTAATCCAAGTCCAAACATTACTGCTACTGTTAAAATTACTTTTTTCATTTTTTCATTTTTTTTGTTTGTTAATAATTTTTTTGTTGATTGATTATTGTTTATTGATTGTTTGATGGTGCAAAATTACAACGAATAAGCTCATGCCATATAAAAAAAAGTACCCAAAAGACATTTTTGAGTACTGAAGTGCGGAATTTGACAACTGAGTTTAAATAAAGATATTACTCGTAAATAACAATGGGTTGTGCAAAGCAGGCAGGCAAGTTCACATCAGCTATTCGTACAACTATCGTTTGATAATTTTCACAGAATGATGTCCGATTTTCACAATATACGTGCCATCGGGCAAATGTGAAATATCAATTTCGGTTTTTGGACGGTTTACAACACGCGTCAATACGAATTTTCCTGAAAAATCATAGATTTGAATGGTTTCACTTTCAATGTTGTCGGAAATTTCTACAACTAATTTTCCATTGAGTACCGGATTCGGGTAAACCTTCAGCATAGCATCGTTTTCGAAGTCGAAAATGGCAACAACATCTCTTACGGTGAAGCTCACATTGAAACTTACGGAGATACCATAGTCACCGCTAACTGTAACAACTGACTCGTAATGCCCAACAGCAAGACCTGTTTTTGGCGCAACTGTGAACGTATCCGTACTATCTGCAGCAATAGTGATGATTGATGTTTCGGAAAGATCAAAACCGCCGTCCAAAGCGATAGTTAGCTCGCCCGTTGGCTGATTTCCGATGTTGGTAATCGTTACCAAAAGCGGTGTTTGTGCATCGTAGCCATAGGGTGCAGGTATGAATGTATAGACTCCACTTTGACTCAACATGATGCCGTGAGTCGGTGTAGCAAGCGTAACAATGGGAGCACTTACTGAATGAACACCTGCATTATAGTTGGCGTGGTCTGCTGAACGCGCATAAACATAATATGTTGTGCTTGGCAAAAGATCGTTAAATGTTGTGCCTGCTTGCCACGTCAGGTCTGACTTTGCGCTATTCGTTGTGTAGATCGCATATTCTACGGATTGCCCATTGGTTGGAATTGTTACAGCGTTAACCGTGACACTGTTTTGAGTTTGACTTACAAGCGTTGGCGCTGTTACTGCTGCACCGTTTGCTTTGTTCACGGTGAAACTTACATCAAAACTTTTAGGCATAGCTGTATCATGGCCACCTGTAATTTCAAATGCGACTACAACTGTTGCCGTATAAATTCCAGCGGCAAGATCTATTTGGGGGACAACTGTGAACATATCCATACCGCCTGTAGCAATTGTGGTAACAGACGTTTTAGAAAGTTCGAAGTTAGTTGCATTTACTCCGTTCAGGTTGATGTTCAGCATCCCCGTTGGCTCGCTTCCTGAGTTGTTAATTGTTACAGAAAACGGTGTTTGTGCGCTATAGCCATAAGTTGCAGCTGTAAATGTATAGGTTTCAATTTGACTCAACGTGATGCCGTAGGTCGGTGTAGCAAGCGTGGTTATGACAGCACTCACAGATGGCGTCCCGTCATTGTAATTTATATTTTCAACCGAACGACCGTAAACATAATAATTCGTGCTTGCTGCAAGATTGTCGAATGTTGTATCGTTTTGCCACATCAGAGTTGAGGTGTCGGCGTTATGAGTTGTGCTAATGGCGTATTGTACGGTTTGGTCTGTATTTGTTGCTGTTGTAACACTATTCACCGTAATGCGGTAATGTGTTTGACTTGCCAATACAGGCGTAGTTACTGCTGCACCATTGGCTTTGTTAACCGTGAAACTTACGTTGAACCTTTCCAAAATACCATTGTTACCACTAACTGTAACCATTGCTGTATAAGTCCCAACAGCAAGGCCTGTTTTAGGCACAACTGTGAACATATCGGTATCGCCTGCAACAATTGTGGCAACAGATGTTTTAGAAAGTGTAAAATCATTTAAATTTGGTCCGCTCAAAGTAATATTTAACACGCCTGTTGGTTGATTTCCGGTGTTGGTAATCGTTACTGAAAGCGGTGTTGGAGCGGTATAGTCATAATTTGCAGCCGTAAATGTGTGTGTATCGGTTTGGCTTAGCATTATACCATAAGTATTAGAAGCCCCTCCCATAAATTTAAATGAAACCGTTCTTTCACCTGTGTTTTGTGTAATTTCGGTTATTGGCTTAGCCGTATTTGCACCTGCCCATGACAGTGAATTTGGCGTTGAATTATCTGTAAATTCAGTAGCTCCTGCTTGTGGCCAGGTATCGTTGGTATGACTGGTACAGCCATTTAGTGTTGCACAACCTGCTTGCTTAATATAATATCTGCGATTGGTGGAAACGCAATTGACACAGTTGCTGGTCCATACCGGAAGGTCGGTACTGGATCTTCTCACATGAATAATTAACATACCGCTATTGGGAACATAAGCATCCCAACTTGTTTTTTGACGGTTTTCGAGGTGATAATATTCGTTGTCCGTTGTTGTATTGATTCGATAGACAATGTTCGTTGTAGCAGGATTAGGCAAAGTGATATTGGCAGAATCCGACAAAATGACTTCATGTACCCATCCGCTTATAACACGAGCATACGACGAAAGGAATGGAGGTGTACGCCCATTATCATTCCATGAACCGCTTGCCATAAGGCACCATGGCCCTATATCTATGGCCTGTCCGTTAGTCGCATAATCTGCATCATAAAAATCCGGCAAACCTAATAAAGAATGTCCCAATTCATGTGCAATAACACCAATATTCGTGAGGTTGGATCCGCTATTACCGCTTAATTCGGGCGAGCAAGAATAGCGACTGATTGACTTCCCATTATAGTTACGAGCAGGTGAAATAGTCCAAGAATGTGACCATATGGAGGCACATCTAGGTGCACCTGCTTCTGTGCCATAACCGGCAAAAATAATATGTACAGTATTCACACTTCCGGTATTGTTCGGATCATAATTGGCAAAATTACAGCCGTTTGCATACGCCGAATCAATAGCTTGGCGCGCCATATTACGAGGATCACCTCCGCATGTTGAGCCACTGGTACCGGAAATATAATTATCAGTATAAGTGACAATGTTGCTCGGTAAAGTGTATGGCCCAAAAACATCAACCTGAAAATCCATTGCCCCATTTGAATTTGCCAAATAATAATCACGTACACTTCCCGTAAGACCATTACTTGTATAATTTAATTGATTCAACAACATTTTGATTTCATTCGCCGCTATTGTGAATGGTTTATCGTGAAATGCAACCAAGATAACCGGAACCCGTACAACTCCGGTAACAGCGCGTTGTGGCTCTTCAGACGACTTCCTTATGAAATCATCTTGTACACCGCGAAGTTGTAATTTAACCTCAACTTGAGAAGAACTAAACCTTAGATTTTTCGGCAGACTACGTAAAAAATTTTGTTCGACAATTGTGCGTTCCGCCTCGTTGCGCGCACGAATACCTGATAATCTCAAATCACCGAATTGGTCTTGAACAGCATATTCCAAATAGCCATCATGACCAAACAACATTGTATATCCATCGAGCGTAACCGCCCAATTGATCCACTCGTCCCCTCTTAATTGAATCATAATTTCCGAACCATCGGGTAAGGAATAATTCACCGGATGGGGATATGCCGGCACAGCAAAAGCCTGTTGTGATGCAAACAACGCAGTCACAAGCACGAAAAGTAAACGTTTTTTCATGGTTTGTTGTTTTTAGATTGTGTCGTGTAGGGGCGTTGCATACAACGCCCCTACGGTTATAACGTAATTTTCACAGATTTGTTTTCGGAATGAATTATGTAGGTGCCTCGTAGGAGTTGAAAATTTTCGACCTCTACAATATTTGCTGTTGCAGTGCCTTGATATATCATAATTCCGGAAATGTTGTAAATACGATAGATTTGACCAACGTTTAATCCTTTGATGTGTAAAACACCGTTTTGAACCCATGCTTGTAAAGATTCACGGTCGCGAATCTCTATATCACGAATACTTACGTGAGGACTTGTTTGAATAGCCTCGCTAATCGATGGAGTACCCACATAGAATTCATTGTTTGCAGCCGAACGCGCATAAACGTAGTAAAATTCCAGGGGCCAAAGACCGCTAAATGTTGTGGCAACTTGCCAGGACAATGATAGCGGAGTAGCACTATTAGATGTGCTAATAGCGTATTGTACGGTTTGTCCGTTGCTCGGAGGAGTTAGGGTATGAACAGTAATACTGTTGTGGGTTTTACTTTCTAATGTTGGTATATCCACAACTGCACCTTCAGCTCTTGGATTCGCCAAAAAACGGAACGAAATTGTTCCTTCCGCTGTGTTACGATTAATATCGGTTATCGGTTTTTCGGTAGGAACACCTCCAAACGATAATGAATTCGGTACTGAATTATCTGTAAACTCTGTTTTTTCAAGTTGTGGCTGTGGCCATGGATCAAATTGACGATTATGGGCACAATCGCTAAGGATACCACAACCGGCTTGTTTGATATAATTTCTGCGACGGTTGGGATTACAATTGACACAATTACCCCATGATTGGGGGCGATCAATATGGTAAATCAGCATACCTCCATTACTGGAAGAAGTACCCGGAATATGGGTATCCCAACCCACTCTTTGGCGATTTTCCAATAAGAAATATTCGTTGAGATTATCTGCTCCGTTAGCTAATTTTGTATTAATGCGATAAACAATGCCCTCATTAAGAGGGTTAGGTAAAGTAATATCTAATTGTGGTGTCGCATGAGATAGCGTTACTTCAGGCACCCAGCCAGCATCAACAACGGCCCATGCACAAGGTCTAGGAGGCGTTTGTCCACCATTGTTCCACGATCCGCTTGCCATAAGGCACCATTGATCTAAAGCTAAAGCATTAGTATTTCTATCTGTATTGTAAAAATCAGGCCAACCTAACAAAGAGTGTCCTAATTCATGCGCAATAACGCCGATAAACGTGATATTAGTGCCACTATTTCCACGTAATTCCGGAGAACACGAATAACGACTGATTGTTTTTCCATTATAAACTCTGGCAGGAGAAAAACTCCAAGCATGCGACCATACCGAAGCGCAGGCGATTCCACCAGCCTCGGCTCCATGACCGGCAAAAATAATATGCACCGTACTCACGAAAGTACTATTACCTATAACATAATTAGCAAAATTCGCACCACCTCTATGATACGCCGAATCAACCGCTAAGCCGGCCATAATGCGAGGATCTCCGCTGCAATTTACACCGGAATGATAAGCATAAGCAGATGCGTTACCCGGTAAAGTATATGGACCAAATACATCTACTCGCAAGTCTAATTTGTTATACGAAACGTCTCTAAAATAATCCCGCAAACTTCCTGTAATACCACCCGCTGTGTAGTTTAATTGGTCAAGCAACATCTCAAATTCTGTCTTCGTTTTACCAAATGGCCTATCTGCAAATGCAACCAAAATTACCGGTATGCGTACGGTTCCTTCAAGTTTCATGCCCTCATCAGCTTCCGAGCGTTGCAGGAAATTACTTCTCATGGCGCGAAACTCATTCATGGTTTCAATTTGAGACAAACTAAATGTCAATTCTCTCGACAATGTCGCTACAAAATTTCGTTCGGCAATAGCACGTTCCGCTTCATTATGCACACGCACACCCGACAATTCCAAATTGCCCGCTTGGTCTTGAATGGCATATTCCCAAAAGCCATCCGTGTTAAGCAATATGGTGAATCCATCAAGCGAAACCGCCCAACTCGCAAATTCATCCCCTTCTAATTGAATGGTGATTTCCGAACCATCGGGTAAAGTGTAATTCACCGGATGAGGATAGGCCGGAACAGCGAAAGTTTGCTGCATAACGAACTGCGCAATTACAAGCACGAAAAGAAAACGTTTTTTCATAGTTTGGATTAGGGTTGTGTATGTTGTATTGGGGCGTTGCGTGCAACGCCCCAACAATTATAATTATAGCGTAATTTTCACAGATTTATTTTCCGATTGAATAATGTATGTGCCTGATGCTAGAGACGCTATGCATTGTGTCTCCTCAACATCTGATTTAGCAATGCCTTGGCATACCAATGTTCCCGAAATGGTATAAATACGATAGATTTGGCCAATGTTTAACCCTTTGATGTATAAAATACCGTTTTTAGCCCATGCCTGTAGAGATTCACGGCCATGAATCTCTACATCGCGAATACTTACATGAGGACTGGTCTGAATAGCCTCGCTAATCGACAGAGCACCCGCATAAAATTCGTTATTTTCAGCCGAACGCGCATAAACGTAGTAAAACTCCAAAGGCCAAAGACCGCCAAATGTTGTGACAACTTGCCACGACAAAGATATCGGAGTAGCGCTACTAGATGTACTAATAGCATATTCTACCGTTTGCCCGTTGCTCGGAGGTGTTACGGCATAAACAGTAATACTATTGGAGGTTTTACTTTCAAGCGTTGGTATATCTACTGCTGCACCGTCGCTTTTTGGAGTGGCCATAAAACGGAACGAAACTGTTCTTGCGGTTGTGTTATGCGTAATATCGGTTATTGGTTTTTCGGTTGGAACGCCGCCCCACGACAAAGAATTCGGCACTGAATTATCTGTAAATTCTGTTTTGCCGAGTTGTGGTTGTGGCCACGGGTCAGTCGAACGAGGATTAGAACAACCGTTTGTAGCTGAACATCCTGCTTGTTTAATATAATTTCTGCGACGCGTAATTACATTATTAACCGTATTGTTATTCCATGGACTTAAACTAGTTCGATCCACATGATAAATCAGCATACCACTACCGGGAACATTAGCATCCCAGCCGGTTCTTTGCCGATTTTCCAATAAAAAATATTCATTGTTTGTTTTTGTGTTAATGCGATAAACGATACCTTCATCAAGAGGATTAGGTAAAGTAATATCTTGTTGCGGTGTTTCAAGAATTACTTCAGGTACCCAGCCAGCATTAACGACAGCCCATGCACAAGGTCTAGAAGGCGTTGCTCCGGAACTATTATGCGCACCACTTGCCATAAGACACCAATCACCCAAATCTACAGCACCACTATAATTTGTAGCATAAAAATCAGGCCAACCAAGTAAAGAATGACCTAATTCGTGTGCAATAACACCTATACGTGTCAGATTGGATCCACTGGCACTACGATGTTCAGGAGAACAGGAATATCTAGATATGGTCTTTCCATTGTAGACACGAGTAGTTGAAAGTACCCAAGCATGCGACCATATTGCGTTACATCTAGATGCACCTACCGCCTGACAGTTACCGGCAAAAATAATATGTACCGTATTTACGGTATTGCTATTACCTATAGCATAGTTGGAAAAGTCTGCACCACCAATAAAATATGCTGAATCCACAGCCTGAGTAGCCATAATGCGAGGATTTCCCCAGCTACCACCGGAGCAGTTTGAACCAGTTCCCCCGTTACAACATTCATCGTCATAAAAGTTTATGGGATTCGGTAGGGTATAAGGACCAAATATGTCGGCTTGCAAATCCAATTGGCCATACGAAATATCTCTAAAATAATCGCGAACACTTCCCGTAGCACCACCAACTGTATAATTCAATTGATTGAATAACATGTCGAAATCTTCTCTTGTTTTTGTAAACGGCTTACCTTGAAATCCAACTAAAATTACCGGTATGCGTACAGTTCCTGAAATACGTTGTAGTTCTTCATTATTTTTTTGCAAAAACTCATTCATCATTCCGCGAAGTTCGAGTCTGGTCTCAATCTGAGATGCACTATATCTCAAATCCGTAGGCACATCCCGCAAGAATTTTTTGTCTTCTACCGTGCGTTCCGTCTCGTTGCGCGCTTGAATGCCGGATAACGTCAAATCGCCGAAAGTATTTAAAACGGCATACTCAAAAAAACCGTCCGAATTACGTAATAGCGTAAAGCCATCGAGCGTAACTGCCCAATTTACTCGTTCATCACCTTGCAATCGAATGGTGATTTCCGAACCATCAGGTAATTCATAATTCACCGGATGAGGGTATGCCGGAATGGCAAGAGTCTGTTGCGTAGCAAACAATGCAGTTGCAAACGCCAATAAAAGAATTTTTTTCATGTGTTGATTATTTTTTTATTTAAGTTACAGTGTGATTTTCACAGATTTATTTTCCGATTGAATAATATATGTACCACGTGGTAGAGAGGTAATGCATTGTGTTTCCACATCGAATTTAGCAATGCCTTGATGCACCATCACTCCGGAAATGTTGTAAATACGATAGATTTGACCAACGTTTAATCCTTTGATATGTAAAACACCGTTTTGAACCCATGCCTGTAGAGATTCACGGCCGTGAATCTCTACATCGCGAATACTTACGTGAGGACTTGTCTGAATAGCCTCGCTAATCGATGGAATACCCGCATAAAATTCATCGTTTGCAGCTGAACGCGCGTAAATGTAGTAAAACTCTAAGGGCCAAAGACCACTAAATGTTGTGGAAAATTGCCATGGCAATGATAACGGAGTAGCGCTATTAGACGTGCTAATAGCGTATTGTACGGCTTGTCCGTTGCTCGGAGGTGTTAGGGTATGAACTGTAATACTATTGAAAGTTTTACTTTCTAATGTTGGTGTATCTACAACCGCACCTTCGGCTCTTGGATTAGGCATGAAACGGAATGAAACCGTTCTTAAGGCTCTATCGTGCTCTATATCGGTGATAGGTTTTTCGGTTGGCTTTGTTAAGGTATGTACATTGTTACTTGTCCAAGCTAATGAGCCAGGTATAGATTGATCCGTAAACTCTGTTTGTCCAAGTTGAGGTTGTGGCCACGGATCTAAATGGCGACTGGTAGTGCAACCTAAGGGTACCGTACAACCTGCTTGTTTGATATAGTTTCTACGACGATTAGGATTACAATTGTAACAATTACCGCCCGCCAAACCCGTTACGCGATCAATATGGTAAATCAGCATACCGCCACTATTAGTGGCACTACCGGGAACGTAAACCGCATCCCAACCTATTTGTTGACGATTTTCCAATAAAAAATATTCGTTGGTATTGACCGTATTAATCCGATAAGCGATGCCTGCTTCCATAGGATTAGGCAAAGTAATATCTTGTAGCGGTGTTTCAAGAACAACTTCAGGCACCCAACCGGCATCAACCACGCACCATGCGCTTGGTCTAGAAGGCGTTGAACCATGCGCACCACCTGCCATCAAGCACCATGGTCCTAAATCCACAGCCTGTCCGCCACTTCCACCATAATCCGTATCATAAAAATCTGGCCAATTAAATATAGAATGGCCTAATTCGTGTGCAATAACACCAATAGTCGTGATACTGTTGGTACCGGCACGTAATTCTGGAGAGCAAGAATAACGACTTAATGTTACCCCATTGTATGTAACAGGGTTAAATGATGAAGCATGCGACCATATTGAAGGGCAAGTACCCGCACCACTCTCTCTACCAAAACCGGCAAAAATAATATGCACAGTTCGCACGGTAGTGCTACCGCCTACAACATAGTTGGAAAAATTTGCTCCATTGGCATGTGCTGAATCAACGGCTCTGCGAGCCATAGTTTGAGGACCGGGATTTCCGCCACCGCCGGGACAATCTCCTGAAAATGCATAATTGATTGTGTTAAGCGGTAAAATGAATGGACCAAAAACATCAACCTGCAAATTTAATTGGTTATACGAAACATCTCTAAAATAATCGTGCAAACTTCCCGGAATTGTACCACTTGCCGTATAATTCGGTTGGTTTAGCAATAGTTCGAATGCTTCCTTCGCTATAGTGAACGCTCTATCTTGAAATCCTACTAAAATCACCGGTATACGCATAGTTCCTGAAAGACGTTGCGCGTCATCACCATTTGCTTGCAAAAACTCATTTCTTATTCCGCGAACTTCAATTATGGCTTCGATTTGAGATGCACTATACCTTAAATCCTTAGGCACATTCCGCAAAAAATTTCGCTCGTCTATCGTGCGTTTCGATTCGTTGTGCGCACGCACACCTGATAATTTCAAGTTGCCTGCTTGGTCTTGAATAGCATATTCCCAAAAGCCATCGGAGCTACGTAATAAGGTAAAACCATCAACCGAAACTACCCAATTCACCCATTCGTCACCTCTTTGTTGAAGAGTAATTTCAGAACCATCCGGCAAGGTGTAATTCGACGAATGAGGATACGCCGGGATAGCAGAAATCTGTTGCACAGCAAACAATACAGTTGCAAACGCTAATAAAACATTTTTTTTCATATTTTTATCAATTAATTTAAATTACAGTGTGATTTTCACGGATTTATTTCCCGATTGGATGATATATACGCCTCGTAAGGGTTGAAAATTTTCAACTCCTACAATATCTGATTTCGCAACACTCTGATATACAAGTATTCCGGAAATGTTAAAAATGCGATAGATTTGCCCAATGGTCAATCCGTCAATATGTAAAATGCCGTCTTGTGTCCATGCACGTAGGAATTCACGGCCATGAATCTCGGCATCACGAATATTTACAGTTTCAGACGTTTGGATAGGTGCACTCACCGATGGGTTGCCAACATGGAAATTGGTGTTTCCCCCAGAACGCGCATAAATGTAGTAAATCGTGCTTGGCGAAAGACTGCTAAATACAGTATCAGGTTGCCACGTTAGAGTAGAATAATTTGTATCATTAGTTGTTTGAATGGCATACTCCACCATTTGATCGGAAATGTCCAATATAGTTTCAACAGCATAAACTGTAATGCTATTTTCTGTTACGTCTGCAAGCATTGGCGTTGATACAGGCGAACCGTTTGCACGAATTACCGTAAAACTTACATCAAAACTTTCTGAAAGGTCATAATCTCCGGCTACTGTAACTGTTGCCGTGTAGGTTCCCAGTTCAAGGCCTGTTTTTGGTGCAATGGTAAAATGATCATCACTCCCCACAAAGATGTTGGAAATGGACGTTTTGGAAATTGTGAAATCGTTTGCATGTTCTCCGCTTAATTCGATGGTCAATTCACCCGTCGGCTGATTTCCTTCATTGGTAATTGTAACTGAAAGTGGTTCATAGATTTCGTAACCATAGCGGGCATTCCTGAATGTGTGTGTACCGCTCCGATTCATGGCTATATCCCACCTTGGAGGACCTCCACCCATAAACTTGAACGAAACGGTTCTTGCTGAGGTGTTGTGTGTAATTTCTGTAACAGGTTTTTCAGTGTTAGCACCTGCCCATGATCTTGCATTAGGCGTTGAATTATCTGTAAATTCCGTAAAGGTACTTCGAGGCCATGGATCATTTACACGATTAGTCCAACCCGTTCCTGTACGGCAACCATTAGCCGTTTCACAACCTGCTTGTTTTATATAATACCTGCGATTGTTAGCAGTAGCATTAACTCTATTGTTGTTCCATACCGAAAGATCGGAACTGGTTCTTCTCGTATGATAAATCAACATGCCACTGCTGGGAATAGAGGCATCCCAAGCTGTTTTTTGACGGTTTTCTAACAAAAAGTAGTCATTAGGGGTAGTTGTATTGATACGATAAACGATGTCAGTTGCGGTAGGATTGGGTAAAATAATATCTACCGGCGTCGATAAAGTTATTTCCGATACCCAGCCGGCAGCAACGCGACCATACGCCGAAATACGTGCAGGTGTACGTCCATTATCTCCCCACGATCCGCTCGCCATAAGGCACCAAGCACCTATATCTACGACAGTACCCGTACCTGTATTGTAAAAATCGGGTAAATTCAATAAAGAATGTCCCAATTCATGGGCAACAACACCGATATAGGTAATATTTGACCCACTGGTACCACGAAATTCAGGAGAGACAGAATAGTTAGTGAATGTTTTTCCGTTGTAAGTGTTAGGACTTGCAATACTTGACATGTGTGACCATATTGAGGGACAAGTACTTGACCCATTTTCTCTACCATAACCGGCAAAAATAATATGCACAGAGGTCACATTATAGCTGGCTAAGTCTGCACCACCTCTGTGAAATGCCGAATCTAGCGCCAAGCGAGCCAACGTGCGGTGTTGCCCGCCCGCGCCGGGACAATCTCCTGAAATCGAATAATGGAGTATGTTATTTGGCATAGTATATGGACCAAAAACATCGACTTGCAAGTCTAATTTTCCGGAGGAATTGCTTAAAAAATAATCCCGCAAACTACCCGGGACTGTCCCACCTGCTATGCTGGTTAAGTTTAGTTGATTGAACAGCATTTCGAACTGTTCTTTTGGTGTAGTGAATGTTCTATCTGGAAATCCGACCAAAATAATCGGTATGCGTATATTTCCTGTGCACACAACCCCCGACATGCGGTACTGTTCATCGTCGTTTTTTAGCAAAAATTCCTCTCTGAGTCCGCGAAATTCAAGTATGGTTTCAATCTGAAATGAACTAAAACTCAATCCTTCTGGTAAATTAGCTACAAAACTTCGTTCCTCTGCCGTACGTTTCGATTCATTATGTGCACGCACACCGGATAGTGTTAAATTGCCTGCTTGGTCTCGAATCGCATATTCAAAAAAGCCATCTGAATTAAGCAATAAGGTAAAACCATCAAGCGTAGTTACCCAATTCACTAATTCATCGCCTCTTTGTTGAAGAGTAATTACCGAACCATCCGGTAAGGTATAATTATCCGGAATCGGATTCGCCGGTACAGCAAAAGCATGTTGTACAGCAAAAAACAAGGATACAAATACTAGTAAAAAATTTTTTCTCATGTGTTGATTATTTTTGATTAAATATCTAAATTTATAGTTATCTTTTCACGATTTTTGTCGAAACAGCGCCAATTTTCAGAATATATGTGCCATCTGGCAAATGCGAAATATTGATTTCAGTTTTCGGATGGTTAGCAACGCGCGTCAACACTAATTTTCCTGAAAAATCATAAATTTGAATCATCTCGCTTTCAACGTTGTTCGGAATTTCCACAACTAATTTGCCATCAAACACAGGATTCGGATAAACTTTCAGTATAGCGCCTTTTTCGAGGTCGGAAATAGCAACACCATCATCTGTTACGGTGAAACTTACATTGAACGTTTCGGAAATATCATTTCCACCACTAACGGTAACGGTTGCCGTGTAAGTTCGAACAGCAAGACCTGTTTTGGGGACAACTGTGAAATCATCAATATTATCCGCAGAGATACTGGGAACAACAGTTTTTGAAAGTGTAAAATCATTTGCATCCGCTCCGCTTAAAGCAATAGTCAATTCACCCGTTGGTTGATTTTCAGTGTTGATAATCATTACTGAAAGCGGTGTTTGTGCAACATAGCCATAATTTGCATCTGTAAATGTATAGGTTCCACTTTGGCTTAGCACAATGCCATAAGTTGGCACAGCAAGTGTTGTGATAGCTGCACTCACCGAATGATCACCTGCATGGTAATGGTGATGAATAGCCGAACGAGCATAAACGTAATACGTTGTACTTGCCGAAAGAGCGTCAAACGTTGTACCTGTTTGCCACGTCAAGGTTGACTTGGCGGTTGCAGTATTGGTTGTGTGAATAGCATATTCTACGGTTTGTCCGTTACCGGGAGCTGCAACAGTGTTAACCATAATACTGTTGTGGGTTTGACTTGCAACAATTGGCGCTTCTACTGTTGCACCGTTTGCTTTATCCACTGTGAAGCTCACATTGAATGTTCCAGAAATACCATTCTCCCCACTAACTGTAACCGTTTCTGTATAAACTCCAACAGCAAGACCGGTATTGGGCACAACGGTAAAATTATCGGAATCACTCACAGCAATGGTGGAGATAGATGTTTTGGAAAGTGTAAAGCTACTTGCACTCGTTCCGCTCAAAACAATATTCAACACACCTGTTGGCTGATTTCCGGTGTTGGTAATGGTTACGGAAAGCGGTGTTGGTACGTTGTAACCAAAAGTCTCCGCAGTAAATGTGTGTGTGCCATTTTGGCTCAAGGTAATTCCGAAAGTCGGCATAGAAAGTGTGGTGATGACTGCACTTACTGACGTATTACCGGCATTGTGGCTAATATTTTCCTTTGAACGGGCATAAACATAGTAGTTTGTGCTTGCTGAAAGACTGCCAAAGCTTGTTCCATCTTGCCATGTGAGCGATGAAGCAGCGGCTGTGTTGGTTGTATGAATGGCGTATTCCACGGTTTGCCCATTGCTCGGAGTGCTCACAGTATTAACCGTAATACTGTCGTGAGTTCGACTTGCCACAGTTGGCATGCTCACTGCTGCGCCGTTAGCCTTGTTTACAGTGAAACTTACATTGAACGTTCCGGAAATACTATTGCTACCGCTGACAGTAACTGTAGCCGTATAAGTTCCAACGGCAAGAGCTGTTTTCGGAACAACCGTAAAATTATCTGTACCGGGTGCAGCAATATTAGTGATTGATGTTTTGGAAAGTGTAAAATCATTTGGATTCGTTCCGCTCAAGGCAATATTTAATGTCCCCGTTGCTTGGTTTCCTGTGTTGGCAATGGTTACCGAAAGCGGAGCTGGTGCGCTGTAGCCAAAATTTGCACCTGTAAATGTATGTGTACCTGTTTGGCTTAATGATATACTGTAAATTGAAGAGATTGTACGTGATGCCAAAATAATATTATCAATGGCAGCAGGCGGTTGAGTGCCCACAGTGTTGTCATTCCTCCACGAAAATACTAATCGTTGAGTTGTGTTCGAATATGAAGGCGGTAAGGCTTGGGATATGTTTTGCCAACTACCTATCTCAAAGTACCTTCCAAAACTTGTGCCTTGAGTTAACAAGGTTCCGGCTGCAGGTGTAACACTCGTTGCTACAATCCGCACTTCCATATAATCCCAAGGGGTTCCACCGCTTGAATGTGGCTCACCCATACATCTTACATCAAAGTACAAATCAAAACTGTCCGTTGAAGCAGGAAAGGTAATATCTCGGTAAAGGTGTACTGTGCTTGTGCTGGTAATACTGTATGTATTACTTGTACCGTTATCATTGGAAATATAGGCAGACCTACTGCCTCCATTGGAGGCCGCTGTACCTACTTGCCACTTGTTAGTTTGAGTACCGTTTTGAAATGTCCAGCCAGTAGTGCTTCCTTCCCAATTTTCGGTAAAGAATGGGATTACGACTTTTACAATTTTACTCACTGTGTTGTTTGTGGGATTAAGGTCTCCCGCAACGGCTACTGTAGCACTAATTGTATGCGAACCACTAGTAAGATTAATCGTGCCGAGTGTTACTACTGTCTCTGCTCCGTTTGCAAGGCTACCTGACCATAAATAAGGTGTTTGAGCCACTCCATTAACACTCCATGCAATTGATGCGGACGTGAAAGTTACACCTCCATTGCGCAAGCGAACCTTAATATCAAGGTTATTTGCTTCTGTACTCGGTATTACAGCAAGCAAATCAACAAACTCCGATAATTCTGCATCCGGAGTGGTAATGTCTCCTCCCATAAATTTGAATGAAACTGTTCTCGCAGTTGTGTTTGTTGTAATCTCGGTTACCGGTTTTGCAGTATTTGCACCTGCCCACGATCTTGCATTGGGCGTTGAATTATCTGTAAATTCCGTAAAAGTGCTTCTTGGCCACGGATCATTCACACGATTAGTCCAACCTGTCCCTGTATTACAACCATTGGTAGTAGCACAACCCGCCTGCTTGATGTAATATCTGCGACGACTACAAGTGGAAAGAACTCGATTATTTGTCCAGTCATTTAGAGCCGCAGTATTCGCCCGATCTGTATGATAAATCAACATACCACTGCTTGGAATAAAGGCATCCCAACCTGTTTGTTGACGGTTTTCCAATAAGAAATATTCGTTATTTGTGGTTGTGTTAATCCGATAGACAGCGTCTGTTGTGACAGGATTAGGCAGGGTAATGTTTGCCGGTGTTGAAAGCGTTACTTCCGGCACCCATCCGGAAGCAACACGACCATACGCCGAAATTTTGGGAGGCGTGCGCCCGTTGTCATTCCACGAACCGCTTGCCATCAAACACCAACTGCCTAAATCCACACAGCTAGCGCCCACAGAATAAAAATCAGGCAAGAGTAGTAATGAATGCCCCATTTCATGGGCAACAACACCAATATAGGTAATGTTAGAACCGCTGGTACCACGAAATTCAGGAGAAACAGAATAGTTAGTAAATGTTTTTCCATTGTAGGTATTAGGACTTGCGATACTTGACATGTGTGACCATATTGAGGGGCAAGTGCTCGCCCCATTCTCCCTACCATAACCGGCAAAAATAATATGCACAGAGGTCACATTATAGCTAGCTAAGTCTGCACCACCTCTGTGAAATGCCGAATCAAGCGCCAAGCGGGCCAGCGTACGATGTTGTCCGCCGGCACCCGGACAATCTCCGGAAATTGAATAATGGAGTAAGTTATTCGGCATGGTATATGGGCCAAAAACATCCACTTGAACGTCTAGTGTTCCGTTTGAAACACTTGAAAAATAATCTCGCAAACTTCCCGGAACTGTTCCGTATGGCGTGCTGGTTAAGTTTAGTTGATTAAACAACATTTCATAGTGTGCTTTTGGTGTGGTAAACGCTCTATCCTGAAATCCAACCAAAATAATCGGTACACGCACATTTCCTGTGCAGACAACTCCAGACATACGTTGTGCATCATCATCTATCTTTTGTCGCAAAAAATCCTCTCTTACTCCGCGAAGTTCAAGCATAGTTTCAATCTGAAATGAACTATAACTCAATCCTTGTGGCAAATTTGCCACAAAACTTCGTTCCTCTACCATGCGTTTCGACTCATTATGCGCACGCACATCAGACAGTGTCAAATCGCCCGCTTGGTCTTGAATAGCATACTCAAAAAAGCCATCCTTGTTAAGCAATAAGGTAAACCCATCAAGCGTAGTTACCCAATTTACGAATTCATCACCTCTTTGTAGAAGAGTAATTACCGAACCATCCGGTAAGGTATAATTATCCGGAGTTGGATTCGCCGGAACAGCAAAAACATGTTGCGTAACAAAAAACAAGGTCGTAAATACAAAAAGGAAATATTTTTTCATCGTGTTTCGATTTTAGATTATATTTGCACAAAGGTACGAAAAAAAAATGATATATACAACTTTTTTTTGTATCTTTGCAGAAAAAAATACCATGGTCGAAATCACTTGCAAAAACACTAAAGAAACCAAATCCTTTTTGAAAGGATTAAGCCTTCAACAACTTCACGAAGCCTTTGGAAAACCGCTTGGCGACACGGTTATTGCTGCCGTTGCCAATAATAGTCTGCGAGAATTAGATTACGAAGTTTTCAAACCAAAAATCATCGAATTTATTGACCTCCACCATCCTTTGGCAAAACGAATGTGTTCGCGTTCAGCAATTTTTGTATTGTATAAGGCTATTCGAGATTTATTTCCGGAAGCCAATTTGCGTGTTGAGCATTCGCTTCCGGGTGGTGTGTATTGCGAAATCGACAATCTGCCGTTTCAAATCAGCCAAGATATGGCGCACGCGTTGGAAGTGAAAACGCACGAAATCATCAAGGCTAATCTGCTGTTTCGTCGGCAGCAAATTCCAACTGAAGAAGCGGTTGAACTATTCAAAAAACATCGTTTATTCGATAAAGTAAATAGCATCGAAACACGTCACGAATTTTTTACATCTGTGTATTTTTTGGATGATGAAGTGAATTATTTTTATGGTTACTTACTCCCATCTACAGGTTATTTGCCGTATTTGGAATTTGAACTTTACGGTAACGGTTTTCTGATGAAGACCTCGTTTTCGATTGAACCGGGCACACAGCCTAAAGTCGAACCCGACTCCAAATTATTCAAAATTTTCAGACAATATAAAGGGTGGTTAGATGTTCTGAATTTGCGATATATCGGGGATTTGAACCATCTTATAGAACAAAAAACCGATGGCGATATTATCAAAATCGCAGAGGCTTTGCAGGAAAAAAATATCGCCCATATCGCTGATGAAATTTACAACCGAAAAGAGGCCAAAATGGTGCTCATCAGCGGTCCTTCATCATCCGGGAAAACTACGTTTAGCAAGCGTTTGGATGTGCAACTTCAAGTTATGGGACTCACCCCTGTAGTGATTGAACTCGACAATTATTTCAAAAATCGTGAAGACACGCCACGTGACGAAAACGGCGACTACGATTTCGAAACTATCGATGCTTTAGACGTAGATTTTTTCAACGAACAATTGGTTGAATTGCTTGATGGTAAAGAAATCCAATCTCCTACTTTCAATTTTTACACCGGTCAACGCGAGTTTCGGGGCAATACACTGCAAATGAAAGAACGCTCAATCCTTGTGATGGAGGGCATTCACGGCAATAACCCAAAACTCACTGCACGTATTTCCGACAAACTGAAATATCGAATTTATGTGTCGGCTTTAACGCCGATTTCGATTGATGCACATAATCCGATTCCAACTACGGACAATCGTCTGATTCGTCGAATTGTCCGTGATTACAGAACACGAGGATATTCGGCTATCGACACCATCAATCGTTGGAACAGCGTTCGTCGTGGCGAAGAAAAAAATATTTTTCCGTTTCAGGAAGAGGCGGATGTTATCTTCAATTCTGCGTTGATTTTTGAATTGTCAGTTTTGAAAACTTTCGCAGAGCCTATTCTGCGTGCCGTTCCGGAAACTTCTGAAGCTTATAACGATGCAACCGGATTGCTAAAATTTTTCACCTATTTTCAACCCATGAGCGATCGGGAAATTCCGCCAACATCAATTTTGCGGGAGTTTTTGGGAGGAAGTTCATTTATTTACTAGTTTGTACTTGCTAAATTCCAAAAAAAATAGTACTTTTACAGTCTCAAAACTAAAACCTAAAACCTAAAAACTAAAACCAAATGAGAACAAAAAATCTAATGACAATTAGCTTGTTGTTTGTTGGTATTGTTGCTTATGCTCAAAACAACAACAAAGACAAACTGTACCTTGGAGTGTCCGGTGGGTATAGCCACAACACACTGATAACCTCTGTCGGATCTCGCCCATTTACTGCTTATAAAAGCAAAGGTGGATTCACCGTGGGTATGCCTATTAGGTACCGTTTCAACGAGTGGTTTGCTTTGCAAGCAGAGCCATCTGTAATTCAAAAAAACTACACGTGGACGCGTACGGATTTTCACGCCTATTCTCCGAAACCTCACCGACACACCACAAACACTTATCTGCAATTACCGTTAATGGTTAATTTTTCGTTTGGTGGAGAAAAATTGCGCGGTTTTTGTACACCCGGCGTATTTATGGGTTATTGGACAGGTAGTCGAATCAAGGGAATAGCCCTTGACAATAACGAATTACCATACGAATACGATGAGTCGTTTACCTTTGACAGTCGTCGCGACAACCGTTTTGAATACGGCTTGATGTTAGGCTTGGGGTTAGAATACAAATATAACAACATGTTTACTTTCGCACTCGAAGGACGTTATTACCACAGTGCGTCAGACCTCCAAAAGAAGTATATGTATCGACAAGTGCCTCGTTACAACGATACCTATGTGCTACAAGCGAGCGTACTGTTTAACCTCTTTTCTTTACGTAACTCTAAAAAAAATTAAAGCCATGAAATCACTTAAAATATTTTTCTGCATTGCAGTTTTAGCAATTACTGCTACCTCGTGTCGTAAGAGTATGCCCGAAGCAAATCGTCCGTACGACTTCCAAAGAAAATGTCTTGCATCCGCATTTGAAAGTTTTTGGACTGGTATGAACAACAACTACATTTTCTGGGACATTGATCCCACCGATTGGGATGCCGTTTATGACTTGTATCAACCAAAATTTGCTCAACTCAATATCAATGAGTCGGACGACATCATAACAGCCTATAAATACTTTATCGAAATGACAAAGGATTTAGCGGATGGACACTATGCTATTTTGATAGACGCTGCATATCGAGGCGCCTTGGCAGAGGCAGGATATGGTTTTCTTATACGACCCAGTGACAATCGCTATATGCAAAGAAGTGATTATCGCGCTAAGAATGATCTTGATAATTTCATATTTACTGAATTACCTGACCGCTATTTGAATAATTGGCTTCGCGGTGTTGCCAGTGTTTCGGGAGATCTATTGTACATGTTGCAGGGATTTGTTGATAATACATCAGAAAAAAATATATGCTACTTTTATTTTAGCGGTTTCAATATTCACGGATATTTCAGCAATCCCGACGATATTTCGGGGACTTCGATTGCTATTATATTAGATGAATTATTTTCCGCACTCGAAGATCCAACTCTCGATGGTGTTATTATCGATCTCAGGGGAAATGGCGGAGGCAGTGTCGTTGATATGGATTTATTGTGGTCTAACTTTTTGATGGGTAAAGAATTTTTGGCAGGATTCAGACGAGAAAAAATAGGCGAAGGCAGATTAGATTACGGACCTCGAGTTCCTCATACATATAGACCTGTTTCCTATGTGCCTGTCAACACAAATCCTGCAATTGCAACAATTCCGATTGTTGTTTTGGCAGACGTGCATTCGGTGAGTTGTGCAGAAATATCTACTATGGCACTCAGTCATCTACCCAATGGATACTTCGTGGGTGAAACCACTTGGGGCGGACAAGGTAATCTGTTGCAAAGTAATACATCCATGACTATTTTCAATGCCGGCACGTTTAATAATTTTTTCATGAACTTGGTCTATACCCCGTTCGTCATGATTGATGCACCTAACGGCAAAAATTACGAAGGTAAAGGTTTTTCACCTAAAGATGCACCGCGTGGCTATGAAATTAAACACGATGAAGCATTTGCTGCTGATATTGCAATAGGTAAAGACCGACAACTTGAAAAAGCAATAGACATAATCATTAACCGATAAATATTTCGCACAATTATTAACAAAAAAACTTAACAACCATGAAAAAAATCTTTCTCCTCTCAGCAGTCGTAGCAGCACTGACAATCACAACAAGCTGCTCAAGAACAACAGTCGAAGTATCTTACTTCAATGACGGATTTCCCTCTTGGTATTCTGACTCTTTCTTAGATATGATTACCGTACAAAATTACATCACAGGTTTAGGTATTCCTTATCACGACATCACAAATCCGCTTAAGTACACCGGTAGTGGTAGAAACGAAGCGGAAGCTAGAGAAAAAGCTGACAAAGAAGCCAAAAAAATTGCAGACGAATGGGTTGCAAAAATTAAGACTGCAGACATTGATGCTCTCAACTTACACGAAGCCACTAAATTTCGTTGGCAAGTAAGAAGTGACATTGGTACTGTTATAGCCGAATTTTCGTATAAAATGGACTAATTGTTACTTGGTACTTACAACTAATTTCGTCTGCAAAAAAAGATTGTAACACTTACCTCTCTGCGTACAGAATTGGTTAGAAATTCTATTTATTGAATTAATCCCTCCGATAAACTTTATCGCCTCGCCTCACAAGTGCTCGTGTTGCGATTGAACAGAGTACACCTTTTTCAGCGGTTTGAACCGATTGTAAATCTACACGTATTTCGGAAATCGTATCTTCGTAAACACCTGTAGTTTCACCCATAATCAGTACATCATTGCCAACAGAAAGTTGCCCGGTTTCGATTTTGATTTCGGCAACGTTGATTTTATTGAAAAAGTTGGTAACTTTGCCGACATAAACTTTGCGTTTGGTTGCTAACGAACCATACTGCTCTGTCCATTCGCCAAGGGTTTGTCCAAGATAGTAGCCATTCCAAAATCCGCGATTGTAAACGGTTCTCAATTGTTCATTCCAAATTTGTAAACGCTCTTTGGTGAATGTATTTTCGAAAATTGAATCGACGGCTTCTTTGTAAATTCGGGTAACGGTTTTCACATAATCTGCCGAACGTCCGCGACCTTCGATTTTCAAAACTTTCACACCGGCGTTCACGATTCTGTCTAAAAAATCTAATGTTTTCAAGTCTTTTGGTGATAAGATGTAAGCATTGTCAACAACTAATTCCGTACCGCCATCCATATCCGTAATTTTGTACGGACGCCGACAAAGTTGCAAACACGTCCCCCGATTTGCAGACTCATTATAGTTGTCCAAACTCAAATAACATTTTCCGGAAACAGCCATACACAATGCTCCATGCGCGAATACTTCCATTTCGACCAAACGTCCCGAAGGGCCTTTGATTTGTTCTTCGGAAATTTGTTGAATGATAGCAGCAACTTGGTCTAAATTCAATTCTCGTGCTGTTACCATCACATCAGCGAATTGCGCGAAAAACCGCACAGCTTCTATATTTGTGATGTTGCATTGTGTAGAAATATGTACTTCAAAATCAATCGAACGTGCATACATTATCACAGCCATATCCGCAGCAATAACTGCCGAAACACCCGCTTTTTTCGCAGTGGTCAGAATATTTCTCATCACTTGCAACTCATGGTCATAAACAATTGTATTCAATGTTAGATACGACCGAATGTTGTTCTCTTTGCAGATTTCAGCGATGTTTTGTAAATCTGTTAAGTCGAAATTATTCGCCGAACGCGAACGCATATTGAGTTGTCCAACGCCGAAATACACCGAATCTGCACCGCCTTGTATCGCGGCGTACAGCGATTCGTAGCTACCTACGGGCGACATGATTTCAACGGTGCGGGGTGCGAGGTGCGGGTTACGAGGTGTGTTCATTTTGCAAAGATACGAAAAAAATTGTAAAATTCATTTTTTTATCGTATCTTTGCGAAGTTAAATTTTAACAATAAACCAAACAAAAAAATTACAAACCAAAAAAACAAAAAATTATGAAAAAATTAATGATCACAGTAACGCTTGTTGCTTTCGCAGCGATGGCACATGCACAATTCACATTCGGCGCTCGCGCTGGTTTTAACTTAACGAATATGAACGAAAGTGGAGGAGGCATAAGTCTCGACACTAAAATGAAACCCGGATTTCAAATCGGCGTTGTAGGCGATTACGCCATTAGCGAAGCCTTTGTTATTCAGCCTGGCATCTTATTTGCCACGCAAGGAGCGAGAATCGATATATTTGGAGTTAAAGGATCAATAAATCTTAATTATCTTCAAGTTCCGATTAACGCTCAATACAAATTGGGTATAAAATGATAATATTCAGCTCGTGTTGCAAGCAGGTCCATATGTTGGTATCGCTCTTAGCGGAAACACAAAAGCAAAAGCAGATGGAAAAAAAGCAACAGAAAAAATTGAATTCGGAAGTGGTAGTGGAGAAATGAGCAGACTGGATTTTGGGCTTGGTTTCGGAGCAGGCTTGCAATTCGGCAACTTCCAGGTTGGCGTTGGTTACAACCTTGGTTTGGCAAACTTATCTAACGAAAATAAAATTACAACAAGAAATAATGGTCTTGCACTTACCGTGACTTATTTGCTCGGCTGTAAATAGAATATAGTAAATCTTAATCTATTTCAAAAAAATGGCGAAGGTTTCAACTACTTTCGCCGTTTTTTTTATGATTGTAGGGTAGGGGCTGGCTGGTTGCTGAGCGTAGTCGAAGCATGCCTCGCCCCTACGACAATAACCTAATTAATTCCTCAATTCCTTCCGTAGCAGATTTTTGAATAATATGCAACGGATTTCGTGGCAACGAAATCGCAGGAACATTCGGATCAATCACATATACCGGCACATTCGGGCGCGTGTAATGCAACAGCGATGCCGCGGGATACACTTGCAACGATGTTCCAATCACTACAAAAATATCGGCTTCAGCAGTGAGGTCTATCGCACGTTCAAGCATCGGCACTTGTTCGCCGAACAACACGATAAACGGGCGAAGCAAAGAACCGTCCGAATGTCGGGCATCTAAATTTTGCTCCCAACCATCAAATTCAATTGTTTGTGAAACATCGCGAGAACTGCACAGTTTGAGAATTTCGCCGTGAAGGTGCAACACGTTTTTACTTTTTGCGCGTTCGTGCAAATCATCAACATTTTGTGTGATAATTTGTACATCGAATTGTTTTTCCAATTCTTTCAACCCTAAATGTGCCGCATTCGGTTGTTTCGTCAACACTTCTTTACGGCGCATGTTGTAAAAATCGATTACTTGTTCACGGTTATTTTGCAATGCTTCCGGTGTGCAAACATCCTCGATGCGATAGTTCGCCCAAAGTCCATCACTCGCCCGAAATGTAGCGATACCAGACTCGGCACTGATTCCTGCTCCTGTGAAAACAACTAATTTTTTCATTTTTTTTCACAAAGGTACGAAATTTAATTGAGAATGGAAAATGGAAAATTTATATATTAAACCCAATGATGGCGATATTGACTTCGATTGCTCTTTCGCTTCGCAATACAAAGTCAAGCATCACTTTTTGTCCGCTGATTTCATGAATTTTTTGAAAAATCGGCAGGATGGTTTGGGCTGTAATAGCAAGCGGATGTCTCGACTCCGCTCCGCTTCGCTCGACATGACAACGCACAAGGTCAAGGGGGAAAAAGAGTAGGGAGAATTTGTGGCTTTGCCACAAATTCTCCCTACTCTCCCTCGTGATAAAAACGCCGTCATTCCGAGCGAAGCGTACGGAGTACGCGAAGTCGAGGAATCTGCTTGCTATGGAAATGCACGGACGTAGACTTTTGCGCGAGCGGTTAACTCTTCTAAAACAATTCCCCCTGCACCATCTTCCCATCATGCTCAATACCCAATTCTGAATCCAATTGCAAATCATTTTCCTCATCAAAAGTTTCGTCCTCGTATGGCTGAGACTCCAACCAATTCACAGATTTTATGGCGTAATTAGACAAGCGTTTGCCTTTGGCTTTATGGCTTTTTTCGCCGATAAATTCGGTGCAATCTACAACTTCATCTTCGATGTCGCGTTTGTTGGATTTTTTGTCGAATTCCAATTCGAGCATCGGCCGCCAATCCGCACTAATCGTAAGCAAATACGACTCGGGGTGTTCGTCAATAAACAACGTTTTTTTGTCGGTTTCCTCAACTATAAAACGCTTGAGGTAAAACCGCTGAATTTCGCCGTCGAAATACACTGCCGTAATCGGTTTTTTCGGATTAAATTTTTCGATGTGAATTAAATCTTCGTCGAAATGCGTACTCAAATCGAAGCTCACCAAACGATAATAGCCGCCCTGCGTCAATTCCAAAATTTTGTCTTGGGCTTTAAATTCGCCTAAATATTGTCCGCGTTCGTCAGCGTTCAATCGTCTGATACTCTCGTCAAACCAGAGTTTTCGTGCGGCTAATGTGGAATGTCCTTCGTTTTCCAAAACGATTTTTTTGACCAAATTTCGCGATAAAATATTACCTATCGATGAACGTCCTTTCACCGCCAATTCTGTGAAATCGTAGTCGAACACCAAACGCCGCAAACCCGGTTTATTTTTCAAAAACACACGGATTTTTTCAGCCTCGCCATTCGGATTAGCCGTAAAATACAGCACTTTGCTATCTTTCGAACCTTTGGTTAAATCATACATTTTTTCGCGCGTAACTCCTCCGATGTTAAAGCGTTTCGCGTAAGCAAACCCATATTTCCCGTCTTGGTAAACCATATTGTAAACCGTACGATCGTCGTTTTTCCGAAACACATCCACATGAATAATACCTTGTCCGAAAAATACTTTTTCGGCAACTTTTGCTACCATAAACGAGCCATCTTCGCGGAATACAATGATGTCGTCCAAATCCGAACAATCACAAACAAATTCATCTTTTTTCAACGATGTCCCAACAAAACCTTCCTCACGATTCACATAGAGTTTCACGTTTGCAGCAGCAACTACCGTACGCTCAATGGTTTCAAAATTCCGAATTTCGGTTTTTCGTTCCCAATTTTTGCCGTATTTTTTTTTGATCTGTTGGAAATAATTAATCGTGTAATCCACCAAATGTTTTAAGTGATTTTTCACTTCCTCCATTTCCAACTCTAAATTTTTAATGTGTTCATCGGCTTTTTTGACATCAAATTTGGAAATTTTCCGCACCGGTTTTTCGGTGAGTTTCAGAATATCGTCACGTGTAATGTCACGTTTGAGTTTCTTTTTATAAGGTTTGAACGCTTCTTCGATATCACTCAACAAGTGTTCCCAAGTTTTTACATCGTTTTCCAATTCGCGATAAATGCGTTTTTCGAAAAAGATTTTTTCAAGCGATGTATAGTGCCAATCATCGTTCAGTTCGTTCAATCGAATTTCGAGTTCGCTTTTCAAAAGCGCCATTGTGTTTTCGGTGGAACGTTTCAGTATGTCTGTAACGCCAATGAAAACAGGCTTTTCATCATCAATCACACAGGCATTTGGTGAAATTGAAACTTCGCAATCGGTAAATGCGTAAAGCGCATCAATCGTAGTATCTGGCGATACACCTGCTTCCAAATGGATTAGGATTTCGACATTTTCAGATGTGTTATCATCAATTTTTCGAATTTTGATTTTACCTTTTTCTCGAGCTTTTAAAATTGAGTCTATCAGCGAAGAAGTCGTTGTTGCAAAAGGAATTTCCGTAATTTTCAACGTTTTTTTATCCTCTTGCGAGATCTTTGCGCGCACTCTGATTTTTCCACCTCGCAAACCGTCGTTGTAATTCTCAACATCAATCAAACCCCCTGTTTGAAAATCTGGATAAAGTTCAAATTTCTGGTTTTTTAAAACTTTGATAGAAGCATCTATCAATTCGTTGAAATTATGTGGTAAAATTTTCGACGCCAAACCCACAGCAATACCCTCAACACCCTGTGCCAGTAGCAAAGGAAATTTTACTGGAAGTGTAATCGGCTCTTTATTTCGTCCGTCGTATGATGATTTCCATTGCGTAGTTTTTGGATTGAAAACCACGTCTGCTGCGAATTTCGACAATCGCGCTTCGATATAACGCGGTGCTGCTGCGCTGTCGCCTGTCAAAATATTTCCCCAGTTTCCTTGACAATCTATTAAATAATCTTTTTGTCCGAGTTGCACCAAAGCGTCGCCAATAGAGGCATCACCGTGAGGGTGATATTTCATCGTGTTGCCGATGATGTTGGCGACTTTATTGTAGCGTCCGTCATCCAATTCTTTCATCGAATGCAAAATACGGCGTTGAACAGGCTTCAATCCGTCTTGAATTTCGGGAACGGCACGCTCTAAAATCACGTATGATGCGTAGTCTAAAAACCACGACTGATACATATTTGACAAACTAATTATGCGAGATATCTCCTCTTTCCTTGGTGTATCAATCCGATTTCCTAGCTCTTGCTTGTTTTCAAAAAACTCTTGATTTTGTTTTTTCTTGCTATCTGCTTTTTTCGCCATTTCAAAAAAATTTATGCAAAGATACGAAAAAAAAATGAAACAAAAAAAATCACAATTCTAACCCGTACTGATGAATCTTATTGTAAAGCGTTTTGCGATCAATGTTCAGTATTTTTGCGGCTAAGGTTTTGTTGCCTGCCGAGCGTTCGATAGCAGCGATGATTTTTTGTTTTTCATCTTCTGTATTGAACAAAATTGCAGGTTTTTGAGCAAAGGCATTTTTTTCAGAAAGCTGCAAATGTTCTTTTTGAATGAATTTTTCAGCGCAAAACAAACAGGCTTGTCGAATAATATTCCGCATTTCACGCAAATTTCCCGGAAATGAATAGTTTTCCAATACAGACATCGCTTCCGGCGAAAATCCTTCAACATGTTTTTGAAGTTCGCCATTAGCAATCTGTAAAAAATAAGTTACAAAATCGGCGATATCTTCACGACGTTCGCGCAAAGGCGGAATAGTTATCGAAAATTCGTTCAACCGATGAAATAAATCCTCTCGAAAACGTCCATCGGCAATGGTTTTTTCTAAGTTTTCATTAGTTGCACAAATGATACGAACATTGACCTCAATTTCGTTAACTGCTCCAATCGGACGAATTTTGCGTTCCTGAACGACGCGCAACAACTGCACTTGCACATCGTGTGGTAAATTTCCGACTTCGTCTAAAAATATAGTACCGTTTTGTGCATACTCCAAAATACCTGTCTTGTCTGCAATTGCAGATGTGAACGAGCCTTTTATGTGGCCAAATAATTCGCTTCCTGTCAACTCTTTCGACATCGAACCGCAGTCCACTGCAACAAATGGCGCTTCTTTTCGACGGCTACTATCGTGAATTAACCTCGCAACATATTCTTTTCCAACACCACTTTCACCCAAAATCATCACAGAAATATCCGTTGGAGCAACTAATTGAATGTGCTCGTAGATTTTTTTCATCATGGGATTTTTGCTTTTGTTGAGTGATGAATTTTGCTGGAGCGGACTTGTAGTCCGTGCCGAGTGTGGTGTTGGCACGGATTGCAAATCCGCTCCAGCGTCTTTTTTAGATGCCGAAAGTGTTTGAGATGATAAGGCAGCCGTTATTTTTTGTTTCAAAAGCGTTGGATTGATAGGTTTTTCCAAAAAATCGAATGCACCTAATTTAATGGCCTCAACAGCAATTTGAATCTCAGCATAACTAGTCATCAGAATGCACGGACAACTCAAATCATTATCATTTTTCCATTGCAAAAGCTCAATTCCGCTTCCATCCGGCAATCGCAAATCAGTAAGCAAAAGGTCAACAGAAGTTTCCTTCAACATTTTTTTTGCACGATCTACAGATGAAGCCGTTTGTGCATCGTAGCCGTTTTTTTTGAACCACGTTTCGAGCATCAAACCAAACGAAATATCGTCTTCAACAATTAGAATTTTCTTCATCAACAAACAGTTTTCAACTGCAAAGATACACATTTTTATTAAAAAACGAAAGGGATTGAAAAAAATCAATCCCTTCCGTTCGACATAAAGAGCAATAAACCCAAAATTACTCTTTATTTTCTTTACGTTTACCATCTGCATCAAAGAGGTAAACTATTTCATTACCTTCTTCACAAACTGCGACAACTGTCAAACAGCCTTTTTCTTTGTGACGAGCAACACGATCAACTTTGTGTCCGTTTTTTTCACATTCGTCGGTAATGGCAACTTGCACAACTTCATCCAAATCTGCGAATTCAATAACAACAAATTCCGATTTACTACATTGATGTTCTTTAGCAGCACCCGGACAAGCGGCATGAATAGTTAAAGAAATTGTGAATAGAACTGCGATAATAGTGAGAATCTTTTTCATAATGTTTTGAGTTTTTAAGTTTATAATTTAATTTGTTTTGAGTTTATAAATTACAAGTACTGTGCCAAAATTCGCAAAATAGACTTATTTAATTGCAAATCAATTTATTGAATTATTTTTGAATTCGCAAATAAATCAAAAATATTGTGGAATTTCTACAAAAGTGTGGAAAAATTCTACAAAAGCAAGCGGATTCCTCGACTTCGCATACTTTGTATGCTCCGCTCGACATCTGTCGGCTATTCTAATCTTGAATCTTTTTTAATGCAAAATTTTAAACACCAACTCTTTCAATAAATCGCCGCTGTCAACGGAACCGGTGTTATCAACACCCTTCGACTTCACATCATATTCGCGAAGATAACTAATAATCATTGCCGTTTTTTGAACGGAGAAAAGACGTGCGGCATTTTCGTATTCAGTCAAAAACGGCGTGCCGACAATAACTTTCAAATCCGCCTGGTTCACTTTTTTGACATTGGTTTGATACAACAACAATTTCAGAAAGAAACTAAACACAATCGGAATCACCTTTTGAATGGGATTTTCTTTCGGATTGAGCGCAAAATGCGTGATGATTTGGTTCGCTTTCAAAACATTTTTTGCAGCCAACGCTTTGTTCAGTTCAAAAACATTGTAATCCTTACTGATCCCTATGTATTTTTCAATAATATCCGGCGTTATTTCCGATTTCGACGGAATATTCAGCATCAATTTTTCCAACTCATTGGCGATTTTAGTCAATTCTCCCCCTAAATATTCGACCAATAAACTACACGACTTTTGGTCAATCGTATAACCTTTTTGGGCCACGAATTCCTTAATCCACGCAGGGACTTGATTATCATAGAGTTTTTTAGCCTCAAATGTTACTCCAAATTTATCTGCACGTTTAAAAAACACTTTACGAGAATCTACTTTTTTCGTTTTATGTGCCAACACTAAAATCGTTGTAGGTACTGTTTTTTCAACATATTCGGCAAGTTCTTCAAGTTTTGGCACATCTTGCGCTTCTTTGACGATAATAACTTGATAATTCGCCATCATCGGATAACGCTTAGCAGCACTTACAATTGCATCTACCGTACAATCACGACCATAGAGGACGGTAAGATTAAACTCGCGTTCCATTTCATCCAAAACATTCGCTTCAATGTAATCCGAAATTTCGTCAATAAAATAGGATTCTTCGCCGTGTAACAAGTAAATCGGGTGATAAATCTTGTTTTGAAGGTTTTGTATGATTTGTTCGAACGTCATTGGTATTTTGATTTAAAGATTGTTTATAGCCAACAGATTCCTCTCTCACTTCGCTCGCTCGGAATGACGACATATCACGAAGTGAGGAGTCTGTTTGTTATTTTTTTCGAGATTATTCATATTTTTTTGCAAAGTTACAAAAAAAGTCCTAAATTCAAAAATTATTCGTAACTTTGCCAAAAAATTCTCAATATTCAAACATGGAATTGTTGAAAGTCAAATCGAAAAAAAAAGTTGTCAAAAAGAAAAAGAAACCGCGTAATGTGAAGTACAATATCACGCTTTCGAATGCTGAAAACAAGGTATTGGCTAAGGTTTGCAAAAAAGACGGGACAACACCCGGCAGGCTGATGAAATCGGTTCTTAGGGAATATTTGAAAGATCGTTTTTCGAAAATCAACGAAGAAATTGCCGAAAACCAGTTGGATTTATTTAAAAATCCGAAACCGGTTCAATACAAAATAGACGATTAGTTTTGTATAATTTGACAAAAATTTGTGAATAAATTTGGCTATCTGAAATATTTTTTGTAACTTTGCACTCCCGTTTTTGGACGGGAGGAAATTATCTTATTGAAAAACAGCAAATAGAATGAATACGTTAACTTACAAAACAATTTCTGCAAACGCTGCAACCGTAAATAAAGAATGGGTGCTTGTAGATGCTGAAAACCAAACTTTGGGACGTTTGGCTTCCGAAGTAGCCAACTTGCTTCGCGGCAAGTATAAAACCAATTATACGCCTCACGTGGATTGTGGCGATCACGTTATTGTCATCAACGCGGAAAAAGTGCGTTTGACAGGCAGTAAAATGACGGAAAAGCAATACGTTCGCCATACGGGCTATCCGGGTGGACAGCGTTTTGCGACACCTGCCGAACTTTTGCAAAAGAAACCTTATGCTGTAATTGAAAAAGCAGTGAGAGGCATGTTGCCGAAAAACAAACTCGGAAACAAACTTTATACACATCTTCACGTTGTTGTAGGCCCAAATCATAAGTTTGAGGCTCAACAACCCAAATTAGTTAATACCAAAGATTTGAAATAAGCATGGAAGCAATCAACAAAATTGGACGTCGCAAAACAGCCGTAGCACGCGTTTATCTGAAACCCGGCACGGGAAAAATCACGGTAAACGGAAAAGATTACAAAGAGTATTTTACAACAGCAACCATGCAATATGTGGTTCGTCAATCGCTCGAAACCGTTAATGCAGGCGAACAGTATGATGTTACTGCTAACTTAGACGGCGGTGGTGTGAAAGGTCAAGCCGAAGCACTTCGTATGGGTATTGCACGTGCACTTTGTGAAGTCAACGCAGAAAACCGTCCGGCATTGAAAGCGAAAGGTCTTTTGACTCGCGACAATCGTATGGTTGAGCGTAAAAAACCGGGACAACCTGGAGCGAGAAAGAAATTCCAATTCTCGAAACGTTAAAAATGGTGGCTTCGACTCCGCTCAGCCAACGGATTTCGGTCGTTGAGCGGAGTCGAAACGACCTTTAAAATTGTTTAGCATCAAAATCGCATTGACCTGTATAGCTACCTTGCGATTGCCTTTTTTCGAACGTAAACAAAACACAATATTATGAACAGAATTAATTTCGACCAATTATTAGAAGCCGGCGTTCACTTCGGTCACTTGAAACGCAAATGGAATCCTAAAATGGCTCCTTACATTTTTATGGAGAAAAACGGAATCCACATCATTGATCTCAACAAAACCGTTGAAAAAACCGAAGAAGCTGCTGCTGCTTTGAAACAAATTGCCAAATCGGGTAAGAAAATCCTGTTTGTGGCTACAAAAAAACAAGCAAAAACGATCGTTTCAGAATTGGTTACTCCTACAGGAATGCCCTACGTAACCGAGCGTTGGCCGGGTGGTATGCTTACCAACTTTGCTACAATTCGTAAAGCGGTGAAAAAAATGTCGTCGATCGAGCGCTTGATGAACGACAAAACATTTGAGCAAATTTCAAAACGTGAACGTTTGCAAATCGCCCGCGAAAAAGCCAATCTCGAAAAGAACTTAGGTTCTATTGCTGATTTGACGCGCTTACCGTCGGCCGTTTTTGTAGTGGACATTTTGAAAGAACATATCGCGGTTGCCGAAGCCAGACGCTTAAATATTCCAACGTTTGCAATGGTTGACACCAATGCTAATCCTGAATTGGTAGATTTTGCTATTCCCGCTAATGATGATGCTTCGAAATCTATCACCATTATCGTTGAAGCGATGGTAAGAGCCATCGAAGAAGGTCTGGCAGAGCGTAAATTCGACAAAGACAATACGCCTGATGCGGAAGAGGAAATGGAAGAACACAACGATTCAGATATTTCAGACGATGATGATGACAACAAGAAAAAGGGCAATAAACGCGCACCTCGCGGCGAGGGTGAAAACAAAGATGGTCGTCGTCCAAGAAAATCAACTACTGCTACCCGAAAAAGATAATTAACCTTGTTAAGGGCTATGCCGTTCAAAAAAAGGCTGTTCAATCGAACAGCCTTTTTACTTTTCAACGAAATCTAATTTCTTAGAAATAGAACGTTAAAGTGATACCGCTGTTAAAGTGACCAAGGAAAGAACCTCTGAAAGCATAGTTTCCTTTATTAGTTTCTGTTTGCACAGCACTGTTGTCCCAGCGTTCCTCTTCTAGCTTACCTCTTGTAGTAGTTCCCCACATAGCAGCCCAACCTACTTCGCCACCAATGGAAATACCTGGAGCAATGAAATATTCTACTCCTGCAAATACTCCTGCACCAAGACCAAATAATGCTCTGGTATCTTTCAAAGTACGCCATTGACCATAGTTGTTATTAGCAGCAGACAAATCATTTCCAAAAGTATTTCTATTTCTATACGAGCCATACATAATACCAGCTTCAGCTCCGTAGAAACCTACAAGGCGTGTTTTTCCACCAACGATTTTTTGGAGTCCTACCATTAGCATAATATCGGTCTCACTTTCTCTGAACACATCTTTCACTTGGTTGTCTGCATGAGGCTGTCCACTTGCATTAAGTTCCGGTACCCAGTTTACAATGCGATCGGTTCTACGATTAATACTTACTTTGAAACGCAAAGCACAATCGTCTTTCAAGAAATACTTTGCCGAAAACGTACCGCCATCGGTAAAGATTGGCGCAGGAGCATGAGCATTGCTGAAAATGCCACCTACGTAGGTGAAGAAAGGCGAAGCATCAATGCTAAACGCCCATGCTCCAGCTGTTGGAAAAATCGGCGTGCCTTTTTTGTTAGTTAATACCGTTACTTCTTCCACTTCCACGATTACAATTTCTTGTGCTGTTGCGAAAGATACCATAGCAGCCATAACTGCTGATAAGATAATTTTTTTCATGTCGTTTTGTTTTTAGGTTAATAGTTTGTTTTTTGTTTTTATAATCTCTTTTTAGGATTTAAATGCTTTTACGTATTTTTTGGTACAAAGTTACATAAAATTATCGATATTTCAAAAAAAAATATTATACAGCTGAAAATCAGCTAAATAAAATCAGATTAAATCCTATAAATATTCGCACCAAGTGCATTCAATCGTATGTCAATATTTTGATACCCTCGATCAATCTGTTCAATATGGTCAATTGTGCTTTCTCCTTCGGCAGAAAGTGCTGCAATCAACATCGCCATACCTGCACGAATATCGGGCGAAACCATGTGTATACCACGCAAAGGCTTTTCATGATTTAAGCCCATAACTGTTGCACGATGCGGATCGCAAAGAACAATTTGTGCACCCATTTCAATCAATTTATCCACGAAAAACAACCGACTTTCAAACATTTTTTGATGAACCAACACTGAACCTTTGGCTTGTGTAGCGGTCACCAATACAATGCTGATTAAATCGGGCGTAAATCCGGGCCAAGGCGCATCGGCAATGGTCAGCATGGAGCCATTCATAAAACGTTCTATTTCGTAGTGGTTTTGAGCAGGAATATAAATGTCATCATCACGTTTTTCTAACTTGATACCTAAATTTCTAAACACTTGCGGAATAACACCAAGATATTCCCAATTCACATTTTTAATCGTGATTTCAGATTTCGTCATCGCTGCTAACCCCATAAACGAGCCAATTTCAATCATATCAGGCAACATGCGATGCGTGGTTCCTTTCAGTTCTTTTACGCCGTTTATCTTGAGAAGGTTAGAACCGACACCCGAAATTTCTGCGCCCATACGGTTCAGCATTTCACAAAGTTGCAACAAATACGGTTCGCAAGCCGCATTAAAAATGGTGGTTGTGCCTTTTGCTAAAACGGCTGCCATCACAATGTTTGCCGTTCCCGTAACGGAAGCCTCATCAAGCAACATGTAATCACCCTTCAATTCTTTTGCAGTGATGGTGAACGCTGATTTCTGAGTGTCATAATTCACCGTTGCGCCTAATTTTTCGAAACCGATGAAATGCGTGTCCAATCTCCGACGACCGATTTTATCGCCACCCGGTTGAGGAACAAAAGCCTTGCCAAATCTGGCTAAAAGAGGCCCTGCTGTCATGATACTGCCTCGCAACGACGTAACCATTTTGGAAAATTCGTCGGTGTTCATGAAGTCTAAATTCAATGCGTCGGCTTGAAACGAATATATACCATCGTCCAATTTTTCAACTTTCGAGCCTAAGGCTTGAAGCAATTCAACCAATTTGTTCACATCGCGGATGTTTGGAATATTTTCCACAATCACTTTTTCCGATGTCAACAACGTAGCCGAAATTATCTGAAGCGCCTCATTTTTTGCACCTTGCGGGATAATTTCGCCTTTCAAACGGCGTCCTCCTTGTATAACAAACGAACCCATAATTAAAATTTAGCGTTGTTTTTCTTTTTCTTCTTTTTCTTTTTCTTCTTGGCGTAGCCGATTTCGGGCAGTTCGGGCACAACGTCCGTGTGCATATCTAAGGTATAAACAAGTTTTCCATCGGATAAAATCCGCAACTGTTCGGCAATCAAATGCTCGTCGAGCACGTTTTGATTCCACAGCATATACGCGCGTTTCATTTGGATGATGAGCAATCGTACCAAGGCCGTTTTTTCATCACCATCGTGCATTTCGGACGCTTTGGAAATCATGCGTTGCAAACTTTGTCCGTAATGTTTCAAGCGAATGTCATTACTTGGATACGGTACTATGGCAGGTTTTTTGTGCAAGGTTTCTCGTGTCGGAATCGGATATGGTGAATCAATGTCTAATTTGAAATTCGATATCACAAATAAGTGGTCGTAAAGTTGATGTTCGCGATCTTCTCGACTGCCACCATCTTGCACGCTGAGTTGCGACATCACTCGAATAATTGAACGAGCCATATCATTACGTTTGTCGCGATCTTCAATCGTGCAAACAAAGTCAATCATGTTTTGTACTGAGCGGCCGTATTCGCGGATAACTAAGGGGGTTTGGGTTGTGTTGTATTCCATAAAATTGTTTAGTTGTTAATTTGGTGCGAGGTGCTTGGTGCGGGGTACTGGGTGTGCTTCGTGGAAACCTCGTACTCCGTACCAGCCACCTCGAACCTTTATAAAGTTACATGTCGAGCCATCTTATCCTCATAAATATCGGAAATTTTGATTAATATTCCGGTTTCTTCAACATTTCCAAAATGTTCATTAATCGCAGTGCCAAAGGTTTTCATTGTTGATGACAATTTAATGTAAGCGCTAATCAACGGCGGAATATTTTCGCCCAATTCGCGAATTTTTTTGTTGGTGGCTTTAAACGCATCTTCCAACGAAAGTCCTTTAAAATAAGCATCTATTTCATTCAAATCTGTTACCAAGTGCACAGGTTCAATCGGCGTTACCAAGTGTTCTGCATCGCAAAAATACAAATTCATAAAGCGCAACAAATAATCGCGAGCTGTAACATTATAGGTGGTGTACATCGTTACTTTTCCGAAAAAATAGTCCACATCGGGGTTGTGAACCACTAATGCACCCAAGCCATCCCAAAGATTGTCAAGCGAAAATAATCCATTTCTTGACGATTGATATTTCGGTTGGATAAACGAGCGTCCAAGTTCGATTGTTTGAGGTAAATAATCTTTGATAAACTTTGGTGAAAAGTGAAATAATTCCGATGTTGCAATTTGCGGAACGCCGTCTTTTATGGGAATTACAGAGCCTTCCAAATAGCGATAACCGCCCACAATTTCTTCTTCATCGTTGTCCCAAACCAACAACTGACGATACGGAACTTCGTTCAAGTCGAACTCGTCCAAATCTACCGATTTCCCCGTTCCGCCACCTGCTTCACGAAAACTAATTTCGCGTAAGCGTCCGATTTCCTGCACCACATTCGGCGCATCATGACACGTTACCGAATAAATTTCACGATTACCGTAACTGGTTTTTCGCAAACACTTATCCGAAGTAAGTTCTGCTTTCAAAAGTGCTCTGTCTATCGGGGCAATGATGGGTTCCATAAATAACTGACAAAGTTACGAAAAAAAATTGAATAAAAAAAATCAAAATACAAGAAATTCCGAAGCTCGAACTAACGAACGCACCGTAGCGCGAACCCACTACCCTTGTTGACATAACCCCAAGGGTTCACGTTGCCATCCGTATCGAAGTTCATGGTAGTCGACCAAGTTGCACTATAATCCGACTGAGTCCAGTAGGACGCGCGTCTACCCTGGTCTCCCGACAGCCCACCACTCGCGAGACAACCACCTTGTAGACGCCCACCCCAGACAGAAAGATTGAGATAATTAGCATTGATAAATACTAAGGCATTCTGACGAGGTTCACCCGAACCTCCCATAGCCTTGTCCAAATCAATAAAATCCTGACGAGTAGGAACACGCCAGTCATCCGGACAAAGCGTTTCTCTAAATCTGGCAACAGCACACCAAGAAAACAAATTACCCGGATAATCGGGATTGGAACGACAGTCAGAAAGCCAATTACCGCTTGTACCGCCATTGTGAGAGTCTTTATTACAATTGGTAGCCTGAACAACATCAGACCAAATGGTTTGAGGTGCGCCGTTAGCAGCAGAAATAGTCCAAGTTTGAGGAGAGGCAAAAGAAACCACACCAAATTTGGTACTCCAACCGGTAGTATCATTGTTACAAGTCGGAACATCAACGGGAGGAATAGGAGGAACAGGGGGAAGAATAACTGTTATGGTACAAGTAGCGGTTTTGTTGCCATCAGCTGTGGTTACGGTAATGACAGCAGAGCCTTGAGCAACGGCTGTGACAACACCGTTAAGAACAGTTGCAACACTTGGGGTAGAACTTGACCAAGTTACAGTTTGATTGGTGGCCGTACTTGGCCACACGGTTGCTGTGAGAATGAGCGTTTCGTCAACAATGAGAGTATCGACAGTTTTGCAGAGTGTCACGCTTTCAACAGGTATAGTTGTAGGGGTTACAGTAACTTGGCAAGTATCTCTTTTGTTACCATCTTGGGTAATAACGATAATATTTGTTGAACCTGCGGTTAGGGCTGTGATTTTGCCGTTAACAACGGAAGCAACAGTTGAGTCGGAGCTTGACCAAGAAACAGTTTTGTTGCTGGCACTATCGGGAAAAACAGTTGCGGTTAAAATTAGAGTGTCGTCGATGTTTAATGCAGCTGTAGCTTGACTTAAAGTTACACCGATGACAGGAACAACAGAAGGTTCAGGAAGTTCAGGATTGTTCGGTTTGGGGTCTTTGTCACAAGACATAAAAATGAAAGAAAAAGCAGTGAAACGTACAATTAGATAAATTAGATGGTTTTTCATGATGGTATTTTTTAAAGATATAAATAAACTATAAATTACACAAATTCAAACGTTTTCTCTGGATTTGATTTCAAATCGTAAACGTGTAGTTTCAAAAGTGCTGCCCATTTTCTGTCATTGAAACGTTTGTCGAACGTACTGTAAGGAATAGACTTTCCGAAAATTATTTTTATGGGTTTTCCATCGAAATTATACATTTCATCAACCAAAAATAATTGTTCGACATTGACTTTTATTCCCAACTTTTTTCGCCAATATGCCCAGTTGTAAAAACGATTGGAATTTCGCGCATCGATATACGTTGGAATGATGTCGCGCTGGTTTTTTCGTGCTTGTGTAATCACTGTACTTTTCCAGTCCAAATCGCAAATTTTTCCGCCTTTTTGTCTGCGTGAACAAAGTCCGGCTGGAAAAAACAAAATTACACTTTCGCCTGCAAAAGCATCGGTCAAACTCTTAGTATTCGACGAATTTTCCCCGTATTTGTTAATTCCAACAAACACCGATTGCAAATTAACCAACAACGTCAGAATGTCATTCACCGGGAACAGCACATCAGGACGGATTTGTCCAACTGTGCTAATCAATGCAACACCATCTAATCCGCCAAGAGGATGGTTTGCTGCAACAAGAAATCGCCCGTCAGGCGTGATGTTTTCCGCGCCAACCGTAGTTAAAGCAGGGTTGAAACTTTTTATGATTTGTGTAGCAAAATCAACACCTTGATAATCGCGGTTGATATGCAAAAACTCGTTTACTTGATCAACATGCAACAATTTGTTTAGCCAATTATATACAAATTTCGGTAGAAACCTCGCGAGTTTCGGGCTTTTTGAAGCAATAAACTTTTTGAGATCAACCGTTTTCGGGATTTGGTCGTGTTGTGTCATTATTTTGGGTTCAAGATTAGAATAGCCGACAGATTCCGAGCGGAGCATACAAAGTATGCGAAGTCGAGGAATCTGTTTGCTATTTTTCACATATTGTTTTTTTATTTAATTACAAGGTCAGGCGCAATCCCACATAAAACATCCGCGACATCAACGAACCGTAGATTACAGTGGCATCGAATGTTGGTCCGAACGGGTTTTCGTAGCCAATAATCGGATTTTCCTGAACGGTATTGAAAATATTTTCACAACCGACATACACATCCAATTTTTTGAACCGCTTTGTTAATTGGGCAAAAAACATGGGGTAAGGTTCGGAATAATCGGGACGTGCACCGTTGGTATTCGGCAAACGGACTCTGCCGTTGTATTGCGACGTCAAATCAAAGAACCATTTGTTGTTGAAATTAAGATTATTCACCATCAAAAACTTCCATTTGCTGACGTAAAGTTTATCTCGCAATTTTCCATCTATAGTCTGTCTCGAATCATTGTAACGTCCAGCCAGTGTAAGTGTCCAAAGGTCTTCCAAAACCTCTGCTCTGGCTTCCAACTGCAAACTGTTAGCGAATGATTTTTTGTTCGACATATAGAAATATGCTGCATGGGCATCACGATCTAAATTCACAATGAGCTGATTTCTGAAATCCGTGCGATAGGCATCAAAACTAAGTGTAATCATGCGATAATCGTCGCCAATAAAAAAATTGTGAACGTAGTTAACGCCATAATTCCATGCATCTTCTAAACCTAAATTTCCAAAGTTCAAATACCTTGAACTCGCCAATAATCCTAAATTTTCAGCGAGTGGAATTGGCGAACGATAGGCTTTCCCGATAGAACCGCGAATGGTGCCAAATTCGAAAATATCGTGTTTGAAATGCAAACGCGGTGTAAAAAGCGATTGTTTATACAACGTGTTGTAGTCGTAACGCATACCCACAACAACCGATGTTTTTTCACCAGAATAGGTGTATTGAGAAAATATTCCAGGAACGTTTTCAAAAATTGAAAACGTACGTCCAATGTAGTCAGTTGCATCACTACCAAAGCCCGGATTATAATACTCCTCAATATTATTATACTGAAAACTCACACCTGCATTCAATTTATTAGTTTCGGTAAACGCATTTTCATAAATCATATTGGCATAAAAATTCTTTTCCACAGCATCGTATTTTTTAATACCATACATGGCTTTCATGTCCGTATACGTACCTGAAAGTTGTGTTCCGATATTGGACTTTTCATCAATCACAAATCCGTTTTTTATAAAAGCTTGTGCACGATTTGTGCGATTGGTAAAACCCCAAACGCCTTGATTATAACTGTTGGTTTTGGGATTAAAACCCATTTGCCCGCCAGTTTTATCATCAACCAAAAACATAAACGTCGAGATGTTTCGATAATTGTCGCCGTCGTAGCTCCAGCGATTCACAATGTTGAGTTTTTTGTATTTCGGATGATCCATAAATCCATCATTTCCGACGTGATCCATTTCATGATTTAACATTGACCCATGAACAAATGTGGTGGTTCCCAAACGATCGTTTATGCGAGCATTCGCAATCACATTGGCTTCCATTTTGTGTTCAGTGTTGTAAAATAAATTGACAAACAGCGGATCGGCAGTTTGCGGTTTGCGATATTCCAAATTAATTTGTCCTGCCAATCCTTCAAAACCGTTGATAACAGTGGATGTTCCTTTTGCAATTTGAATGGATTCCATAAATGACCCTGGCACATACGACAAGCCGTAAGGCGCAGAAAGCCCACGGAGAAACGGCATGTTTTCGTACATGATTTGACTGTGAAGTCCTGCTAATCCAAGCATTTGGATTTGCTTCGCACCTGAAATCGCATCAGCATAACCAACATCGACCGTGGCGCTGTTTTCAAAACTTTCTGCTAAATCGCAACACGCCAACTGACAAAGTCCAACACTTGTAATCACTTCAGTTTTCAACGAAGTTAGTCGAGAAATGTAAGCACCTTGCTGCCGTTGAATAATCTGTACTTCATCCAACATGATGTTTTCCGAAAGGATGATGGTAATGTTGTTATCGCTAGGCTTGATATCTATCGTATCGCTGGCATAGCCGACATAACTAACTACCAGTCGATTTCCATCGGCGGGCGTTTGTTCCAATGTGAATTTTCCAAAATCGTCTGTAGTCGTGCCTTTTAGCGTTTTAAGCCAGTATACATTAGCAAACGGCAACGGATTTGTTTTATTTCTTGCTTTGGCATCGTATTCCAAAACTGTTCCGGAAAGGGTTTGAGAAAAAATAGGGTGGCTTAAACATAAAAGAAAGAAGCCGATAAATATATGTTTCATAGAATTATAAAGTTTTTTGTTTGTAAAAAAAATGATTGAAAAATGATTGAAAATAATCAAAAAAAATCAATTTTTTCACAACAAAAATTCAGTTGTTTGCTTTATCAGCAGATGGTTGGATATCCCAACATCACTCGAAAAACCACAGCAATGAAGTGAGCGGCAATTCGGACAAGCCAAGTTTTCTGCATTAAACAAATGTTCAACATGAAAAATCGGATAATTTGCAGTTTTTACATCATTATGAGTTGAAAAATAATCGGCAACTAATTTAAAAAACTTGTTGAAGTTTTGGCAGCAGGCTGTTGTTTCCTCGTGCGAACAACAAGACTCTTTTTCAACAGGTGCACAAGTATGGTCACTGCAATCCGGATTTTGAACAAACCAATAGACATAACTTTCCTTTTGGTACGAACAATAATGTTCAACCAAACTCAAACCATTGGTCGCCGCTAAAAAACAAACCAATGAAAAAGAAGTAAAACTATGTTTAAAAAGCCAATTCATTCTACAAAGATACGATTTTTTTTTGAAATAAACAAAAAATATTTGAGGAAGGATTTAACCACAGAGGACACAAAGAAACACGAAAGTTTATTTTTCTTTGCGTTTCTTTGTGTCCTCTGTGGTTTATTGTTCAATTTTTTTGTATCTTTGCAAAAAATCGCAAACCTATGAAAACTATCTCTATCGACCAACAGTATGTTGAAAAATTCATTCAACAATCCGAACTTGACGCTCTGCAACCTGCATTGCAAAAGGCACAGCAAGATTTAATTCAAAAAACGGGGAAAGGCAACGATTTTCTCGGTTGGGTTACGTTTCCGGATGAACTTTCCGACGCATTTTTAGCAGATATTGAAGCCTCTGCAAAGCGTTTGCGTGAAAAAGCGAAACTGTTTGTTGTGATTGGTATTGGTGGCTCGTATCTCGGCGCACGTGCGGTGATTGAAGCGTTGCAAAATCAATTTGCAGCGTTAGATTCGAGCCGAAAAGATCCATTTGTGATTTATGCAGGACATCAGTTGAGCGAGGATTATATGCACGAATTGCTTGCTGTTCTTGATAAAATCGATTATGCAATGACCGTAATTTCCAAGTCAGGAACAACCACAGAACCCGCTGTAGCATTCCGCATTTTGAAAAACCATTTGGAGAAAAAATACGGCAAAGAGGAAGCCAAATCACGTATTGTTGCAATTACCGACAAAGAGCGCGGAGCCTTGAAAACATTAGCAACAAAGGAAGGTTACAAAACGTATATCGTTCCCGATGATGTAGGCGGACGTTACTCTGTGTTCACACCTGTAGGCCTTTTGCCAATTGCTGTTGCTGGTTTTGATATTCGCAGTTTAGTGAAAGGCGCGCAAGACATGAAAGCGATTGTAACAACTGAAAATACAATTTCCAAAAACCCCGCAATGCATTACGCAGCCTTGCGAAACGTGCTGTATCAACAAGGCAAAAAAATTGAAATTATGGTCAACTACGACCCTCGCCTATCCTATTTAACCGAATGGTGGAAGCAACTTTACGGCGAAAGCGAAGGCAAGGAAGGCAAGGGGATTTTCCCTGCCGGAGTCAACAATACCTCGGACTTACATTCGATGGGACAATACATTCAAGAAGGCGAACGCATGCTTTTCGAAACTGTTTTATCTGTTGAAAATAATCGAAAAATCATCGAAATTCCTAATGATTCCGAAAATTTAGACGGTATGAATTTCGTTGCCGGAAAACGCATGGGGTACGTGAATTCGATGGCGCAATTAGGCACAATTTTGGCACATATTGACGGCGGTGTTCCAAATATCAAAATCAACGTTCCTGAGATTTCGGAATACACGATTGGACAGTTGATTTATTTTTATGAATTTGGGTGCGGTTTGAGTGGATATGTTTTAGGCGTGAATCCGTTTGATCAGCCCGGTGTGGAGGCTTACAAGACGAATATGTTCAAATTGCTTGGTAAATAATTTTTTTCTGCATTTTCATTTGTTAAAAATTGTTAAAAATTTGGTCAATTCGGAAATTAATTGTATCTTTGGATTGGTTTTGTAGTGTACAGTTCGGACTACAATTTTACATTCACCGCAGTCAGTTCTGAATGTTACCAAAAGAAGTCAGCAATAGAGTTTTTTTCCTACCGTACCATTTTGTTAAAAGAACAATTCTATATCGTTCGTTATCAATAATGATTTTAAACTGTTCTCGCTCTTCTTTAACAGTGCCAAATTCAAATACAAATTGAATTAAATCTTCAACCTCAACGTCCTTTTTTTGAAATTTCTTGAACTCTTTTCCGTGTTTTTCAATGATATGCTTCGATCTATAACCTCGATTATTTTCATCGTTTTTGCCCCAAACAATATCAACATATCCAATATCTTCACGATATAATGCCTTGATACATTCGCCAGTTTTACTTTTTTCAAATGTTTGATTGCATCTTTGGGTTTATTTTTGAATTGAGTATAAATAGGTCCAAATTCACCGGTTTTTAATTTCTTTTTCATGGTATTTTTTGTTTTTGAAGATTTTTTTACCGATATCCTACAGGTTTTTTCACACGTACAATTCGCCCGTCAAGCGAAAAAATATCAAATATCACGATATAAACTCCGCTTGGAAGTTTAGTGTTTTGGTCGGAAAGTCCGTCCCAATAATAGGTGCCGTGTGTACCTAAAAGTTCGGATTTGACTAAATGTTTAACCATTCGACCGTTGCTATTGAAAATGCGGATGTTACCTGTAAAACCTGCTGTTTCCACATTGTAAGAGAGTGTGAGAATATTGTCCTTGCCATCGTTGTTTGGTGAAATTAGTGATGGGTAGATGTGAAATAAGTCGTCGCTATCAATCGTTGAAACACCCTGTGAATTTGGACATCCGGGCGTTGCATAACCGGATGTTTTCGAAGCCGAATGCCAATTATTAGCATCTGTTCCGGATTTTTCAAAATTTATGCGTTCAAGTGAAACGCCTCTCGTTTCGGCTAACAACGCAAAGTGCATGGATGAATGGTAATAAATTTCGTCGATGATTGTAGAGTCTTTTCGCGTTAAAGCGTATCGTCCGGAGGTGTTTGAAAGTGCCGGCATATTGGGCATTGTAACCAATAGTGCATCTGCACAAACATTGTGAAATTGCGGTAAAATATTTGGATTTCTAGAAAGTACGGCGTATGTTTTTGGCAACAGGATTAATTCGGAATCTGTCGTAATAACAAGAACTCCGGAAAGATGGCTTTGGTTGTCGAATCTCCCTAAACGTAATTCGGAAAGCGGAATATCTTGTTCCGAACAGTTGAATATTTCCAAATATTCTGCCGAACCGGTTGGCGGATTAAACATGATTTCGGAAATAATAACGTCTGAATCCTCTATAATTAAAGGAGGTTCCGGAATCGGATCAGGCTCCATCGGACAAACTTTTACCTCGCCAAAAGCATACATATTGTAACGACTCGCCGTGCTGTATCTGCAATAAAATCCAAATGCAACCGTCTTTTGAAACGTTGAATCCACAAAAGGATCACCTTCCGGAGTAATGGGCAATCGCGACGAAACATCTGAAAACACATGCCATTCGCCATCTGCAAATCGTTTAATTCGAAGTTGAACAGACAATCCGCTACTTGAACTAAACTCCGAAACACCCGAAAAAACAAGAGTTGTAGCTGTTCCTTGTTGTCGAAAAAATTGAATATTGTTTCTACCTCCGGTTTGTCCGAGTTGAACAAAATAGCCGTTTAACGGAGCTTTCAGATTGTTCGTGTCGCTCATTAAATACACTCGAACATAATTTGTCGAGGATGGGTTAAACCTCAATTCGATTTTGAAATTCCACTCCACACTGTCGCAGATGGCATTTTGAGTGGCGTAATACAATGTTGACGAACTTTGCGGGCCTTCAAGTTGGAGTTTTCCATTCTCGACAAAAAAATACGCAGTGTCGCCAAACCATTGGTGATTAATGGAATCGCTATGTTTGAACGATTCATAAATTTGTCCGAAACTCATCAACGGACAAAACATACAGAAAATTAAAATTTGTTTTTTCATATGTAATAATTTTTAAATTAAGGTCATATGGAGCCCGCAAGCATATTTTCATATCCTTGAATGAATGTTTGTGCATGCGGTGTTCATGGTGTTTTTTAGTTCGATTAAATAATTTTACTTTGGACGTAGAAATACGTCTCACCATGTATAACGCTCGAATTTCAATTTTCGTATATTTTTTTGAAAAAAAAGTACAAAAAAGCACTAAAATGTTAATAACTTTTTGAAAATTGTTAATAACCCAGCTATCTGAATCTTGATTTTAATAAGGTTTGGTTCAAGATAAATTCTGCGAACTTTTTATAATTTCCAAGATTTCTTCGCCAAAAGATTGGGTTTTGGATTTTCCGAAACCTTTGATTTTCGCTAATTCTTCAAGAGTTTGAGGTTTTAAATTAATGATGGAAACAAGAGTTTTTGTGTGCAAAATGCAGTAGGCCGGAAGTTCCATTTCTTCGGCTCTAACTTTTCGCCACAAGCGCAATTCTTCGAATAATTCGGGGTTTTCGACCTCATCCGTTGATGTTATTTTTTCCGCTTTTGGCGCTTTGGGAAGTTTGGGCTCAATCAACGTGGCTTTTGCACGTTCGTCAATATAAGTAGAAAGAAAAAAGCCGTCTTTGCAAGCGTTGAAACAAGCTAACTTATAGAAAATTTCACTGTGAATTTGTTGCAATAAATCTTTGATTTTCGACTTAATTTCTTTGTTCTCAGTTGTGAAATTTATCTTGCTAAAATATTCTTCGTTGAGATAATTCAGAATATCGGAAAAATAAGGTTGCGAAGATTTTATTTTCTTCTGAAACTCTTGGTTTCCCTCCAATAGCGAAGATTGTGAAAGATAATAATTCAAATGATTGTGAAATTTTTGCATCACAGGATTTAGCTCATTATCCACACAATTCACGATTTCAGACATCATTGCTTTTAAATTTCCGACAATACTGTTCGAATGTTCGTAGTAAAATCTCAGTATTCGCCTTGATAAACGCAGTAATTGCGACAGGTCGTAAAGTTCAAACAATAGTTCACGTTGATAATCCAATTTCGCTTGTTGCAAGCGTTTTTCATCCGGTTTATTATGCTCAATCTCATCGGTGTATTGGCGAATTTGTTGATCGTTATGCAAACAAGTTGCATCAATTTTTGATGTCAACACTAAGCCTTCTAAAGTTTTACAACGACTCAATGCAACGTACACTTGTCCATGTGCAAACGCAGCACGTACGTCAATCGCCACTTTATCGAAGGTCAAACCTTGACTTTTGTGAATGGTCATTGCCCACGCCAATCGCAGCGGATACTGAACAAACGTGCCAATCACGTGTTCGCGAATGGCTTTGGTTTCATCATCAATTTCATAACGAATGGTTTTCCATTCCACGCGTGGAACAACTATTTCGAAGTCATCACCCGGACATTTTACCACGATATTATTTTCGGAAATCCTGATAATTTCGCCGATTTTTCCATTATAAAATTCTTTCGATCTTTCCGATATGGTCTTCGCAAACATAACTTGCGCACCGAGTTTGAGTTTTAAGGATTTTTCAACCGGATAACTCCATTCCGGAAATTCATCATACACATCAGCCTCAAAAGCATACTCCGATTCAGTGATGGAATTTAATTTTTGTTGATTGATGTCTTGGGATTGATACCGATGCGTGGTTAATTGAATAATTTGTTCGTTGGATTTTTCTTGAAAACTCGGAATATGGCGTGAGTTCAAAAGTTCTAGAGATTTTGAATTGAGTTGATTGTTTCGAACCTGATTTAAAATTTCGATAAAATTTTCGTCGCTTTGTCGGAAAATTTGCTTGAGTTCGATGGTTACATAATCCGTTTTGTTCAACGCTTGACTGCTGAAAAAATACGGCGTTTGATAAGCCGTTTTCAGAATATTCCATTCTTCATCTTTTACTACAGGCGGAAGTTGTTGCAAGTCACCAATCATCAGGAGTTGAACGCCTCCGAAAGGTTTGGTGTTTCGTCTAAAACGCCGCAATACAGCATCCACAGCATCAAGCACATCGGCACGTACCATGCTGATTTCGTCAATCACCAATAAATCCAAACTTTTGATGATGTTGGTTTTTTCTTTGCGAAACATCTTATTGAATCCTTCAGGTGGATGTGTAGGCAAAAATGGCGTCAACGGCAACTGAAAAAATGAGTGAATAGTTACACCACCCGCGTTAATCGCAGCCACACCTGTTGGTGCAACCACGATCATTCGCTTGGGCGAATGTGCTTTAAGTTGATGCAAAAACGTGGTTTTTCCCGTTCCGGCACGACCGGTGAGAAACATATTTTTGGACGAAAACGCCACAAAATCGTTAGCTAATTGCAGTTCAGGATTTGTTTGCACATTCATTTTTTTTGTGATTGCAAATTTACAACAAAAAATCAAAATAAAAAACTTAAAAAGTGTTAAATCTTAATAAAGTTTAGCAAAAACATTGAAAATCCTTGTCAAATAAGGATACAAAAATGGTACACTTTTGGTTAAATCTACAACCTCACGACTTCTTTTTTGAAAATTGTTTGGCGATAAGTTGAATACCAAATACAAGTACAATCCCGAATACGCAAGCCATAATCGCTTCTTTGGTCATCGCGGAAGGCGGATTGTATCCATAAGCCATATTGAACTCCCAAGTTGATGGTAGAACGTTTACAGGTGGGTTCGGGTAAGGTATTCCTTTGGCAGAGAGATAAAAAGTTGTGGAAACTTTCCAAGGCCAAATAATTCTCAACGAACCGATGATGAACCCTGTTAACAAAGCTACTGTTAGGTCGTGATATTTTTTCAACAACCACGATAAAAAGTTTGAAAACAGAATTAATCCTGTCAAACAACCTGCAGCAAATACAGCTATATAAGCTATATCCAACGTGTTTACAGCGTTAACAAATGTGTAGTAAGCACCCATCAAAAGTAAAACAAACGTGCCCGAAGTGCCGGGGAGAATGAACGCACAACTTGCCAATACCGCACAAATAAACAGATACCACAAAGGAACAATCGTCGTCGTACCGTGCGCCTGAATAGGCAATAGCCAAGCCAAACTAATTCCGACAAGAGCCAACAAATAGCAAGCCCACGTCCATTTCGAAACTTTTTTATACACCAAAACAACAGATGCTATAACCAATCCGAAAACAAATGCATAAAACGGAATCGGATAATGCGCCAACATATATTTTACAGCACTGGCTGTAGCCCCTATAGCTATTACCATTCCGAGAATCAAAACTAAAATAAAATTACCATTCAACGCTGTCCAAAAATTGGAAATGCGTTGTTTAAAAGTTTTCTTTCCAAACAATTGTTTGAACGCAGGAAGCACACCTTTGATTGTATTGATCAATTCTTCGTAAATGCCGACAACAAAGGCAATCGTGCCTCCCGATATACCGGGAAGAAATTCAACGGCACCCATAGCCATACCTTTCAAACTAAGAGATGCATAATCGGAAAATGAACGTTTTTGTTTCATAATTTTTAGTATTAATTTAGAGTTTGTAAAATTTGATGTATTTCAGGATATTCCAGCATTTCCGGATGATAATCTTTAAACCACGACACATTGCTTGGGTCTATCAAGAAAGCAATCAAAAAATCGTTCAATGCAGCTTCTTTTCGATTGGTTTTAAGATTTACGATGCCTCGAATTAAAATCAATCTCGGATAATTTTCGCTTTGCACCATTTTGCTTTCAATATAATTGAGTGCTTCACTATGTAATCCGGCTTCTACCATAGCATAGCAAACCGTGGCGATAAATTCAGGTTGGTCTTTGGTAATTTCCACTGCGCGAAAAACGTGAGGTAAACCTTTTTCAAAATCTTTATTTTCGCAATACAATTCGCCCAATGCAGCATGAAATTCCGCTGCATCGGGATTTTTTTCCAACGCCTCGCTCAACACGGAAAACGCTTTGTTTTTGTTGTCTTGATTGAAATAACTCATCGCCAAACTGATTATAGCTTGCGATGAATCGGATTCAATTTTCAGCACTTTGCGAAAGTATTCTTGCGCTTTGTCGTGCTCTTTCATACGTTCGTAGCATTCTGCCATGTTGAACAACGTTGCAACTTCATCGGGTGCAACGTTCAAAATGTGCTGATAACAAGTCAAAGCATCTGCATAGTTTTTGGTAAACAGATAGGTTGTAGCTTTATGAAACCACCCGTTCAAGTCATCTTCATCAATGGCAAGCACATAATCAAAACACTTCAAAGCCTCGTCGTACTGTCCTTTTGAACGATGCAACATGCCTAACCCGAGCCACAAACCTTTTGCAAATGGATCGTTTTCGAGCATATTTTTTAAATATTCGACGCCTTCTTCGCTACGATTTGCCCACTCGAAAAACAGGCTTAAATCCGCAGGCACATAGTCGTGAACGGGATTGATGTCAAGCACTTTTTTCATGTACTCAATGGCTTTGTCAAAATTGCCAAGATTTTCGTATTCGAAAGCAATATTCATGTAAATATCTTCTAAAGCGTCAACATCTATCATCGCTTTGCTGTACTCGTTGATGGCTTGTTCACTTTTATTTTGAACGCTGTAAACGGCACCTTTTGCAAAGAAAATTTCGGGATTGTTGGGCTCAATAGCTTCTAATTTTTCCAACAAATCCAATGCTTTTTCAGGTTCGTTTTCTCCCGCTAAATATTGGGCTTCGCGAAGTTTGAGTTCTGTATTTTCAGGGCTGAAAGATAATCCTACATCTATGGCCTTTCGTGCCATTTCACCATTATTTTCGTTGAAATAATGATCAATAATATCTAACAAATCTTCTGTGTCGAAGAAATAGCTCGTGTTTTCGTTTATGTTGTTTTCGAAACGTTTGATAAGTTCCTTAAATTCGCTATCGTATAATTCGTCGGTATGCATGAATAGTTAATGTTAATTTGGAGCATCGTTAATGAGTTCTTTTGCTGCCGAAATCGCCGAATCCGTGACGGTTTCGTTGCTAATCATGGAAGCTATGGCATGAATATGTTCGTCTGTGTTTAATGATTTAATTTCGGAAATCGTTTGTTGATTATCCAAGCGTTTGTACACCCGATAGTGTACTCGCGATTTGGCTGCCATTTGCGGGAGATGTGTGATCGCTATCACCTGCATAGATGACGACATTTGTTGCATAATCCTTGCCACTTTTCCTGCAATATCGCCCGAAACACCAGTGTCAATTTCGTCGAAAATAATCGTTGGTAAAATATTTTGTTGATTAATAACGGATTTTATCGCCAACATCAATCTCGACAATTCTCCACCCGACGCTACTTTCGAGAGTTCTCGAAGTTCAGAGCCTAAATTTGCGCTGAACATAAATTTGATATGATCGCGTCCGTGTTCTGTAAAATCAGGTGTTTGCGAGAAATGTAATTCCAAACGTGCGCCTTTCATTCCCAACTGCGACAATGTTTGTTGCACTTGTTTTTCGATATGCTGAGCCGACTTTTTTCGTGCAAACGTGAGATCCTTCGCCTTATTGGTTAAATCCTCGGTTAATCGATTCAAAAACGATTGCAGTTTTTCAATTTTATCTGAATTTGTTGAAATATCAAGCAGTTTAGATGATAAATCGTTTTGAATATGCAATAACTCGGCAGTCGTTTTCACGTGATGCTTGGTTTGCAGACGATAGATTTTGTCCAAACGTTCTGTCCAAAGCGCTTGTTTCTCTATGTCAAAATGCACATTATTGGAAACTGAATTCAGTTCGCTATCAATATCTTTAAGTTCAACAATTGTAGAGTGAATACGGTTGGAAATTTCTTGCAAATTCGGCGAAATTTTTGCTGTTTTTTTCAAATTAGCATCTACAAGTTGCAAAGCCGACAATACGTTTTCCTCTCCACCATTCAGCGTTTCCGAAGATTGAAGAAGGTTGCGCTTGATGTCTTCCGCATGATTCATTACCTCCAAATTTTGCTCCATTGCCTCCTGTTCACCGTCTACCAAATGCAACTCGTCCAATTCGGAAAATAAAAACTGAAAGTAATCTTGGTCGGCCTTCAGTTTATTGTCCGCCTCAATCAAATGTTTTAGGTCTTCCGAAACTTTTTTATACTCGAGATAGGTGTAACGATAAGTATCCAAAAGTACAGGTTTTTCGAGCAAAGCATCCACCAAATTCAATCGGAAATTCGATTCGTTGAGCGTCAGCGTTTCATGTTGCGAATGGATATCCACCAAGCGTTCGCCAAGTGTTTTCAGCACATTCAGATTTACAGGCGTATCGTTCACAAACGCGCGTGATTTGCCGTTTGTCGCAATTTCTCGACGCAAAATCAATGGATTCTCATAATCCAAATTTTCTTCATTGAAAATGGATTTTAAATCTAAGTTTTTGATGTCGAATGTTCCCTCAATCACACATTTTTTGTCTTTATCCATCAACGTTTGTGTATCGGCACGCTGACCTAATATCAGCGATAATGCGCCTAACAAGATGGATTTTCCGGCACCGGTTTCACCTGTAATCACAGAAAACCCCCTGTCGAAATCCATCGAGAGATTTTTGATTAAAGCATAATTTTGTATGTCGAGATGCTTCAACATCAATTAAAAATGGCCTGATATTTATTTAAATTAGCGGGATCAAGTTCTCTGACAATAGCTATCAACCTATTTTTTTCATCAGGTGTTCCCATTTTGAAAATGTTAATCAATTCTTCGGAATTACTATCGAAAAACACTTGTTTGACAAGCAGGCTCGGCCTTTGTCTGTTGAGTCTTTGCAGTTTTTCCAAACTTTGAAAAATGGCTTGACGAGCCGCGGGCGGATTTTCATACATTTCATCCAAACCCTTCCGATAGTAGATGTAGTAGATTTCATGAATATCGCGAAGATTTCCATTGGTGAAATTTTCCGCCAACCAATAGCGATTTGCCGTATTTCTTGAACTTGATCTCCAACCTATGGCTTCGGCAGCAGGAAGATCTTGACAACGCATAACTATTTCCATCGCTCTGTCAAAAAACTGTATACCGGCCTCTCTTCCAAACGAATTGAAAGTCAGCCCTATTGCCATGTAAGCATAATAGGCCAATATAGCAGTTAAATTGCCATGAAACGATCCATCCGAGAATTCCAGTACATCGTGCTCTGCATATCGAAACGAAATGTCTTTGTCTATAAAATTCAGTAATACCGAATTGTAGGTTGAATTAAAAACCGGTCGTCGAACTTGAACACTCAAACTTCCCGATATTTCATTCGAATTCGGATCGCGTTTTTGAACAATAAGCGTGAAGTTGCACTCAATTCGTTCGGTAGGAGCAAAGTTCAACGTTGTCCAACGTCTTCCGTTTAGAAATTCGAACATTGATGATTGAAGGGTTTCAAAGATCCTTCTGTCGGTACCTTGCACTTGGGAGGCATTGACTTGAACCACGCAGTTTAATTCCTGAGCATATCCAATACAACCCAAACAAAGCCAAAATACGATTAATTTAGCGGTTTTCATAGGGATAGGAAATATAGTTTGCAAAGATACAAAAAAAAATAGAAATTAGCAATAATTCGTTTTTTTTCGTACCTTTGTGAACTATTTACTGTAAAAAATGTCTGTCAAAAAAAATAAACTCATCGTTATTGAAGGTCCAACAGGAGTTGGAAAAACCGCTTATGCCATAGATATTGCAAAAGCATTAAAAACAGAGATTATTTCGGCAGATTCGCGGCAGTTTTACAAGGAGTTGAATATTGGCGTTGCACGTCCTTCGAAGGAGGAATTGGCTGTTGTGAAACATCATTTCATTGCACACATCGGAATTGAAGACTATTACAGCGTTTCGAAGTTTGAAACGGATGTTTTAGCGTTGTTGGAAAATCTGTTTCAAAAGTATGAAAGTGTTGTTATGGTTGGCGGTTCGGGACTTTATGTAAATGCCGTTTGTCAGGGGATTGATGAACTTCCTGATCCTGACGAGCAGTTGCGTGAGGACATCGAAAAACTCCACAAAATACAAGGCATTGAAGCCCTTCGGGCGCAGTTGAAAATTTTGGATCCGGTGTTTTACAATCAGATTGATTTGGCTAATCACAAACGTTTGCGACGAGCGGTAGAAGTATGTTTACAAACCGGAAAACCTTACTCCGAACTCCGCACCAATACTAAGAAGTCTCGTAGTTTTGAAATTGAACGCATTGCTATAAATCGTGATAAAGACGAATTGTATGACCGTATCAATCGTCGTGTAGATGTGATGATACAGGATGGATTGCTTGATGAAGCGAAAAATTTATATTCATTCAAACATTTGAATGCCCTAAATACTGTTGGCTACAAAGAATTATTCGAACATTTCGACGGAAAAATTTCTTTAGAGCAAGCCATTATCGACATCAAAACCCATTCGCGTCGCTATGCTAAACGGCAATTGACGTGGCTTCGAGCGCAGGACGGTATTCAATGGAAAATTTTGTAGAGGTCGAAAATTTTCAACTTCTACGTTCGTACCTTGTTAGTTAAAACGGCCACAACAACGGCAATACCAGCACCATCACAATTCCCATAATAATCTGCAACGGCAAGCCCACTTTGACGTAATCCATAAACGAATAACGCCCTGCCGATAGCACCAATGCATTAGGCGGCGTAGAAAACGGACTGGCAAAACACATGTTCGCCGCCACGCAAACCGCAAATAAAAACGGATAAGGGCTCACACCAAATTCCATCGCCGAATGCATGGCAATCGGGGCAAAAAGTACGGCTGTTGCTGTGTTACTAATAAACATCGTGAGTATCGAAGTGGCCAAATAAATCCCTGCCATTAAAACCATAGGACCATAACTGCCCAAATTAGCTACTAATGTCTCAGAGATAAGCACAGCAGTGCCTGTTTTTTCAAACGCTATCGACATTGGCAACATAGCACCAATCAATACAACCACCTCCCAATTGATGGTTTTGTAGGCTTCCTCAACATTACGAAAACATTTCGTAAGCACCATTCCAATAGCAGCCAAAAGCACCGCAACAACGGCTGGAACCACGTTGAAAGCCATCAATGCAACCATCGCAATCATGATGGCAGCTGCTATCGGCGCTTTTTCGTCGAACGTAACTTTCGAAGCTTCAAGTTGCGGCTCGCCAACAACCACCCACTCCGATGCTTCATTTTTTAACCGTGCGATATCACTCCATTTGCCTTGAGCTAAAAGCACATCACCCGCATGTATTTTTTCATCTTTTACGTCTTGCAAAATATAATCTTTCTGACGGCGGATTCCCAAGATATTAACTTTATACTTTTCGCGAAAACCACATGCTTTCACGGGTTGTCCGATTAATTGTGAGTCGAAAAGTACAACAAGTTCCACAATTCCGATTTCATCGAAACGGATTTTACCTCCAAAAGTTGGCGGGTTCTCATCTTTTTCGTTCATATCAATCATGAAAGACTTGGTATCCGCCACAAACAAGCGTACTTGCTCAAATGAACCGGAAAGATATAACACATCATTTTCCAAAATGATCGTATCCGGTCCCACTTGATTTTGAGTAACCATTTTCAACAGCGGATTTGAACCCGCTGCACGACGTCTCAATTCCAAAACATTCAGATTGTATTTTTGAGGAAGTTCCAAATCTCGCAACATTTGACCAATTAAGGCTGAACCACGAACCGCTTGTACGCGAACCAAATTTTGATGCAATTGATATTCGTTCGCCAAATCTTTGAGAGATTTCGATTTTTTCACATCATCGACATCTTCGTCTTTGTTAAGAAATAGCCTACTGAGTATGAAAAGAACGGGACCTCCAACCATTATAGAAATCAGACCTATCGGCAAAAATGAAAAGAACGAAAGCCCTTTAAAACCTGCATCTCTGAGAACACCATCAATCACCAAGTTTGGCGCCGTTCCGATCAAGGTGAGCATCGCTCCAAAAGAACTCGCAAAAGCCAAAGGCATCAGAAAGCGGCTTGGACTGACATTTGCTCCAACGGCTAAACCTACAACAATCGGCATCAACATCGCCACCGTTCCCGTATTACTTACAAAAGCGCCGATAGAACTTGTAATCAGAATAATAAAGATAAACAATTTTGTTTGGTTAGTGCCTGCCAAATTCAATATTTTTCGACTAACAACATTGGCCAAGCCGGTACGAAAAATACCGCCACCAACCACAAACAGCCCAATCATCATAATTACAATAGGGTTTGAAAAACCAGACAAGGCTTCCGTAGGCGTCAATATTCCGAACAATACCAAAAAAATAAGTGCACACAAAGCCACTAAATCCGAACGGATTTTTCCACTTATAAAAAAACCAATAGCCACAAGCAGTATGGCAAGTGTAATCAACATAGCAATCGTTAATTCAATATGTTATTTTCGAAAAAAATTAGGCGTAAATTTTTGCTTTTACCTCTCCTGTTGCCACTAACAAGCCGTTCATAGCTAAGGCTTCCATTTCGCCTTCGCCCGGATGAACGTGAATTTGCCCGAGATGTTGTATCCGCTTAGAAACCGCATCTACAAAGGGTTTTCCGTATGCGATACCACCTGTTAAAATGATGGCATCCACTTCACCATTCAACACCGTTGACATCGCTCCGATCTCCTTTGCCACTTGATAAGCCATCGCATCTTGAATCAGTGCTGCTTTTTTATCACCCGAAGCTGCTGCTTTTTCAACTACATAAGCATCATTCGTATCTAAATACGCTACATAACCACCTTTTCCGCAAATCATTTTTTTGATTTCGTCGTGCGTGTATGTTCCGCTGAAGCAAGCCTTTGCTAAAGCACCAACAGGCAGACTTCCAGTGCGTTCTGGAGAAAATGGGCCATCGCCGTCAAGCGCATTATTTACATCTACAACACGACCTTTTCGATGTGCTCCAACACTGATTCCACCGCCCAAATGCGCAACAATTAAATTCAATTCCTCGTACTTTCTTCCGATATTGTTAGCATACATCCGAGATACTGCTTTTTGGTTCAATGCATGGAAAATAGACACACGCTCGAATGCCGGATGTCCCGAAATACGTGCGATCTCATCTAATTCGTCGACCACAACCGGATCGGTAATATAGGCTTTCGCCCCCGGAATGCTTTTGGCAATATCATCAGCAATCAAACCTCCCAAATTACTGGCATGCAAGCCCAATACACCTACACGCAAATCGGCTTTCATAACATCATTAACCTCGTAAACGCCAGATGGAATGGGTTTTACCAAACCTCCACGTCCGACAATAATTTTGATGGTATTGATGTCGATTTCGGCTTGTTTGAGTTCTTCCAAAATGATGGTTTTACGAAATTCGTACTGATCCGTAATACTTGCAAACGGTTCCAATTCTTCAGTAGAATGTTTGATATTTTTCAAAAATACCTGTTTAGATTCCACGAAAACTGCTATTTTCGTAGATGTTGAGCCGGGATTAATGGCTAAGATGTGAATGTGATCCATGTTTTTATTTTTAATTTTTTTTGCAAAGATACAAAATAATTACGAATTATCAATTACGAATTTTAAATGCGAACAATTCGTAATTTTTAATTTGTAATTCGTAATTAGCATTTTTTTTGTATCTTTGCACATTATTATGAAAAAAACAAACTTAATCTACGGTATTCGCCCAATTATCGAAGCGATTAATGCGGGCAAGGAAATTGACAAACTCTTTATTCAAGCAGGCTTGAAAGGCGAATTGTATAAAGAATTGAATGAATTAATCAACAGAAACCGCATTCCAACGCAGTTTGTTCCGATTGAAAAAATCAATAAACTGGCGCCAAACAACAATCAGGGCGTAGTTGGTTTTTTGTCGAGTGTTTCGTATCAATCGCTCGAAAATGTGATTATGTTGGCGTTTGAGGAAGGTCGTGCACCTTTGGTTTTGATTTTGGATCGCATTACGGATGTTCGGAATTTTGGTGCAATCGTTCGAACTGCAGAATGCGCAGGCATTGACGCTGTAATCATTCCAAGCAAAGGTGCTGCACAAATCAACGAAGATGCTATCAAAACCTCTGCCGGCGCGCTTCACACAATGAATATCTGTCGTGAAGAAAATCTCAAAACTACTATTCATTTTCTCAAAGCCAGTGGTTTACAAGTGGTTGCAGCGACAGAAAAAGCACGTATCAAGTATACCGATGCCGATTTCACGAAACCCACTGCCATCATCATGGGCTCGGAAGAGGACGGCGTTTCCAATGAATATCTGAAATTATGCGATCAACACTTAGCAATTCCACTGCTTGGAAATATCCAATCGCTTAATGTTTCTGTGGCTTGCGGGGTGATGTTGTATGAGGCGGTGCGACAAAGAACAAAAAATTAGTAATCATTCCGAACGAAGCTTGCAAACAGATGTCTCGCTATGTTCGATATGACAATTACAAAAACAGAAAAAAATGATAGAGCAAATAATCTCCAAACACACTGCAGATATTGTAAACAACGCCTTTTGCTTAACCATTGAGTCTTCGCAAATTCAAATCCAAAAAACACTCAAAGATTTTGAAGGAAACCTGACCGTTGTCGTTTTTCCATTTGTAAAAGTAGCGAAAAAATCACCCGAACAAACGGCACAATTCATCGGTGAAAGGTTGGTTGAAATGTGTAAAGAAGTCTCTAAATTTAATGTAGTAAAAGGTTTTTTGAATTTGGAAATTGATTCGAATTATTATTTGGAATTTTTGGAAAAAAATCGGAAAAATGGTCGCTTTGGATTTGTTTCAAGTAGAGACACCGCTGACGCAGACTTCTCGTCTGTGCCAAATCCAATTGTTCTGGAATATTCATCGCCAAACACCAATAAACCCTTGCATTTAGGGCATATTCGCAATAATTTGTTGGGTTGGTCAGTTGCTGAAATTCTAAAGGCCAATGGACACATTGTAAAAAAAGTGAATTTAGTCAACGATAGAGGCATTCACATTTGCAAATCCATGCTCGCTTGGCAACTTTACGGAAACGGTGAAACTCCTGAAAATACTGGCATAAAAGGTGACCATTTAGTCGGGAAATATTACGTCAAATTCGACCAAATTCTCAAATCACAAATTTCTGAAATGGTTGCAAACGGCACAGATAAAGAGATTGCAGAAAAGTCCGCCCCTATCCTACTCGAAGCACAAGAGATGTTGCGGAAATGGGAAGCCGGTGATGAACAAATCCGCAGTCTGTGGGAAATGATGAACAGTTGGGTTTATGCGGGTTTCGACGAAACGTACAAAAAAATGGGCGTGGATTTCGACAAAATTTATTACGAATCCGAAACTTATATTTTAGGGAAAGAAATTGCGTTAAAAGGCTTGTCAGACAATCATCTCACACAACGCGACGATAACTCTGTTTGGGCAGATTTAACTAACGAAGGTTTGGACGAAAAACTTTTACTTCGCAAAGACGGAACCTCCGTTTATATGACGCAAGATCTTGGTACTGCGAAACTTCGTCACGACGAATTTAACGCCGAAAAAATGATTTACGTTGTAGGAAACGAACAAAATTATCACTTCGATGTTTTGAAAGTTGTTCTCCGAAAACTCGGCTACGTTTGGGCTGGTAGCATTTCTCACCTGTCCTACGGTATGGTCGAATTGCCCGAAGGCAAAATGAAATCCCGCGAAGGAACGGTCGTAGATGCCGACGATTTAATCGAAAGCATGATTGAAACGGCGAAAAAAACCACAGAAGAGCTCGGGAAAATTGATAATTTCGAAAGTGAGGAAGCTAATGAATTGTACAAAGCCATCGCTTTGGGTGCATTAAAATATTTTATTTTAAAAGTTGACCCTGTTAAAAACATGTTGTTTAATCCCAACGAATCCATTGATTTCAATGGCAATACAGGGCCTTTCATCCAATACACGCATGCACGCATTCGCTCGCTCATTAAACGTTCAGAACTTGAAAATTTAGACAAAAAAAGTTTTATAAACATTTCTATTCTCGACAAAGAAAAGCAAATTTTGATGCTTTTGCACGATTTTCCAAGTATTGTAAAACAAGCCGGCGACAATTACAGTCCTGCGTTAATTGCGAATTATGCCTTCGATTTGGCAAAAGAGTTTAATGGGTTTTATCAAGATATTCCTGTGTTGAAAGAGGAAAACCAAGACCTTCGCGAATTCAGATTAGCCTTATCCAAATTTACGGCAGATGTTTTGAAAAATGCACTTGGATTGCTTGGTATTACTGCTCCTGAAAGAATGTAGACCTAAAAATTACCAAAATAATTTGCTCAAATCAAATTTTGTTCGTATCTTTGCAAAAAAGTACGATTATGAATTCCGAAGAAATTACAGATGAAATTACAGATGCATTACAGCAAGAGCCTGAATTGTCCGAAGAAATCAACGATTTCAACCTTCGTGATGCGGTTATTTATTCGGTTATTTTGGAACAAAAATTCGAAAATTAGACCAAAATTTGGTTATTTCAAAAAATAATCGTACCTTTGTGGAGTAATTTAACATTGAGGCACTCTTGAATGAGAGTGTTTCTTATTTTTTTGTCGCTATGAGTAAACTAAAGTACTACAGCAAAGAGGGTCTGCAGCGCCTGCATAATGAGTTGCATCAATTGGTTACGGTTTCGCGTCCTGCCGCGTCTGCCGCTATTGCGGAAGCTCGCGATAAAGGGGATCTTTCGGAAAATGCGGAATACGATGCTGCAAAAGAAGCACAGGGACTGCTCGAATTAAAAATTGCAAACTTGCAAAACGAAATTGCAAATGCTCGATTGATCGATGAATCAAAGTTAGACGCATCGAAAGTTTTAGTGTTCTCAACGGTCAAATTGAAAAATCACAAAACCAATACCGTAATGACTTACACATTAGTTCCTGAAAGTGAATCCGATTTTAAAGCCGGTAAACTTTCAGTAGAATCGCCCATTTCCAGAGGTTTGTTAGGATGCAAACAAGGTGAAAAAGTAGATGTGCAAGTTCCGGCAGGTATAATGACGTTTGAAATTTTAGAAATTACTCGAAACTAAAAACCAAAAAACAGACTATGGCATCTATTTTCACAAAAATCATCAACGGCGAAATACCATGCTATAAAGTCGCCGAAAACGAGCACTGCTTGGCATTTTTAGATATTATGCCTCGCACAAAAGGGCATACATTAGTTGTCCCAAAAAAAGAAGTTGACCAGTTATTCGATTTGTCCGAAGCGGATTACACCGAATTGATGACATTCGCAAAACAAGTTGCTATAGCAATAAAATCTTCTGTACCTTGCAAACGCGTGGGTGTTGCAGTGATTGGCCTTGAAGTTCCGCACGCTCACATACACTTAATTCCGCTTGAAAATGCAGAAGATATGGTTTTCCAAAAACCGCATACACAGGTTGATGCAGACGAAATGAAAAATATTGCAAAAAAAATCAGCGAAAACATGTAATACTGCGATAGCATTGTGAACCCCAAAGTTGACATATTTCTAAGCGAAGCCAAACATTGGCAAAAAGAATTCATCAAACTCCGTGAAATTGTTTTGAGTTGTGGATTGGATGAGGATTTGAAATGGGGCAAGCCGTGTTATATGTTTGAAAAAAGAAATATAGTTTTGATACATGGTTTTAAAGAATATTGTGCACTGTTGTTTTTCAAAGGTGCATTGCTGAGCGATAAACAAAAAATTTTAGTTCAACAAACAGTAAATGTGAAAATTCCTCGACAAATTCGATTTACAAATCTTAAAGAAATCATCGAACAGGAAAAAACTGTGATAGCCTACATAAATGAGGCCATCAAGATAGAAAAAAAAGAGATGAACGATTAATAATGTCTCGCCCTACAATGAAACCCTGCTTTCATTTTGTGCTACAAATGTTTCCCAGTCTGAATATTTTTTTGCAGGTTGGGATTTTTTTGATGTCGGGGCGTTGCACGCAACGCCCGTACGTATATCGGCAGAAAATTCATTCTGTAACGAATGACAAACTGCCGCAGCCAAACCATCCGTTGCATCCAAATATTTCGGCATAATTTCGTCCATATTCATCAAACGAAACAACATTTTTGCAACTTGTTCTTTGGAGGCAGAGCCTTTTCCGGTGATGGCCATTTTTATTTTTCGCGGTGCATACTCGTGAATTGACATCTTTTGCGATATAGCAGCAGCAATAGCAACACCTTGCGCACGACCGAGTTTGAGCATAGACTGAACATTTTTTCCAAAAAAAGGCGCTTCAATAGCTAAACAGGAAGGTTTATGTTTTTCAATCAATGTTACAGTACATTCAAAAATTCTATGTAATTTCTTCGCAACATCCCGTTCTTTACTCAAATTGAGCACGTCCATTTCGATAAACTGAATGGATTTTCCGACTTGCTTAATCACGCCGTAACCCATCATCACTGTGCCGGGGTCGATACCCAAAATCACCCGTTCCATAAGACGCTTAGAGAATTAACATCGCGTCGCCGTAAGCCAAAAATTTATATTTTTTCGCGATGGCTTCTTTATAGGCTTGTTGAATTAATTCAAAACCTCCAAACGCACAAGTCATCATGAACATTAAAGATTGCGGTTCATGGAAATTTGTAACCAAAGCATCGGCCAACCCAAACTCATAAGGCGGATAAATGAATTTATTTGTCCAACCTTTGTACGGTTTTAATTGTCCGTTGATACCTACAACCGTTTCAGCACCGCGCAAAGTCGAAGTTCCAATCACGCAGATTTTACCTCCATTAGCACGTGCATTGTTCACAATATTGCAGGCTTCTTGTGTGATGATGACCTCTTCGGAGTCGGTTTTATGCTTGCTCAAATCCTCAACATCAATGCGACGGAAATTGCCCAATCCGCAATGTTCAGTAATATAAGCTAGTTCAATACCTTTGATTTCCGCACGTTTCAAAAGTTCACGACTAAAATGCAAACCCGCAGCCGGAGCAATCACAGCACCCTCATTTTTGGCATAAATAGTTTGATAACGCTCTGCATCGGCAGGTTCAGGGTCTCTCAAAGCCAAAATTTGTTCGGGAAGCGGTATCGTTCCGAGTTGTTGAATCATGCCTTTGAATTCTTCGTAAGGGCCGTCGAAAAGGAAGCGCAATGTGCGTCCGCGTGAAGTTGTATTGTCAATAACTTCCGCAACCAATTCTTCATCTTTGCCGAAATACAATTTATTGCCAATGCGAATTTTTCGAGCAGGCTCTACAAATACGTCCCACAAGCGAAATTCAGGATTCAATTCACGAAGCAAAAATACAGTGATAGTTGCCTTAGTTTTTTCTTTCGTACCCGAAAGTAGAGCCGGAAATACCTTCGTATCATTCATTAAAAATACATCACCGGCATCAAAATATTTCAGAATATCCTTAAATGTTTTGTGTTCGATTTTCTGTTTTTTCCGATCTACAACCATCAACTTCGCTTCATCGCGATTTTTGGAGGGATGAAGAGCGATCATGTCGCTCGAAAACGGAAAATTAAATTGAGACAATTTCATTTCTAGACAATTTGGGAACGCAAAGGTAATGTTTTTTTTTGAAAAAGTCAAGTTTTTTGAAAAAAATATTTTTTGTATCTTTGCAAAAAGAACTATGGCTATAATCCCAAAAAACCTACAGCCAGGCGACACCATCGCTTTGGTTTCTCCTGCAAAAAAGGTAGATTTCCTGATTGTTGAAAATGCGCGAAACCACTTTGAAAACTGGGGGCTCCAAGTTATTGTCGGTGAATCGGCAACGGCTTCGGTTCATCAATTTTCCGGTGATGATGAATTGCGAACCAAAGATTTTCAAACGCAGTTGGATAATCCGAATGTAAAAGCTATTGTTTGTCTTCGCGGAGGTTATGGTTCTATTCGAATCATTGACTATTTGGATTTTTCCGAGTTTGTAAAACATCCGAAGTGGATTGTTGGTTATAGCGATGTTACGGTGATACAAAATCACATTTTGAAAAACTACAACATCGGTTCGCTTCATGCCGAAATGCCGTTAAAATTTCCTGAATTTCCAAATACGAATGACAGCTCAAATGTATTGAAAAACGCGCTTTTCGGAAAAATTGATCCCATCCGAATTCAACCTAATTCGCTGAATAAAACCGGTTCTGCTAAAGGCGAATTAGTTGGCGGAAATTTAGCAATTTTGTGTAGCTTGTTAGACAGTTGGTCGGAAATAGATACACGTGGAAAAATTTTATTTTTGGAAGATATCGGCGAATATCTTTATGCTATTGATCGCATGATGATGACCTTGAAACGCGCCGGAAAGCTCAACCAGTTAGCGGGTTTAGTGATTGGCCAATTCACAGACTTAAAAGATAATGATATTCCGTTTGGAAAAACAGCTTACGAAATTATCGCTGAACAGGTTGCCGTTTACGATTATCCCGTGCTTTTTGATGTTCCGGCAGGACATGGCGAAATCAACAAACCATTGATTTTTGGTGCGGTTTACACAATGGAAATTACGAAAAAATCTACGATTTTTAACGTTAGTGTTTAATCAATTTAAAGGTTTTTTGTTGACACTGTTCTTTGTGTCTAGAATTAGTTAGGATGTCCCATAGATGAGATGTCCAGTAATTCTTCATATCACAACTTATCGATTCTTTTTCGGAAAATCACCCACATTTCTTCCGAAAATGTCTAAAATGTAGGTTTGTTTTTCGGTTTGAAACCAATACTGAATTTTTTGATTTTTCAGATGATCCACTTCCGTTATACTGTTTTTTAAAGGACCGTCAAGCGTTCGTTTCCAAAGAATTTTTCCCGATCTGTCCAAATAATACATCACAAATTTATCATCTTGCAGTAAATAAAAAGGTTCGCCTTTGGCACGGTGATTGTTAACCTGAAAGGGGCCATGGAGAACGTTGCCCTTGAAATTATTTTTGATTCTATCGATAGGCGTGGCTTTTCTAGGTGCGATTTCAAGTTGATCGTATTCGCGCTCGCGCCCCTCGTTGCTTTGCAGATAGGCATGTGCATACATAATGCCGTTGCTTCCGCTGAACTGCAATCCACAAGCCACATTTGGCGCACTACGAAACATCATTCGCAAGTCTTGAACGTAAATATTCAAATTGGATTCATCTTGCATTTGTGAGGAAAAATTGTGCAACCGAGTGGTTTTCGACAATACTTTTTGTTGATCAAAAAACATGCGAATATGCAATAACGTTTCTTCTTCCGTAGCAAAAAAAATGTGGTGACCAATCATCGAAAAAAAATAAGCCGAACTTTTTGGAAAAAATCCAAAAAGACTGTTAGGCAATAAATTAGGAAGATGTATGCGATGGATTCTATCAATCGGTTCAATACTTCGATGCGGAGGCGAATAGTTAAGCAAACGCTGCAACAAAAATTTGGTTTCGGATAAGTCGTCATACTGAAAAGCAATTGCCGTGCGTATTTTGCCATATCCATCCAAAAATTTAAAATAAGATAATTCTCGCGAAATGGTATTTGAAAATGTTTCTTTCGTCAATATTGACAAGCCTTCGGAGTGTCTTTCCAATGCGCTGTCGCGAGGTGCCAAAAGATGATGTTCGTCTAAAAAAGTCTGAAATTGTTCATAAAAATCCGAAAAATGTTCGACATTAAGATTGAAAAAAAAACGTGTTGTGGATGGCAAAACATTAGCAATAGTTGATGGTTTCGGCGTTTTGTAGGCAAGTAAGTCTAAAAAAAAAGTTTGCGATTTGTCTTGAACAGCATAACCGGTCAGCAAAGTTTGATCTCTACGTCCAATTAAATCGTATTCGATCCATTTTGAAAAAAGACCCAATGTTTTAAGCATAACTGCATAGTCTGAATTGGCTTTACTTTGTAGGCTTTTTGCCAATTCCGGAATTTGAATAAACAAATTTGCAGGAACATTTTTACCGGCAGAGCGAAGTACTTTTTCAAATGCTGCATCATCGTACAAATTTTTCGAACTTTGAATTTGCGTCAACGCTTCTTGCAACAAATCATAATCAGACGAAGCTATAAAAATTCCATCTAAAAAACCTCCAAACACAGGCTTTTTATCAACTTCAAAAATTACAATTTGGTTGTTTTCATTTTTTAGTTCATTTAAAAAACGTCGAAATACACGTTGCTGCAAAGCATCCACATTCAACAGCAAAAGGTATTCGGTTCGATTATTTCGAAAATGCGCAGAAAACCAAAATTCGTCAATTTTGATTTTGTCTTCGAAAATTTTCAACCCTTTGATAAATGCGACGTTTACGCCTTTCGGGTCTAAGTTTAAAAGTTCTAAAATAGTAGCGTGCTGACGTTCGAGATACGTCGAAAAATCCAGCATATTGTTTACCCTTAACAACACCATACTGTCGACTGGAACAGCCGAAAGCACAGGCTTCACATTCCGTTTAACGGTGATATAAAATCGCACGGCAAAAAATAACCCTATGCACAATAAGATTGCACTTGCACCGATGAGTCCGAGTTTTAGGTATTTATTCATAAGAGTATGTTGTAGAGACATACGGCCGTGTGTCTCTACATGTTTATAAATTGAAGTTGAACAGATTTGATTAATTTGAATGTTTGGCGATGATGGGGTGTGATACCGTGTTTTTCGATGGCATCGTAATGTTTTTTTGTGGGATAACCTTGGTTGGTGAGCCATCCGTAATTTGGGAAATCGTTGTGAATTTGCGACATGTAGGTATCACGATACGTCTTGGCAAGCACGGATGCAGCAGCAATGGCGAGGTACTTGCCATCGCCTTTGACAACGGTTTGATGGGGAATTTTTTTGTAGGATTTAAAACGATTACCATCGATCAACAAAAATTCCGGATTAAGTTTCAATTGTTCAATAGCACGATGCATCGCCAAAATAGAAGCATTTAGAATATTGATTTGGTCGATTTCTTCTTGACTTGCGGAAGCCACAGCCCAAGCTAAAGCATCAGTTTCGATGGTTTTCCGCAACGTATTTCGCTGATTTTTACTAAGTTGTTTAGAATCGTTCAAATCTTTGCTATGATAGTCTTTAGGAAAAACAACCGCTGCCGCAAAAACAGGTCCCGCCAAACAACCGCGTCCGGCTTCGTCGCAACCGGCTTCAATTAAATCAGGAGTATGAAAAGATAATAACATTTTGCAAAGTATACTTGCATATCAAATTTTACAGCAACTTCCGAATAATATCATCCGTAGAAATACCTTCGGCTTCGGCTTTGTAGTTTTTCACCAAACGATGTCTTAAAACTTGCAACGCAACGGCATGAACATCTTCGATGTCTGGTGAAAATTTGCCGTTTAATGCAGCATGGCATTTTGCACCAATAATCAGATTTTGTGAAGCTCTTGGACCTGCGCCCCAAAGCAAATATTGCGTCGCAACAGGCTTCGCTTGCAATGTGTTCGGCCGCGAACCGGACACGATTTTCACGGCTTCCTGCAACACATTGTCGGGAACAGGCAAGGCTCTCACCAACGATTGAAAAATTTCTATTTCCGAGGCATTCAGAACGTTTGAAAGCACGTGAATTTGGTCGTTGGTGGTTTGTTTAACGATATTTAACTCTTGTTCAAATGTTGGATAATCCAACATAATGTTAAACATAAATCGGTCTAATTGCGCTTCAGGCAATGGATAGGTGCCTTCTTGTTCAATGGGGTTTTGTGTTGCTAAAACAAAAAACGGATTGGGTAATTTGTAAGTTTGTCCGGCCACCGTAACGGCTTTTTCCTGCATCGCTTCTAATAGCGCAGCCTGTGTCTTTGGTGGTGTTCGGTTGATTTCGTCGGCCAAAATAATATTAGCAAAAACAGGTCCTTTAATAAATCTGAAACTTCTATCTTGTCCTAAAATTTCCGAACCTAAAATATCTGAAGGCATCAAATCCGGTGTAAACTGAATACGGCTGTATTGCAAATCTAACGCTTGCGACAGCGTGTTTATCAACAATGTTTTTGCCAATCCCGGAACACCAATCAACAGAGCATGTCCGCGACTGAAAACCGTAATCAAAAGATCTTTCACAACTTGATCTTGGGCAACGATGACTTTTCCTATTTCGGTGCGGAGTTGATTGTATTTTTGGTTTAGTTCTTGTATTTGTTCGGGTGTGTGCATATATTTATAAATTACGAATTACGAATTGAAAATTACGAATGAATAGGGCGAAGCAATTCGTAATTGATAATTCGTAATTAATTATTGTCCCCAATTATATTCAAATGTGCTGCTGCATTCTCTAGCTCTGTCATTCAATCGAACGTAAAGTGTTCTCAATTTTTGGTTGAGCCATTCACTCATTCTAGCTTGTCTGGCTTGTGATAGAGCCATATTGTGAATTTTATCATAGTCCTGTTCCAAATTCGCGCGATGTGGGGCAATTCGCCTATTTAGCATGAGCAGACGAAATGCTTGCTCGTTGTCTTCCGTTAGAAAAGGTGCTGCATTTGAAATTTGGCCTTCTTCGAATTTATCAATGATGAAAAAGATATTTGGATCCATTTCTTCCGCCGTTACACGTGAATTTCCGCTATATGGACCGGTGTATAAACCACCTACTCTTCCACTCGGATCATCCGAAAAACGTTCGGCAGCTTGTTGAAAGGTATAAACCGAATCCCGAATTAGTCCGGCGACACTATCCAAAAATTTTTGAGCACGATCCAAATCTTCAATATCAGGTTTGGGCTGAAGCAACAAATGGCGGACGTTTACAATTTCACCCTGGCGTTCGATCAGTTGCAAAATATGAAACCCCGCTTTAGTTTCTATAACCGGCGAAACCTCGCCTTCTTTGAGAGAAAACGCGACCGATTCAAATTCAGCATACATCTCTCCACGTCCAAAAAAACCTAATTCTCCCCCTCTTCTGCTCGAAGCGGGGCATTCGGAAAACATGGTTGCAAGCGTAGAAAATCGCTCTCCTTTCAAAATTCGATTGCGATATTCATTGAGTCGACGTCTGACTTCATCTCTTTGTTCTTTGCTGATAGCTGGTTTTTTCACAATTTGATAAATCTCGAATTCCGTTGGGATAAGCGGGATGCTGTCGGGATTAAGTTGATTGAAAAATTTCCGAACTTCACTTGGTGTTACTCGAACATCTTCGGTTATTCTTCGCTCCATTTGGTCGGAAACCATTTGCGAACGAATCATCTCACGAAATTCCTCTTTTATGGCAACAATCGATTTGTTGTAAAATTCTTCCAGCTTTTCTCTCGAACCGATTTGTTGAATAAAAAATCGAATACGTCGGTCGAGATTGGCTTCCACTTCCGAGTCGGGGATGACGATACTGTCTAAATCGGCTTGATGTTCAAAAAGCCGGTTGATCATCATTCGTTCTAAAATTTGGCAATACGTAAACTCATCAACGGGTTCGCCATGCATTCTCATATTGCCGATTTGTGCTTCAATATCAGAATGCTTAACAATTCTGTTTCCTACAACAGCAACGACTTGGTCGATCATTATTCTGTTTTGAGCATAAGCTGTCGAGCACAGAAACAAGCCTATCAAAACCAATTTTATTTTCATACATTAGTAAATTTCAAACCATTTTTTTTCACGCCCTTCCGACATCACTTCGTTTCGCAAACTTTCTATCAGCCTTACTTTTCGGTTATTCAAAATGATATTTCGAATTTTTTCCCGTTCAAATTCAATCGGCGAAACACTTCCTACAAGTCGATATTCCAAAATATTTACAACATAAATATAATTTTCATTGGGCACTTGAAGCTGATTATTTTTGCGCAGAAAATCTTCTTGATTAAAAATTCCCATAGAAGGATTATAAGTCTCCATGGGAACTTCTTTCAATAAATCATTAAAAAAAATCCATTGATCGCTATTGAGGAAATAATTGTCCGAAAGTTCTTGACAAAGATTCGAAAGTTCAAGCCATTCCTCTCCTGTCAAATCCGCAGAAAAAATCAACTTGGAAATAGCTTCTTGCTTTTTAATTTTTTCTCGAATGGCTCTATCTCTGCTATTTTTCGGATGATTTTCCAATCTTGCAAATCGCACCCGTACGATGTTGCTTTTCAACAAAAACAACTGCTTATTTTCTTCAAAATAATTTTCGATTTCGGTTTCTGTGATCGCCGTATCCAGCATTTGTTCGATGAGTGCATTTTGGTACGTAAAAATAATCAAAGAATTGCGATAGTTTTCAATTTCTTGTTCGAAGGCTTTTTGGTGGCCGGGCAGATTTTTTTTTGCTTTTTGGATCAATAATTTTTGTTGAATCCAATTGTGAATATATGCGTGAACCGCTTCGATACTATCAGCTTGCAATGCTCCAGGTGCAATAACTCCAACCAAATCGGAAGCATACAAATATTCGTTCATCACTCTAGCAATGGGCGTTTCTTTCTGTTGGGATTGTTGACAAGCTACACCTATCACCAATAGTCCCACAATAGCAACAAATCTCAACATAGGTCTCTCCTGATTAATTGTTTAAACCCTGCATCACTCATTAGGGTTTTATATTCATAATATAACGCATACATCTTGCAAAGATACAAAAAAATTATGAAAATATCAATGTTTTTTTGCATTTTTTCACGTTTTTACGAATAAAAGCGTGAAAAATGCATTAACGCCGACGAGACTCACGTATTTTTGCACTACCTTCGGAATGTTGACGAAGCAGTTCGCGCTGAAATTCACGTTCGGCGCAATAATACATCACCACGCGTTGCGGTGATAATAATTTACATAAGTCGTTGTGGAATTTCTTTTCCAAATCGAATAATTTTGCTCTGTCGTTAACTATTTTCGTGGCCTCGGCATCCGATAAATCCAAAACATTAACTTCTTTTTTGCCCTTTTCCTTTCTGCATTCTTTACAGCATATTTCTTTGAAAAAACTACTTGTTAATTGTTCGCGTAAGCTAAAATAAGCGTTGTACATTGGCCAAAATTTCCGTGCTTCTTCCGGTGTAAGTGACAATTTTTCAGTAAAAAAAGCAATTTTTCGAGATTGAATTTTTTGTTTGGTGGCATCGCGTTCTTCTTGCTGCTGTTCCAAGCAATGGTTTTTGTCACAAACCCGTTTTTCGGAATATCCGGAAAGCGCAAAAAAACAGAGCATACAAATTAGGATAGGTGTTTTCATAACCATTATGGTTTTATTCATCGTAAAAATCGATGTAATTCAAATAATCTAAAAGGGCGTTGTCGTAAGCCAAAAGATCTGCATCGGAAATTTCTCCGTAAAAGAAATGCGAGAAATCCATATCGAAATCGTTCAACTCCTCCTCAATAATAGCCGTCAAAGGTACATGATACGCCAAATAATCCCGCAATCCACTTATTGCATAGGATTCTTCTGCTAACAAAGAATCCGACGACGGCGTTGAATTCGGAACAACAAACCAAATACCCAAAAGCAAAAGACTACAAGCTGCAACGCTCCACCACAGGGGTTTTAAAGCCCTCAACGGTTCTTTCTTTTCTTTTGAAACCGAACATTTTAACAACACCGCCGTCGGCAATTCTTCGAAGTAACCTTCAGGCACAATGAACGCATTATTTTTGCGTGGCATATCGGATAACGATGTGTGCATTTTCATTTCGTTTTTCATTAGTTTGATGCTTGAAACTATAAAAAGTTTAATTGGATTTTAAAATTTTTTCGATTTTTTCCTCAGCAATGTGATAAGAAGCCTTTAAAGCACCTACGGAAGTGCCTAAAATGTCGCTCATCTCTTCGTATTTGATGTTTTCGTAATAGCGCATATTGAAGACCAAGCGCTGTTTCTCGGGCAACGTTAAAATGGCTTTTTGCAGTTTTTTCTCTATTTCATCACCGTTGAAATTGAAATCTGTGTCAATTTTATTGGATAACTGTCGCTCTACATCAACAATTGGGACAAACAATTTTCTACGTTTATGTCTTAAAAAGTTCAAGGCTTCGTTTACTGCAATTCGATAAATCCACGTAGATAATTTGGATTTTCCTTCAAATTCATTGATATTTTCAAATACTTTGATAAATGTGGCTTGCGTCAAATCATCGGTATCATCGTGATCAATCACCATTCGGCGAATTAAGCGATACACCTTCTCTTGCTCTTGTTGCATGAGTTGTCTGAACGCGAAATTTCGACTATGGTCGTTGCGAAGTTGCTGTATTAAAATACTCTCATTCATGCGCTCTGACAAGAGTTGTGCCGATTAAACGGTCGTGATGATCGGAATTTCCGCGATAATACACGTAAATAGTGTAGTTGTTTTTGGTTTCGTAATGATTACCTTCGAAACGCGTGATATCCGCAGTTAGCGAAGTATTGTCTTGTAAAACAAATTGATAATCGTAAAAACCTTGCTTCAAAAACAGAAGTTTGGTGTAGCAATTTCTTTCGAAATTGTAATCCATTTCTGAAATTTCGCCGAATGCCCAATTGGTCAATTCGCCAAATACATGCACACTTACATTATCGCCTTGATAATTTGTAAACAACGTAAAAAATACCCCCGTGTATTCGGCTTCAATCTCGGGATTGGGTCGTCGATCGGCTCGAATAACAAATCGCCCATTGATGTCGCCATTGTCGGCATAAACCTTTGTGGCGCGACTTTCGGCGGAATTCAGAAGAACAAAATATTGCTGATCTAAAATCGAAATATTTTCAACGCCATGCCCGTTAAAATTCAAAAATTTGGTATCAAAATTCCGAAATTCGTTTCCGCCGTCGAATACCAAATCTTCGGAATCTGCAAATTTAAAAGTTCTTCCAATGGCGTGTTTGGGTTGAACTCTGCGAACATTATCCGTTCTGCCGTTTTGCTGAACCAATACCGTGAGATTTTGATACGGTTGAATGATATCGAGTCGTGATGTGATGTCAAATTCGAGCTGTTGTCTGCTGCGTCTAAATTCTACACGCTTAGGCGGAATAACTTTTCCGTTGATTGCAACAGCATCTTCGGTTACAAAAAAATGAATGGTAAGCAGGGTTGTTTCAGGGTCATTTACATCATAAATTTCACACTTATAGTTGCCGGAAACCAAAAACCGCGTGCGTTCATCAGGAAACGAAAATTGGTAATGCGTGTAATCTGCGCGTGTGTTGATGGAAAAACGAATATCGTCAATTGGCGTGCGATTCATTCCTGAAATGTACTGGATAGGGCGCAGTGACGCTGTTGTCCAGTTGGCATTGCAAAGTACAAAACGATACTCCAAAGAACGTGCAGCATCCGATGAAAGTTCGTCGAATGATACGTGTAGTAGGTCGTTGCTACCAAGACGAATAACCGGATAGCCCAAAATATCGTTTTTGGGTGTGCATTTTACACTTGAAAATAGTTGTCCAAAACACAGTGTTGTCCAAGCAATCCAGCCGATTGTGAGAAACAATTTTTTCATTATTCAGAATAAAATAGGGTTTGGTTTATCTTGCAAAGATACGAAAAAAAAATGAATTTAATGAAAAAACAAATATGCCACTAAAATCGCTGCGATTGCACCTACCAAATCTGTAAGCAATCCTGCTTGTACAGCATAACGCGTACGCTTAATTCCAACAGATCCGAAGTACAAAGCAATAATGTAAAACGTAGTATCGGTTGAGCCTTGGAAGATGCACGACAATCGTCCTACGAAACTGTCTGCACCGTAAGTTGCCATACTTTCTACCATCATGGCTCTTGCACCGCTTCCGCTTAATGGTTTCATGATTGCAGTGGGTAAGGCTGCAACAAAATCCGTGTTTAGTCCGACTCCGGCAACACACCAAGCAATACCGTCAATCAAATAACCCATTGCGCCCGAAGCTCTGAAAACAGCGATGGCTACAAGCATCCCAACCAAATAAGGAACGATTTTTATAGTCGTTTTGAAACCATCTTTTGCCCCGTCAATAAAGGCTTCATAAACATTGATACGTTTGTATAAACCTCCTGCAATAAACCCGCAAATAATCAGCAGTAAAATGCCGTTGCTTGCCACGCTCGAAACGATTGTCATTTGTTCCTCGGGTAAGGTCGAAAGATAGAAGGTAAGACCTGCCAAACCCGCTGTTATTCCTAATATCCAGCCCAAAATAACTTTGTTAAACAGATTGATTTTTTGTTTAATTCCTACAAAAATTATGGCTGCCAAAGTTGAACAATAGGTGGCAATTAAAAGCGGAATAAAAATATCGGTGGGATTTGCTGCGCCCATAATGGCGCGTTGTGCGAGAATAGCAACGGGAATCACGGTCAAGCCGGATGTGTTGATAGCCAAAAACATGATTTGTGCGTTGCTCGCCGTGTCTTTGTTGGGATTAAGTTCTTGCAGACTGTTCATAGCCTTTAACCCGAGAGGTGTTGCGGCATTGTCCAAACCGAGCATGTTGGCAGAAAAATTCATCAATAATTGTCCGGATGCGGGATGATTTTTTGGAATTTCGGGAAATAATTTACTAAAAAACGGACCGACAATTCTTGATAACACGCTTACTGCACCTGCTTTTTCACCAATATTCATCAAACCTAACCAAAGTGTCATAATTCCGGTTAAGGGTAGCGCAATGTCCATTACAGCCATTTTCGAAGCGCTGAACGTAGCGTCAATAATGGCTTTAAATGTAGTGGTATCGCCACTTAAAGCGAAACTCAAAATCGCAACTACAAAAGCCACTAAGAAAAAGCCGATCCAAATAAAATTCAGTGCCATATTATTTTCGAGGGTGGTTCATTCGATATTTTCCGGAGATTTGACCTTTGGAAATTTGATCCAATTTTTTTCGCAACAACATGCGTCTCAAACTACTCAAATTGTCAGTAAACACACGCCCTTGTAAATGGTCGTATTCATGCTGCAAAACGCGTGCCACCATACCGCTGACGGTTTCGGTATGATGTACAAAGTTTTCGTCGTCGTATTCAATTTTGATGGTTGGCTTTCGCAAAACATCTTCATTGATGGTTGGAATGCTCAAACAACCTTCGTTATAGACCCATTCTTCACCGCTTTCTTCAAGAATTTCGAGGTTGATATAGGTTTTTTTGAAGTTTTTCAAATCGGGATATTCTTCGCTAAACGGGTCTGCATTTACGACCAAAACATTCGCAGGAATGTTCACTTGAATTGCTGCCAATCCAACACCGTTAGCGTTGTTCATGGTTTCGTACAAATCTGCAATCAATGTTTTCAATTCAGGAAAATCGGATGTGATGTTTTCCGATTTTTTTCGCAAACTTGGATGTCCGAAGGCTAAAATGGGTCTTATCATACGAGCGAGAGTAATTAACTTGCAAAGATACGAAAAAAGTTGAATATAGCAAGGGAATTTCGTTTCGACTACGCTCAACGACCGACACGGCGGCTGAGCGTAGTCGAAGCTACGGCTTTGTGATTTCAATTATTTTTCGTACCTTTGCAAAGCAATGGCGGATAAAAAGAACATAAAAATCCAAGGCGCTCGCGTCAATAATCTAAAAAATATCACGGTTGAAATTCCGAGAAACGAATTAGTTGTGATTACAGGTCTATCGGGTTCGGGGAAGTCATCGCTGGCATTTGATACGCTTTATGCGGAAGGACAACGGCGTTATGTGGAATCGCTTTCGGCCTACGCCCGTCAGTTTTTGGGAAAGATGAGCAAGCCCGAAGTGGATAATATTTCAGGCATTTCTCCCGCCATTGCGATTGAACAAAAATCAAGCAATCGCAACCCACGCTCAACTGTTGGAACATCCACAGAAATATACGAATACATCAAATTGCTTTTTGCAAGAATTGGACATACATTCTCCCCTATTTCCGGAAAGGAAGTCACACGCGACAGCGTTAGCAACGTTGCTGATAGGATTACTTCACTTCCGAACAACACAAAAGTAATGATTTTTTCGCCGCTGTTGATTAAAGAAAATCGCACGGAAACCGAACAATTACAGGTGCTTCAGCAAATGGGGTTTTCACGATTGGGTGTGTTTGATAAAAATGAATTTGAGAGAATAATCAGTATTGACGACCGAAATAATCCGACGGAGGTAGAACCTCCGCCGAACAGCGATTTGCCCGTCATGTCGAGCGGAGCGAAGCGTAGTCGAGACATCCCCTTGAAGCAGGGGGATTCCTCGACTGCGCTCGGAATGACGGGTTATAAACTACTAATCGACCGTTTAACCATAAAATCCGATGATGCAGACTTGTATTCCCGTGTGTTCGATTCCGTACAAACGGCGTATCACGAGGGAAACGGAATTTGTTTTGTGCAAATTGTTGATGGCGCATTATTAGAGTTTTCCAATCGTTTCGAACTCGATGGTATAACGTTTGAAAAACCAAATGAGAATTTTTTCAGTTTCAATAATCCCTACGGGGCTTGTCAAATCTGCGAAGGCTACGGTTCGGTGATTGGAATTAGCGAAGATTTAGTGGTTCCAAATCCGGCACTTTCGGTGTATGAAGATGCAATTGCTATTTGGCGTGGCGAGAAAATGGGCGAAGGAAAGCAACAACTCATCGCCAATGCCGAACGCCTGAAATTCCCTATTCACAAGCCTTATAACCAACTCACACCAGCACAAAAAAAAATGCTTTGGGATGGAACAAAATACTCCGAAGGCATTTACGATTTGTTTAAATGGATTGAAACGCAAACGCATAAAGTGCAGTACCGCGTGATGTTGGCGCGTTATCGAGGAAAAACGCTGTGCCCGGATTGTAACGGCACAAGATTAAGAAAAGACGCAGGTTATGTAAAAGTCGGCGACAAAAATATTCAAGAATTAGTATTGATGCCGATTGATGAATTACAAACCTTTTTTAAAAAACTGAAATTCCCTGAACACGAGGCTGTTATTGCCAAACGCATCCTTCAAGAAATCAATAGTCGCTTACAATTTTTGATGGATGTAGGGTTGAATTATTTGACTTTAAACCGCCTTTCAAATTCACTTTCGGGTGGTGAAGCACAACGCATCAATTTGGCGACATCATTAGGTTCTGCATTGGTTGGCTCCATGTATATTTTGGATGAACCGAGCATTGGTTTGCACAGTCGAGATACCGAACGATTGATACATGTTTTGAAACAACTTCGTGATCTGGGAAATTCCGTAATTGTGGTTGAGCACGACGAAGAAATTATCAGAGCCGCAGATCAGATTATTGATATTGGACCTTTGGCAGGCGTGCATGGTGGGGAAATTGTGTTTCAAGGGAAAACTACGGATTGCAAACAAAGCTGTCATGTCGAGCGTAGTCGAGACATCCCCAAGAAGCAAGGAGATTCCTCGACTTCGCTCGGAATGACGTCCCTCACTTGTGAGTACTTGCAAGGTATTCGGAAAATCGACACTCCTAAATTCCGTCGAAAATGGACAGACTACATCGAACTCAAAGGCGCATGCGAACATAACTTGCAAAACTTGAACGTAAAATTTCCACTCGGAATTTTAACTTTGGTCACAGGAGTTAGCGGTTCGGGGAAAACCACATTAGTCAAACAAACGCTATACCCTGCGTTGAAAAAAATCTTTGGCGGCTATGACGACGCATACGGAAAATATGACAAAATTTTGGGCGATTATCATCGCATTGCGGATGTGGAA
>Ga0123352_10000020_pt1 | contig 157911 bp, 143 predicted proteins | sample TergutLab28metaG_FD_89700 | JGI IMG/M metagenome (GOLD analysis project Ga0123352, IMG submission 89700) | Labiotermes labralis P1 segment gut microbial communities from Petit-Saut dam, French Guiana - Lab288 P1 | ecosystem: Host-associated > Arthropoda: Insects > Digestive system > Gut ...
GTAGGAAGAGAAATAGAAGTACTCGAATTGTAGAAGGTGGAAAGAATAGTTCTTTCCATTTTTTCTTACCGAACAAACCCATATCACTTACGACACCTCGCCCCGCTGGATTGCTTCGTCGCCTTGCTCCTCGCAATGACGGCATGCGGAGTTACTCTGGCTACCATGCATAATTTGTTTGACTGTTTCGCAAAATATAGATACAATTGGACATAGAATTGAATACAAAAGAAGAACGTCGGAGGTATCGAAATGTTAAATAATAGATATACGGGGGGGGGGCAATTTTCTTGTAATCCTTTCCAAGGTGGTGTGATATGACCACACCAAGAAGATTCCACCATTCCCGTATAGCCGCGCTTGCATTCGCAGGTGTTTTTGTAGTTTGTGCCGTGGTTATGGGTGTTGTATTTTCGATGAGTAGATCGGATGATATAGATGCATCCACATTTCAGTCTAACACGGATGGTTTCGTTACCGATATGGCTGCTGGTTTAACACGGACTGTTAGTGGTGTTGGTGCTCACTTCTGGCCACAACCAATTAACAGTTTTACGACATCTTTTAACCAAGAACAAATAAGATTCGCAAGATTTGATCATTTGACAAACACGGTTCAACCATTGGTTGGACAGGTTTTTACAAGAGTTCAAGATACAATTGGACATGCCGATTGGGGTCCAGCTAGTAATAGACTAAGGATTAATGCAACTTTTCCTGGAAATTATAGGATTGAAAGACATCCAATGATTTCTATGAATGCACCTTTGCCTGGTGGTGGTGTTAATGTTCTTGCTAATACTGGTGGTGCTACTGGTGGTACTTCAACAGTAACTGTGTTGACGCAAACTTGGAGAAATGGGGGGCAGATGTCAGGTGAAGACGGATTTTGGGCGTGGTGGCTTGGTAGTGTAAGCGTATCAGGTATGTTTGGTGATTTTACAAACACAGGACAAAATGTAACTTCAGCAAGTTTTACTTTGATTGGTGGTACATATGTTTTAGTTCCAGTTACTAATACAGTAACATTCGATTCACAAGGTGGATCAGGAGTTCCACCACAAAATGTCAGATTGAATCAGCCAGTCGTACGCCCATCAAATCCATTTCTTTCAAATTTTACATTCGCACATTGGTCAGCGACAATAAATGGTCCAGAATGGAATTTCAATACTCCAATAGCTGCGCACAACACAATCAATGCAACAAACACATTATTTGCTGTATGGCGAGCAAATTCGGTTGTGTCGTTTAATACACACGGTGGAGGTTTTGTTCCACAACAAACTATTGCATATCGTGGTACAGTCACACGACCAGCTGACCCATCGCTTGCAAATCACACATTTCGTCATTGGTCGGCAACACAAAATGGCACAACAGCGTTTAATTTCGCAACTTTAATCACAAGTGAAACAACAATTAACGCAACAAACACATTGCATGCAGTATGGTGGGTTAACCCAACAATAACGTTCAATACTCATGGTGGATCACCAACGCCACCACAACAGCGTCCTGCACATGGTGGGTTGATAACCGAACCTGCTCAACCGACACGTTCGGGTTGGCACTTCCGTCATTGGTCCGCGACTCTGGATGGTGCCGTACCATGGAACTTTGCCACACAAACGGTAACGGCAAATCAAACATTGCACGCGGTATGGGATGAAATGGTTTGGCGTACCATTACTATGCATGTTGGTAACCCATTAATTGATTCGTCTTTGACTATGACATTGTTCAAGCATCAAGGCTTTGAAATGGATTTCCGAAACTATATTCCTGGGCATGTTGATCTTGTGTTCCGTGGTTGGGCTTTAAGTGCAACACAAGCTCGTAACCATGATATTCAATTTTATCCGACCGATGTTATGACCGTGCCTTCTTGGAATATGAATTTGCATGCGGTGTGGGATATTGATTGGGATTCATTAAACCCAGGCGATTCGGGACACAACAGATTAGTATTCCATTTCAGCGGTGGTGCCAACCCAAATTCACAAATAGTCGAGGAACGTCCGTTCTTTGCATGGAATTCAACGTCTCTTATCTTGCCGACACATGAATATATGCACGCATTTGCAACGGGTAATCCAGACTTTAATGGTCTTACGTTTATCGGTTGGTTTGATAGCCCAAGCCTTAACGGTCAACCAATCTTCCGAATTCCAAATACGTCAGAAGGGCGAATGTATTTTTATGCAAAATGGATAGACATAAATGGAATTACCGTGATTCAACATAATTAAGTTGACAAGTTTTCTAAATTTGTCTATAATCAATTCATACTAGCATAAAGTTGAGGATTCCCATTTGGCATTTTCCAGTCTTTCCGAAAAAATGAAACATGTATTCAGCAAACTTACCAGATCTGGTAAGTTGACTGAAGTCGAAATAAAAGCCGCAATGCGCGAAGTCCGCCTTGCATTACTCGAGGCGGATGTCAATTTCGCAGTCGTAAAAGATTTTGTTAATAAAACCACAGAAAAATGCATGGGCGAAGAGGTCATGCAATCTTTGACGCCTGGGCAACAGGTTATTAAAATTGTTCACGAACAATTGACCGAGTTGCTTGGTAAAACTAATGAAAAGCTCAGCATTTCACCAAAACCTCCAACCGTATATATGATGGTCGGACTGCAGGGTGCGGGTAAGACCACATTTTGTGGAAAGCTTGGCGCGATGTTAAAAGGTCAAGGCAAGAAAGTATTGTTGGTTGCGTGTGACGTTTATCGTCCAGCCGCAATACAACAATTAAAAGTTGTTGGAAAGAACGCGGGTGTTGAGGTCTTTGAAGAAGGGCAAGGCGATCCAGTCAAAATTGCAAAGAACGCATTAAAGTTCGCCGAGAAGGGTGCGTTTGATACAATCATTGTTGACACCGCGGGTCGTTTACATATTAACGAAGAATTAATGACCGAGCTTGTGTTGGTCAAAGAAGTTGTAAAACCTATTGAGATACTATTAACCGTTGATGCTATGACTGGTCAAGATGCGGTGAATGTTGCGCGCGAATTCAATGACAAATTGGATATATCGGGTGTGTTGCTGACAAAGCTTGACGGTGATACTCGTGGTGGTGCCGCACTTTCAATTCGTCATATTACGGGCAAGCCAATCAAGTTCGCGGGTATTGGTGAAAAAATCGGAGATATCGAGGCATTTCATCCAGAACGGATCTCAAGTCGTATTCTTGGTATGGGTGATGTTCTTACAATTATTGAAAAAGCACAAGCCGCGGTAAGTGAAGAAGAAATGAAAACAATCGAGAAACGTATGCGCGAAAACGTGTTTACTCTCGAGGATTTTTTGGTGCAATTTGACAATGTCAAAAAGATGGGTAACCTTGACCAAATAATGGAGAGTTTTGGTGGCATGATGGGAAACAAGGCAAAGGCTCTTGGGCGAATTGATGAAGACCAAATGAAACGTAACAAGGCAATTATTCAATCCATGACGGTCAAAGAACGACGAAATCCAGAAATATTAAAAGCATCACGTAAACAACGAATTGCCGCAGGAAGCGGGACAAGCATCCAGGAAATAAACGCATTATTAAAACAATTCGAACAATCAAAGTTAATGATGAAACAGTTCAGTACTATGGGTAAAAAAGGCAAAGGTAAACTTGGCGGACTTGGGTTCTAGGAAACACGTATTCAAACACTAGGAGAAGAAATTCGAGAAGTGGCTAGGATAAATCTTAAATTAAAAGGAGGAAATAATGCTTAAAATAAGACTTACCAGACTTGGCGACAAAAAAAGTCCGTTCTACAGAGTAGTCGTTGCTGAATCACGTTCACCGCGTGACGGAAAATTTATCGAAGTTCTTGGCACGTTCGACCCATTGGTCACAGAAAATGCCTATAAAATCGATAAAGACAAAACTCTTGAATGGATTTCAAAAGGCGCAATTCCAACCGACACGGCACGTGCAACATTGGTAAAGGCAGGTATATTGGAACCAATTCCATACAAGCCAAAGGCTAATGCAACTGCACCAAAACCAAAAGAAAAGAAAAAGAAGTAACAAACGAAAAGTACAAAGTACTAATCGACTTCATCAAATTCGGTACTAGGTACTTTGTACTTCGTACATAAAAACAACCGAGTACGAACGCTTGGATAAAGCGAAATCACATACGTACCGGAAACGGGAAAATCCCGCAAAAAGGAAAAATTATGATTCAGGTAATCGAACACATCATCAAATGTCTTGTAGAAAACAAAGACGCAGTTAAATTAACAGAGCAAACAGATGGCGACAACGTAACAGTAACAGTCCACGTAGGCGAAGGCGACATGGGTCGTGTTATCGGTAAGCAAGGTTCAACAGTAACCGCTATCCGTACAATTTTGAAAAACGCAAACGCACCAGACGGCAAGCGTTACTTCATCCAAATCGGCGACCGTAAAGAAGGCGGCGCTCCACGTCAATATTAATTAAAAATAAAGACTAATAAAAACCGTACAACTTGTGCGGTTTTTTGTTTGTGTAAATTCTACAATCTGTTATCATTTATTATGAATGATCGAGATAAGACCGTTTATAATGAAGATATAACTTTTTATCGAACTCTTGCAATTATACTGTGTTTCACTATTGTATTGATACCAATAGGATTACTGTGGTTTATATATCTTAGTCCTCCAGATGATAAAATCAATGGGTTTGTTGGAGCAAAATGGTCAGGAAGAAAGACCCTAAGTACTGTTAGAGGAAGTACAGTAAGACATACTTTTTATGTGAGTATTGGAATGGAAGAGTTCGAGGTTTCTGGTGATATGTACAGAAGTCTTGAGGTAGGAGACTATATCATGGCGGGATATCGCAAACAAGTAATGTATTCTTTTACGAAAAAAGTCTAAGGCGAATAATCTTAATTAGGCTATAATCAAATCAGATGGATACCCGCGTAATCTTGCATTGTGATTTGAATAATTTTTTTGCCTCGGTCGAGGTTATGTTGAATCCAGAATTGTTGGGTAATCCTGTTGCCGTCTGTGGTGACCCAGAGGAACGTAAAGGTATTGTTCTTGCTAAATGTGAAATGGCAAAAAAGGCAGGGGTTAAAACGGGCGACACCGTATGGATGGCAGAACAAAAATGTCCAGGCATTCAAATAGTCAAACCAAAACATAACCGATATGGCGAATTCTCAAGAAAAGTTCGTGATGTGTATTATAAATTCACCGACAAGATTGAATCATTTGGCATCGACGAATGTTGGCTTGATGTGACCGACAGCATGACATTGTTTGGTACGGGTGAGGAAATAGCATACAAAATAAAGTCTGCGGTCAAGGAAGAGCTTGGATTGACGATTTCTGTTGGCGTTTCATGGAACAAGACCTTTGCAAAGCTTGGGTCTGATATTAAAAAACCAGATGCGGTAACAGTAGTTAGTCGTGAAAATTATCATAGAGTTGTATGGAAACTACCCGTGCAAGACATGTTGTTTGTAGGGCGGAAGACTGCGCGAATGATGGAAAAGTTAAGTATAAAAACTATTGGGGACTTGGCGAATTTTAACCCAGATTTATTGGCGGCAAGGATCGGCATAACCGCATACAGGTTGGTAGAAGCCGCACAAGGCGAATGTGACAGCGAGGTCAAGGAATTTCACTACAAGAGTGATGTAAAGAGCGTAGGCAATGGAACGACATTGCCAAAGGACTTGTTTACATTAAAAGAGGTGGAACAAGTCATATACATTTTATCCGAGGAAGTTGGAACACGTATGCGTCGAAAATGTGTACGTGGATATACGATCAATGTAAGTGTGCGTGACGAGAATTTGAAATGGATTGGCGCACAAGAGAGTATCAAAACACCGACAGATAACGCTCGAACGATTACCGATGCCGCAATCAATATATTTTGCAAATTGACAAGAATTGACAGAAAACGACAAGAGCTTGCATACCCTGTTCATTCCATTCGGGTCGCTGTTTCAAACTTGACACAAGATAAGTGTGCGCAACTTGATTTGTTTAACGATGGTTCGGGTGAAGATGCCGAGACCGAATTAACAAATATATTCGACAAAATTCGCAAGAAACACGGTTCGAAAAGTTTGGCATATGGGGTGGCGCTCGGCGGGCAGATGGAATTAGATTTCGAAGTCTTGGATGAATAAAGTCTTTAAATATTGGGTATTGACAAATTCAATGGGGGGGGGGGGTATAATATATTAACTTTTTATAAGTTAAAAGGATTAAACATTATGAGTAAATTGAAGGAAAATTTAATTTGTTTGGGGATTGCAACTGCCATTCTTGCTGGGACAACTGCTTGCTCAATTTCTATTATTGACGAGAGAGCACGTAATCGGGCATTAGAAAATGATCTACAAGCGAAAAATCAATTGCACCACGAAGTAATGATGGAATGTGTAACAAATAATTGTGAAAGCCCGTTGGAGTGTGCGGATAACGCGGTAGAGTTCTTTGTCGGTAAGAAACAATTTTTAAGAGAGCATATTATAGGTTTTGACGTCAGACGTGATACGGCATTGGAAATGACATGGGATAAGTACCGAGATGGAAAGGGAGTTGAATAATGATCTAAAAAGTGACCAAAGTCACTTTTTAAATGCCTTGCAAATATGCCTGAAAGAAAAGCCCAAGCCGCAGACCGCTTGTACGTTCGAATACTTCGATTAATGAGCATTCACGTGCGATACCGAACATATTTTCATACGAGAATTTTCGAAGGGCTGTAATCATATTGGCACGCCCAATCAATCGTTCAAGATCGGAAAACAATAACATTCCGCGAACATATGTCATGAACACGTATTCGTATGTATTGGCAAAATCGTGGAGCTTGCGATTCATATTTTGGTTGACCTCGCCACCTATACCGTGGACAAGGCTCATATAATTTGCGAGGTTTGAACGAAACAGGTTGATGTATGCGTCACGTGGTTTGTTTAAAAATTCTGGGTTTTCATCAAAAAATAAAAGGGTAGAATACTCGGCAAGTCCCTCGTCAATCCATGCCGTTCTTACCTGGTCATTTCCTACAATTCCATACCACCATTGATGGGCGATTTCATGAATGATTACTTGATCAATTTCCTCGCGGTCGGTTATGTTTGTGCTTATGAAAACTATTTCACCGTACTCCATTCCACCATGCAGGAAGTCAGTTTGAACTACGCTGAGCTGTCTGAATGGATACCGTACAAACAGCCGTGAAAACGTCTGTAATGACCGCACAGACACGTCAAGGCTTCGATTTGGGTTTGGGTCATCAAGGAAGTAATAACTTACCGTTACTCGGTTGGTTGTTCTTGAAACTGTTTGGAAGTAAGGGGACAACACGGCAGCCCAGTCACGAATTGCAAACGACCGAACCAATGTTGTCCGCATTCCATTATTAACTCGTGAACGTATAACCATGCCGCTTGACGCCATGATATATTTCTCGGGTTTTGTAAGTGTCACGTTGAAATTATGTACGTCGTTAAAGAATGGGTCGCCATTATAACTGTAGGTATTGTACATCCAAATGCCGTCCTCGAACATCACGGGTACAGGATAAAAATTTCCAAGATTAACAACGCGGTCGGTGTACCCAAGGCGATGCGCTATATTTGCCAGATACACAACATAGTTAATTTCTATATTAACAATTTGTCTAGGGAATAATATATGGTCAAGTTCGACTATTAGTAAATTATAATCTTCGCCGCAAATTATTGTTTCAACTAGGCTATTATTTACATAAACTCGTCCAACATCAATACGCCCAAAGCTTTTGCCGTTTGGAAATGCCGTCTCGATCTCGTATTGTGATATTACTGGAAAAGCCGCGTCCTCACGATATGCGTTGGCAAAGATGTGGAATTTGACTTCGCTCTTTTCGTTCATACTGCGATTACGATAATTTATCGTTTGACGCGCGGTAAGGGTTTTTGTTTTGTTGCAATAGGTGGCATTGATTGTCATCGTATCTGCATTTCGGGCGGCACGTTCCAATCTATCATCTGAGCGCAAAAGAAGAACAAGCGACAAAGTCAAGAGCACAGTCAATACACCAGTTACCGACATATACAAAATTCGTTTCTTGTGAGTCATGATTATGTCTATTAATGGTAGTTGAACTTTTAGACACAAACCGCGAAATTCCATCAAGTAAAGACAAAATCGATACCAACCAGATATGCCAAAATACGAATATGAAAAAAACAGTCTATCTTGCGGTAGTGAGCTTTCTTGTAATTGTTCTTAGTATTGTTGTCTTGGTAGGATGTTCAATCAGGGAGTCTTCGCCATCTAATTTTAATCGAATGGATATAACGCTTGATAATCATTGGGAATTTTTAAATATAAGTATTGTCCAGGTAAACCAGGTAAAAGGGTATAGGTTACATATCTTCCCAGAAAGTGAAAATATAATTTTTGAAAATGTTTTAATAATGTATTCGGCTTATATAGACAATACATTAATCTCGCAAACAAGAGTCATACAATTATCATCTACGGGTGTTGGGCAAACAATGGTATGTATCCGAGTCTTTCCAATTATTACTGGGATAAGTGGAACCATTCGCATTGGGTAATCAACCTGTTGCCGTATCGGTATTTTGGCAATATAATGATAATATGGGTAACGAAATATATCTGGATAACGCGGCGACCACGCGCATGCATGATGAAGTGATGCAGACTATTATTGATGTCGAGCGATATACCTTTCACAATTCTGCCGCACAATATCGCGGTTCAGTTGACGTGTCGGAAGCAATAAACGATGCACGACAAGTTGTTTTATCCCGCCTTACAAAAGGTAAGCGTGGCGACCTTATATTCACAAGTGGTGCAACAGAAGGTAATAACATTGTAATCTTTGGAAAAATTACAAATCCAAGAAATCATTTAATAGTGCTTGCAGGTGAACACAGTTCAAGTTACGCCCCAAGTGTACATTTACGCAATAATAATTTTGATGTAGATTACATTCCATTGAAACGTGATGGAAGTGCCGATTTGGAAGCATTAAAAAATCTTGTAAAACCAAATACAGCATTAGTTGTTTTCAGCTCGGTCAATAGTGATACAGGTGTAATTCAACCTATTTATGAAATTGTTGATATTGTTCGTGCCAAAAATCCAAAGGCACATATTCATTGTGATGCGGTACAATCATTTTGTAAATATGACATGGATGTCGAGAAGTTGGGTTTAGATTCATGTGTGATTTCGGCTCACAAAATTTATGGACCAAAGGGTATCGGTGCACTTTGGGTAAAAAAGGGTACAAGTTTAAAACCAATTATGTATGGTGGTGCTCAACAAGATTATCGACCAGGAACCGAGAATAATTCAGGTATCATAGGTCTTGCAAAAGCGGTAGGGCTGTTTGATATAAAGGCGACCTTTGATCATGTGAGTGGATTGTACAAGATACTGATTGAAAAACTTCCAAGTAATTGTGTTTTGACTGTGGAGCCTTCTCGCGAGATGGTCAATCCATATATTATAAATATTATGCTTCCTAACATCTATGGTCAAACGGTAATGAATGCATTATCAAGCCGTGGGATTTATGTAGGTTTGGGAAGCGCATGTAATAAAACTGCGTCAAAGAATCGAACTTTGATTGCAATGGGTATTCCTGATGAAAAGACTAAGAATGTATTAAGGATAAGTTTTGGCACCCATAATACACCAAAAGACGTGGATGTGTTTTGTTTTGAACTTGGAAAAATACTTGACGAACTTGGATAATGCCTGTATTATGTATTAATTGAATGGGCCGCAAGTGCCCATTTTTAGTAAGGAGACAATATTATGATTAAGAGCAAAGAATTCTTCGCGGCATTCGATCAAATCATGCAAGAGCGTGGATTAAAACAAGAAGAAATTATCTCGGACATGCAAGAAGCTATGATCCCAGCATTAAAAAAAGTATTGGGTGAAGGTGCACAAATCCGTCTTGAACTTAACTTTGATAAAACTACCATTCGTGCTTTTATGTTCAAAGAGGTTGTAGAGGACGTCGAAGATTGGGACAGACAAATATCATTAGAAGAAGCAAACGATGAAGAAATCGCAGATCCTGAATTTTTCATGGAAAAGGCAAAAGCAAAAAAGGCATTCAAGGTTGGCGATATCGTGGAGAATGAATTAAACCTTAAAAACTTTGGACGTGTTTTTGCAATTACAATGAAGCAGGTTCTTTCACAAAAGACAAAAGAACGTGCTCGTGCTCATGCGCTTGAAGAAATTAATGCCCGTGCCGACCAAATAATTACCGCACGTATTACAAAGATTGAACGCGATACTTGTTATCTTGAAATCCCAGGTTCTAACCTTGAAGGAATTCTTAACGTACGCGGTCAAATCCCAGGTCAGGTTCACAAAGAAGGTGATTTCCTTAAGGTATATGTTAACCCAGTATCTGATGACCGCCGTGGTGAAATTTACGTAACACGAAGCACACCGCAATTTGTGCGTGCATTGTTTGACTTGGAAGTTCCCGAAATTGGACGTGAGGAAGTCATCGTAAAAGCAATCGCACGTGAAGCAGGTTACAGAACGAAACTTTGCGTGTATTCCGAAACACAGGGAATCGACCCAATTGGTTCATGTGTTGGAAACAAGGGAAGCCGTATCCAGAATGTTCTTGCCGAGATTGGACCAGAAAAGGTTGACCTTATACCATGGAGTGAAGACCCACTTGAATTTATAGCGGCGGCATTGTCACCGTCTCCAGTTATTCGTGTAGAAGCAGACGAAGCCGAGCATCGTGCAAGAGTTATCGTTCCAAACGACAAGTTGTCACTTGCAATTGGTAAGGGCGGTATGAACGTTCGTCTTGCGGCAAAGTTGACTGGTTGGAAAATTGATGTAAAGAGTGAAGACAAGGCGGCAGAAGAAGACGCATCATTCAGCGAAGAGTTTACACTTGGAGGGTAATATGCCAACCAATCAAAAAGAACCAAACCATCTCGATCGAAACGAAGCGAAGCGGAGAGATCTAGCGCATGCGCATAAACCTCAAAAAGAACGAATTTGTTGCGTATGTCGTGCGAAAGATTTGGCAACAACACGCATACGTATCGCTCGTATCAAAAGTGCGGATGGTTCGTACAATTATTCAATCGATAAATCGGGTAATGCAAATGGTCGCGGTGCATATGTGTGTCCAACTTGCATTGATCAATGTATTAAAAAGCGTGCGTTGAATCGAACATTCAAGGGTAATGTGCCACAAGAGATTTATAGCGAACTATTGAATTTTGTAAAACAATAATGTATAATAAAAATACAATGAAACCTGAGTTCAGACTTGCGGCTGTGTGTAATATTCGTCGTGACGGTGAAATTTTGCTTGCACGGAAAAAAGGTGGCTTTGGCGCGGGTAAGCTTGTTCCACCAAGTGGCAAGATAGAGCAAGGTGAAACAATAAAATCAGGTGCAGTTCGTGAAATTTTAGAAGAAACAAAGTTAAAGGTAAAAGAAAGCGATCTCCGAAAACTTGCGATTATTAATTTGACATATTTCTTTAAAGGGACAAAAGTAAAGAGTCCTGTACACATTTTTGAAACAGACAAATTCGAAGGAATTCCACAAGAAACGGAAGACTTGATTTGCCACAATGGTATAACGAGCAATGTATACCATACGATGAAATATTAATGCAGGACTTTAAATTGTGGCTGCCATATGTTCTTGATGGAAATAAAGTTTGGGGCAAGATGGAGCTTGATGAAAATCAAAACCTGATTGACTATACATTCAAGATATTTGGTGCGGACGGAATGCATGAAATTTCACATGAAAAAGCGTAAGCTCTAAAATCCTTGCAAATGATAATACATTTATGTATACTATAAGGATAAGGAGTAAAATTGACCCAGAAACCGACACCAGCCGCAGGCAAGTTAGAGAATATTAAAAATTTAAAAGAGCAGCTTCCTACTGTAGCCGCTCTTTTGTCGAAGTGTAAGGATGCACGTATCAAGTTGGAGAATTCGCTTAACACTTTGCGTAGCACCAATCGCGAGATTGCAAGTAACCGTGAAGAAGCTGTACGCCGTGCAGAAAAACAACAACAATATGCTGATTTAATCAAGCAACGTGAGGACGAACGTCGTGCGGCAGAAGCCCGTGTGGACGAAAAGGCAGAAGCCCTTCGTGCAAAACAAGCGGCGAAAGTTGAGGAATCAAAACCAGTAGAAGTTGCACGACCGACCGAGCAACCAACATATCAACGTCCAGAAAGACCCGAGCGTCCGCAATTTAATCGCGAACAATCACCACAACAACAAGGACAATATAATCGCGACCGTGGCGGGTATCAAGGACAGCGTCAAGATCGTCCACCATATGGGCAACAACGTCCACCGTACCAAGGTCAACAGCCACGTCCACCATATGGACAGCAAGGTCAGGGTGGTCAAAGGCAACAAAACCCATCACGAACATGGACACCTAATCAATCTACTGGGGCTTATGGCCGTGGTATTTCACGTGATGGACAACCAGGTGGACAAGGTGGATACCAACCAAGACCGTTTGACCCAAACCGTCCACGTCCGCATACACCAGGTGGATTTGGACCAAGACCTGCGGGTCCAGGAGGCGCACGAACACCGCTTGCAGGAATCAAGCCGACCGAGCGTTTTGTCCCAAAAGAAAATACACATGCAGGCAAGAAAAAAGGCAAGGGCTCATCATACGCGGGCGAGAAAACGGGAATGGACCGCCGCAGCCTTTTACGCCGTGGAATTATAGAAGAACAAGACATCGAGGAAAGAATGCTTACTCGAATTTTCCGTACAAAAAAATCAAAGGAAAATGCGGATAGAGAACCAAAAGAAAAAAGCAATATTATCCAAATTACAACACCGATGCTTACGGTAAAAACATTGTCCGAGAAAATTGGTAAGACAGCGACCGAGATTATCAAACAACTTATCGTTCTTGGCGAGATGTGTACAATAAATTCTACAATATCGTTTGAGATGGCGGAACTTGTCGCAGGCGAGTTCGGACTTGTTCTTGAATTACATGCCGACAAGACATTCGAAGAGAAGATGAGTGATGTTCACTCGGTCGATAAAGATGAAGATTTAAAAGAACGTCCGCCTGTTGTTACAGTAATGGGGCACGTTGACCATGGTAAGACTTCGCTTCTTGATGCGTTACGTAAAACAAAAGTCACAACAACCGAGAGCGGTGGTATCACACAACATATTGGTGCATACCAAGTATCGGTCAAAGCAAAAAAGATTACATTCATTGACACCCCAGGTCACGCGGCATTTGACAAGATGCGTGCGCGTGGTGCAAAGATCACAGACGTTGCAATATTGATTGTGGCAGCAGACGACGGTGTTATGCCACAAACCGTTGAGGCAATTAAACATATCCAAGGTCAAGATCTTCCTATGATTGTTGCGATTAACAAAATCGACAAGAAAGAAGCAGACATAGAACGTGTAAAACAACAATTATCCGAACATAATGTAATCCCAGAAGAATGGGGTGGTAATGCAATTATTGCGCCTATTTCTGCGGTTGCGGGAACGGGCTTGGATAAATTACTCGAGATGATTTTACTTGTTGCCGAGATGAACAATTACAAAGCAAATCCAAACAAAGAGGCAAGCGGTTCAATCATTGAATCTCGTCTTGACAAGCAACGTGGACCTGTGGTTACTGTGCTTGTTCAAAATGGAACACTTCGTGTTGGCGATACATTGCTTGCGGGTACAACATACGGAAAGGTCAAATCCATGACCGATGAAAATGGCAAGGCACTTCGCAAGGCAACGCCATCAACACCAGTCCAAGTTCTTGGATTCCACGAAGTCCCAAATGCAGGCGACACAGTTTACGTGGTTGATGAAAAGTTGACAAAACAGGTTGCACGTGAGCGTCTTGATAAAGAAAAAATTAAACGTGCGGGAATGCTTTCTACAACCGATTCCGAGCATGCATTTGATGTTATGCACGAAGCCGAGAAGACTCATCTTAACATCATCGTCAAGGGTGATGTTGCAGGCTCTGTCGAGGCGATTATCCAAACGCTTGAAACAATTACAAGTGACGAGGTCTCGGTACACGTCATAAGTCACGGCGTTGGTAACGTTAATGACAATGATGTGTCACTTGCCGAAGTTACTGGTGCAAAACTTGTTGCATTCCATACAAAAATCACGGCAACTGCGAAACAGCTTGCAAAACGTCAAAAGATACAAATCCACGAATTCAAAGTCATATACGAAATATTCGATTTTGTTACAACCGAGATGGTTAAATTATTCAAACCAAAATTCATCGAAAAATATCACGGTCGTGCCGAAGTATTGCAATTATTTAAATCAAGTGCAATTGGAATTATCGCGGGTTGTCGCGTAACCGATGGAAAAATATTGCGTAATACAAAAATTAAATTATTACGTGGTGGCGAATTAATCGGCGAGTACAAAATGGATTCACTTAAGATTAAAACCAATGACGCAAAGGAAGTTGGTAATGGTCATGAATGTGGTATAAAGTTAGTAGATGCAACCGTGAATGTTGGTGACATCCTTGAATCATATGGTCAAGAACAATTGCCGATTATGTTCAATGGGCGTAAATATGAATTCTAAGAAATTGTCGCTAGCTGTCTTGGTTGTCTTGGTTGTTGTATCGTCTTCACTTTTTTTGACTGGCTGTGAGTGGAGACTTCTTACAAGAATGTTGAACCGAACCCCAGTACTTACGTTGGATGGTTATACATTGTCCTGGACAGGCTGGGCTAACAATACCTTTACAATCGAGCGTAGAGTTTATCAGGATGATGAACTTGTATGTGAAATGACAACAGGTGGACCTAGGACAAGTGGGTTTACAACTCGTTCTCTTATGCGCGTTGAGATTAATAACGAGACATATTTTCCAGACCAGCCAGAAGGCAAGCATGTATTCAGAGTACGTCAAACGGGCAGAACCAATCGCGGCGAGCCAGTAGTAAGTGGCTGGAGTAATACGGTGCAAATTATCATTTTGTGACTCAACTCCTTTACTTTATTCTGTGATAAATGATATAGTATGTAAACATATAAAAGGGGATATTATGAAACAACCAAATGTAAAAATTCAAAGAGCTAACGCGGATATACTCCGTGTGTTGACGGTAACATTGCGTGAAAAAATGCAGAATGAACACTTTGCGGGTGTTACGATTTTAAACGTAGAAACAAGTGCAGATTACGCATTTACAAAAGTCTTTGTTGAAATTGACGGTAACGATGCCGAGAAAACAAAGGCAATGTCAGAATTGGAAAAGTCCGCTGGATTCCTTCGGTCCGAGCTTGCATCACGTGTGAAGATGCGTCAAACTCCGCAACTTCGTTTTCACCTTGACCGCGGTCGTGAAAACGCGAACAGAGTGGAAGAGTTACTAGCTCAAATTAATGGAAATACAACAAAATAATAAACTATGAAAAACAATCAAACCGATTTTAAAGATATGCGTACCCTTTTAAGGGATGCTCAGAAAATAGCGATTACAATGCACCTTCGTCCAGACGGTGATTGTTTGGGTACTGCCGCCGCACTTCGGTTGGCACTTTTACGCATGAAAAAAGATGTTGATGTTTTTGTGTGTGGTGAAGTTCCAAGTAATCTCCAGTATCTCGAGGGTGTGTCCGAGTTTTATATTGTTGCCGAAAAAAACGACAAAGGTTTTGAGTTTGATACATATGACTTGCTTGTCATTGTGGATACGGCAGATGGACACAGGCTTGGAAGTTGCCAGGCTCTTATTGAAAGTTCAGACAAAGTTATCGTATTTGACCATCACCTTAACCCGACAATAAGATGCGATCTTTTGGTTTCAAATCCAACACGTGCAAGCTGTGGCGAAATGATGTTTGAATACTTTGTTACACATAATGTAAATATCACACGACCAATGGCGGTTGCACTATACACGGCTATAAGCTCGGACACAGGTTGCTTTCTTTTTCCAAATACAACGGCATATACACACCATGCTGCAAGTGAGCTTATGAATAAAGGCATAGATATAACACATGTTAATTATAGTAATTTCCGCGTATACGACCCAAAAACACTAAGCGGTCTTATGGAGGTTCTGAAAAATATAAAGTTTGTAGCAGACGGTCAAATCGCAATAACGTATCTCAGTTATAAAATGGTTAAAAAATACAAATTCGATCATGACGAGCGTCATCGTTTCCAAAGATACGCAATCGATGCCCAGGGTGTAAAGGTAAGTATCTTTTTAACCGAACAAGAACGTGATTCGTTTAACGTGTCGCTTCGAAGTCATGGTGATATAAATGTTTCCAAAATCGCAAACCATTTCGGTGGTGGCGGTCACAAGAACGCGGCAGGACTCACCATCAAGGGTCGATATAAAAACATAATCAAGCAAATTGTTGAAAAGGTCGAGGAAATACTTGCAAAACAAAAACCCGAAAAGAATCAAACAATTGTGGTTACGACAACTACGAAGGTATAGAGTGGCGGAGTTGAAATGAAAACAAGAATTATAAGAATGGTTACAAGTGATAATTTGCGGTTGGATGGCTTGTTGTACGAACCCGAGATCAAAACTAACAAAGTAATCATTCATGTACATGGCACTTCAAGTGATTTTTACCGAACAGAATATATTGAAACAATGTCAGAAGAATTTACTAAAGCGGGGTACGCGTTTTTGACATTTAATAATAGAGGTTCGGGTCTTGAATATTCGTTTAAAAGAGTAGTTGATAGGAAAATAGGCAAAAGCATTCCAATAGGTTCACGAAATGAAATATTTGAAGATTGCGAGATTGATATTCAAACGGCGATAGACTTTGGAAAAAACATGGGTTTCACCGAAATAATTTTACAAGGACACAGTTACGGTTGCAACAAAGTAATTTGGTATGCACTTGAAAAAGATTTTAAAGGCGAGATTATTTTACTTGCCCCAGTAGATGTCAAAAGGGCGGATTCTAAAACCAAAAGAAAAGCACGCAACGATGAAAACATGGATATGTTTCGTTATCGTGACAAAGTTGTGTCGCCTCGATTTGCCAATATATCTGGAAATATTTTGATCGAGATTGGAACGGATGACAAATATATTCCACATAATAACGTTCAAGAATGTATTGATTATTTAGCCAAAGCATTTTCTAATGCAAAGGTAACAGGACACATCATAGAAAACGCAAACCACAATTACCATGGGTACGAAAATGAGCTCGTTAGAAATATAGTGGGTTGGTTAAAAGATTAGTGGCGGAGGAATATGGACGGACTTCTTATGACCCGTTCGCAAAGCGAACATAAAAATAATTTATCTTTAATGTCCAAGGTCCCCGAGCGAAGCGATGGGGTTCTTAATATTTGCAAGCCACGGGGGATTTCATCTTTCAGGGCGCTAAGTATTGTAAAGCGGAAATTAGGCTTGAAAAAGGTCGGGCATTTGGGAACACTTGATCCTGCTGCATGCGGGGTTCTTGTTTTAATGTGTGGGCGGGCAACGAAACTTGCCGATAAACTCCATTCGCCGACCAAGGTATACCGAACATTGATTGTATTTGGTAAAGAAACGGAAACCTTGGACGATGAAGGCGAAGTAATTGCAACAAGTGAAATCATTCCAACAAAAGAACAAGTTGAAAAAGTTTTGCCACAAATGACTGGTGAAATCGAAATTGAAGTTCCAAAGTTTTCTGCCGTACATATCAACGGTAAACGTGCATACGATTTGGCGAGGAAAGGGATCGAGTTCGAAGCACCAAAGCGTGTTGTAGCAATCAAGCGATTTGAAATGTTAACGATTGATGAATGTAAGAACGATTTGGAATCAATTGGCGAACAATATGATGCCCAGGAAAATTCGTTTTATCTTGAAATCGAATGCCAAACGGGAACATATATTCGAAGTCTTGCAAAATTATTGGCACAAAAATTGGGAACGGTTGCGATTGCAAGTCTCATCATTCGAACAAAGGTTGGCGATTTTGATATTAAAGATGCCCGCATGTTGGACGATGTGACCATTTGTGACCTTGTTATACCAAGTGGGTTATGATTTTCATATATAAACCATATGAAAAAGAAAATTGGTCTTGCTTTGGGTGCGGGTGGTGCACGCGGTTTTTGTCATATTGGCGTGATTGAAGTTTTACAAGAAAATGACATACCAATTCATATTATTACTGGATGTTCAATGGGTGCGTTAATTGGCGGTGGCTTTGCCGCGGGGGTTTCAAGTAATGAAATGCGTGGGATAGCGAACAGGGTTACCGCTCGAACAGTTTTTGATATTGACTTCCGAAACATGTTCCGCGGTGGTCTTGCACGTGGTAATCGCGCGATGAATTTATTCAAAAAGCACGCAGGCAAAGATACACAAATCGAGGATTGCAACATAAAATTTGCGGCAATAGCGGCAGACATGCGTGGTCATAAATTACATGTTTTTAATTCAGGTCCAGTCTGGGAAGCGGTACGTGCAAGTATATCAATACCAGCAATCTTCCAGCCAATAGAATACAAAGGAATGCTTCTTGTAGATGGCGGAGTATTAAAACGAATGCCAATAAGTGAAGCGAGAGATCTGGGTGCAGATATAATCATCGCGGTTGATGCAATCGGTGCGCCAAGGGAATTGAGGTCCAGTTCTACGCTTCATGTTCTTGATGCGGCTTATCAATCTATGGATTGGAGAAGTGCAAGGTTCGAAGGTCGCGATGCAGATATACTTATCGTCCCAGAGCTTGGGAATATATCATCACTTGTTTTCCGAAATAATGATGAAGCAATACAAAAAGGTCGCGAAGCGGCAATAAAAGCATTACCGTCGATTAAAAAATTATTAAATTAAAACACCTTGTGTGTTCTCCACATAGAATGAGTTAAGTTTGCTCGAGAGAGAGTGACTTTAAACACAAGGAGAATACATAAATGTTTAATAATCAAAATAGGCGGAATTGTCATCGCTGTGAATCGGCTCGGTCTCAATATTGGCCTCAAGGGGTAACCCCACAAGTACCAGTAATGCCAAGACCACCAAGACCACCGCATTCATCATTATTGCCTCTTGGATTTCCTATTTTGGCTCAAGGAAGAATAGGGCTTGTGGTTGCAGGTCGCAGACCATTGAATGTACATAGATTGCCATTAATCTTTTCAGAAGTTATTGCTCATATACCACATAACACCCCAGTTTGGGTTTTTGGCGAAAGAAATGGGTGGTCTATGGTTCACTATAACGGTCAATTCGGTTTTGTAAATTCTAGATTTGTGATTTTACTATGATGTGATATCATGGGTCATGAGCTTTGAAAAATTAATTCACGAAAGATACTCGGTAAGAAAATTTAAAGATGTGCAAGTTGAAAAAGAAAAACTTGATAAAATTTTACAGGCAGGAAGGATAGCACCAACCGCACGTAATAGCCAATCGCAAAGATTCAAGGTTTTAACAAGCGCGGAGGATTTAGCATCCGTGGATGTTTGTTCACCGTGCCGTTTTAACGCTCCGCTTGTAATTTTGATTTGTTATGATTTGGACAAAGCGCCAAAGGATAGGGCGGGCAACCAAATTGGTGAAATGGACGCAACGATTGCAATGACACAAATGATGTACCAGGCTTGGGATATCGGTATCGGAAGTTGCTGGGTTCGCCATATGGATTTTGACAAGACGCGTGAACTTTTTAATCTGCCCGAAAATCTTATACCAATAAGTTTCTTGCCTTTGGGATATGCAACCGATGAATGTACAACAAGTCTTAATCATGGGAAGCGCATGTCAATCGAAGAATTTTTGTTCTAACTTAAGTCATTTACTATATTATATAGGAGGTATAGATGAAGGTTCTTTTAATAAATGGAAGTCCAAAGAAAGATGGGTGTACGTATACCGCACTTTGCGAGGTTGCGGGTGCTCTCGAAAAAAATGGTATACAAACCGAAATAGTCCACATAGGTGCCCAGCCAATAAGCGGATGTATTGCATGTGGCAGGTGCAGAAAAAATAACAAGGACTGTGTTATTGATGATGTGGTTAATGAAATTGCAAAAAAGGCAATGGATTTCGATGGGTTTGTGTTTGGTTCACCAGTATATTATGCGGCGGCAAGTGGGTCGTTAACCTCGTTCATGGACAGATTCTTTTATGCACATGGAAAATACTTGAGGGGAAAACCAGCAAGTGCGATTGTAAGCTGCCGTCGTGCGGGTTCAAGTTCATCTATTGACCAGATTAATAAATACTTTTCAATAAGCCAAATGCCTATTGTAACATCGCAATATTGGAATATGGTTCACGGTAATACACCAGACGAAGTTAAAAAAGACTTGGAAGGAATGCAGACAATGCGTGTTCTTGGTAACAATGTGGCATGGTTATTAAAGTGTATAGATGCGGGTTCGAATGCTGGAATAGAAATGCCCGAGATGGAATCGCGGATTTGGACAAATTACATCCGTTAAAGATTTTGGATAATTAGTCAATCATGGATATACTAGGATATGACAAAAGATTTAAAAATACGTTTTGGTCCGTCAGGTAATGACGAGCTTTTTTATGCACAAGGGAACAAATCAACTATCCAGGCTCCTGCATGGTTATCGAGAATGGGCTTGTCTGCTATGGAGATTAATTTCACACGCGGGACAAAAATGTCGGTTGAAACCGCACGAAAAATAGGGGACGAGGCACGAAAGTATGATATAGAGCTAAGTGCCCATGCACCTTATTATATTAACTTGGCAAATGACGAGGCGTTCGAGAAAAATTATAACTGGATAAAACAATGTCTTGTTCTTTTAAAAGAAATGGGTTTCCGTCGGCTTGTTGTGCACCTTGCTACTCAGGGGGAGAGGTCTCGTGAAGATGCACTAAAATCGGTTGGTATTAATTTAATAAAAATTATAGAAAAATTAGATAGCGACGGGTTATCTGATTTCCTTTTATGTATCGAGACTATGGGCAAATATTCGGCGATTGGTAATGTAGAAGAAATTTGTGCATTTTGTAAAGTGGATCCACGGGTTATCCCGACGCTTGATTTTGGTCATATTAATTGTTTGCTTCAAGGTGAATTGCAAACAAACCCAAACAAAATTGGCGAAGTCATCGAATATGTCGAACGGGAAATTGGTAGGGAAAAATTAAAAATAGTCCATGTTCATTGGTCGGCAATTGTGTATTCGGAAAAAGGAGAGCGCTATCATACAAAATTATCCGATAACAAGTGGTCTTTTTCCTTTGAACCATTTGCACGTATTATAAAGGAAAAGGAATTGACCCCTGTTATTATATGTGAAAGCGATTCTATAATGGCGCAAGACGCACAGAAGTTAAAACGCGAATATGAAAAAATTCTGGGCAAAGAAATTAATTAATATGTAAATAATCTATTCAACAAATCTCGACATTTGGACCAAAAATCATTTGCAATATTTTATGATATCTGGTTATACTAGTTCATAGTATCCTAGCACGATTTATGTACTAATGAAAAACAAGAGAGGGAAAAATGGATAGAGTCAAACGCAGAAGAACGACCATAGCGGCATTACTTGTCATAATGCTTTTATTGGGGCTTGGGTTGTTTTTCACATTTAACCAATCTTTCGATGTAAGGTTCCAAGTTGACCACGGGCAACAAGTGGCAAATTTGCGAACAAATCCGAGAGATACGGTTAGCTTGGAACAAGGTCGGTTTATACCGATAAGGCCAGGCTGGACCTTCACCGGTTGGACAAGAACAGCAGCAGGTGGTGGTGAATATGTAACAGATACCGCACCGTTGCGTGGAAATGTAACTTTGTTTGCACAATGGGAACGTGATACTTATCTTGCACAATTTTTTGCGGATGGTGTTCGTGTCTATACAAGAAACATTGTATCAAATACACCAATAACTCCAGCAATACTTGATAACCCCGCAGCGCCATGGACAATTTCTCCAAGCATGGAAACATCGTTTGACACATTCTTTGGTTGGAGATTCTATGACATCGAAGGTAACCGTGCCGAAATAATCCGTGACAACGTTGGTTGGTGGCTTTACCACTTTGAGTTTGCTTATGTACAAACAGGACCTGGTGTACATGAATGGACATGGATAAATTCACAAAGAGACGGTGCTTTCCGTCGTCAAATTACTGCAGACGCACCATTACAACCTGAACTTTACGATTTAACTTTCCATGCGATTGTTGACCAATACAGACCACAAGGAACAGGAACATTACAACACGGAAATCGCCGTGTAGTTTCTGTGTTCCATCATCCAAATAACGTTCCTACAACAATGACAGAATCAACGCCAACGGGCGAGCAAGGTATTCGATTTGGTCGAAATTTTGAGTTGCCGAACATTGAAATGGGTGCAAGCAATGCTCAAGTAGTGGGTTGGTTTATTGATATTCCAAATACATCAACATTGTTTTCATCAACAGACGGTATTATTACAAGCATTGAAAAATTTGGTCACGATGTTGATCACGATATGCGCGTTAATGATATTAACCGTCTTAACACAATACTTGCCGATGCGTTTATTCCAAATTCTTCATTCGAACTTGACCCGTTATTACACTTTATATCTACACCAGCATTGGTAACGCAAATCGGACTTCCAGGTATCACAAACCTTGATGTTCGCGTTATTAACTTTCGCCCAATATTGTTCGGAGATGTACGTAATACGGGCTTTGCTCCTGCATCATTATCTGATGAAAGGTTTTTCCTTCGCGTAACCGACGAGGACGGTAATGTTGGTCTTCGCGCTATTACAAGTGACTCTGATGTTGCTGACGAACATTCAAGTGCAATTGATGCAAGACTTGAAGACAACGGAAGCCGAATTGTTCTTCTTCGCCCAGCTACACGTGCAAATATGCAATTTTTAAATTTCCAACTTTTTGATGGTCACGGTAATGAAACAATTATCCGCCTTGAAGGGTTGACCTCATCACATACTATTAATGTTTCTGATTTAAACCTTGCGGCAAACCGAGGTCTTATTATTAACATGAATTGGGAATTGGTTGAAAATATTACAATTAACTTTGATTTCGCTGGTAATGTTAATACAAACCAAGTCCACTTCATTAATGATCTTAATTTCAATGGTGATGTAAGAATACCTCTTACAGACAGAGGCAGCATTGTCAACCAAATTACAACAAACCCAGAAGCAACAATTACATTGCCGTCGGCATCTATGTTTGCCGTTGCAAGGATGAGTTTCTCGCATTGGGAATTCCATACAGTCATCGATGGTGAAAATGTTGTTATTAACGTTGGAAGCTCTGGACAAATTAATACAAGAGACCTTGGACTTGCGCCAGGTGGAACATACACCCTTCGTGCCCGCTGGGTAGATTCAAGGGTGAATTTTACGTTTAATGTTAACGGTGGTCGTAACTTTACCCCAGACCTTTCACACATGCGAGGTCGTCAAGGTGAATCAAGAAATCTTCCAGCCCAGATTCCAACACGTTTTGGATACACATTTGATGGTTGGCATCTTGCTGGTCAACCGCAGCTTCTTGGGGTGGAAGGCAGAAACACAGTAACAATCGGTGCAAATAGACAGGTTCTTACCGCACGTTGGACTCCACGTATGGTAAGGGTTGAACTTCAATACAGCTATGTTGACGTAAGTAACGTAACCCAAGTTCCTGCTCCTATCGTTTTCAACGTTCCGTTTGACTCATCAATACAACTACGCAGTATTACAAGACCTACTTACATGCAATCTGTTCAACACGTTGGATGGCGTTTTGCCGACAACTGGCGTGGTGGAAACATGGACTTTGCTCCAACACAAACAATCCGAATTGACGAAAATTTCGCAGTTCGTGTAATGGGAACCACAGAAGAAGCAGCATTGTTCCCAACAAACCTTCCAATCGGTCATTACAGTACAGCAATCCAAGGTCAAGACCTTAAACAAGGAAGACAATTCCGTATTGACCTATGGAACAATTTCGCAGAAGGTGCAAGACTTGACCATGCGGGACTCTTCGAATGGAGAAGTGCAATTTCGGTCGTTCAAGGCGGAATGGCAGTCCCAGTTCCAAGAAGTTACACAGTAAACAGAGATTTCTTTGTCGACAGAATGACAAATAACACTCAAGTTACTGTGCAAGATTACTATGCATACAGACAATTATTGGCAACACACGACTTTGCTGGATTCGTATATATTCCAAATAGCAGAGCAATAACACTTAACCTTGATGCATCTGGTGCTGCTGGAATCCAGGGGTTATTCAATATCGAGAACGGAAGTTTCGATGGTGGAGCAGGTAGCGAAATCGAGCCATATATCTTTACATTCGAAAATAACGGAACTGTAACTCTGCCAGCACCTACCGACTACATGAGACTTTACAAATTCTGGACGCCGAAAGAAATAACAATTAATATTACCGCATACGACGAAGAGGGTGGAGCAGCAATTGCAAATATCCCATCAATCGAATCTTACCACGGTGACCGTCGTGCGCGTACATATCTTACAAATGATGGGTCTGCAGCATACCGTGCAGTAGGCGAGACCATCGACACAGCACTTGTTAACTTTAACGAGTTTATGCTTAACTCTGGACGATTTGCAATTCATGCGGACGAGCGTTTTACACTATGGGTTGCACAATTCATCTATGAAATCAACGGTGTTCCATATATTGTTAACACAGAAATCTTGATCGAGGCTGGTGTACGTAATCCGTTGAATAACTTACTTTTAACACATGCTACTCCAATTTTACGAGACGGAGTAATATGGCCAGTACGTGAAATCAACCTTACTCGTCGTACACAAAACATCAACACATTTATAGTACGTGTCGAAAACACTCACTTTGGTGATTCGACCATATTCGGTATAGCCGATGGTGGAGATTTCGCATTCAACCCAGCACGTGGCGGTTCTGTTATATCACCTATCCGTACATTTGGTGGAATTGTTGACTTTACATTTACTGGTGGTTTCGAGGTTGACCCAAATCTTCGTACACTTGCGGCTTTCCATGGACATCACGTAGTCGGTTACAGTACAGTACCAAACGACAATTATGCAAACCCAACAGGTCAAGTTTTCAGACTTGGAATGCCAATTCACTTCGCAGGTCACGGTAATAATAACCCAAACCTTGGTCACCGTTCACCTGGTCCTTTTAACCGCGGAACTGCGTTCATTAACGCATACCAGCGTGGTACAATTACTCTTTTCCCAATCTTTGAATTGATCCAGTACAGAATTTACATAAACATGGAAACGGATTCAGGCACAATTCGTCGTCCAATTTTTGGAAACCACACAATTGCATCTGGTGCATTCCCACTTGCACTTGATGGGTTCGTAGGTGACAGCGGTGCTCAATTCAATATAGACAGAATGTCACGTTTCGGATACTTTGTTGACTTTATTCCATTTAACATATCAAACCCACAAGCGGGTATTGCTAACGTTGGTATACAGACACAAAGAAACCAATTTGTTCTTAACCGAGGTCTAAGTGGAGCAGACCAAAGCGGTCGTTACTCACTTGGTCTGGGTTCAGGAATTAACGTAAGATGTCCAGTAAGTGTTGACGGACATGAAATTAACCTTTGGATTAACTGGATACCAAGACAGATTTTCATTAACCACCACTTTGTTCAAAACAACCATTGGACAATGGTTGCAAACCACAACACAGGTCGTACATTCGGTGAAACATTTGATCTTATGGGTGTAGACACACTAGGATTAAATACACAAAGACTTGGATTCCACCACATTGGATGGCAAGTTACGCACTTTATTAACGATGACGTCGGTGGCATTACTGGTGGTACACACGCGTTTGAAATGGAAAACTTGTTGCTTACTTTCCCTGTGACCTCTGGAAACCCAGGCGCAGGGCTTGCAAGGAACTTGAATGACGAATTCTTCTTGCCACCTAATATTAATGACAACCGACTTGTAATCAATATGTTTGCATGGTATCAAGGTATCGCGATGCCAGAAGTACACTTCCTTCTTCGTGACCGTGACGAGCCAGAAGCAAACGTATACTATAACCAAAGTAACAGAACAGGTCAAGGTCCAGACAACCGATTTGGTGCACCATTTACATGGGGACCAGTTGGTAACTTGGATATTAATGAAGACGGTAATATTATAGGCTTTGACGAAAACAGGTATCTCTTGACACTAAGAGGTAACTATAATGCTGGTGTTGGTCATGAAGGTGTCCGTTTCGGTGCAAGAATACCAGTAGATGTACGTATCCAAGAATTCGGTCATTTCTTCTGGGATGGACCAAACCGTGAATACACAGATATCGGATTCGCGTACTGGTATTATATTCTTGAGGTTGATGGCGAACCGTTTGAGCAGCGTATCCAAACACAAGTAATAAATGGTGTTCACCACTTTGTATTCAACGATACTCGTTTGATTAACCCGCTTACAAACACATTTATCAACAACAATCTTGTTATCTTCCCACGTTTTGCAAACCTTGAATACGAATTATTTAACATTGACAACCTTGGCACAGCGGGTAGTTTAAGTGTCCTTGACCAAGGTGAGGCAGACATACTTGAACTTATCATTAACAATGCTGATGTTACACAATTCTCAATAACAAGTGATGACTTCCAAGTACTTGGAGCACCGATTATCCAAGATGACACTACATTTACACACTTCCACAATGCTATTAATCTCAACCTCTACAGCGCGTTTATCTATGGTGGCGGAACACAGATTAATATAAGTCCATGGGATAATTATCCAGACGAATGGGTAGTAATAGACAACAGATTTATCCGTTGGGGATTTGAGCTTGTTGGATTTGCCGCATACACCAACAATGGTGTTGCAACAAACCCTCTTGTAAGACAAGAATTCCGTCAAGGCGACATGTTCAATCACCTTTACCTTATCGAGAGCCAGTACGAGCGTCCAACACCAGTCATGTTGTTCCCAATATGGGAAGCTATGAATGTGGAACTTGTATTTGACCTTGGAAACCTTCCGCACAGCACACCTGTGACAAACTTCCCATTCAATGGTAACTTGTCATTCCCAAGTACACACCCTTCTCACGTTGCTGGCATTAACCACAACATTACTGGAAGTATCGTTGTACCATTTGAAACAAGAAACTTCTCGCTTCCTGTATTTCACACAGCTGCTGACACACCAACATGGCATGCTGGGTTTACTTGGTCGCACTTCGAGAACTTCCTTCTTGGACCAGTAGCACCAGGTAGTGCGTTCGACCCAAGACAGATTGACCTTGTTACTGGGATTGGTATTGATGGTACACAATCAAGTAATTTCCCAATCACACCTCCACGTGCTATGTTTGATGCAATTACTGCACAATATGATTCAAATGACCCAACAACATGGACAAGAATTTATCTTCGTGCAGACTTCAGCACGGCAAGCGCACTTTCATTGAACTTCCATTTAAGTCACCGTGATGGCGAGGGTACAGACACACTTGCTCTTAACCATGAAACCCATGCACACACACAGACAATTTTCCTTCGTCCCGAGATTGACCCACTCAACCCAAACAGATATCTTGTTGATGGAATTGGTCAAGCAATTACACATTTCCGTCTTCCAACACTTGCTGAATTTGACAACATCCCAGCAGGAACGCTACATGGTATGAGAACATTCGGTTGGAGATTCTATGGCTCGGGTGGTGCACCAAACCACGACAGAACTGGAACACCAATTCAAATGGGTCTTGAAGGTGGAACATTCGAATTCATTAATCAAACCGAACTTATACCTGGTGTAATTAACCAAAACATTTACCTTGTATACGACTATGTAACTGGACGTATTACATTTGATCCAAATGATGGGGACAGAACACCTGCTGCTCTTGAAAATGTATCTCACTTTGACCTTATTAACCTTCCAATGGATGTTCGACAGCACGGTTACCAACTTGCTGGTTGGACACTTGCTGGACACATGATTGAGGGAACACTTGTTCCATATACTTCTGTTGCATTCCCATCTGGGCGAGTATTCAACAACATAGACGAGCGTTTCCGTGCGGTATTCCCACGTCTTCCTTTGTCTGACCCAAATGCTTGGTATGTTGATGGTGTAACAATCGTGCTTCGTGCACATTGGGTTGTAACTCCTGTTGATATTATCTTCCGCGATGACACGGTTGCTGCTAACCCTATTACTGGACCTGGGTTTAATAACTTTACCGTTAACTACAACACATACATGACCCAATCTCCAAACGATCCACTTCCTGTACCTCTTCGTGATGGTCATTCATTCGTGGGTTGGTACACGGTTCCAACACACGGAATGGGTCCAGTAGATCCAGGCAACCCAACACCAGGGCGTGTTAATGCAACAACACGTGTAGAACAGACAACTCCAATTAATCTTCATGCACGTTTTACTGCGAATAACTTCCGATTTGTGTTTGATGCAAACAATCCAAACATGATTGGAACACTTGCTGGTCCAAGACCTGCGTCTGGTGAAACAAACGGAGCAAATACTATTTTGCACGGTGGATTTGTATATAACACAACTGCATCTGGGCTTCTTCCTTCATACGAAACAAGTCCATATGCAATGACGGACCCAGGTGGACTTCGTTTCCTTGGTTGGGCACTTGACCCAATGGAAAGACAACACATTTTTGACCCAAACATCACAACAGACGTACTTCTTGGGAACATTAATGTCTCGTCAGGTAATAATTTAACAGAATTCACAATTGACGTTGCAACAATCACAAGACATGCGGTTGCACCACAAAACCCTTACTATTCACGTACATTCGATATTAGACTTTATGCAATTTGGTCTGTTGACCAAGTTCATATCGAATACCACCCAGGTCTTGGATACGGTGATTACCGTCTCCAGACTGGATACATGTTCGAAGGTAGCCAGAGAACAGTTATTGGTGGCGATAATTCTGCAACAGTAGGTTACGGACAAGCAGGCTTCAGAACATACGGTATGATGGTATTCGACGACACAGGTTTCGAGCGCCCAGGATACAACTTCGTCGGATGGCTTCCTGTGCATTATGAAACAGGTCTCAGGTTCACATCTGGTCCACTTAATCGAATATTCTATCCAGGTCAATTCTTGCCAAGTGTTACCGAAGGTTTCCACATGATTGCACAATGGCTTGCATATTCGGAAGATGCGTTTGAATTAACACAAACTAACGGGATTTACCTTTATGATGATGCCGAATTGAATGCAATTACTCCTGGAACATTCTTGCATCCTCATTTTGACGGTATGAGAATATTGTCACTTCCTGGGGAAACATCGACATTGTTCAACACAGATTACTTCCAGATTCTACGAAGCAATGGTGGTCAACTTGTAACAACTGCGGACGTTGTATTGTTCCCACGTGGTTTAAGTGTACTTCCATATGAATCGGTTGTGGCTCGTAATGCAATTCAAATCAACCTTCCAACGTACCTTGACCCAACTGATGATGCGGGTACTGGGCTTGCGATTGCGCCTCGTGCAATAATTGCAAGAACACTTGAAATTCTTTATATCAATGACGCACTTCGCGGATACAACCCAGAAACTGGTGACACATACGACAGAGTATTCAACATCATTGCTGGTGAAATCGAGAACTTTGAAATCATGTCAAGTCTTCGTGAGTACCGTGTTACTCAAGGTGTTCTTACACTTGTAACAGAAGCCGACGGCAGCGACACAATTAACGCAGGCATTGACTACTTCTACGGTCAATCTGAGAAATATCGCTACTCGCTTGATGCAGGAACATGGGGTATTCTTTACAGCCGTACACATGACAGTAGTGGTGACCTTATCGCTGGTACAGAACGTGTGTTGATTGCATTCCCAAATGCAGGAACAATGGCGGGAAGAACAAACGCAGCTATCTTTGGCGGAGTGTCTGTCATTGGAACATACGCGTTCTCAAACGTTTCAGAAGTAACTACACTTCAATTACGTAACTCTGAGATACAGACCGCAATTCGTCCTACTGGAACTGGAATGCGTGCTATCGAGCGTCGTGCGTTCTATCACACATCTCTAACAACTATGAGACTTCCAAATAACGCTGGTCTTGACCTCCACCACGAGTTCTTAAGTGGTTTCAACTTTGACCTTGCTACAATTACGTTTGGTAACGATAATTCATTGGTCTCTAACCGCGCGTTCATGGCTGGTACAGATAACAGAGTGCTTTACTTCGGTGATGGTACAATCCCAATGTCCGAACGTGACCGTGACCACATTATTTTCCACACAGCTGCTGCACCTATTACTGGAGCATGGATAATTGAAACTCCAGAAGATGCTCCGTTACAGGTCAACATGTACGCATTGTCAAACCTTGACTTTGCGGCGACTGGAATATTACATATTAATGCCGACATTTATCTCGGTACTCAAGCTGGACTTGTATTTGAACACTTTATGGTTCACATGCAACCAACAATGTCTGCGATTAACATTGACGGTTACTTGTTACAAAGCCTTGATTGGAGAATTGTTGAAGAACTTGTACTTACAAATGGTATGACAATTACCCAGGCAACTGGTAATGCTAATACCACAATACTTAATGCTTCAACAAGACCACACGGTCAAAGAAACAGCTTCCCAATCTTTGTAAACACACCAGAACTTGCAACACAGCATCAAGCTGCGTCTGCAATGCCACGTCTTCTTAACAACGGTCAAGTATCCGAAGACCTTTCAATCGGTAACAGCCGTTTCGTAACACGTAATGTAAATGTTATATTTAACCGTGGTACAACAGACAACTCTGGTCTTGCTGCGATTGAATATCAAGAAACATTTGCCGAAACATTCGGAAACGAATTCGAGATTATTGCATTGCCATCTGCGTTTCAGTTTACTGGATTTGCATTCATCGGTTGGCAAGTATATGGCACAACCGAAATAGTAATGCCAGGTGACATGCGTAGAATTGGACTTGTAACAAACGACCAAATCATCTTTACACAAGGTGGTACAGTAGTTCTTGTTGCACAATGGGCAGAAGTATTGGTTGACTTTATTGGAACAGGAACAAATCTCGAAGACATTAACCTTACAAACTCGCTCCGATTCTTCCTTGCAAACAACGACAATACAATCGGCGAAGAAATCTTGGTAACTGATGCTCGTATGGCAACACCAGGTACACGTATCTTTATCCCAGGTTCATCACACATATTCAATTTTGGTGGAACTCGTCATGGATTTGTTGGATGGGCAGCCGAAGAGCTTCCTAATACATATCTTGCTCGTATGTGGACATCAAGATTCTGGAGTGCTTATGAAGGAGTGAATGTATATCTGCCAACTGGTACAGCAGAGAGTATTCACGAAACACAAATTCCAATATTTACACTTGGAGCAGACCAAGTAATATTCACAGCACTTTACGAACAAGCATCTACTGGAATTGAATATCTTGCAAATGGTGACCACTTTGTACTTGAAGGCGGTGTACGTGGTCTTACAGCAAGACGTGAAGGTGGCGAGAACATTGGACCAAATATCCACATTCCATCTGCTGTTCAATTTGGTTCACAAGGATTTGTAAGACCTGTTACACATGTTGCAAACCGCGGATTCTGGTACCCATTAAACGGATCTGTGAACACAGTTACAAATGAAATCCGAATTGGTGAATTCATGCGTAATATTGGCAACCAGGCATTCGAGCGTACTAATGCAACAAATCTTGTATTTGCTGTAGATCAAATCATGGACAACTTTATTGATCCTGATACACAATTATCAGCATATGCCGCAACACTTCGTGATTTTGTAATTGGCAATAATGCATTTGCATATAATTACAGACTTACCGCTGTGAGCCTGCCTGTTAATACAACTGTTATCGGGACACGTGCATTCCTTGAGAACTTTGCACTTACCACAGTAAGTCTCGGATTTAACGAGGGAGACCCAATCGTTGATGCACAAGTAAGACTTGCAACAATTGGAGCAAGTGCGTTCGAGCGTTCAAGAAACTTGGCAAATTTTTTCAGAATTCCAACAACGGTATCGCACATAGGTGCACATGCATTTACCCAGACAAACATTGCTAACTTCCAGACCCAGAATACTGTTGTGCTACCTTGGGATGGTGTATGGCATGGTGTTGGTAACGCAAGGTTTGGATATGTTGCGATTATGGGTAACCTTATGTTACGTGAGTTTACTCGTCCAGACAGATTAACCCTTGTTGTATATGCACCAGGCAATACCAACGCAAACCTTAACTTGGCACATATGCGTGGTGGAGACCCAACTCCAGACACAGATCATTCAGACTGGGTCATTGGACACGTAGCAGACGGCGCGTTCAGTCACCACAGACACTTGCGTAACATCTTCATTCCAAGTACAATCGACTTTGTGGATGGCAGAACTGGTGGTCCGATAACTCTTGGACATGGTGTGTTCGCTGGTATGTCAAGACTTGCTATGGTTTATATGGATCATGCAACTCCAGTTGCACTTCGTGGAAGTAACGCGGCAATCAACCCATTCGACAAAATGCCAGTTGCAAGAATATTGTTGAATACAATAACAAACCGAGGTACTGGAATACATTCTCTTATGGGTGTCTCGAACGGAACGCAAAACATTCAAACATGGAGAACAGCATTCCCAGAACAATCACTTTACTTTACAACAACCGCAATGAGTGCTTCGTAATTTAAAAAAGGCTCTGAATTCAGAGCCTTTTTCTATTTTTTATAAATCAATTTTGCTCTATTGAAATTAAATCCACAAAGTAAATCACAAGTCACAAGCTTGTTTGTTGTAACAACTTCAACTAACGTTATTGGGTCTTTATCTGCAATTATCAGGACTTCTTTGCCAATCGCGTTGTCTATTTCGCTTGCATCAATCATGAATGAATCCATGCAAATTCTTCCTAGTATTTTACATGGTTTATTATTCACAAGCACATAACCATTATTGCTCATGCTGGTGTGGGCGATGTCTGCATAACCACAATTTATAATGCCGACTCGCATATTGTTTTTTGCGATAAAAGTGCCACCGTATCCAACAATTTCACCTTTTTTAATGTTTTGAACGGCAACAATTTTTGCACGTATAGTGATTGCCGTTTTATAGCCGTGGTAACCTCCATAAAGATTTTTACCGACACGCACCATATCAAATTGTGCTGGATGATAATGAGCGGTACCAGCACAAGCCGCATGTATAATTCCTTTTGGAAAGTATTTCTTATAAAGTTTTCGGAATGGCTTGAATCGTTCAAGTTGTTTATCAACTCTGTCCAGATTATCTTCCTCGAAAGCAAAATGAGTATAAAGTCCTTCTACAGTAATGCCATTTTCGATTGCAATTTCGATTATCTTGCGAAGTTGCCACATTGTTGTTATGCCATATCTGTTCAGTCCTGTATTCACCTTTATATGGCATACTGCTTGTGAATTTTGTGATTTGGTTGCTTTCGCAAGTTCACGAATTTCGGCGACAGAATTAATACTTGTGATCAACCCCAGTCTCAGCGCCTCTTTATAATCTTCACATACACCGAATAATAGTATAGGTAAAGCAATTTCATTTTCACGCAGTCGTTTTGCCTCTGACAAATGTGCAACTGCAAACATGGCAACATCACGTTCTATTGCACGAGAAATCGGGACATCTCCAAGACTATATGCATTCGCCTTTACGACCGCACATATTTTAACATTTTTGCTAAGTCTTTTCCGAAGTGTTCGGATATTTTCACGTATAATTTTAAGATTAATTTCAGCGATAATCATGTTATATTTATCTATGCAAATAATAAGTGGCAAGTTCAGAGGAAAAAAATTGGCACCTCTATCAAACCAGACAACACGGTCAACCACTAATAGAGTTCGTGAGAATGTATTCAATCTTGTTGGTGTCAAAGTAAAGGGGGGAATTGTTCTTGACCTTTTTGCTGGAAGCGGAGCATTTTCATGTGAATGTTTGAGTCGTGGTGCAAAACATGTGATCATAAACGATGTTGACAAAGTTGCACTCGAGATAGTTAAACAAAATACAAAAGGGCTAGGGAATAACCTTGAAATTTTTAATTTGGACTATATGCAATTACTTGAAAATCTGAAAAGCCAAATCAAAGAGGGAAAACGTGAAAAGTTTTCTCTTGTATTTCTTGATCCACCATATGATTCAAACTTTGGTGAGATTGCCATAGATTATATTACAAATTTCGACATGCTTGACAAAGGTGCAATTGTAATGCTTGAGTGTGAGAATAATCCAAATCTAAATATAGATATATTTAATATTAAGTACAAGAAATATGGACGTACGAATGTCTATATTCTAGAATACAAGGGCAAGTAACATCACAATGCCTATCGACAAGATCATATGGGAAAATTTATACAACAAATAAAACCAAAATGGCATACCGAATTTCTTAAAAAACAAAAATCCTTGCATCCCGATACATAATCCGCCAAAAGACAAAATCGCGGTTGCCATTACAAGGTGGAGCATAGTTGTAAGATTAGGATAAGATGATGCAAGAAATATTCCGCGCGTCATTTCGAGTATAGATGAGAGAACTATGTCTGCTATATGTGATAGATTAAGTATAGTATCAATTTGGCTGCCCAATATAAAAAACAACACTACAAGTCCGCCCACCATCATTATGGCTTGTATTGAACTTTGTAAAGATGACATCAATGCATCACTTGTGCTTTTTTGCTCTGCTTTATTATCGAGATTTACGGTAGTATCGGTTGTCTTGAACTTGATGCTGCGATATAAAAATCCATTGATTAATGCTCCGATTGCTATTGCGGCGAAGACAAGTACTCCAAACCGAACATCCGAGTACAGACTTGCCCCGACTGTTGCAATTATAAAAATTGGGCTTGTAATACTTGTGAATGTTGACGCACGAATTGCATCTTGTTTTGAAATTTCGCCTTGGTTGACAAGTTCGGATAACATTCTTGCACTTGTTGGATAGCCGGCAACAAGACCAAGAATGAAAACGGGTGCGACCTTGCCATCGACTTTATAAATTCTTTGCATAGCTTTGCTTATAAATCGGGGGCTTTTTGAAAAGATTCCGCTTTCTATCATGAAACTTGTTATAAAAAAAAATGGAAATAATACTGGCAGAACAGAAGAAGTAAATAACGAAAATCCGCGACGCCCAGCGTCAACGAATGCGGTAACATCAATAAACATAAATAACAAAAAAAGAACACAAATAGTTGTTACCAATATCTTCTTCATACTAACAACTTATTGCTTTGTTTTTATAAAAATGCTATATTAAGAAATTGAAAAGGAAAAAATAGTATGGTAAAAAAAGAACAATTCCCAATTCTTGAATATGACCCAAAATCACAACCGATTGTCCAGCCAAAGCAATATGAAATGTTTTTCAGAGAGAAGAGAAAAGCCGTTCGTCGATGTGTTTTCACATACTTTTCGGACGTTGTTGATGTTTTGGAACGAGATCTTAAAATCAATCAAGTATTTCGTATGAGAACCGAGGGTTACAGACCTCGTGTTTACGAAATGAAAGTCGGAGATGAATTCATCTATGTAATGCCAATGCCAGTAGGTGCACCTCAAGCTGCACGTATGATTGAAATCTTGGCAGCACAAGGCGTGAAGAAATTTATGGTATGCGGTGGAGCAGGTACACTTGATGATGAAAAAACTCAAGACTTTGTGCTTGTACCGACATCTGCAGTCCGTGATGAGGGAACAAGTTACCATTACTTGCCGCCCGCACGTGAAGTTAAAATGAATCCAAATGTTGTAAGAAAAATAATTGAAACATTGATCGAAGAAGGTGCCAGCTATACGAAAGTTAAAACATGGACAACCGATGCTATTTTCCGCGAGACACAAGATAAGCTTGAACTTCGCAAACAAGAGGGATGTCATGTTGTTGAAATGGAATGTAGTGCATTTCTTGCGGTGGCTGAACACAAAAAACTATTATGTGGACAATTATTATATGCGGCTGACCATGTTAAAAAAGATGGGTGGGACTATCGTGATTGGCATTCAAGAACAGAAAAACGTACATACTTGTTTGACATGGCTGTCAAGTGTTTGATGAAACTTTAATGCAATTTTTATAAAAGACTTGATAAATATATAGTATTATGCTAGAATTTATTAATTAAAAAACGAGGTGGATATGCAACAATTAGAAGAATTCTTCAAAAAGAAAATCAAAGTAATGGACATGAATGATGGTCGTTACGCAATTGGATTTCCTATGTACAAGATTGAAGGCGGAATGTATGAAATATTCATGGTTCCGACTCCGAACGGTGGATTTGCGTTAAGTGACGAAGGTGCAACTCTTGAGGAACTTGATAAGATATTTGAACTTGGCGAGCCAGATGTTATCAAAAACCTTGTTGCTATACTTCGCCAATACGGTTGCAAAAAGGTTGGTAATGCATTCCAAATTGATTGCACCCCAAAGGATGTTCACATTAAATTAAGTTATCTTGTCCAAGCAATCTCGTTTATGCTTAATATGAAAATCTTTTATGTCTAATATAAAGCACCACTATGGTGCTTTTTCTTTGGATATGTGCTTTATTTACTTTTCCAGAAATATGTGATACTATTAAATTGGTAGGAGGGGGCATGGATATATTGCAAGATGTACTTGATTCGACTAGTAAAATTACATCACTTGAAGTACAAAAATCCAACAAAGAACGACTTAACGTCTATGTTAATAACGAATTTTTTTGTGGAATAAGTCTTGATGATGTTATTCGTTACAATATTGTTGTCGGAAGAGAATTGACCGATTCCGAATTATCAAATCTGCTTGCAAGTACTGGTGAAAATGATCTTTATATCAAGGCACTTGGTTATATTCTCCGAAGCCCAAGAACCGAGCGTGAAATAACACAATACCTTTATAAAAAAGATGCAAGCCCAGAAACGGTTGCCCGAGTCATCGCACGTCTTCGAACTATGAATTATATCAATGACGAGGCATACGCAAAAATGTTCACCGAACAGAAGAGTGGTAAACTTGGTGTTGGTTCAATAAGAAATAAATTATTCAGCCGTGGTATAAATAAAGAGTTAATTGAACAATCTATCGAAGAAATCGTAGAAGAAGAAAGTCAAGAAGAACTTTGTAACCGTGTCGCCGAAAAATATATGCGAAACAAAGGTCGCGATGCGAAAACAGTTCAAAAACTCTATCGCCATTTGGCAAGCAAGGGATTTGATTACGAACTTGTAAGTTCGGTTGCCGATGAATATAAAAAACAACAAGAGCTTGATATTGATAAACTTGACAGATATCAAACCAAATGGCAGGAATTACGCAAAGCCAAAGAAGAAGCAAGAACGCGCAAAAAAGAACTTAAACAAGAATTAAAAAAATTACGCGATGATATATTAGGTACCGAGGGGAGATAAAATGCAAATCGGCATAGACATACAAGATGTAAAAAGAATGAAACAATTATCAAATGCACATTTAGAGCGCATTTTCTCGGCTTCAGAGCGCGAATATATAATATCCAAGAATAATGCACCCCAGACAATTGCGGGTCTGTATGCCGCAAAAGAGGCGTTTTTCAAGGCACTTGGAACTGGTGTAATGCATTCAAAATTAAATTTAATCGAAATCAAACATACAGAACAAGGTGCACCGTTTTTAAATATACAAGATGCCGAGCTTGGTGAAAAAATCAAGTATTCAACACTTAGCATAAGCCACACAAAAGACACAGCAGTCGCAGTTGTCATTATCGAAAAAAACTAGCATTTTTTGCAGAAGTATGATATAATCCGCGGTATGTCAAAACGACCACTTCCGCCTGACTTTATTGAACAGGTAAAGCTTAGTAATAACATAGTCCAAGTGGCATCACGTTATATGACTTTGAAGGCACAGGGACGACAACATTGGGGGCTTTGTCCTTTTCATCATGAAAAAACCCCAAGCTTTTCTATTAATGAAAACCAACAATTTTATTATTGCTTTGGATGTCATGCTGGCGGCAATGTTATTGGTTTGGTTAAACAACTTGAAAGCACCGACTATATTGGTGCAATTGAATTACTTGCCAAGTGGGCAAACCTTGAACTTCCCGAGATAAAGGTTGATGCGAAATATTTGCAAAACAAAAAAAAGAAAGAAGTAATTCTGGAAATACTTGAATCAGTACGCGAGTTCTATTGCAAAAATCTTTACCTTGAAAAGAGCAAACATAAACTAGAATATCTTCACAACCGTGGCATCACAGATGAATTAATAAAGACGTTTAATATTGGTGCAAGTCATGATTGGGACGAGATTGTAAGCTATCTTCGCAAAAAGGGCTACAAAGACCAAGACATAGTAGACAGCGGGGTAGCAGCATCAAGCGACAAAGGAAAAGTTTATGATGCGATGGCTGAACGAATTACTTTTGCCATATTTGATATTTATGGTTCGTGTATTGGTTTTACTGGAAGAACATTATCAAACGATAAAAACATAGCAAAGTATCGTAACACGGCCCAGACAATGGTATTCGACAAATCAAACATCGTATATGGTGTTGATGTATTAAAAAAGAATAAATTGTCGAATGTTGTCGACAAACTTATCGTTGTCGAGGGAAACGTTGACGTAATATCTTTGGTAGGTGAAGGATTCCATAACACAGTTGCGTGTATGGGTACCGCACTTACACCGTTTCATGCCAAAATTTTTAAAAGATTCTCGCCCAATATTTATCTTTGTTTTGATGGTGATGAATCAGGAAGGCGAGCCGCACTTCGGTCGCTTGATATATTGGAAAAAGAAGAAGGTACAAAAGTTCGTGTTATATCATTACCGCACGATGTTGATCCAGATTCTTTTGTAAAAGAAAACGGGGTAGGTGCATTTCACAAATTAATCGAAGAGGCAAAACCATTAATTGATTACAAATTGGACGTTTTGGAAGAATACTCGAATTTGAACGACAATCTTGGCAAAGCGGAATATTTAAAAAAGGCACTTGAAATTTTAAAACCACTTGACAAAACAAGTGAAATCGAGTTATATTTGCCAAAAGTATCAAGAATATCTGGCATCTCGATTGATGGACTTCGAAACGATTTAAACAAAGCAGGCAACAAGGCAAAGCCTGCAGAATCTATTGTTAACCAAGTACATCTTCCGCCTGTCAAAGACGGAAACGCACAAAGTCTTGACTTTGTAATGGCTTGTATTCTTCATGACAAGGTGGAGGCAAGCGAGCTTGAACATATCCAGAATAATCTTTACAAACGCATATCACAAATAATCTATGACAAAAAAAGGGATAATAAGAAATGGAAGCTTGGAGATATTTTTGATGAGTTGGAAGAAGACGAACTTGCCCAAATAAATCATCTTCTTGATTGGAATTTCAATAATACTCTGGACATAAAAAGTGAATTCGAGATTCATCTTGCAAGACTTGAAAGTGCTGGACTTGAATTGATGAGAAGTCGATTAATGCAATCATATTCACAAGAGAAAAACACAGAAGAACGAGAAAAGATTAATCGTGAACTTGGAGAGCTGAGTAAAAAGATAAGAAGTCTTAAATACAAAAGGAACGAGCAATGAAAACAACAGAACTTGATTTGGAACAATATGGATTTTCAAAACCCGAGATAGAGGTTCTTTTGCGCCGTGTTATTGACAATGGGCAGACAAAGGGTTTTGTTGACGAGGATAAAACTTTCATTGGCTTTTCCGAGATTGGGGCTACCGCCGAAGACCTTAACAAAATTCAAAATGTTATCCAAGATGCTGGTATAAAAATAAGACATTCATCCGAAGTTTCAACCCAACGTGACGTCGATGTCGAGAAAATGATGGCGGCGGCAAGTATAGACGACAGCGTCAAGACATATCTACGTGAAATCGGACGTGTTGACCTTTTGACCAATGAAGAAGAACAAAGCATAGCAAAACGAATTACCGAGGGCGAGGAAGAGGCACGTTCAAAAATGATCGAGGCTAACCTTCGTCTTGTTGTACATATCGCAAAACGTTATACCAACCGAACCAACATGCAATTCCAAGATTTAACACAAGAGGGTAACCTTGGACTTATGCGTGCGGTTGAAAAGTTTGATTATACGAAGGGGTTCAGGTTCTCAACCTATGCAACATGGTGGATTCGTCAATCAATAACACGTGCAATCGCCGACCAAGACCGTACAATTCGTCTTCCGGTTCACATGGTTGAAACAATTAACAAGTTGCACAAGTTAACAAAATTACTTCAACAAGAACTTGGGCGTGACCCAACGACCGAAGAACTTGCCGTTGCAATGGAAATGACCTATGAAAAGGTTCAAGAAATCCGAAAACACGCACAAGGTCCAACATATCTTGACCAAGCACTCGGTGACGAGGGTGAGGGTGATTTGCTTGGGACTATTGCCGATAAAACAATCGGTGACCCTGCAGAAATTGCACAAACAATCATGCTTCGTGAATTGCTCCTTTCGGTTATTAACACATTGACTCCACGTGAACAGATGGTTATGCGTCTTCGTTACGGTATGGAAGATGGTAAAATGCGAACATTGGAAGAGGTTGGTAAAATCTTCGGCGTTACCCGTGAACGTATCCGTCAGATTGAGCAAAAGGCATTACGTAAACTCAAAAACCCAATGAGACTCCGATTAATCAAAGAATTTAAAGAGGGTTAAACATTCAATTGGGAGGTATAAAATGCACGACGATGATAAAGAAATTCTTGAAAGAATGAGAAATAGGAATTTTCTAGAGGCTCTTGAAAGGTTTAACGAAGGTCCATTGGATGATAAGATTTATGAGAAATACGGCTTTGGAAAGAAAAAAACCCGTTGTTCTTTAAAACAAGTTGCAGATAACGCAAATGATTATGATATTGAAGTAAGTAAAAGTTAATTTTATATTGTCCGCTTTTATAAACTGTGATATACTCCCTAAATAGGGAGTATTTTAAATGATTAAACCTTTACTTGATTATCAACAAAAAGAAAAAGAAAAAATTGACCTTGTGAACGTTGTCGAAAGCGGCAAAATTAAACGCGACATTGACGAGGCAAACCGTATGCTTGATTCTATGAAGAAAGTCGTTTTGAACTTGGAAGACGAGGCAAAGCACACGGCATCTAACATAGATGCAATTAAAAAGAATATGTCCGAACTTCTTGTGCGTACCGATGAAATTTCGTCAAAGGACCACGACAAATCATCCGAGGACGAATTAGGTTCTGCGATTGCGTATACGTCTGCGGTGAACACAAAGGTTGTAGGATACGAAGCACAATTAAATGAACTTATTAAAAAAATAAATAACGCAAATCAAGCATTCGAAGATGCAAAGTTAAAAATTATGCGTGCACAAAAAGTCATCCAAACATTGACACCCGAATACGAAAAGCAAAAGAAAGATATCGCGGGCAAGGCAAATGAAATAGAAGAAGAGTTAAAAAAACTTGGAAATGCGGTGGACAAAAAATTGCTTGAAATATATAAAAAAGCGCGTTCGACCGAAAAAGGTGGAAAACCAGTTGTAGTTAAATTAAACTCGGATAGATGTGGCGGATGTCACTTTGAATTGCCATTATCGCTTACACATAAAATTGATGTTGATGGTTACATTGTGTGTGAAGAGTGTAACAAAATAATCTATAAATAAGCCATACCATCTCGGAAGTACTAGACGAGCGAACCCATTTGGTTACGCTCAGGGCGGGCTCCGTGAGATGGGTGCGATAAATAAGGGGAATTCATGCTTGATAGATTTGTAAGCTTGGTAAATAAACTGCGGTCAACAACAGGTCGTCTTGAAAAAGAAGGGTACCTTGCCGAATACAAAAGTGATTACGAAGTAAAGGAAGTATTGTACTTCCTTTTTAACCCGTATATTGTTACTGGAATAAGTGACAAGAAACTTTTTAAAAAGAACAAGAGTGCGGGAACATTACTTGATTCTAATCTTTACGAGCAGAGTACGGCGAAGAATGATAATGTATCTTTGCTTGGGCTACTTGAATACTTTCGCAAAAATAACAGCGGTCGTGATGTTGATGTCGAGTATCTTCATAATTTTGTGGCAAATTTCGACAATGAAACTCGTGAGATTATATTTGGTCTTGTAAAAAAAGATTTAAAACTTGGTATCCAGGAAAAGACGCTTAACAAGGTCTTTGGAAATGGATTCATTCCTGTGTTGAATGTCATGCTTGCCGAGAGTTGGGAAGACAACAAAGAATATCTCGAGGGCAAGGAGTTTCTTGTAAAGATGAAGCTTGACGGTGTGAGATGTGTTTTAATATTTAACGAGGGAACACCAGTATTCTATTCACGTGGTGGCAGACCTATCGAGGATCTAGTCGAGTTGGCGGAAGAGGTAAAACAATTAAACCAAGACTATGTCTATGATGGAGAATTGCTTTTATCAAATCCACGACCTGATATGAATATTGCCGAGATTTATCGTGCAACAGTAAAGATAACATCGTCTGACAACGAAAAGCGTGGGGTTGATTTTAATATCTTTGACAGGGTAATTAAAAATGACTTCATAGCGGGCATTTCAATCGAGCCTGCGATTGAACGAGTAGAAGGTTTATCCAAAGAATTAAGTAAAGTGAACGCACCACATTTAAAAGACGTTGGGATTTTACACAGGGGTTCAGACACATCGCAAATTCCGACATTGTTTGACAAATATACGGCAAACGGGGAAGAAGGTTTGATGCTTGTGCCGTCTGATTCGCCTTATGAATGTAAACGTACAAAGAATTTGTTAAAGGTCAAAAAATTCCACACAGCAGATGTTTTGGTATTATCCATGGAAGAAGGTACGGGTGCCAACAAGGGAAAGCTTGGTGCCGTACATGTCAAATTCATTGGTCCCGATAAACGGGAACACACATGCAAAGTCGGAAGCGGTTTTAAACAGGAAGACCGCGAGCTATATTTTGCAAACCCCGACCAAATCATTGGCAAGATAATTGAAATTGGTTATTTTGAAGTGTCAAAGAATCAAAACGACGACAACTATTCACTTCGGTTTCCAACATTTAAACATGTACGTAATGACAAGGACGAGATTTCGATGTATTGATTTGACTCTTGAAGTCGGGAATTACCATATGTTATAATATAATATGGCAAACAAGTTGGAAAAACTTTATACAGCAAAGGCAAGTTCTGGTTTCTTACTCTCAAGATACAGATCACCAAGCTTTTTTTGCGAAACATAGTAAATTATTTTTTTTATAAATCCGAAAGAAACTATTTAAAAAGGTTCCATTTTTTAATGTATTTTATTTGACTAAATGACGAAAATTGACCTATAATTAATAAATCGGAGGAAAAATAAATGAAAATTACAAAGATTGATGCAACAGAGGTGTTGGACTCGCGTGGTAATCCAACAGTAATGGTCGAGGTATGGGCAGGTAAAGGTTTCTATGGTTGGACAATTGTTCCAAGTGGTGCGTCCACAGGTGAATTCGAGGCGGTAGAACTTCGTGACGGCGACAAAAAACGCTATCATGGTAAAGGTGTTTTAAAGGCTGTTAACAATGTTAACAAGGTAATTGCTCCCGCACTTGTTGGTATGAATGTTACAAAGCAAACTATGATTGACAAGGCTATGAATAAGTTGGATGGCACAGACAATAAATCAAAACTTGGTGCAAATGCAATTCTTGGTGTGTCTCTTGCATGTATGTACGCAGCAGCCCAGGCAAGAAAACAAGCACCATACGAATATATGGGTAAATTATTCGGCACAGAAAAAATGACATACCCAATGCCAATGATGAACATCATCAACGGTGGCGAGCATGCGGACAATAACCTTGATATCCAAGAATTCATGGTATTGCCTGTAAGCGCAACAACAGTAACCGACGCAATCCGTATGGGCAGCGAAGTATTCCATTCGTTGAAAAAAGTTTTACAAGAAAAGGGTTTGAATACCGCGGTAGGTGACGAAGGTGGTTTTGCACCAAACCTTGGTTCAAATAGAGAAGGTCTCGAGGTAATTGTCGAAGCAGTAGAAAAAGCAGGTTACAAAGTCGGAGAGGACTTTAAATTTACACTTGATGTCGCAGCATCAGAATTCTATAACCCAGAGCGTCGTCGTTACAACTTCGAAGGCAAAGAGCTTACAAGTCGTCAAATGATTGATTATTACGAAGGTCTTTGTAAAGATTTCCCAATTGCGTCTATCGAGGATGCACTTGACCAGAATGACTGGAAAGGTTATGTTGAACTTACAACTCGTCTTGGTAAGAGAGTTCAAATCGTGGGAGACGATTTCTTCTGTACCAACACAAAGCGCTTGAAGAAAGGTATCCGTATGGGTGCATGTAATGCAATTCTTGTTAAGTTGAATCAAATCGGAAGCTTGACCGAGACACTTGCATGTATCAAAATGGCACACGATGCGGGCTATGCAACAATTATAAGTCACAGAAGTGGGGAGACCGAGGACACAACAATTTCTGATCTTGCGGTTGCGGTTGCGGCAAAACAAATCAAAACAGGAAGTCTAAGCCGAACAGACAGAACGGCAAAATACAACCGTCTTATGAGAATTGAAAAGGACCAGCCAACGTTTAAACTTCGTACCAACTAAGCAAAAAAGGAAAATTAAATTATGCTATACCCAAAAATAGAAGACTGTATCGACCAAATTGGTAATAAATATGCACTTGCAATTATTGCGGCAAAACGTGGGCGCGAAATCTTTGTAAAGATGCCTGCTGTTTTATCTAATTCAAAAACCAAAGAATTAACTTTTGCTCTTCGCGAAATTGCCGAGGGCAAGGTAGTTGCAAACTTTGGAACAAGTGATACTACATTTACATCAACAAGTGCCTAGACTAGGTGAGAAATGAAAAAATACGCACGAATAGTTATTGATGCGGTCATGGGTCATGAAACGCAAATATTTGACTATGTTATCCCAGAAAATTTAAACAAGCGAGTCAGCATTGGCTCGCGTGTTTTTGTGCCATTTGGTCCGCGTATAGTCGAGGGGTTTGTTCTTGATATAAAAGACTCGACCACCGTCGACGAATTCAAGCTAAAGGAAATATCAAAGTCAACTGATGAATTCATTGCAGTCAAGCCAGAATTACTTGAAATAGCACCGTTGATATGCGAGAAATTTAAACTGCGTTTGATTGATGTATTAAGATTGTTTGTTCCAGGTATGGTGCGCGGACGCAAACGTGCTAGAAAAACCGAGAACAAAGAATTAAAAGCGCTTGAAATAAAAGAAAAAGAAATTACGTTGACTGAACATCAACAAAAGGTTGTTGACCAGATTCTATCAGGCAAAGATAGAACATTCCTATTACACGGGGTAACGGGCTCGGGCAAAACCGAAGTTTATATGCATGTTATTCAAAAAATGCTAGGACTGGGCAAAACGGCAATTATGCTTGTCCCCGAAATTGGATTAACACCGCAGGTGCTTGGGAATTTCCGTAATCGTTTTGGTGATACGGTGGCAATGATACACAGCGGTCTTTCACCAACCGAACGCTATGATCAATGGTTGCAATTACATAATGGTGAAGCAAAAATTGTAATAGGCGCGCGCTCGGCAGTCTTCGCACCACTAGAAAATATAGGCATAATTATTATAGATGAAGAACATGACGCAAGCTATTTCAGCGAATCCAATCCAAGGTTCGCAACTCATGATATTGCCAAAATGCGAGCAAGTTATAACAAATGTCCACTTGTCCTGGGTTCGGCAACACCGTCGATTGAGTCTATGCATAATGCAAAAAATGACGTGATCGAATTATTAAGATTGGATAGGCGCGTTAATAACCTTGAGATGCCAAAAATTCAAATAGTTGATATGGTGTCCGAAATACGTGGTGGTAATGGTGGAATTTTTTCGCGAGACCTGATACATGCACTTGGAGATGCATTGGAAAATAATCGCCAAGCTATGATTTTTCTTAATCGCCGTGGCTTTGCTTCAAGTGTTATGTGTACGAGTTGTGGTTGGACTGCGTCTTGTGAAAATTGTGATGTATCGCTTGTATGGCATAAAGACGACAATTTATTGAAATGTCATTACTGTGCTGCACGCTTTACAAAAGTAAATACATGTAAAAAATGTTCAAGTAATATGTTGCGGTATGGATATACGGGAACTCAAAAAGTTGTAGAAGAACTTGCAAATATTTTTCCAAATATTCCAATTTTTCGTATGGATGCCGATAACACAAAGACAAAAGATTCACTTGTCAATATTATTAATGACTTTGCAAAGACGACCCCATCAATTCTTGTTGGAACGCAAATGATTGCAAAGGGTCACGATTTTCCAAATGTTGATGTTGTGGGTATTATTGATGCGGACAATTCACTTCATTTCTCGGACTTCCGTGCATCCGAGAGAACTTTTTCATTAATCACCCAAGTCGCAGGCAGGGCAGGTCGTCACAAAAAGGAAGGCAATGCAAGCGAGCCAAGCGTTATACTGCAAACATACAAGCCAAACCATTATGTTTATCGCTATGCCGCGAACTATGATTATCAAAACTTTTTTGAAAAGGAATTAAATACACGAACGACAACAAAATATCCACCCTTTGCAACCATTGTACGAATACTTGTTACTGGCGAGATTGATCAACCAATCAAATCGTATCTTGAACGAGTAATGACAAAACTTCGAACACGGCAAGACGAATTTATTTACTTGGGCGCAATGAAGAGTCCACTTGGTCGAATTCAAAACAAATTCCGTTACCAAATCCTCATGCGGTTTAATCGAGATAAGGAGGATGAATTGATTAACTTTATTAACGAAACCATAAGGTCAGAAGATACAAAAAAGTTAATGGTATTTCTCGAGATAAACCCGCAAAGTTTAAGTTAAGTCTTTTGCACAATCCAAGGATAGTGTTAATATATGTAATGAGAGGAAACGCACATGGCATTGCTTGAAATTGTAAAATATCCAGACCCATTTCTTGAAAAGGTATCAAAGCCTGTTGGAGAATTTAACGAGCGGTTGCACGTCTTTCTTGATGACATGGCAGAGACTATGGACTATGCGGGCGGTATGGGACTGGCGGCAGTTCAAGTTGGGCGTTTAATGCGTGTGTGTCTTGTCATGACCGATGACGGGCTGGTTGAACTTGTCAATCCCGAAATCATATTTAAAAATCGCACAAAAAAAGGGGCAGAGGCATGTTTGTCTGTGCCGAATGAATCATACAAACTTCGCCGCCATCATCACATTAGTGTGCGTGCACAAGACCGTCATGGTAATGCATTTGAACGCGACTTTCATGGGATAGAGGCGGTATGTGTTCAACATGAAATGGATCACATGGATGGAAAACTTATAAATAATCCACTTGACATTTAACAAGTAAAAATATAAACTAGTACTTAGTTTCGGGGTGTGGCTCAGTTGGTAGAGCGCTCGGTTTGGGACCGAGAAGTCGCGAGTTCAAATCTTGCCACCCCGACCATCAAATTTCCCCTCGGGAAATTTGTACGTTTAAAGTTAAACATTTAACATGAAACCAAGGGTCTTTAGCTCAGTTGGTTAGAGCAACCGGCTCATAACCGGTTGGTCGCAGGTTCAAGTCCTGCAAGACCCACCAAAAATTTCTATCGATATGATTGACAACAAAAAATAATATTATGTCAAAATTAATTCAATTTAACGATTTTCTATCTTCGGTTGAAACCGAGTATGAAGAATTTGTGAGTCAGTTGCATACCTATCTGATAAAAAATGATTGCGTCACAAAGATCAGAGAAGCAGCAAGTGGCTATGTCGTGTCGTACGTACATAAACCGACAAATCGAACGGTTGCTAATTTTCTTTTTCGAAAGAAGATACTTATGTTGCGTGTATATGCAGACAATATTGTTTCGTATGAGAATGTCGTGAATTGTTGGCCAAGCACAATGAAAGACATTATAAGAAAAGGCGGAAACTGTAGCAGATTGATTAATCCAACGGCTTGCAATTCTCGTTGCTTGAAAGGTTTTGATTTTGTTCTGGATGGTGAACGCCAACAAAAATGTCGATGTCATATGAGTTTTACATTTCCATTGAATGATGAAACTATCTCGCATCTAATGGAAATTATGGAGTATGAAATGCGAGAAAGGAAGGCGATTGGTGCCGAACTTTAAATTATTTGACAGATAAATGTTTTTTGCATAATATGGAGCTAAAGGAGGGAAGAAATGAGTTCGAAGAAAATTTTTCAACTGGTTGTTGGGGTAGCACTTCTTGCACTTGCTACAATGTTCTTTGTTTTCTCAATGGAAGCATTTGCGGCTATGGTAGACATACCATCACATTATGTTGATACACCTGATTCACTTATTATGCTTAGCATAATGTACACGTTCGGTTTCTTGGCAACAATAATCCCAAGCGTTATATTGCTCGTTAAAGCAAATAAGAAGAGTTAAAAAATTTAAAATAGACCTAGTCAAAACTCAGCATCATTGCTGAGTTTTCTTTTCTGACCTAGGAACATATCCACCCTTAGTAAGTTATTATTACGTTAGTTTCAACTACGATTCTTTTATTGCTACGGAAACAAATGTAGCGGCAAAGTATATAATTGGAAATGAACCTAGGCAAATCCAAGTAATAGTTGCTAGAGTTGTGAAATGGATTTCCACGTTAACCAGAATCAATATGCAAAATAGAACGTATATTGAGGAAAATGCAATACTGCTTATTGTCCAACCTAATTTAGGTATTTGTAATTTTCCGATTAATTTAAATGAAATTATAAAGATTAGGGATTCAATAACGAATGCAATTATTAAACCAGGTACATATGTAACTAAAAAAACAAGAGCAGGATGCCAACCATCGGGCAACCATCGAGGGAAGTCAACGAAGCCTATAATACTGTTTGTTGTTAACCATATGAAAAATGCACGTATAATTACGCCTAAAATAATTACTGTTGCCGTGAATTTAGCGACACTAGGGTCTCCAAATATTCTAATAGCTCGTCTTAGACCTTTCATATAAAATAGTATAACATGGGTTTGGGGTTCGGCAAAGGATATGGTATTGTGAAATACAAGTTTGACTAATAACCAAAACATGTAGTATACTATCTAAACGTAAAAAGGGTCTGTACCTTTGGTGCGGATTTTTATGACCTTAGGAATTATCTTGAAAAGATAATTCCATAAATCTATGCTTTAATGTCCAAAAATGCATAGAAGCTTTCGTAAGAAAGCAACGAGGTGCATTTTTTAATTGTAAGGCATAACCCTTTCGGGCGGATGCCTTGGAAGGGAGAAAATTATGAAATTTAAAAATATGGGGCTGTCCGATTATATTGTCGAGGGCTTGGGGTTGCAGGGTATTGATGAGGCAACCGATATACAGGCGGAGACAATACCACTTGTGAAGAGTGGGGTTGATATAATAGGACTTAGTCAAACGGGAAGTGGCAAGACCTATGCGTTTGGGATACCTGCGCTAGAGCTTGCTAATCGTGGCTTTAATGCTGTGCAAGTGTTGGTTGTATGTCCGACAAGGGAACTTGCAATCCAGGTTACCGATGACATACGAAAATTGTCGAAATTAACCGATAAAATCCAAGTTGCACCAATTGTCGGTGGTGCAAATATGGACAGGCAAGTCCAAGCGTTGAAAAGATTTCCAAAGATTGTCGTGGGAACACCAGGGCGTCTTATGGATCATTTACGCAGACGTACATTAAAATTGGACTATTTAAAGATGGTTGTGTTGGATGAAGCGGACGAGATGCTTAATATGGGATTCAAAGAAGACATTGAAACAATTCTTAAATCTACTCCAGATGCAAGGCAAACAGTCATGTTTAGTGCAACCATGCCTCCCGCAATTCAAAAATTGACAACCGAGTTTATGAAAGACCCGACAACTATAAAGTCTGCAAATTATGAGTGTCAACATGCACTTATCAAGCAATATTTTGTAACGTGCGAAAAGACTCAGAAAACTGCCGTTCTTGAAAAAATTATTGAAAAGATGAATCCATGGATTTCGATTGTATTTTGTAATACAAGAAAAATGACCGAGGAATTATCTCAAATTCTTGCCAGAAGAGATTTGCCTGCCACATGTTTGCATGGCGATATGCGTCAACGTGAACGCAGTCGTGTTATGGAGAACTTTAAAAAGAATGGCAATGGTGGTATTTTGGTCGCGACCGATGTTGCGGCACGCGGTATTGATATTAAAAACGTAGATGTTGTGGTGAACTATGATTTTCCGAACAACGAAGATTATTATGTCCACAGAATAGGAAGAACAGGACGTGCAGGCAAGCCTGGGGTTTCATTTACAATTATTAATACGCGACAACAATTAAAAGACCTTCATATGTTGACGTCAAAACTTGGCAATAAAATTGAAGAATACCAAGGTCTTGGCACTCAGCTAAGTGAAAAGGCACCAAAAACAAGAAATCAAGGTAGTTCAAAACCAAGACAAGGAAACCAGAAATCTGGGCAGCGAAGTTTTGGGCAACAAAAAAGCAATAATACTCAAAGAAAAGATAATAATCCAAAAAGTAAGAATGACGGTGCGAAAAGAAGCTTTGATAAAAGAGATGACAATAAAAAAAGCTTTAACAAAGAAGGTAGGAAAAATTACACAGAAAACAAATCAAGTGAAAGTAAACCAAAAGGCAGTTTTAAGCCAAAACAAGAAGGCAGTTTCAAAAAGTTTGAAAAACGTGGACCCAAAAATACGAGAAAAGATAGATATTAAAAAAATGTATACTTCCAAAGAAATTGCACACATTATATTACGCCACCGGCATCGCTTCGGTGGCTTTTTGTATGAATAATAAAACTGCTTGCAAAAGAAAAAACCTTGTGCTAGAATATTCTGTTAATAAGGAAGGAGAATACTATGAGCAGATGTTGTCAACTTTGTGGAAAGGGAAAGATGCGTGGAAATACTGTGAGTCACTCTAACAGAAAGGCACCACGCCACTATAAGCCAAACCTTCAAAAGGAAACTTTTGAAATGGATGGTAATGATATTTCAATTAAAATTTGTACAAAATGCAAAAAGACTTTGAACAAGAAATCAAGCTAATAATTTTCTTGTAGTTTTAAATATCGCAAAAATAAAAGACTGGGTAACAGTCTTTTTGTGTGTTAAATCCGTAATTGTTTAATCATTAATTCTCGGTCTTGTGCCGAATAAACCGCACTTGCCATTGCTGCAGTATCTACGCCTGATTTTTTTACTTCTTTGATATTATCAATATTTATTCCACCGTCAAGAATAATGCGTTTGTCAGGGTAGAGCTTTTTCAATGTTTTAACTTTTTTAAGTGCGTCTTTATTAAATGACTGACCGCTTGCACCAGCCTTGACACTCATTACCGTGATATCATCACACATAAAGAGCAGGTTAGAATCTATGCTCTCAATCTTGGTCGGAAGATCAATTGCAATCCCGCCTCGAATACCAGACATCCTTATCTTTTCCACCAATTTAATTGCCTCGAATGGGAATGTTGCCTCGGCATGGAAACAAATCGAACGGATATTGCCTCGGCAATTGCCAGCAAGGAAATTACCAATGTCGCGTACTGGATTTTCAATCATAAGGTGTACATCAATTGGATGTTTTGTTTTCTTGCAAAGATATTCGTATTCACTCATTGGAATTGATTTTCGTGGCACAAAACACCCGTCCATCACGTCACAATGAATTGCAATATTATCAACCCCATTAAGGAATTGTACATATTCTTTGAAATCTTTACCACTAGCAGGATCCAGCGAAACCGATATTTCCATATAACCTCCGAAAATCAATCAAGTATAGAACCAAGTTCAAATCGTCGTCCATTTAAAAAGTCTTTTATGCCAAGCCTTTTACCGCCGCTCGATTGAACAATCAATGGTTCCAGTATACCAGCCCCACATTGAATAGCAAGCCCATTTTTGGTATCCGACACAAGAACTTTTCCTGCTCTTCCTCGTAGTTCTTTATCATCAACAATGTTTGCCTTGTATACTCGGAATTGTTCGCCATTGTATTCGAAATATGCAATTGGCCAAGGGTTAAGTCCACGGATTTGATTATTTATATCTTTTGCTGAACGTGTCCAATCAATTCGACCGTCTTCCTTTTTTAACATTGGATAATGACTTGCCTCGTCATGGTTTTGTGGTGTACGTTTTGCGGTTCCATTCTCTATAGAATCTAGTGTAGTTACAATCAACTCGGCACCAATAAAAGAAAGACGTTTTGTTAATTCCTCGCAATTTTCATTCTCGTCAATTTGGATACTTTTGGACATTATTATATCGCCCGTATCCATGCCAATATCTGTTTGCATTGTGGTAATACCTGTTGTGGTTTCGCCTTTCATAATTGCCCAATGAACAGGTGAAGAACCTCTGTATTTTGGCAAAAGCGATGTATGCACATTGATTACACCGTATTTCGGATAATCCAAGACATTCTGTCGAAGCATTTGACCGAATGCCGCCGTAATAATTACATCGGGAGAAAAAGGTTCAAGTAATTCAATTTCCTTAGAAATTCGTTCGGGTTGAATGACTGGGATATTATTTTTAATTGCCCAATCCTTTACCGCCGAATGAATTACTTTACCACCTCGACCGACTGGGCGGTCTGGTTGAGTCACTACACAAACAAGTTCGTGCGAACTTTTCATTAATGATTCTAAAATGGGTATTCCGAATTCTGGTGTTCCAAAAAATGCAACTCTCATAAGGCTATGCTATCACGAAAGTTTAAAAATACAAAAATAAAAGGTCGTGCAAGTGACCTTAAACTTTTTCTGTACCTTTCCACGGCTTTCCAATAATAGATGTATTGATTTCTTTGAACTTTGCTTTTGCACGGCGTGTACTTGCTTCTTCTTTTATTAATTCAAGACTTGAACCAAGCGAAGTCTTTAATGTTGATAATTGTTCTTGGGTTATAGAGATTTCATCTGAAAGCGGTTTAAGTTGATCATATATGTTTTGAAGTTCTTTATCTGAAAAATGCTCAAAGCTCATGAATTGTAATGGATGACAAGATTTAAATTGATCATTTTTGTCAATGAAGTGTTTGGAAAATCCGCGTATCCATGAAATCATGTCTTCTCGGCTTGGTCTGGTTTTAACGTTACTTCTCATATGTTTATCTCCTTTGTTTGAAAGCATTATAAGACAACATAGATAATTCGTCAATAGTGGAATTTAAAGAAAGCTTTGTATATTCATGATTTGTTCGTCGTAGTCACTTGGTTCGCCATGTCCGTGATAAGCAATCTTGAATTTTACATCAAGCAACTTGCGAAGTGATCCTTGCATTAATTCCCATCCATTTGGCATAAAGTCGGTACGTCCGATGGTATCGCTGAATAATACGTCGCCAGTAAACAAAATATCCTCAATTAAATAAACAACACTTTGTGGACTGTGACCTGGGCAAAGTATTGGTTTTACAACAAGTCCGCCAATGACAATTTTATCTTCGCTTGGTGGAATATAGACGGGGCAGTCAAATAGCTTTTTATATTCTTCGATATAATATACATGGTCAAAATGTTCATGAGTAAGAAAGATTGCATCGGGTAGCTTGCCACCAAGGGCTTTTTGTAAATCGACGGGTTTTGCACCTGCGTCTATTATTATGGTTTTGTCCAAATGGTTTATAACGAAAGTGTTGCTGCCATAGTGTCCGACAATTGTTTTTATTTCCATGAACAAGTATAACATATCTATTTTAAACGGATAGGCAATCTTTTAGATTTACAATGAATAATTGGAATGCTACAATCGATTATGGCACTAAGCGTATTTGACGAAAAGGCATCTATGCCACATGACGATATGACAGTCATAGCTTTGGGCGACAGCTATAAGTTATGGGAAACGATAAGAAACCATTTGTCGGAAAATTATAGAAATGTAACCGAGGAATGGAAGTTTTATGGCAAAGAATCAGGATGGACAAAAAACATAAAAAGTGGCAAGCGGACGTTGTTTATGTTTGTACCCATGAATGGTAAATTTCAAATTTATTTTACTTTGGGTGAAAGAGCAGTTGCGGCTGTACATAATTCGGACTTGCCAAAAGAAATAAAAAGCCTTGTGCCTGATGCGAAGCAATGTGTCTGTGGTTTTGGATTCAGATTTGATGTTGAAACGATGTTGGATACAGATGCCGTAGTAAAACTAGTTGCGATTAAAGACAAGAATTGAAGGAGAATAATATGAAGTTAAAAATGTTTACCTATGTTGACGACTTGCAAGCAGCAATTAATTTTTATCAAAAAGTTTTTGATGCAACTGTCGGCGAAAATTTCAAGAACGCTGATGGCTTATACGAATTGTGTGAAATACGAATAAGTAGAGGGACAAGTTTTTGGCTTGCAGAACGCAAGGGCGACTCGGCTATTGAGGGTGATGCGAACACAGGAAACATAATGCAAATGTGTTTGATGTATGACAAGAGCGATGTTGCCAAACTTGAAAAAGCATATAGTATAATTAAAGACGGCGCAAAAATTTTATGGGAACTTCAACCAGTAGAATGGTCATCTCACACTTGCGACCTCATTGATAAATATGGTTTGAGATGGTGTCTAATGATTGACTAAACCGAGTATTTCCTATTGGTTAAATTAAACAGTTTGAGGTAAACTAATCTAGAGTTTAAATGGGGAAACGTAGGATAATTTTTTTAATCGCTGCAATCGGCATTCTGTTATATGCAGGTGCTTCTTTGGCATTAGGAATTTATTTATTGAGAATCAATAACGACGACAATGGATATAAAGACGGTTGCTATGATAACTGTGAATGTGATCCAACAAATGGTGGAAAAATTTTCGTCCCAAATGTAAGTAGGGCGGGCGTATATTGGTGGCGTGCAATAAGAGACGATAACTTGGAAAATTCATTACATCTTTTGGAATTTTCTGCGCGTAATGGAATTACCGATGTTTTTATTAGTATGTCTGGACTTGAAGAAGTAATTGGTGTTACTGCGGGAATCGTTACGGATGGAAGATTCGCCGAAGCCCGCATGAATAGACACATCAGACCAATGCAAGAATTTGTAAGGTCAGCAACAGAACACGGCATAAAGGTCTATGCATTGTTTGGAAGTGGTGGTGGAATCTTGTTCCCAGGTGCATCAAGAAACACATTTAACCGCCAGATGTTTGGATTAAAGGTATATAACAATATATCAAACCCAGAAGAACAAATAACAGGCATCCAATTCAACATAGAGCCACATCAAATGAATTGGCAGCAGTTGCCTGACGAGACAATCGCAGCGAGAAATATGCGTCGTAATTATCTTCTTCAAAGTAAAGCAGACTTTGTGTTCGAGATAACAGACCTTTACAAGGATGAATTCCGAATTGACTGGTGCATGCCTTTTTGGTGGGACGGTGGAACATATTATAGATTTGTGACAGACAGACACGGAGAATCAACTATGTTATACCGCATTCTAATACAAGAAGCAGCCAAAGCAAATGGCAGGGTTCTCGTAATGTCTTTCCGTGACACCGCAGACCGAATGCTTAATGTATCACGACATGTAGTAAGGTACGCAGTTCAACACAATGTCCCTGTTTTTCTTATGGCAACAATAAACGAACCGACTGGACCTCAGACACGATTTCGCGAGGCAGGAAAGATAGAGATGTATTATCAACTAAACAAGGTCAGGCACGAAGTATATAACAGTACAACTGATACAGAAGTTTTTAGAGAGTTCCTTGAAAAAGACTTACTAGGAGTTGCTATACATCATATACTCACTTGGTATCCGCTTCAATATGAAAGGATACCGCCAGTTTAAAATTATTAGACATTTTTTGCGAAATATGGTACATACTAAAAATATATAATGGGGGATTATAACAAATGATGAAAAAATCAAAAAGGCTAGGTCTTGCAATGGTCATTGGGGTCGTAATGACTTGTGCGATTGTCCTGGGAAGTGTCTTTCAAGTAGGTGGGGCAAGAGTCTCGGCAGATTTAATTATGCCGCAACCGTTTGATGGACCAATAATCACAGAAACGGCACCGCTGTTTAATCTTGACGGATCATACAATGCCGACTTGATAGCAGAGTTGGTATATTTGGCAGAAAATGCTGAGCGTGGGTTGCCAAACCTTCATGCCGATCACACGGGTGTCTCGGGTATCGAGGTATCGGATGCAAATCACATAAGAACAGCAAATGACGGTACTTTACCAGACATACGATTGTTTGAATCACACGGTACGTTTGCAACCACAGGAATAAGTAACGGAGTGTTAAGTGATCAATCACGTGATAACTTTACTCATTCGAATTGGAGGCTTGTTTATATTACTCACCCTGATGGTGGTGGAGATCCAGTATTCACATTCAGAATGGTAGAAGCATTCAGAAACAATGTGATGCACCCTGTGATAGATGATTGGAATTTGGACGTTAGGTATGAAAATTCTCAACTCAGGGCAAATCTTGTTGATGAATTCGATAATGTTCTTGATCTTTTTGATGACCCATTGCAAATGCGTGAACATTTCGTAGCACCTGGAAATTTGCCTGGAACATGGCAAAGTAATCAACCAAGTTCTGGTACATCGGTTAACCAATCATTTGAATCTGGTGGACTAGGTGATTTAATTTGGCTTCCTTCGATAGTTGAAATTGCGGGAACAAGCGGTCAAGATCTATGGCGTTTGACATCAGACGAACGTTCGCACGTGCAAAATGGATTTAGCACATGGGCATGGTTACGTGCTGGACATTCGACTGTTACAAATGCTCGTACAACAGAAGCACTAGGTACCGCTCAAAGAGCAGATGCCGATAACGTAAATTTGACGCGTGCCATTGTGCCTGCGGTACACCTCAGCCTTACTCACTTGTTGACATATGCAAACATAAACATAGGATTTACAGACACATCATCAAGAACAGCAACATCATCAGAAAACAGAATCACAATCGAACGTGAAACTGGTGTTGAAACGATTATCTTCGACGCAGGTCAACACAACACAGTACAAAACATTGTAATCGGGACTGGTGCAAATCAATTTACTCTTACACCAACGGACGCTCCAACAGTAACCGAAAACGCACTTGGTAAATTCGAAATTTACTATACAGATAATGGACGAGTCGTACACTTGGAACTTTCTGAAATAGCACAAGGTTTTAACATAGTCGCAAATACTACAAATAATTGGGCGGTAACAAGGACATACAACTGGCCAACAGGTTTCGGATTGGCGGCAAGTCCAAGTGATTCCACCGCAATCGCCGAAAACGGTTTTACAACAGCTATTGGAACTCCAACCGCACCAGGTGGACACAGATTTGCTGGATGGTGGACAACTCCAAGTATTGGTGGTGCCGAGGTAACATCTGGAACAACAGTTGCAAATCGTGGCAACACAGAAACGGTTGATGTAATCACGCAAATCTATGCAAGATGGGATCAAAACCAAGCAACCGTTATACGTGTTAATTACGACGGCACAACAGAAAATTTTGGCGTTCAAAACGTAGTATTCGCAGGTGTAGTAGGTGACCCAACAGTCGAACCAACCGACCAAACATTAGTATTTGGTGGATGGTGGACAACTGACGGATCAGGAAGTGGAATATGGGGAACACGTGTTAATCCAAATACATTCATTACTGAAGCACAAAACAGTACAACAATTGAAATCTTTGCAAGATGGCAATTATATGTTCCAAGACCAACACTTAGCGGTCTTAACCTGAGTGGTGGAACAATTACATGGGCAAATATTATTGGAGCAGAATTCTTGGTGTCTGTTAACGGAATAGACCGCCCAATGCAGACTGGGAACTTGTTTGATTTTTCTGATCTTGCACCTGGTTCACACACAATATCAATCAGAACAGTTGCAAGCAATGGGGACGAGTCCGATGCACTTACAATAACAGTAGACATTCCACAACCGATAACGGTTGATGTAATTTACAGAAGCGAAAATGTACAAATTGGCACAACTCAAGTTCTTGAAGACAAGGAAGACAGGGTTGCACCAACAGATCCAGAAAGAACTGGATGGCAATTTATGGGTTGGGAACTTGCCGCACCTACACAAGACAGTAACGGACGTTGGGTATTCGTATTTAACGCAATTTGGGCGCAAGAATTCACAGTTGTTTTCATGAACGGAATAGCAGATGATTCGCAACAAATCGGTACAAGCCAAGTTGTATATGACTTTGCAAATATTGTGACACCACAAGACCCAGAGCGTACTGGTTTCACATTCGGTGGTTGGAGCCGAGTTGAAAGTGGAGCAACAGTAACATACACAGCAGAATGGGACAGAAACCCAGTATTGACTGTGCGAGTAGAACGTGCAGATGGTACACAATATACAGAAACAACACACGTAATCACACACAACCCAACTGCTCCTGGACCAATTACAGAAGACAGAACAGTAGGCAGCGATACATTTACATTTGTTCGTTGGGATGTAACGACGACTACAGACGCAACGACTGGTGACCGTATGCACACATTTACTGCGATATGGGAACTTGTGGTGTTACCACCAAGTACAACATTAATACTTGCATCAATATCGGCAATAGAGGCAGACATAGCAAACCTTGACGAAAACAACTTCACAGAAGCAAGCTGGGCATTGTTCGAGGCTGCGCATGCCGCGATTACTCACAACAATACAATGACATTGGTAGAATTGTTAGAGGCATACATTGCATTAAACCAAGCAAAATCTCTTTTGCAAGAAAATCCTGTCCACACCCCAACAACCACAACAGTATTCACAGGATATAACGCAGCAGACTTCGGTGGAAATCGCCCAACTATTGGACAGACACGCGTTGACGGTGAGGACACATATAGACTTGCGGGTTGGAATGTTACTTCTGCGACTGCACCAAACGGCGATGTAACAATAACAAACACAGCAATATGGGAACTTGTTGAAGAGTCAACACACATTCCAACATTTACCGAAACTTGGACAGGTTACACAGGAGCTCGTCCAGCTCTTGAAGATACAAGAAATTTTAATGGTGTTGAACAAGTCCTTGTACGTTGGGATACAGTTACGAATACTGCTTCAAATGGTGATGTCACAGTAACACATACAGCAGTCTGGGAAAACGTAGAGCAGGATGATTCAAACTTCCTCACAGACATGCTTCCATGGATTTTAATCGGTGGTGCTGGACTGCTTGTATTGATTTCAGTTGCATTCTTTGCAATGGCAATAGCCAAGAACCGTAGAAAAGTTGCTAGGACAGTTAAGTAAACTATAAATTATTGCAATTAAAAACCGAGAAATTAATCTCGGTTTTTTTAATAGGGCTTATCTTTTTTTGACGGGAAGCCACATTTCAAATGGGGCTTTTTCCAGATTATTCGTAGCAAACAAAAAATGAACATTCAGATTATCGGCAAGTTCGTAACCAGATGTAGGCAACCAATTTGTGTAAATACACTCTTCAACCTTGATTGCAGATTCTGCATCTGAGTACTCATCAGCGAAGAAATTTTTTCCTTTAAATACCGCCCATGTGTGTGCAGGGATAATATGTTCTTTGAGATTTCCTGTTGCTGGCTTTGTGCTTGCAACGGCTATTGTATATTCGCCACCATTGTTATGTTCTGTTTCAATTCCGAAAAATCCATCAAAACCTGCATCACATGCCTCATTTAATTCATTGCACAATTCTCCGTTATTTTTCGTAAATATCTTTAGCCAAAGTGCCTCTCCCTCTTCATATGCTTTTGTTATATCGTTGTCTAGTTGTGTTGACACACCTAGAACACGGATACTCTCTCGCTTTACAATTTTGAATTCCATTTCTTCTTTTCCTCTTATTTGAATTGAAAAACAAATTGGCGGATAAGATTTCAATATTATATCGTCATCTTTGATACGAGACGGTGCGATGCCGTGAACATTTTGGAAAGCACGATTGAAAGCAGTCGGTGATGAGTAGCCATACTTAATAGCTACATCAATGACTTTCTCTCTTCCGCTTTGTAAATCAACCGCAGCAAGTGACATTTTCCTGCGTCTGATATACTCAGATATGGAAATCCCAGCAAGATAAGAAAACATACGTTGAAATTGATATGACGAACAACAAGCAATTCTTCCTAATTTTTCATAGTCAATTTGTTCGTCTGTGATATTCTTTTCCATGTATGAAACGGCGTCGTTTAGAGATTTTATCAAATCCATTTTGTCCTCCTTGCCTATATTGTATTACAATAACAAATACAAGACCTCTCATTTTGAATTCAAAAATAGAGAGATTAAACCATCAAGTAAATAGATTTTTTATGATCTAAATGAAGAGAAATAAAGTAACTGCCATTGTTGTGTTTTGATTGCTTGTTTGGCTGTTGGTTTTGTCCATGGTGGATATACTCGCAATCCCATTTTTCCAAAAATTTCTCCGTGAGTAATTATGCCTTGCTTTATTAAAATTTCTTTGTCAAATTTAAATTGTCCACGATGATTTTCATCGGCACTTTCTATAACAATAAAATCAAAATTATCACTACTATCAAACGGCATATTGTAACCATTAGGTCGTTTATAAATAGTTACAAATTGTCCAACTTTCTTGGGTGTTATTTTTGATTTTCGAAAAATCGTTTCCATAGTCAATTATACCAATAATGCATATCAAAACCCAAAGAAAAGTTGATTAATTACTCGATTTTTTTAAAAAAATGATTAATGTAACACAAACAATTAATTTATTCCTTTATATCCCAACACCCAATAAAAAAAATCACCGTTTGGTGATTTACGTTGGTGGGTGGTGATGGATTCGAACCACCGTAGTCTCACGACGACAGATTTACAGTCTGCTCCAATTGACCGCTCTGGCAACCACCCAATATTTAATTATAACATGTCGTTCTGTCTTTGTAAACATTTTTATTAAAGTTTATTGCGGCAGACTTGTCATATTATTAGGCATTTTTAATTCGCGTGAGATATACTTACACATGATTACAATTGATTTTCATGTGCATGGAAAACTTAAAAGCAGCATGCCATTTTGCGTACCAGAATTTTTGCAAAAAATAAAAGAAGCAAAGTTGGCTGGGCTTAATTCTTTTGTGTTAAACGAGCATTCCCATTCAGTAAACTTTGAAGAATGCTATGAATACTTATCCGCAAATTTTACCAGGATTGATGATTGCTTTGAGAAAGATGGTTTCAAAGTATTCACAGGCGTTGAAATTACTACAGACGAAGGTTTAGACGTTATAGTTATTACTTGTCCCGAATTAGTGCTTGAATACAGTAAAAAATGTCCGAAAGGTATACTGTTTAAGAATCTGGTTGATTGTTTAACAAAGGATGAAAGTACTCTTGTTGTTTTTGCTCATCCATTTAGAAGTCGCATTGATTTTGCTGGAATTGATAAAGATTTATTAAAGGTCTTTGATGCTGTTGAATTAAATGCAGCAGACTTGGCAACACTTGGGGAAGACCAAAATACAGTTGATGTAAAAGCACTTGCTAAAACACTTGGAGTGAATGTTATAGGTGGAAGTGACAGCCATTTCTCGATTCAATGTGGCTCAATAAAAACCATCTTTGAAAAAGATTTCACAAGGATTTGTGAAATGAAAAATCAAATACATGCAGGAACGTTTAGCGTTGAAGTTGATGACGCACTAAGTATAAGGGTAAAAAGTGCCGCACTTATTAAAGACTTGATGGTGAACAATGCAACAAAGGCATGATTTATTCATTTGGTTTTTCTGAAAATTCAAATGCGGCGTTCGGACTTGTAATATCAAATAGTATTTGACGATTTTTGCCTCGACCGACCGTGAATTTATAATTTACTGTGGCATGGATGTTTTCTTTGATGATGCGTGTCATGTTACCAAGGTCTGGTGCGAATAACGAATGTTTTGATTGGTCGTCCGTGACTTTGATTTCAAGTAGCTTAGAACCTTGTTTAATGACAAAATTGGTATTAGTGAATTCCTTGACACGTGCGCCAAGATAGCTTGCAAGTCTATATTCTTTGCCCGCATAATGCACAATGCAAATTGTTCCAGTAAATCGTATGCCCATATACGGAATTCGTGCGGCTGCCGCCATTATTGATAAATCTTTGGATTCAGTCCATGAATTGCATTGTGTCCAAAAATATCGCAATGGAAACGATTTGCCACGGTCGCCCTCGATATAGCCTGGGTCATTGTTAAATGTATAAATCTCACCATTGATTACAAGTTGTCCTGTCACCGTGTGTGACATGCTTGTAACATAGTGTTTACACTCCATACGGGGAAGAAGTTTCAATGGACCCATTGCATCATATTTTATTTTTGCAAACTCGCTGAATTCAAGCTTGCCGTGGACTTGGAGACCAGGACGGTTAATTTCTACATTAAGTGAATTAGAATCTATAAAAGTTTCACCTACGGATACACGAAATGGCTTTTTTGAATGTGTGAACTCGTCAAATTCAAAGTTCTCATTAAATGATGCATCCTTAGTTATTACTTGAATAAAAGATGATTTATTACTTTTGTTTGCGTTCTGTCCAAAAACAAAGGCGATATTTTTCTCGCCATTGCATTTGATGTAAAAACCTCTGAAACCTTTTTTCATAATATAAGTATAGTGTTCTTACACGCTTTGTATCACAAACTTTATGACCTAGGAAAAATATCCGACTTCGTCGTTTGACATAAATGATACTATTTCAAGCGTGCTCCTTTGTCGCACAGGTCATTGCTTACGATTTTGACAGGAATAATCTTGCCTTAGTGTCCAAAATATATGCATAGAACGACGAAGGGCGACGCACCTTTTAGTTGCATTTTTTATAAACTGAGTTATGAAAGTTATTAAATTTGGTGGCAGTTCACTTGCGACTGCCGAGAAAATATTACATGCAAAGAACATAGTTGAATCGGATAAAAATCGTCGTTTTGTTGTGGTGTCGGCACCAGGCAAAGATAAATGTTTTAAGAAAAAAATAACCGACCTTTTGATCGAAGGGCATGCCGAAATCTGTTTCACAGATTCAAGTATCGCAGTAAACGAAGTTATCACAAGGTTTGAAAACGTTGGGCGTGATTTAAATGTAGATATAAGCCAAGAGCTTGCACGTTTTCGTGAAGAGCTGGAAATCAATAGATGCAGTCGAGATTTTATAATAAGTCGTGGTGAGTATTTTATGGCGTTAATATTTGCCCGTATTCTTGATTTCAAGTTTATTGATGCTGCGAAATATATTGTTATTAACACAAAAGGCAAGGTTGACGAGCGTGCCACAAAACAACGTTTGGAAACGCTTCGAAGCACTCTTGCAACAACTGGTATAGTAATGGGTGGGTTCTATGGAACAAGTGTAAATGGTGGTATAAAGACATTTGATCGTGGTGGAAGTGATTATACTGGTGCTGTGATTGCGTCTTTACTTGGTGCCTTTTTATATGAAAATTTCACCGATACTCATGGTGTACAGACTGCTGACCCATCTATTGTTGACGACACAATGGGGATATCACGGCTTGATTATAGTACTTTGTATAAACTTGCAAGTTCAGGTGCTTCGATTATATATCCAGATTGCCTGCCACTTCTTAAAAAATACGATGTCCCACTCTTGATTGATAATACAAAAGAACATGGCAAGCAATTTACCCATGTTTCATGCCAAAAGCCCAATGAATCTTTCTTTTCGATAACTTATGCGGTTAAACAAAATATAAACAAACACACGGCAGAAATACTGTGTTTATTTAACAAGGCTCAGGTAGAGCTGAATGACATCAAGGCAATATTAAAAGACTTTGATGATGTTTATCTTACAAAGTTCTCGCGCAATGAAATTATGTTGCTTACGACAACCGAGAATCTAAAAAACGTTGTAAGGACAATGCATTTATTTTTCACTAATAGATAAATCGGCAATTAATTTAACAAGCAATTTGTCAATCTTTTTAAAATCTATGCATGGTGTATATATTGCTTCAATTTTATCATGTTCTTGTTTTGCCAATTGAAGATATTTATATGCTTGTTTGAAATGTTCTTTTTTCTTTTTCGAAATTTCCTTTACTCTTTGTTCCTTGTCTCGAATTTTGTTTACGTCGATGAATTGTGTAAGGTCAATGAATTCCTCGATAATCCCTGGGTATTTTGGATCGACTATGTGCGGAAATGTACCGTCAATAATTCCAAGCCCAAGTTCTTTGATAATAACACCATCATAAGAATTAGGGTCTTGCGAGCAATAGATCCAATTTATTGTAATTACCTTGTGCGAGTTTAAAGTATCGGTCTTCATTATGGAATTCACAAAGTTTTTAATAAAAGTGGATTTCCCACTTCCAGAACTTCCTTTCAAGATATACATCTTGCGTAAATCATACATATCAACGATTTGGTCATAGAATCCTACGAACCCTTGCGAGGTATTTCCACCCATAAACATCTTTCGTTCAATAATCTTTTTTTCCATATATTGAATATATGAAGTCATGGTAAAAAATGTATTTATAAACAAAAAATCACAAGACAAAAGGGTTGCCGAACTTGTGAAGTTATTTGACGGAAAAGGAATCTTTGACTTTGAAGACATGAATATACAGGGTGAGAGTATAGCGTTCGTAGAGCCACGATTGGAAATAACGTCCGATATGTTAAAGAATCTTCCAAGAGGGACTACCGTTTATGGTTATCCAAACCAGTTGGATGATTCTCTGCTCAAGCTTAATGATTTACAATATGTGTGCCTGAGTTGTGATGAACAGTTTATACGTGAAAATAATTACTTAACTGCACTTGCGCAAGATGAGATAATAAAAAAACGTTTTGGAGATGTGAAAAAGAAAATTCTTATAATTGGGTGGGGTAAATTATGTGTGGAATTAGAAAAAGTTCTGCATAACCATGAGATTCATGTTCTTAATTTCAATCATCACAAAGTCCAGGAGATGGTTGGTAAGTATGGTGAGCGTGCACATTTTCAATATGTAAACCTTTCAAAATTCGATATTATAATCAACACTATACCGTCGCTGGTTATTGGTGAAAAGTTGCTACGAACCATTTATTTTTGTAAAACATGCAAACAAACTAAACCAAAAGTCAAGCCAGCAATCTATGAACTTGCAAGTGCGCCATATGGTTTTGATTGGGGCGGGCTTAACCGCGAAATGTTTGATTACACGATTGAACCCGCATTGCCAGGAAGATTCCATCCAGACAAAGCGGCACAGGCGGTATATAACGCAATGACAAGGCACCAGAAGATGGTATCCGATAAACTGAGCATAGTGTTGTGTATAACTGCAAGTTCGTGTTGCTATACAAAATTGCTCCCAGTCTTGGAAGATATGGTGAAAATATATGATGTGATTCCATGCTTGAGTGATAATGCTGCTACTGCAAACCGTTTTGTTAACATCAATGAATTCAAACAGCAATTGGTAGATATAACGGGCAATAAAATTATAGACAGCATAGCAAAAGCCGAGTTATTATCATCAAATAAAAGGGTAGTGGCAAGTGTAGTTTTCCCAGCAACAGGTAACACCATAGCAAAACTCAGCAACGCAATTACAGATACACCAGTAACGATGAGTGTCAAAGCCCTTTTACGTAATGCAAAGCCATGCATTATAGGCATTTCAACAAACGATGCACTAAGTGGTCAAGCGGCGAATATAGGGATGTTACTTGCACGAAAACATTATTACTTTGTACCATTCAGCCAAGACGATCATATCAACAAGCCCTATTCAATGGTCTGTGATTTTTCAAAAGTTTTGGAAACAATTGATGCGGCATTAATGGGTAAACAAGTCCAGCCGATTATCCAATAACTAATTGCCAAGGGTCAATAAATGGTTTAATATAACAACTATGAAACAAATAACACAATCTCAATTTGAAGCTGAAGTGGCAAACGGACATTCTTTTGTAATGTTCTCGGGTGTCGGATGCGGCAATTGCAAAATGCAGGAAACATTGCTTGCATCTTTGATGACCGAGTTTTCTAGTGTCAACTTTATAAAAGTGAATACAGCCGAATCGGGTGACCTTGTATCCCAATTTGGAGTGGTCACATTACCAACAATGATTCTTTTCAAAGACGGCGAGGCATTGGAAACATTGGTTGGGTTAAAGCCAAAGCCTGTTCTTGCAAAAAGGTTTGCAGAATTCTTTGTGTAATTTACCAAAATTTCAATTATTGTCATCTTCTATATTGACTCATGCACATCTTTTGGTGTATAATTTATATTATGCGAAAAATCTATCTTGATAATGCCGCAACAACATATGTAAGCGGCGAAGTAATGCAAACAATGATGCCATATTTCACAAGTGAATTTGGTAACGCGGCAAGCATTCATTCTTTTGGTCGTGAAGCCGAACGTGCTGTTGCAAAATCACGTTCCCAAATTGCGGCGACTATTGGTGCGAACCCAAACGAGATTTACTTTACAAGCGGTGCGACCGAGGCTAATAACTGGATAATAAATGGTATCGTCCGTAAAAGCAAATCAAAGCGAATTTTGGTAAGTGCAATCGAACATCCTGCAATTATTGAAACATGTAAACAGCTTGAAAAAGATGGATACATTGTCGAATATATCGAGGTTGACGAGGCGGGTGTTGTTGTTGTTTCTGACCTTGTGGCACGTTTGTCAAAGCCTGCTGCACTTGTTTCTGTGATGGCTGCGAACAACGAAGTTGGAACAATCCAGTACATCAATACACTTGCACAACTTTGCAAAAAACGTGGCGTTCCATTTCATACCGATGCGGTCCAGGCGCTTGGTAACGTTCACATCAATGTAAAAGAAATGTCAATTGACGCATTATCATTGTCGGCTCATAAAATATATGGACCAAAAGGAATTGGTGCATTATATATTCGTAACGGATTAAAGGTCGAAAAATTTATGCAGGGCGGAAGTCAAGAACGTAACCGTCGTGGTGGTACACAAAACGTCCCTGCGATTGTTGGTTTTGGTGCTGCGGTAGAAGTTCTTATGCGTGATGCCCAGACAAATAACTCACGAATTCGTACGTTACGTGACTATTTCATCAAGCAAGTAGAAGAACGTATTAAGAACGTTAAATTAAACGGTCACAGAACACAAAGACTTGTCAATAACGTAAATATAAGTTTCGCAGGCTGCGAGGGCGAAAGCGTACTGATGATGCTTGACCTTGCGGGAATTGCGGTTTCAACTGGATCGGCATGTTCAAGTGGAACACTTGCGCGAAGTCATGTTCTTGATGCTATGAACGTTCCAGTAGAACTTAACCAAAGTTCGGTAAGATTCTCGTTTGGGCGTTCTACAACAAAAGATGATATTGATTATACAATCGGGCAACTTGAAAAAATTATAAAAAAACTACGCAGCATGAGTGCAATCAAAGGTCCTAAAAAGGTGAAGGAGTAAATATGTACAGCGAACAGGCAATGGAAAGATTTAAAAATCCAAAGAACGCAGGAACACTTAAGGGTGCCAATGCAAAAGGTGAAATTGGAAACGCGGCATGTGGCGATATCATGAAAATGTACCTGCGAGTAAGTGACGCGGGCATTATCGAAGATGCAAAGTTTAAAACCTTTGGTTGCGTTGCGGCTATCGTTTCAACCGATATCGCGTGCGACCTTGTACGTGGTAAATCAATTGACCGCGCATTGAAAATTACAAACAAAGATGTCCTTAATGTAATGGGTGATGTCCCACCACAAAAAATTCATTGTAGCGTGATGGCAAGCGAAGTAATTGCCGCGGCGGTAGAAGATTACAGAAAGCAACAAAAGAAACAGGCAAAGAAAGGGAAATAGGTATGGTGGCTTGTACGGGAAAATTTAGATGTGGCGACATGATATTGAATCATAAGTATGGTATGGGAACAATCACACAAGTCAAAGAAAATTTTTTTGGACCTAACACAGGTTTTGGATACATAGTAAAATGTGAAAATGGTTACACGCATGCTTTTGCAGAAGAAGACCTAGCACTTTTCGGAAAAAAGAAAAGCAGAATTGAATTAAGCAATCGTGGTAACGAACAAAAAAGATTAAAAGAACCACTTGCATAGAGTGGTTTTTTCTTTGTCATCCTCCTGGCGATTAAATAATATAAAACCATCTCGATCGACCGAGCTTGCGAGAGAGCGGAGAGATCTAGCGAATGCGTAAAAAGATAAGATATATCGCATACGCTAGATTTCTCCGCTGCGCCCCTTGCGGGGCTTTGGTCGAAATGGTATTGAAGAATTCATTGCGGCTTCGCCTAGATTCTTCGTCGTCACTACGTGACTCCTCTGGATGACGTTCAAAGATGGGACTCTTGTTGACTAAACATCATATTTACCGTATCTTATCCACATGGATACAAAAATTATCAGCGATAATCTTGAAAAGTTACGGACATTATCATCCATGATTTCGGCAAAGGAATCTGAGGTAACGGAATTGAAAAAGTTACAAGAACAAGATTGGAACGATATTGCGAGAAATAAAAAAATTACCGCGCTTGGTGATTTTGTGGCGACTTATCATGCACTTGTAAGGGGTAACGAGGAATTTTTAGAACTTGTAAAATTGTTTCCTGAAAATGAATTGTTGGATGAATATAAACGATTAACTTCTGAATTTGACGAATTTTATATGAAAACATTGCTATCCGATAAATATGATTCGAACGATTGTGTTATTAATATCACCGCGGGTGCGGGTGGCACCGAGGCACAAGATTGGGCGGAGATTGTTCTGCGAATGTTGTTGCGGTTTTGTGAACAGAACGATTTCACGGTCGAGGTCACCGACCATCTCGATGGCGATGGTGCAGGTATAAAGGGCGCATCATTTACGGTATCAGGTCATAACGCATACGGCATTTTAAAGAGCGAGAGCGGTGTTCACAGGCTTGTCCGAATATCTCCGTTTGATTCGAATTCTCGTCGTCATACGTCGTTTTGTGCGGTAGAAGTTGTGCCTGTGATTGAAAAGACTAACCTTGTTTTGGAGGACAAAGACCTGCGTGTAGATGTATACCGTGCAAGTGGTGCGGGAGGACAGCATGTCAATCGAACCGAGTCTGCTGTACGAATAACACACATTCCAACAGGGGTTGTTGTTACATGCCAAAGCGGTCGAAGTCAAATCAAAAACCGAGAAACGGCAATGCAAAATTTGGTGAGCAAGCTTGAATTCTTGCATTATGAAAATGAACAGCGCAAGTTGAAGAATCTTCAACCTGTACAAATGAAAATCGAATGGGGAAGCCAAATACGAAGTTATGTAATGTGCCCATATACAATGGTGAAAGACCACAGGACAGGACACGAGACAAGCAACGTGCAAAAAGTAATGGACGGAGATTTAAAGGGCTTCAGCGATGCGTGGTTATTGCACGGACAAAAGGGATAGAGAATGAAAAGACTGGTACTAGCAATCGAAACATCATGTGATGAAACGGCGACGGCCGTTGTTTCAGTTGATATGGAAATTCTATCTAATGTTGTTCTTTCACAAATTCCGATACATTCAAAATACGGTGGAGTTGTTCCAGAAATTGCATCACGTAATCATATAAAAGTCATTGACCAAGTTGTGCAAAAGGCGTTGGATGATGCCAAAGTTTTGATGTCGGATATATCCGCAGTTGCCGCTACAACTCATCCTGGGTTGCCTGGTGCCGTTTTAATTGGTCGAATTTTTGGTGAGGCTTTGGCACTTCGAAATAATGTTCCATTCATTTCAATCAATCATATCCACGGACATATTGCCAGCGTACCACTCTCAATGGGTGAATCGGAACTTGAAAAACATATCGCACTTGTAATAAGTGGTGGGCATACATCTTTGTACAAAGTTGCAAAATCAGGTAAAGTAGTTTTACTTGAACAAACACTAGACGATGCAATAGGTGAAGCATTTGACAAAGTTGCACGAGTATTGGGGCTTTCGTATCCAGGCGGTCCCGAAATCGAAAAGCAGGCAAATAAGTGGATAGGCAATGATGAATTAATTAAGTTCGTTGCAAAACCAAATTATCAAATTCAAGGTTTTTCTTATAGTGGATTGAAAACGGCTGTACTTAATTACGTTAATAAAATTAAAATGAAAGGTGAAGAAATTAATCTCCCACATCTTGCCGCATCATTTCAATATGAAGCAATTTCACAATTAGTTTTTAAAGTAAATCGCATTCTGAAATCTACAAAAGTAAAAACACTATGTGTAAGTGGTGGTGTTAGTGCAAATGAATATCTTCGAAAGACTTTGACTGAGGAATGTTCAAAATTGGGTGTCAAAGTTTCATTCCCACATAAATCGTTGTGTGGTGATAATGCGGCAATGATAGCTGCTGCGTCAATACTTGAACTAAAATAATTTGACTTTTTAATATCTTATTGCTTTAATTGAGTTAAATATTGGGGGGTATTAAAATGCCGACAAAAACAGCAAAAATAAAAGTAGTTACAAAAAAAGAAACCAAATCGGTGGACAAATCTGTATCTAAAATGGCGCCAAAGCCGCTTGCGAAAAAAATGCCGACACAAACGCCAAAAGCAACAACAAAAAAAGCTCCATCAAAAAATGTTGGTGCGGCACGTAGTGCAAAATCAGAGGGCAGCGTAGCCTTGTTTATTGATATTGATAATACAAATGCATCCCCAACTAACTTGTTAGAGATTATTTCGCATTTCCAGACAAAGGAAAATATAATTTTTTCAAAAATTTATGGTTATAGTGACGACAAAGTAGATCGTTTCGAAGAATTGATAACCGAACATCGTTTTGAAACGGCAGGAAAGATGAGATTAAAACAAGGCGGAACAAGCGTTGTCGACACAAGGCTTGTCGTGGATGCAATAAGGTTCAGCACAGAAAACGAATTTACTTCTGTGTTCATTTGGGCGGGAAAGGGTGATTTAATTCCACTTTATTCTTATCTGAAAGAGCTTGGTAAAAAAACAATGACTGTTGACTTGGAACAATATGATACTCAAAGCAGGTTTGTGGATGCAAGAATAAAACTTTTTTCTGAATATGATTCAAGGAACCCTTCTCTTTCTTCGAACATTATTCGTTCGACCCCAGTACAACCAGAAGAACTTTTCCAAAAAACGCTTGATGAACCTTATCAAGAACAGAAAGAGGAAGAAGAAGTGGAGGTAATATCAAAGGATCTTCCAAAGGCTGCAATACTGCCTGATATTATTGATATATCAAAGGCACCATCACTTCCGAGAAAGTCTGGAGCGCCAGAATTTGGAAAGGTAGAAAGCATAACAACAGAGGTCGAACAAGAAGTCACAGACGAATATCTGTTTAACATGGCGCAAGCAATGCAAAAACGCTATGAAGAAGAATTGAGACAAGAAACAGTAGTTCAAGAATTTGGCGAGCTTAACATTTCTGCTGATGAGATGAGTATTGCGCCAGAACCCGAACCTGTTATTGAACCCGAACAAATTGTGGAACAAGCACCAGTCGATTTTGAATTGCCAAAGATAGAGCCTGTTAAATATGAAGATGATTTCTCTTTTGGGGATTTGAATGTTGCACAAGCACCAGTCATTGCACCCGAACCAGTAAAAGAAACAATTTCGGAAGTTGTACCTGCTGCTGAACCAGTTCAAGAAAAAGTAGAAAAACCAACCAAAAAATTTACTTATGTGCCTGTTGGTGATACGAAACCTGAGACAAAAAAAGAAACTGTTGAACCCGTAAAAGCGGAGAAGAAAAAAGAAAACAAGAAAAGTGAAGGTGGGATTTCTTATTCATTCAAGAAAAAGCCTTTAAAAGAAAAAATGAAACACGAGGAAAAATCGCCTGATGCATATGATGGTGGGATATCGCACAAATATAACGCAGCCGAAGATGATACAAATCAATCGGATGAAGACCCATACGGAGATTTCGAAGCCTCGTTAAATGATTTTACAATATAGAGTTTTTATGTTAATATAGATATATTACAAAAGAAATAGTGAGGTAAAAATTATGGAACCATTCAAAACGAGGTTGAGTAAAATCATGAAAGAAAAGGGGCTGAATCAACTTGATATTTCAGCAATCGTTGGTGTGAGACAATCACAAGTAAGTAACTGGCTAAGCGGTAGAAGTTTGCCAGGGTACAAGAGTATATGTGCGCTTTGCAAATCTTTGAAAGTTGAACCTAATTACTTACTTGACCTGAAATAATAATTAACCCAAAAAAGAGGATGAAAATCCTCTTTTTTATGAACCATTTGCGGTAAATTAAAAATTATGATATAATATGAAATATGGCAATTTCAAGTGATGAATTAAAAAATGCAATCATGCGTTGGCAGGGTTCAAGCACAACTATCAATAATTTGCTTTTTAATCAATCGTTTACAACGATATTACCTAAAGATAAAAATATAGAAAATCTAAAAGCATACGTAAATGATGCTATAACGATTTTTGAAAACATGAAAGAAGTTGAAAATGATATGTCGGTATATCGTGGTCAAGACGTGTATAAATCAAAAGAGTTGTTAAAAAGTTTACCTACCCAAGAATTAATTGCAAATGGTGGTCAAGAACTTACGTTACAAGGACTTCCTCCAACTTCTCTGAATAAAGACGAAGCTGTTAGATTTACACAATATAAATATTCACGAGAGGCTGGTATCGTTTTCAATATATCCCTTCCCAAGGGCTCGAGATATATTGAGGTTGCTGATGTTCGTAAAGGTTTTGAACATGAACAAGAACAAATCTTGCCACCTGCAGTATATGAAATACAAAGTATTGAATATGATAAAACTGTAAAAGAATATGGTCGTGATGCAAAGTGTATAGAGATTACGTTGAAACCTAAAGAGATATTGAATATTTATGAATTGCTTGCCAGTTCCGTTGAAAAATTAAAAGAAACAACCGAATTAGATAAAAATGAACTTGATAACATGATTGCTGATATTAGAACAAAAGAAACCAAAAGCACGATACAAAAACAAAACGGAGAACAAACTGGTCAGTCACCGCTAATACAGAATGATAGTTATATTCAAAAGGTGAGCGTAAATTCTTTTATATCTGAAATTAAACATGAAATAGATGGAAGCTGGTCTGCTAATATGCGAGGAAGTGTAAAACTGCAGCGTGAATTATACGAATTTTTGCAGGATCTAGAATTAGATAAACACGAAAACTCACAAATCGTATTAGATGATGTGAAAGATCAACGTACACATATTAATGATTGTTATAAAAGTTACGAAAAACTTGCTAGTGATTTACAAAAACTTCACGAAAAAATTGAGCAGTCTTCTCTTGGTCTTGAGATCGTAGAGTTAAAATCATTCTCCGAAATACAACAACAACTTGAGCGACGTGGGGTTAATTTTCCTATATCTACTGATATGCTCAAAGCACATTTGGCTTCTTTTGACCAAATGATAAAGATTGAATTGTTTGACAAGAACTTTTATGACCAAAGTCTTACTATGGATGAAAATGTTATTGCCTTAATGCAGTCTAATTTATCGGAAGAGCAACGTAAAGCCTTGTTTAGCGCAATGGAGTCGTTCAAAGAAGTTCACTTTCGTGATTATACTTATCAACGAGACAATTTAATTATCAATGATATGCTTACACAAATCCAGCTTGCAAAGAAAGAATTAGATATAGGACACATTGATCAAGTGACATTTCAAGAGCGGATTAATGCTTGTAACACAAAAATAAAAGAAATTAAAAATTTACGTAAAGAAGCTGATCCATTGAATTGCTTGTCTAGTGCTGAACAAAAGTTAAGTGATGATTTGGCATATTTACGCGATATTGAACAAGTAGGTATGATACACTCTACTCGAACACGTCAAGCTATGTTTAGTCGTGATTACAATCGTCCTGATTTTGTTAAGTGTGATAGATATATAGTGAATTTCCGTGAGGTTTTTAAGACAAGTGAAAAAACAATTCCTACAACGAATCCGACGACCTTAACAAGTCCAGCTTCGTCAACAATTTCTGATGAAGAAAATATTGTTGAACAACGGTAACGAAATGAGCGCACAGAATATAGATCGCAAGTCGAACGTGATCAAGAAACTCAGCGAAGATTGGCAGAGGAAATGGATTTAAGCATGTGAGTATATTCTCTAATTATCGATTTTTATTGGTATAAGTTGCGGTTGGTAAAAAGTTATGCTATGATATGGCATGAAAAAATTAACGTACAAAGAACTGCGAACACTTTGGTTTGATTTCTGGCGCGAACGCGAACATGCAATCATAGCATCCTCGTCTGTTGTTCCTGAAAACGATGCAAGTGTTCTTTTTACCAATTCGGGTATGCATCCGCTTGTTCCATTTTTGATGGGTGAACCCCATCCATCTGGAAAGCGTGTTGCCAATATTCAAATGTGCATTCGTACGGGGGACATTGACGAGGTTGGAAATGCAACCCATTTAACATGCTTTGAAATGATGGGAAATTGGAGTATGGGTGATTATTTCAAGTATGAAAAGGTAAGATGGAGCTATGAATTTCTTACCGACAAAAAATATCTTGGAATTGATCCAGAACGTATCTTCACAACATGTTTCGAGGGCGACGAAGTTGCTCCACGTGACACCGAGAGTGCGAAACATTGGGAAGCATGTGGGATTCCAAAAGAAAGAATTTTCTTTTTACCAAAGAGCGAAAATTGGTGGCAATTACCAAGCGGCACAGGTCCGTGTGGTCCATGTTCCGAAATGTTTATGGAATTAAAAAGCGGAGCATGTGGTCCAGAATGTAACCCATCTTGTTCATGTGGTCGTTTTGTTGAAATTGGAAATGATGTTTACATGGAATTTATTATTCATGCAAAAGACGAAAAACCAGTCAAGGCAAAACAACAAAACGTTGATACAGGTATGGGGCTCGAGCGAATTCTTTGTTTATCCCAAGGCAAGAAATCGGTGTACGAAACCGAAATATTTGCGCCAGCAATAGAAATAATTAAAAACTCGGCAAAGCTAAAAGAACTTGACGGTCAAAATCTGTTTATGGCTCGCCGAATTGCCGAGCATGTGCGTGCGGCAAGCGTAATAATTGGTGATGATGTTATTCCATCTAACTCTGGACAGGGTTATGTACTGCGTCGTCTTATACGTACAACATTGCGTGCGGCAAAAAGTTTTGATGTTTGGGATAATGATGCATTTATCCAATTAATTAATTTCTATGTGGATTTCCTTGGCGAATTTTACTCGCAATTAATGCAAAAGCGTGAACACATAATAAAAACTTTCATGGACGAGGTTTCAAAGTTCGAAAAAACACTAAGCACAGGACTTCGCGAATTTGAAAAAGTTGTAAAGTTTTTACAAGGCAAAGAACTAAGCGGTAAGACTGGGTTCCGACTTTATGAGACATATGGCTTTCCAATAGAGCTTACGACCGAACTTTGTGCCGAGAAGGGTATTACCATTAACATGGACGAATATCACCAGGCACGTGAAAAACATTCAAAGGCGTCCCAAACGGCTGCCGTTGGTGCGTTCAAGGGCGGGCTTGCAGATACAAGCGGCATGACTACCAAGTTGCACACGGCGACACATCTCTTGCATTCGGCACTCCGCGAAGTCTTTACAACAGACCTTCATCAAAAGGGAAGTAATATAACGCCCGAACGACTGCGTTTTGATTTTAATCTTGACCATAAAATGACGCCTGATGAGATAAAGGCGGTTGAAGATCTTGTCAACCAATGGATATCACAAAAGTTGGATGTAGGTATCAAAGAGGTATCGCTTGACGACGCAAAAAAAATGGGTGCAATAGGAATTTTCAATAATAAATATGGTGATATTGTCAAAATCTTTACAATTGGCGATATCTCTTGTGAATTTTGTGGTGGTCCGCATGTATCCAATACAAGCGAACTTGGAAGCTTTAAAATACAAAAAGAAGAGGCAGTAAGTGCGGGCATCCGCCGTATCAAAGCGATATTGGGGTGAGTTCTTTCTCGCAATGACGTGTATTTGTCTCCCATACCATGCATAATTTAATTGACTAATCGGCAAAATATAGATAGTATAAAGTATAGAAAAGAATGCAAAAGAAGAACGTCGGAGGTATTGAAATGTTAAATATTAAATATACGGGGGGGGGGGCAAATTTCTTGTAACCCTTTCCAGGGTGGTGTGATATGACCACACCAACAAGAAAGTTTCGCCATTCTCGTATAGCCGCGCTTGCATTCGCAGGTGTTTTTGTCGTTTGTGCTGTTGTTATTGGTATTGTATTTTCGATGAATAAGAGTGATGATGGGGTAGATGCGAATATAGTGTATAGTGATAATCATTTCCCATTCCCAAGTATTACAAATATGCATATGTCTACACGCTCTACATATGGAATCAACACAAGGTTAGCTTCATTACCGAATGCTGGCGTTTGGGTAGGGCAAATGCATGTAAGTGCACCCACTACAACAATCGAGACTGTGACCGATGCACGTTCGCTTCTACATAATTTCGAAATTAGAAACGGTACGATTCGTCGAACGGAAAGGATTGTTACTTTCCCAGAAGGAATATCTGCTATTACGGCTCACTGGTTTGATGATTTGAATCATATTCTGCAACACTCTCAGCGCCATAGTGCATTGGGTGCTGGGGTACATGGAGTACCAGGTTCAGGCATTTTTGCTAATGCTGGTGCCTTGACTAATATTGGAGCGGCTAATAACCTTTATCGAAGAACTATGTCGGTGGCTTCACAATCAACAACGGTTATCATGAGGCAGGTAACATTTGTCGGAGAGCAAAGGGAAATATTCATTGATTATTATACTGGTCTTCCTACTTGGAGTAGTTGGCAGGATTCTACGACTGTAGGTTGGAACCCCTGGCCTACGCATGGTGGGATATCTGGTTTTGGCGATCATGGTGTGCAAATTGCAACCTCACCAACAGTCTCAGAAGTGCAGACATTTGATTTAGATCCAAATATAACTCCATTCAGCAGTTCGTTTAGATTATGGGAAACAAATGCACGTGTTCCGCTGGTTGCGAATGTTGTAAATGCACCAGCATTTGCAAACCAAACAAGCTTTGCACCATGGGTACAAACGCGAGTCATTTCACAAGATAATACGAACATGAATATTCAAATAAGTCTGACAAATGATGCACCATTTGGAATGTATTTAAATGGTGCATTTCTCCAAACAACTGGAAATGTAGACAGTCCACCCGTGCATGCAAATCAGGTTAATCAAAGAACAAGAAGTCTTATTGTACAAATGCCACAAACATTGTGGAATAATAGTTGGGGTGCTATCAATCTCGGTCATCCTTTTGTTCAAGTATTTATCGGTATGTATTATAATGCCGCCGACAACACCGCCCCAACACGACCAGTCACGTTTAATTTACAAGGTGGAAATTTTGCTGGAGACGAATCAGACCACATAATCCATGTTACAAGCACGGCACAATTACATAGACCCGACCCAAATCCAACGCGCGAAGGTTATACATTCCGTCATTGGTCGTCGGTCATTGGTGGTGGGCAATTTGTGTTTCCTGTAGTTATTACATCAAATAATACAATCAATGCAGCCAATACACTTTATGCGGTATGGGGGCGAAATCCAACCATAACATTCAATACACACGGCGGAAGTAATGTTCCCGACCAAGTGATAAATTGGGGAGGTACTATAACACGTCCAAATGACCCAACGCGTTTTGGATATCATTTCAGCCATTGGTCAAATGTCGAGAACGGAGTGACACATTGGAATTTTAATAATGCTGTTACAACAAATATGGAATTGCATGCCGTGTTTGATTTTTCAATTTGGCTTACGTTGCAACTTCATATTGGAAACCCGTTGAATGATACAAGTATGACTATAACTGTACGAAATCCCGAGAATACCGTTATGCAACTTGGGAATTTTGTTCCTGGGCATATTGATTTGGATTTCCTTGGATGGGCGCTGAGTCCAGAGGCTGCCCGAAACAAACAAATTTTCCGTCAACCAAATGGAACAATACAATTTGACCCAGAAGGTATGTTCCAAAACAATAATACATTCACAATGTATGCCGTATGGGATATTGAATGGGAGAATTTTCCAGGAATTGACGGTCATAACATAATGACATTTAATTTCAGCGGTGGTATTAACCCACATGCAACAATAGTAGAACAGCGCCAATATTTCGCATGGGATCCAAGCTCGCGGTTATTACCAACACACGAATATATGCACAGCTTTGCACAAAGAAATCCAGACTTTCATGGATTGACATTTATTGGTTGGTATAACAATCCAAGCTTTATGGGACAAAGGTATTTTTCTATCCCATCCGAATCAAGCGGTGAAAGAAGTTTCTATGCAAGATGGGTTTTAATATAAAAAAGGCGGCTTTGCTGCGTTACTTCGCATGCCTTTATACCTTTTTGGACATTATGGATGGACTGATTTATGGAATTATCATTCCATGATAATTCCTAGGTCATAAACTTGGTGCATTACTTTTATTTTTCATGCATTTAATAGACTATGGGCAAACGCATGACTCTCTTTTCCAATATGTGTATTGCAATTGTGCTTGTGGGCTTGTCGGTTGTGGTTTTTACTGCCGACATTTCTGGTATGTTTTTGACTGTGTCTGCGCCCGTTCATAATGGAAATCGGAATAATCAAAATATCTCGATAATGTTCAATGTCTTCAAGGGCGACCAATACGTTGCCCCAATCTTGGATTTATTGGAACAAAGGGGAGTCCAGGCGACATTTTTCTTGGGCGGGGCATGGGTCTCGCGCAATATGGTATTGACACAAAGAATGGGTGAGAACTTTGAAATAGGTAATCATTCATTTACCCAAGCCGATATGCGTACCATGAGCATACCTAGCCAACGTGCCGAGCTTGAAAATACCCGTCACATTATTCACGGAGTCACAGGAGTAACAACAAATCTTTTCGCACCCCCAGGCGGCAGCTTTGGGCGTAATACACTACGAGTAGCCGAGAGCCTTGGTTACACAACAATTATGTGGTCGCGCGATACAATAGATTGGCGCGACCATGATGCCGAATTGGTGTTCACTCGTGCCACAACAAATATCATGAATGGTGATTTGATTTTAATGCATCCAACCGCGCATACTTTGGTGGCATTACCAAAAATCCTTTATTATTACCAAAGTCGTGGATTCAATGTGACAAGAGTGTCAGAAACTATTAGTTAAGAATCTCAAAAGGCTTGATGTCATCACAACCTTTACCAACGGCAGCCATAACCATATTATCGTAATTAAGGAAACGCTCAGAGATGCGCTGGACGTCTTGTTTTGTTATTTTGTTGATTTCTTCCAAATATTCTTCGGTTGTTTTAATCTTGTTGAATTCGGCAAGGCTTCCGACGTTGCGTCCGTTAACCGCTTGGACATTTTCGGCTTGGTATAATTCGTTTGCCATGCGTTGGTTGCGAACTTTTTCCATTTCTTCGGTCGTTGGTCCAGACTTTTTAAACTTTGCAAGTTCCTTGTGAATGGTTTTTAAAACCTTTTCGGTATTGTCTGGTGTACATGAAAACCAAATATAAAAATATCCACCAATGTCGTTAAGGTTAACACCACCACTTATCGAGTATACAAGTCCAAGCTTTTCACGAACAGATGTAAACAAACGGCTTGACATGCCTGCCGCTAAGATCTCGTAAACATATGCCCAAACATAGCGGTCGGCATGTACATTGTTTGTGGATGGAAAGAACAATGTGACATTGTGTTGTTCGGTGTCTTTTGTCTTTGTTACATATTGTGCCTTTGGCAACAAAAGGTTATCTTCTTTTGTGTCTTTAATACGTGGTTGCGATTTTGTTTTAAAGTGCTGAAGGAAGTATTTTTCGACCAAAGTCTCTGCCTGTTCAACGGTAATGTCGCCCGCAAAAGAAATAATGGTCTTGCTTGGTATATAGTGTTTTTTAACATAGTTATGAATGTCTTGTGGCTTGTATCCTCGAATACCTTTAACCGTACCCGCAATATCATGACCAAGCGGGGTACCCGCGAAGAAAGTTTCACGTGCAAGGTCAAACATAGCCTGCCTTGGTTCGTCATCACGCATCATAATTTCTTGGACCACGACTTCGGCTTCTTTATAGAAATCTTCGTCGCTGAATTGATTGTTGAAATACATATCGCTTAAAATATCCAAACATATCTCTACGTTTGAATTTAATCCGCGTGTATAGTAACAAGTCGCATCGTTGCTTGTGTATGCGTTAATATCAATTCCAAGCCCATCAAGTGTTCCCGAAATATCCTCGGCTGTTCGAGTCTTTGTGCCTTTGAAAAGCATGTGTTCGACAAAATGGCTTAGACCATGTTCATTTTTTTGTTCGTCTCGACTTCCGACGCAGATGTATACATTTGTTGAAACGCTTTTGAAATTGGGCATGTTGCGAACAACAAGGCGTAATCCCGATGGATAGGTTTTAATTACATTATTCATTTTTCTAGTCTATGCTATTTCCAAACAAATAACAAAGGGTTTTTAAATAAAGTTTTTATACTTGCTTGCATGCATTTTTTAATGTTGTCATGATTTCAAATCATTTGGTTATAATCAATATATTTGATAAACTGGGGGAGTAGTAGTCTCACAAGAGGAGAGTGTTGGTGCGTAAGCTTGCTTTTCGTGAAAGAATGAAGAGGCACAAGCAAAGAAAGCTTGGTATTTTTTTGATGTCAAAGTGTTTGTTTTTGCTTGTAGGAATTATTATTTCACCTAACTTTTTCCTTTCACAATGGACCTTTGGTATTTTGGGTGTTTATGCATATGCTTTGCTTGCACTTGGTTTCTTTGTTGGTCTTGGAATGTTCTTTAATAAAAAGTACAGAATAAGTTTTAAATATTCTGGGTTGTCGACCGTTCTATTGGTAACATTATTGCTTGCCATGCATATTGCATTTACAACAACCGAGCTTGGTAATTCTAGCTTTGGACCGTATTTAACACATGGATTTTCAAACTTGACTCCAGGCGGATTGTTATTCGCATTACCCGCATTCATGATGCATTCGTTGTTATTTCTAGAGGGCAGCCTTGTGTTGCTTGGTGTAATTTTCGTTGTCACTTGTGCGTTCTTGACAAATTTCATAATATCCGCACATGGCGAGAATAAAGTAATCAAAAGGGTAGAAAACCAATCACATGGCGATGAGGTTGTGTTTGAACATAAGCTGGACAAGAGCCTAGATAAAAAACTGGAAGAAAAATACCAAGAACTTCTTGAAGAACAAAGTCGTAAAAAACACAACAAAAACAAGAGTGCGCTTGGGCTATTTGACACACCAACACAAGCACCAAAGCGTGAAGCCACATATGATGAACCTATTCCACTTGCCCAATTATCTCCGAATCCAAATGTTACTGATCAAATCAATGAATGGAGCACGGCGGCGGCTCATCAATTTAACAAGGGTATACGCGAGGCATCTGTTGAAACAAGATTAAAAGCACCGTTGTTTAATTCTCTTGGTCCTAATTACATCCCTAAATTACCTGCACAGGAAACTGGTCAGAATCAATTATTTTCACAACCAGTTCAATCACAACCAACTTTATTTAACGCACCACAACCACAACAGCAATATGTTCAGCCTCCTATGTTTAATTACGTACAACCACCTAATGTTACTTTTCCATCTCACCCAGCACCAAGTTTTTCCGATGATGTGGAAGAAAAGCCTGTGACATCATTATTTGACCGTGGGAACTTTCGCCAGACTGAAATAGAAATGCCAAAGCCAGTTATAAAGGCAAAAAAGCCTACGCGTTATTCAAAACCACATGTTGATCTTATTCGTACCGAGAGTTCTAATCCAGTCGAGACCTCGTCCGAGGCAATTATGAAACAACAACTTCTTGATTCCAAGTTGAAAGAATTTGGTGTTAATGCAAAGGTTACTAATTTTGTTGTGGCTCCTGCGGTAACTCGATTTGAAATCCAACTTGCTACTGGAACACGTGTTGCCGATGTTACGCGACTTGAGACGGATATTGCATATGCTCTGGGTAGTGCAAACGTCCGTTTGGAAACAACTATCGAGGGTAAAAACGCAATAGGTGTCGAAGTTCCAAATAAAAAGGTTGGAGTAGTATCCATAAAAGATCTTGTTGCAAGCAAGGAATTTATGAACCACAAGAGCCAACTTGCTGTTGTAATAGGAAAGAATGTTAACGATGAAATGGTTATCGGCGACATTTCGACTATGCCTCATCTTTTGATTGCGGGTTCTACTGGTTCTGGTAAGTCTGTTATGTTGAACACGATATTGACGTCATTATTATTCCGTGCGCATCCAGATGATGTAAAATTATTGCTTGTTGATATGAAGCGCGTTGAACTTAATATGTATAACGATATTCCGCATATGTTAATTCCAAAAGCAATTAAAGAGGTCACACATACAATCAATGCGTTAAAGTGGATGCAAACCGAGATGACACGTCGTTATGATGTATTGGAACAAAATGGTGTTAATAATATTGGACTGTATCAATCTTTGCCAGCATATCAAAACGGAACGCTTGAACGTATGCCGTACATATTGATGGTTATTGACGAAGCCGCCGATCTTCTTGCTCGTGGTAAGAAAGAGGTCGAGGACGCGATAAAGAGCCTAAGCGCACTTGCCCGTGCATGTGGTATACATATTATATTGGCAACACAACGTCCATCGGTCGATGTTATTACTGGTGTTATAAAAACCAACTTCCCAGTACGTATAGCATTCAAGGTAGGTTCAAGAGCAGACTCGCAAACAATAATCAACGAAATCGGTGCAGAAAAACTTGTCGGACGAGGAGACATGTTATTTGTTAAAGAAGGTACCGCGCAACGAGTACAAGGTGCATATATTGAACTTGACGAAACACGTCGAGTTATGAATTACATCCGTGACAATAACGAAGCCGAATTTGATACCGACCTTGAAGACAGGATTTTAAATGGAGTAAATGATAACGGTCCAGGCGTAGGATTCGGGGACGCCGACCAAATAAGAAAAAGTGCGGGTCAAGACCCATACTTTGTTGCAATAGCAAAATGGATTGTACGTGATGATAATGTTTCAAGAACGGTATCGATTAGTCAACTTCAAAGGCAATTCAGCCTCGGGTTCAGTAGGGCAGGAAAAATCATTGACCAATTAACCCAAGCAGGCTTTGTGTCTCTTGGTAATGGAAGTAAAGCCCGAGATGTCATCGTCAGCCCAAATGAAATTGAAGAATTATACGGAGAATAATATACATCTCGGTGCGACATAATTATATTTAAAATTATAAGGGCATACAGCCCTTTTTAATTTTTATTAATATTGGTTTGCGCACATTGTTTGGCGGTTTGATGATAATGGTTACGACCATGGCGATCTGCTACACGTTTGCCAACCGTTTCGTCAGAAATTTTACACTTAACAAGGCGAGTGTTTAACTCGTTCGCCAATGGGGCATTAGTGTGTGAATTATTACAAAGGATGCAAAACAGCTTCTTCATTTTACAATCATATCAAATTACTAGATAAAAGTCAAGACAGCTAGACTTCTAGTTATTAAATGGTGTATAATTCACCGTATGAATTTGAGTATAACTTGGCTTGTTATATTGTGTGTTCTGTTTTTCGGTTCACTTTTGACGTTTTATTTTACGCGTCAAATTGTGGGTAAACGAGACAGACTTTTCATTGCGTTGAAAATTATAACCTTTATAATTGCGTTTGCTTGTGTTATACTTGTGGTAATTGAACCCAAATTCATGACTAGGTAGGAGAGGACATGGAAAAAAACTTTGATTTCAAAAGGGCAGAAGCCGAGATAAACAAAAAATGGCTTGATGGGCAAATGTTTCGTGCAAATGTCAACCATGAGAAGAAACCATATTCGGTTCTTGTTCCGCCACCTAATGTCACATCAAAACTGCATATTGGTCATGCGTATGAACAGACCATTTTGGATGTACTTGTCCGTTTTAAACGTATGCAAGGTTTCGAAGCACTTCTTGTCCCAGGTGCCGACCATGCCGCAATTGCGACCGAGGTCAAGGTTACAGAAGATCTTCATGCCCGTGGTATAGAAAAATCCTCACTTACACGTGAAGAGTTTATGCAGCATGTTCAAGATTGGTATGACCTTCACCTAGATAAGATTAAGGAACAAATGTCACGTTTAGGGCTTAGTTGTGATTGGTCGCGTTTTCGTTTTACAATGGATGAGGCAACCACAGAAGCGGTAAAAGAAGCCTTTAGGCGATTAAAATCACGCGGTCTTGTTTACCAGGGCGAACGCATGATAAATCATTGCCCAACTTGTCAAACGGCGTTGTGTGATGCAGAGGTTGAACACGAACCACGACAGCAAACACTCTATAACATTCTTTTTCCATTCACCATTGGTGGAAAAAAAGGAATTACGATTTCAACAGTACGTCCCGAGGTTGTATTACGTAACGCCGCAATCGCTGTGAATCCAAAAGATAAACGATACAAATCTTTTATAGGTAAAAGTGTCCTTATCCCAATAACTAATAAATCAATTCCAATAATTGCCGAAGATTCCGTTGATATGAAATTTGGTACAGGGTGCTTGCAAATTACTCCACGCGATTCGGTTATAGACTTTGAAATTGCAAAAAAACATAACCTTGAAATTCCGCAAATTGGCGAGCTCATCACACGTGATGGCGCGGTCGAAAAATTCTCGGATTATATCACATCGAAGAAGGCACATACATCAAACCTTGCTGTTTGTTATCGATGTCACAAGGCGGTTGAACCTACGTTATCAAAACAATGGTTCGTAAAGATGGATGAACTTGCCAAGATGTCAATCGAGAAACATCCAAATATCTTACCAAAGAAATTTGAAAAGATTTATATGCATTGGTTGAACAATATCCAAGATTGGTGTATCTCGCGTCAGTTATGGAGTGGGCATAAAATTCCAATAGATGGTGAAGAAGATGTGCTTGATACTTGGTTTTCAAGTGCGCTTTGGCCGCTATGTACTCTTGGGTGGCCGAATGACACGGATGATTTCAAATACTTTTACCCAAATGCAATTTCAATAATGGGTTACGAGATTATCTTTTTTTGGGCAATAAGAATGATATTTTCGGGGCTTGAATATACAAATAAACTTCCATTCGAGACATTGGTATTTCACGGAATTGTTCGTGACAGCCAAGGCAGAAAGATGAGTAAATCGCTTGGTAATGGAATTGATCCTCTTGAAGTCATTGATGAATATGGTGCAGACGCACTTCGTTTCAGCCTTATCTGTGGTACAAAAATCGACCGCGACCAACGCTATTCATTGGAAAAAGTTATTCTTGCACGAAACTTTATAAATAAAATTTGGAATGCAACCAAGTTCTTTATAAATATGACCGAGCAAGAGAAATTTGATATAAGTGACTTTAAAATCTGGGATGAAATCAAGAATGGCAAAGACATGAGTATTGCCGACAAATGGATATGCACCAAGCTAAATTCAATCATCAAAAATACAACGCGTAAATACGAAAAGTATGATTTTGGTGTTGCCGTAAATGAGTTACAAACATTCTTTTGGAATGATGTTTGCGATTGGTATTTGGAAACGATAAAGGTTTCGCAAAATAAAGCCATTAGTCTTGCCGTATTCCGACATGTTCTTGTAGGTTTCTTGAAATTATTAAATCCAGTAATGCCATTTGTAACCGAGGAAATTTATTGCAATGTACTTGGTTTGGGCAAGACTATGGTTTATGATAATTTCCCAACAGGCAAGAACAAGGATTTTAATACAGAGTGCAAACAATTTGATGAAATAGTTGAGTTTATTCAAATACTGCGTTCACAGAAAAAAGATAATGAAGGATTAAAATCAATAATAATTGAGTGTGAACCTTGGATAGAAAGCGAACGTTTGACTCTTGAAAAATTGTCGGGTTGTGTTTTGGATTTTTCAAAAGTTGAAAAACCAGACATAGTTACAAAAACCGCCAAAATTCGACTGGACATCGATAAGAGTGCGCAAGAAGCAAAGATTAAAAAACAAATCGAAATATTAAAAAAAGAAATTGAGCGTGGGGCGCGAATGTTGTCTAACGAATCGTTCCTTGCAAAAGCACCAAAGTCACTTGTCGAGGAAGAACAAACGAAACTTGCAATAAACAAGCAATTGCTTGTCGAATTGGGAGGTGGCGATGGCGTTTGAACCTACTGGGTTTGTTGCTGATGATATGGCGAAAAAACTCATTCTTCTTTTCATTTTTGAAAAAATGGAATTTCCACTTACCGATGCGTCAATTTCCGAGGTTGTTGTCTTGAACCCTTCGTGGCTCAGTTATATGGATTTTCGAGATGCATTGTATGTTCTTGGTGAAGCAAAGTTTATTCATCGTTCAACTTCGGGAACCGATCCGTTGTTTTGCATTACACAAAGCGGACGTGCATGTCTTTCACATTTTTATACAAAAATCCCAGCATCTATCCGCGAAGAAATAACACAATATTCTCGTGACAACAAAAATCGCTTTAAACGCAGTCAAGAATATACATACGATTATTTCAAAAATGCGGATGGAACGTATACAATTCTTTTAAAAATTAAAGAGGGTGGAAGCATAGATAATATGCTCGAGGTACGTTTAAAGGTCTCGACACGTACCGAAGCGGTAAAGGCAACATCCAAATGGAAAGACCGTGCACCAAATGTATACGAGGGAATTTTAAATATATTGTCGGATGAAAATAACTAGCAAAGATCAAGCTTTATAACTGTTGCATTGCCAATGTCAAGTTTATCAGAATTAAAATTTTCATTGTATTCATCTTGATTGAACTCTTTGTATTTTGCACAATACATCATCATGCGAATTGACCCAGCATGACCTACGATTAAAATGTTCCTTTCACCTGATATCTTCTGTATTTCTTCGATAAAGCTCTTAATTCTTTTATATAAATCTTCTACCGATTCGGCATTGAGAGCAGATGGGTTTTGTTCTAATAAATCCCATTCGTCTTTTGTAATGTCTGGAATAAATCTTCCTTCATAATCGCCGAAGGTTTTTTCTCGTAATCTCTTGTCTTGTATTATTTTAGTTTCTTTTTGTTGGTTAAGTATTTGTGCCGTTTGGTATGCTCGTGACATGTCTGATGAGTAGATAATGTCAATACCCAAATCTGCCACTTTTTTGGCAGCATCATTTGCTTGTTTAATGCCAACTTCATTAAGTGGTGCATCCGATTGACCTTGAAGTTTTTTTCCGCGTTCCAAATTGTTTCCCCGTGTCGAATTAAATAAATCATGAAAAAGTATAACCTATCCATTGCAGATGTCAAAATGCTATGATATAATCAGGTATGGAAGAAAATAAAAATCAAAAACAATCAAAAAATTGGCTAACTGACACCATTGATAATGTAGCATGCAGCCTCACCGAAGTTGGCGTAGTTGTTGCCAAGGGAATAAAGCGAGGGGCTGAGAAAACGGCAGATTACATGGGTTCAGTAGCCGAAGGCACAACGAGTTGTCTTGGTGAAGCTGCAAAAGTTGTGGCGGACGGTGCGACTTTTGTTGCAAAGGCTGTTGTTGAAACTGCAGGCGATGGCTTGGACGGCTTGTAATATTTAAAGGAAAACATAATGAAAAAAGTAATTGAAACACGCGGTGTATGTGCAAGTGGAATTGAATATGATATCGATGAAAATGGCATTGTGCGTAATGTAAAATTTCTTGGTGGATGTGCAGGTAATGGATACGGAATCTCGGCACTAGTCGAAGGTATGCACGCAGAGGAAGTTGCAAAAAGATTATCTGGGATTCCTTGTCGAATGGGTACAAGTTGTCCTGACCAACTTGCAAAAGCATTGATGGAAGAATAAGATGCAAAAGATTGCCGAAATAATTGATGACAATACCATCCATGTTTATGACTTAACCCAATTTAACATAGATGCAATAATGCACAGCGGACAGGTCTTTCGTTACTTTGAAAGTGTCAATGGCTACGATGTTGTTGTCGGGAATAATTTTGCAGAAATTATAAAAGAAGATAATAGAGCAGTAATCAAATGCAACAATGCTAGATTTTTTTGGAGCTATTTTGATTTAGATACTAATTACAATGTAATAAAGGAACAACTTTTAAAATATCATTCAATAAAGAAAATATTTGAAACAAGCAATGCTGGTGGTATTCGAATATTGCGTGCAGAATTTATTGAGACAGTCATCTCGTTCATTGTAAGTGCAAACAATAATATCAAGCGATTTACAAAGACACTTAACCAGCTTTGTGAACAGTTCGGAACCAAATTAGAAAATGGATTTTTTGCATTCCCAACACTAGAGCAATTAAACAATGTAACAGTATCGGATTTCCGTGCATTGGGATGTGGTTATCGTAGTGAACACCTTGTAAAAGCGATAAGCCAACTGGGGCAACCACATATGCAAATGGAAAAGCTTTGTAAGCTGGATAATTATGAATTATCAAAGACTCTTCAAACATTGTTTGGGGTCGGACAAAAGGTTGCGTTCTGTGTAATGTTGTTTTGTGGAGATTTTCATAGGCTTGATTTGGCACCACAAGATACATGGATAATCAAGGCATTAAATCAATTACCCAAGGAAGACAAAGAGATTTTGTTAAATCATAAATACGCAGGAGTTGCGCAACAATATATTTTTTATTATCTTCAACATTTAAAAAAAGAACTTAATTAACAATTGTGCTAATCGCATCCGAGATAACATTAGCACATTGCACGACAAGCATATCAATTGTCTTGGGTACAACATAATGTAGACTTGGCAAATATATCACAAGCGGAACGCCTACCGCGAAAACTGGGACACCAAGGAAATCTTTGTCAATTTTTTGGTTGTTTCGGTAAACACCACTTCCTGGGGTTATTCCTGTGTCTGCAATCTGAAAGCTTGTCCCAAGACGGCTTTTTTCATGGCAGCAAAGGCTGTCAATTACAATTACGTGACTTGGTTTAACAAGACTCGTAATTGAACGCGCTGCTTCGGTACTTGAGATCCCAGTTGCACTCAAAATTGATGGTGCAAATGTTGCAACTTGTTCATTTGTAATAATGTTTTCACATACTTTGGGACCAAGGCTGTCGGCTACGAACCTGCTGTTGCCAAGTCCGATTACAAGAAGTTTTTTGAATGGAACGCCTGAACTCTCGACAAATTTGGCAAGGGTAGTGGACAGAGCTTGGGTTAATTCATTCGAAAAATATCCTTCCTTGGGTGATTCGATATTACAATATATACCAATAGGTTTGCCAATTTGTTTTGCAGCACGTGCAGTTTTAACATGTGTAAGATATTTTTTGCCGCCGTCGAATTCTTGGATGTCAAAGGTAAGTCCATCTTCACTATGTGTAACTTCTTCACATAATTCTACCGCAAGGTCAGTTATTTTTCTCATGCCATAGGTATTTGCAAAAGATGTAAAAATATCTTGCCAAGACATCAAACTTGTGGTATTATCGTCCTTAGTTACAACAAGGAGAATTTCATGGCAAACATTAAAAGTTCAAAAAAGAGAATAAAGGTAGCAGAAAAAAAGCGTGTTCAAAACAAAGCGGTAAAAAGCGAGCTTTCAACATATGTAAAGAAATACAAGGCTGCAGTCGAATCAAAAGATGTCGAAGCATCAAAAGAACTTCTTTCAAAGTGCTTTTCATTACTTGACGGTGCGGCTGGGGATAACGTTATTCACGCAAACAAGGCTGCTCGTCAAAAGGCAAAGCTTTCCGCTATGCAACCTAAGTAATTGCAATTTTTTAAACTCATAAAAAAAGCAGACCTTGTTAGTCTGCTTTTTGTGTGACAAGTTTTAATACTTCTTCGCAACTGCTCTGTTAACCGCTTTTGCACTCATGAAGCGTCTGCAAAACAACATGAATTTATTTTTTGCACCAATTGCATAGACTGGGCGTAATCTTTTTTTGTTGCTTAGTTTAAAAAGTTTTCGTGCTATGAGTTCTGGTTCTCCGCCTCGGTGTTCGGCGTATTCATAGTTCGAGATGCTCTTTGCCAATTGATATTTATATGCCTTGTCATCGGTAAGGTTACGTACACGATGATCCGAGAAATTTGTTTTAATTGCATTAAACATGACCGATGTTACTTTTATCTTGAATGGTTTGACTTCGGTACGGATTGCGTTGGTGTAGTTATTGACCGCCGCTTTGGATGCCGAATAAAAAGATTGAAAGGGAAGAGGAAACACAGCAGCCATACTCGAGATATTGATAATGCGTCCACGCTTTTGTTCGCGCATATATGGGATTACACACGCACACGCATTTGCCATTCCCATGAAATTAGTATTGAAAATTGTTGCAATGTCTTCGGATGCAACACCTTCGGCTGTTCCAGAAAACCCGACACCCGCGTTATTTATAAGAATATCAATCTGACCCTCTTTTTGAAAGATCTTTTCAATCGCATGGCGAACTTCTGTTGGTTTTGTTACATCGGTTCGGATAAAGTTAATTGTGTCGTCTTCTTGGCGAGTACGGCTTAGGTTATATACAACATCGGCATATAACGAAAAACGTCGTGCCGTATGTAAACCAATACCGCCACTTGCACCCGTAATTACTACAACGCGTTTTTTCCAACCGCCCATATAGATTTCATCTTCTTCTGTATATGCAGGCGCATGAGAATCCAACAAATGCTCTGCAACAACCAAATCTTTCCCCATACCATCTATGCAAACTTGGTCGATGTCATCAACTACGGTGATTGTTCCGAACATGTCTTCGTTAATTTGCGGTTCTTCGATTACCACGTTATCGTATTCAATTATTTCTTCATCTTCACGAACACTTGGCTCGACTACATATTTTTCTAAAATTTCTTTATCCATTCACCTAGTATACCACTTAAAAATCAAATTACAACTTAAAAAAGGTTGTAATTTTGATAAAAATATGCTAATAAATAAAGTATAGGATGGAGAATAAAATATGACAAGAGAAGAAGTAAGAGCAGCATTAATGAATAATGACTTCGTAAGAAATATTGTAAAAGAACAGGTAGAAAAAATTAATAGGGAAGGTGTTCCTGGTATGACTGTTGTTGGTTTCGAACCTAAAAAATTAGAAGTAACCGAAGAAAGAATTGCCCAGGCGGTTGATCAATTATTAGATGAGGGGTTGGGTCTAGAGGGTTGTAAAGTTTTACTTAATGAACTTAAAACCAAGGAATCGGCTCCTGCAACAAATCCCGTTTCTCAGAGCAAAGATGAACAGTCTATTTAAACTTATACACAAATAGTTAAAAGAGCCTCAGGCTCTTTTGAATTGGAAACTTGACTTATAGAAGTTTTTAATGTATAATATAAGATATGGAGAACCAAAAATACAAAAGCAAAGTATGGGACCAAGTTCAAGCAATGATTGACGAAGAAACAAGTTCCCTAGATTCCTATTATAGGAATAACCCCAAATATCTGGACAGTCTTTTGGCTGGTGTGGGCATATTTGAAAAGTTTGTGGCAAAATACTCTCATTTGCCGACAATATCACCGCGCAAAATAAAATGCAAGGCTCTCGCAGCTGAAACTTACAACGCTGCCTCACTTTACAGAGGAAGCCAATCACAATCATCATCACAACTTAAAAAACAAGTATATAGTGCATACGAAATATATCCACGATACGAAGAATTTGTGAGTATGTATAACGAAGCATGTTTACAAGATTACATATATGAAAACGACTGTTTACCATTAACAAAATTTACTTATGGCGGGATATATCACAAAGGTGTTAACGTAGCACATATACTTGCCAACTTTTGCGAGGATCAGTTTCCAAAAGAATCTGTTAAGAACGGTGAAATCACAGTTAAAGATATACCAATTTTGTCAGAATTTAAAAAAGAGGCGTAAATATGGAAAATCAAAAATACAAAAGTGAAATATGGGATGATGTGCAGAAAATGATCGAAGAAGAAGCAAAGTCTCCAGATTTTTGTTATAAAAATAAGCCCAAACAATGGGAGAGTCTTTTGAAGGGTGTACAAACAATGGATTCGTATGTTGCAAAGTATTGTCACTTGCCGTCGGTATCATCACGTAAGATAGGTTGCGAGGATTTTGCAAATGAGACTTTTAATGTTGGATTGATATATTCTGGCAGCAAGTCTAAAGCAACGACACCATTTAAAAAAGAAGTATACAGCAAATACGAAATATATCCCACATACGAAGAATTTACACAATTATACAATGCTGCATGTATGCAAGATTACACATACGAGAACGGTCACTTGCCTCCTACAACACTTACGCATGGGGGAATGGAACACAAGGGTGTTAATATAGGGCAAATCATGGCGAAATTCCGTAATCACAAAGATAGTTTTTCGGAAAAATCGTTGAAACTTGTCGAGTCTGTTGTCGATGGTGTTCCAATGATTTCCGAATATAACAGAGGGGCGGATTAAATATGGAAAATAAAAAAGTATAAAAGCATGGTATGGGACCAAGTCCAAGACATCATCGATGCCGAGATGGCGTTTTCGGATTTTAAACCAAGTAAACTTTTTCAGAAAGCAGTAGACAATGTACTTTTGCTTGATGAATACGTTACGAGGTATTCGCATACACCGCCACAGAGGGGAGAATATTCGGTTTACAAGGGAAAGAATGTAGGAAGAGTTTTTGGTAACAGAAAACGTGAAAGCGCTGCTTTGCATACCAAGGCAATGCTTAAAGGATATGAAAAATATCCGAACTTTGACGATTTTCAATTTATGTACAATGTAGCTTGCCTTGAAGATTATATTAAAGAGTATGGTCATTTGCCAAGGAAAAGAGAATTGCGTAAAAACATTGATATTGGTAATTTGTGGTCTAGTAGGAATGACGAAAATAGTTCAGCCTTAAAACAAGATTTATTGTCAAGTTATGAAGACGTGGTTTCGTATAAAGAATTTTGCAATATATATAACGCTGCATGTTTAGAAGATTACATAATGACGTACGGTCATTTGCCGAATGCGCTTGGAGGAGAGCACAAAGATGTTGATATTGGAGTTTTAGTTCGTAATATGGAAAGTGCAGAAATTTCAGAAGGGTATAGAAAACTGTTATCTGACATAATCAAAGACGTCCCAATGTACTCTGAACGTGAACGGGGCACACAATAAATCACTTTTAACACTTTGTGTAAATACTTCGCTCCGTGTAGCATATGCTAAATTATTTATTTGTTCGCGTTGCGAACTGTGCTATAATCTCCTTTAGAAAACCTTGAAAGAATGTCAAAGATAATTCTTTCATAAAGGGTTGTGACGAGCCACGCGAAGTAATCGGGTGTAGCGTCACGCTGCAAAAGGAGATTTTTATTATGCCATTAACACCTGCACAAATTGTTGCCGAATTGGATAAATATATCATCGGTCAAAAGGACGCAAAACGCGCGGTTGCAAATGCGCTTCGTAATCGTTACCGTCGAAGCATGTTACCGCAAGAGGTTCGTGACGAGATCACACCAAAGAACATAATTATGAAAGGTCCGACTGGGGTTGGAAAGACCGAGATTGCCCGTCGTCTTGCCAAATTGGTGGGCGCGCCTTTTGTAAAGGTCGAGGCGACCAAATACACCGAGGTCGGTTATGTCGGGCGTGATGTGGAGTCCATGGTGCGTGACCTTGTTGCCGTGTCCATTCGTATGGTGATGGAACAACGCCAAGCCGATGTCGAGAAAAAGGCAACCGAATTGGTTGAAAAGCGTCTTGTCGATGCGATAGTCAACGAGAAAAAGAAGTTGGCGGTTGATACTTCTTTGGAAGTATTGCGTGCTCAATCCGAGGAAGAATACCGTTCGGGCAAACTTGATAACATGATGATAGAGCTGGAGACCAATGAACCCGCAATCAAAGGCATGGCAATCCCTATGGGTGGTATGGGCGGAGACATGGGCGGTATGGGTATAGACCTTGGCAATATTTTCAACGACATTATGGGGTCTATGCCAAATATGCCAAAAAAGAAAAAGAACCGTCATATCACCGTCGAAGCCGCACGTAAAGAATTAATCGCTGAAGAGTCCGAGCGTCTTATTGACAAAGAAGATGTTCATCAAGAGGGTATAAGACTTGCCGAACAACAGGGAATTATCTTCATTGATGAAATAGATAAAATCGCAAGCAAAGGTGGTGGCGGCGGAAGTGGTCCCGAGGTAAGCCGTGAAGGTGTCCAACGTGATATTCTTCCGATTGTCGAGGGCAGTACTGTGATAACTAAGTACGGTTCAATCAAAACCGATTACATTCTATTCATCGCGGCTGGTGCATTCCACATAAGCCGTGTCCAAGACCTTATCCCAGAACTCCAAGGTCGTTTCCCAATCCGTGTTGAACTTGAAAACCTTGGCAAAGAGGAATTCTTTAAAATCTTGACCCAGCCCGAGAATGCGGTTACAAAGCAATATACCGAATTATTAAAGGTCGACAATGTTCATTTGACGTTTGATAAAGAGGCACTTCGTATGGTCGCCGAAATTGCCGAGCAAGAAAACGAAACAAGCGAGAACCTTGGTGCCCGTCGTTTGCACAACATCATGGAAATTTTGCTTGATGATATTTCATATAACGCATGCGGTGCCGAGAAAAAAACAATTAAAATAGACAAAGCATTTGTAAAAGACAACATGGCATCGCTTATCAAGAAGACGGATTTACGCAAGTATGTGTTGTAGAGAGAAGAACTTGTCCACTCATCCAGAGTGACCGAGCTTGCGAGGAAGTCGAAGGATCTAGGCGAAGCCGCATTATGTGGCTTCGCCTAGATTCTTCGTCGTCACTCCGTGACTTTTCTCTGAATGATGTGGTTAAGAGTGTTTCGTAAAAAGATTTGCATATAATAATGTCATGAAACGCATCATTGCCTTTTGTTTGATTGGCGTTATTATTCTTGTCGGTGTGGTTGGTACGACATTATTTTTTACTGTGGCATATCCTTTGCGTTTCAAAAACGAAATTAACGAAGCGGCAACACGTTTTAATTTGCCACCCGAATTAATTGCAAGTATTATCCGTGCCGAGTCAAGTTTCCGCCCAAACGCAATCGGTCCAAGGGGAGAGATCGGGTTAATGCAATTAATGCCGTCAACGGCTGCTTGGCTTGCAAGTTCAAAGATGGATACACCTGGATTGGAAAAACAATTAAACGTTCCACGAGTTAACATTACATTTGGTTCATTTTATATAAGATACTTGCTCGATAAATTTGATGGTGATGTTCGTACTGCGTTAATCGCATATAACGCAGGTCCAGCCAAAGCACAAAGATGGCTTGATGAATCCGAGTACTCGAGACACATGGAACAGAGAGAGGGTAAAAGGGTATTAATATCAAGTCCATATCCATCCACAAATCATTATGTTGCAAGGATTTTGCGGGCACAGCGTCATTATCGTTGGCGTTTGTAACTCGTCAACATCAAATTAAATATACTAATATATGCAAGTGACAAAGGCAATTATTACATGTGGCGGGTATTCGACCCGCTTTTTACCTATTACCAAATCGGTTCCAAAGGAAATGCTTCCCATACATAACAAACCAATTATCCATTACATAGTCGAAGAATTACAGCAGGCGGGAATAACCGACATTTTAATCCTTTGCGGACGTGGGCGCGAGGTAACCCAAAATTATTTTGACAAGAACTTCGAGGTTGACACGGTTCTGGAGCGAAAGGGGGTTAACATTGAACTTAACCCATTTCGTGATTTAAATATCATGTTTAAACGGGTTGCAATGCCAAGGGGAAGTGCCGATTGCATCTATCATGCAAAACAATGGGTAGGCAACGAACCGTTCGTAGTCGCCTATAGCGACGATTTATTCCTTGGCGGTAACCCTACGCAGGAATTATTGGACGCATATAAGAAATTTAAAAAGCCATTACTTACAACCACCCAAGTTCCAGACGGCGAGCAACATAAATACGGAATTATAAGACTAGACAAACGACAATACATAGACGAAATTATCGAAAAACCAATGCAAAATCCGCCATCAAATCTTGCCGTGGTTGGAAGATATCTTTTAACCAAGGATTTCTTCAAGTTCTTTGAGGAGGATAGAAAAACACTTGCATCCGATAAAGAAGTATGTACCACCGCTCAATTAAACAAATTTACAAAGACGACTGGACTTCGATATGTCACCACCGAAGCCAAACGGTTTGACACAGGTCAACCAGTCGGATGGCTGGATGCAAATTTGTGGGTATTGACGAATTTTGTAAATTAAAGTATACTCTTCCCAAGATAGGGAGTATAAAAAGATGGTAAAAATGGTGAGTAAGTCAATAAGTATGTGTAAAAATTCAGAATCAAAAAGAGATGCATTTATTGCAACAGAAATGTTCAAGAAAAAAGTTAGCGTGGTCTTAAAAGAAATAGAGCCAATGACAAAAGAAGAAGAATTCGAAATGAGAAAAGAGCTTGGCAAGCTTTCAAAAGAAATGTGCATATTCCACTCGGGCAACTCATCTATGCATGTTCAAGAAGGGAAAACAACAAAAGTTGATGAAGATTACTGTATGCTTGATTCTATGACTATTCGTTGCTAGGGTATAGTGAAAAAGATGACAACTGTCGTCTTTTTTTGTATATTGGGTTAAATGAAACCGATTAAAGTGATTCTTGGTCTTGACCCAGGCTATGCACGCCTTGGGTGGGGTGTTATTGCTGTTCGCGGTAACGAATACCGTCTTGTGGACTATGGTTGTATTGAAACGCACAAAGGTGAAGAATTGCCCCAACGTCTTGCCATAATCAACGCCGAACTTGAGAAAGTTATCACGCAACATAACCCCGACGAAATTGCAATCGAAGAATTATTTTTTTCGCGTAATGTAACAACGGGTCTGCAGGTCGCACATGCAAGGGGAGTCATTTTTCTTCGTGCAGTCCACCATTGTGGACACATTTATCAATACAAACCAAACCAAGTCAAACAAGCCACAACAGGGGTAGGTAACGCGGACAAAAAACAAATGCAGGAAATGGTCAAACGTATATTAAATCTTGAAAAGATTCCAAAACCCGATGACGCGGCGGATGCACTTGCCGTTGCAATTACCCATTCGGCGTATTCGAGGTGAGAGAATGCTGGTTCATCCTGATTACATTAGTGAGTGATGTACTTTTCATCACGTCATTCAGAACGACCAAGTGAAGCGAGGGAGTGAAGAATTTAGGCGGAGCCGCAATATACTTATCCTAAGAATATGTATTTATTTGGCAAAAATATATTGCGGCTTCGCCTAGATTCTTCGTCGTCACTTCGTGACTCCTCTGAATGACGGTAGCGTAGTTATATCTCTTGTCCATGCATAAAACATTTGACAATTCGACAAAATAATACTAGATTGAGGTAAGATTGAATACAAAAGAAGAACGTCGGAGGTATTGAAATGCTGAATAATAGATATACGGGGGGGGGGGCAAATCTTGTAACCCTTTCCAAGGTGGTGTGATATGAACGCACCAAACAAGAGAATCCAAAGATCCCGTATAGCCGCGCTTGCATTCGCAGGTGTTTTTGTAGTATGTGCCGTAGTTATAGGCATCGTCTTTTCGATGAATAGGGACACGACCGACCCATTGGCAGCAACGCCGACCAATACGCATGTACCGCTTACAATTCAAAATCATCATGTTCCAACAATTGGTGGTTCGACTGTAAACTCATCTGGGTTGGTAACCGTTGGCGATTCGGCAATGACCGTTGGACAGTTACATATAAGTGCACCAACGTCAACGGTCAGAGGGTTTACTCCAGTTAGTGGTAGAGGTCCTCATGCTCTGCCAGTTGATTACGGTGGCGGATCATTGTGGGAAACTACAAGAACTATAACTGTTCAATCAGGTATGTCGGCTTTCGCTAATAACTTACAAAGATCGGTTACATTAGATTTTGGTAATATTTTTGGTAGTATACCATATGGATGGTGGAGTAACACAGATGATTGGTGGAGTGCTGCTTCAAATAATAGCACAGCTCCTGTAACCAATATGAATAATTCTACAACTTCACAAGGTGCATACTGGTGGAGTTGGAGTAACGCAGCTGGTATTGAGAGCAGTTTGCAAAGATGGTCTGCATCAACAGTTGGAAGGTACACACAATTTACCGTTACAACGGTAGCATGGACTGGAAGTGTAGGGACTCAAATTGGAAATGGATATAGTACAGCCTGGCGCTGGGGAAACTTAACAACTATCGGTGGAACGAGAAATGGTGGTATAACTGGTAATATCATATACACCGCTCCTGTGGTTGCAAATACTACTCAAGCCAACCTACAATCGAACAGCGGACTTTTCAGGTTATGGCAAACCAACACACGTGTGCCTTTGGCTGGGAATGCAAATACAACGACATTTGCAAATCACACAAATTTCCCTGCTTGGGTGCAGACAAGATTGCATTCACAAAACGCAACTACATTGAATGTTGAAATAGCTTTGACAAGTGATGCACCATTTGGAATGTTTCTTAAAGGCGCGTTCCTTGTGCCTGCAACGACGGCTGCCCATCATAATAACTTTGCAATATCGACTGCACAAGTCTCTCAGCGAGCCACAAGTATAATTGTACCAATAAGCAAAGCGAATTGGCGTCCAGCTTGGACGACAAATACGGGGGATACCAGTTCCTTTAGGACCATACATGCATTCGTTGGTATGTATTACCACAACGCCAACAACGCAACACCAACCCGACCCATAACATTTAATTTACAAGGTGGTAACATAGGCGGTAATGGTGCGGACGTGGTTGTCCAAATACCAAATAATACCGCAGTTGCAATATTGACGCCCGAACCAACACGAACGAATTATACATTCCGTCATTGGTCAAACGCGGTGGGTGGTACACCATGGTTATTTAATACTTTGATTACCGCAGGCAACACAATTAACGCAACAAACACATTACATGCGGTATGGGGAAGAAACCCAGTAATAACATTTAATACGCATGGCGGAAGCAATGTTCCCGACCAAACAATTAATTGGGGAACATCAATTACAAGACCACCAGACCCAACACGTTTCGGATATCATTTCAGCCATTGGTCCAATGTCCAGGACGGTGTGACCCATTGGAACTTTAACAATCAAGTTACGGCTAATACGACGTTGCATGCTGTGTTTACCGAGGCGGCATGGCGGACTATGGAGCTTCGAATTGGTAATCCGTTAAATGATACGTCAATGACAATGACAAAGCGTTGGCCCGAGAACACCATTGTAACTATGGGTAACTTTATTCCAAGTCACATTGATTTAGGATTCCTTGGATGGGCTACAAGCGAACAAAACGCACGTAACAAAGTAGTTGCCTTTGCGCCTAATGCAAATGTGTTGATGGCGGTGAATTGGACTCTGTATGCAATTTGGGATATCGAATGGGAAAATTTCCCAGGCATCGATGGACATAACATAATAATATTTAATTTCAGCGGTGGTCTTAATCCAAATTCATTAATAGTAGAAGAAAGGCAATATTTTCATTGGGACCCAAGTTCACGTATATTGCCAACAAGCGAATACATGCACAATTTCGCAGCAAGCAACCCAGATTTCAATGGACTTACCTTTATTGGCTGGTACGATAACCCAAGCTTCATAGGGCAAAGACACTTTTCAATTCCAGGTACCTCAAATGGTCCGATGAGTTTCTATGCAAGATGGATAGAAGTATAATTAACACAGAAAAAAAGTTACCTTGATGGTAACTTTTTATTTTGTTCTTAAATCAATTCCGCCAAGCTTAATTTCGGCTGTTGTTTCTTTTGCAAAGACGCGGCTTGAAATTCGGTCACCGTAACGCTCGGTCATCATATCGCGGTCAAGATTAGTTGTAATAATAAACGATTTGCCGCGTGTATAGCGTTCGTTAATCAAATTATATAAATACTCGTCGGTGATATTTTTAATAACAGGCTCGGTCCCAAGGTCGTCAATAATTAACACATCACATTCAATCATGTCGTCGAATGCCAATTGGTCGCGTTCAAAGCAATAGCTCTTGAATCTGTTGATTAATTGAAATGCAGTAACGTAAAGAACACTTTGGCGGCTTTCAATTAATGAATTACCAAGGGTTTGCACGGCATATGTTTTTCCAGTTCCAGTCGGTCCCGAAATCACTCGATTAGGTTTTTTATTTTTAGGAAATTCACGAACAAATGTTTCAAGGTGATTGTACACATTTTCAAGCCCAATCGGTGGTTTTGAGAAATCTGTTTTAATTTTTGTAAGTCCACTTAAAAGAAACAATTTTGTCTTTAGTTCTTTTTCCAGATCTTTTATCTTGTAGGATTTTGCAAAAGCAATGTCACGTTTTGGTGTTGCATCTTTTAACTTCTTTGCAATTTCTGCTTCTTTTGTCTTTGTTGTTGCACGAGCCATATCAAGTGTAAGATTGCGGACTTCCAAATCAAGTTTTGCAAATGAATCGTTTAAAAGGGCGGTGGCGTACACAGCATCACGTCGTTGTCTTTCTTCTGCAATGATTTGGTCGTAAATCCGTTGTTTGTTCATATGTCCTCCTACTCGATGATTTCGGCAAAGACGCGGTTTAATTCACCGTCGCTGTAACTGTGTTTGATGAACTTTTGACTATTGGGTAAATTTGTTTCTTTTAATGAATGTTGCTTTGCCATTTCGACTGTGGTTACATTCTTTGCGTGCCAGTTCGCCAAAATCCGATTAAGGTAACCCATAGGCGATGTTTTATCATGTGAAAGGCTAGTACCATATTCAATAATCTTGGATGAAAAGTTCCACTCGGTTGTCCAGGTCGAATAAACATCTCGGTCAAAAGTTGTAACTTCGCGTGACAATCCAAGCTTGACCAAAATTTCCTTAATTTCTTTATCTTTGTTAACACGGCTTGCAACGAATTCGTCTACCGCATTTGTACTTGTGATTCCTTGTTTGAAAAATTTGTTCACGACCTTGTCCATACCGTCAAGAGTTCTAATTCCACTCTTGAAACAATATCCAGCAATTGCAACAAGTGTCTCGTTATCAAAGCCCTTTAATTGCCAATTGGTAATGTATTGTTCGATAACAGATTCGACATTTTCGTAATACACGCCAATCTTTTTGTTAATTTCACGGGCGAGCGATACAAGTGAACTTTTGCGTTCTTCGAAATTTATAATGTCATCCTTTTCAAAAAGCTTCATCTCGAAATATTTCAACAACATCGCATCAAGACGCATAACAGAACCCTTGACCTTTTTTGCGACGAACAATATAACGTCTTCGGAAAATCCAAGTCCGTTACGCCACTTCTTCCAAAGTTCGTAATCCTCGGGTTCGGGTGTTTTCTTTGACCCAAGTGCTTTTAATACTTTAAGAACACTTGCTTTGTCACCAGCCTCGGTTTCAAGTCGTTCACGTACTGCGTCCACCGTGCGAACACCCGCATAAGCCCAGTTCTTTGCAACCGTTTGCACATACGCACCGCCGACGTTATTACCACGCAGGTCGGCACAATATTTCGCAATTAAAACAAGCGCATCTGGTTCAATGTGTAATGACTCAATCAGCATGTAATAGTCAGAGAACTCGGTCGATGAAATCATACGTCCATCAAGCACCGCTTGGATTTGGGCGTTGAATTCGTCATATTTTCCGCTTTTGTATTTTTTTATTTTTGTGTAGCCACTTTTTAGCGGGAGATATTTAATTTCGATTGGGTGAAGCTTTAAAACCTGGACAAGTCCAAGATCTTCCAAATGGGCAAACACGCCAATAATATCGTCAACCGTTAATCCAAGAGTATTGGCAAAATGCTCGAGCGTATTATCGTAACGGGTGGCAGAAGAGCATAGGTAAAGCCCATACAAGTACACACGCACACATTCACCGCTTAAACTTGGCAAATATTCGTTCATAAAAACATTTGAAACCGTGGTCTTTGAATCGACCACATGTTGGCTTGAATAAGATACAAAAGGCATAAAATCAAGATAGCATGGATTTCCAATATTGACAAGTCGACGTTTATAAGATATTCTCATATAAAGTGAGGTATATATGGGTCTTTATAATGAATACAAAAAATTACTTGGGGCGCTTATAAAGCAGGAGAAGTATATTGATGAACAAAACAATCTAGCTGAAGCCGAGCGGATTGTGATGGATGCAAGAGAGAATGGATCGTATGATATTCTTAAACAAGAATTTCAAGAATTTAAAGATGATTCTCTTAAGACTATAAAAGAACAGCAAAGTCTGCGTGAAGATTTTAAAGCTGCTGGAAGAGTTGTGAAGAGAAGTACAGTAATATCCAACTTTGAAAAAAGAGAATTGCTCAATGAGCTTAGGGGCAAGATTACTGATATCACCTGTGAGCTCTCAACTTTTCATAGTTCTTATATGGTTGGTCGTAGGGAATATGAATCTCAAATAGAGGACTTTGAAAACCGTGGACATGGAAGAAATAACAACGGAATAAGTGTAGATGATTTGTTTCTTCTTCAAATTGACAGATAATTAACAAGACGACCGCAATGGTCGTTTTTATATGTCATCCTTCGACTACCGCTCAGGATGACGTGAAAATAGTTTATATCTCTTTCGCACTTATAATACCTTGCCTTCATAAATTGAAATATGAAAACATTGTTCAAAGGCATCGCGACCGCGCTTGTTACTCCGTTTAGGAATGGCGAGATTGATTTTAAATCGCTTGGAAAACTCATAGAATCGCAAATACGGGACGGTATTAATGCGTTGGTGGTTCTTGGAACAACGGGTGAGGCATCCACCATAGATGACGAAGAGCGCGAACAAATAGTCGAATTTGCTGTAATGCAAGTAAACGGTCGTATTCCAATTATCGTAGGCATTGGTGGTAACAACCCAAGGAAGATTATTGAATATGGATTACAGGCAAAACGTGCGGGTGCGGATGGTGTAATGATAAGTGCACCATATTATAACAAATGCACCCAAGACGGTGCTTATAAATTCTTTGCTGACATCACGAAATGCTTGCAAATACCGACCATTGTATATAACGTTCCAGGGCGTACTGGTATTAATATGGAAGCTGCGACCATGGTTAAAATTTCCAAATTAAAACACGTTGTTGGAATCAAAGAGGCAAGTGGCAACATCGTTCAAATAATGGAAACAATTCGTGACAGCAAGGTGCCTGTATATAGTGGTGACGATGCACTCAGTTTCCTTTGTTATATCTTGGGTGCGCGAGGAACAATATCGGTGGCGTCTAACCTTGTGCCACGTGAAGCCATCGAAATTTTTGACTTGGCATCCCAGAATAAAATTCGTCGCGCACGTGCTTTGTTTAATTCACAGCTACCACTTTATCATTCATTATTTGTCCAACCAAATCCGATACCAGTAAAGTATTATCTGAGTAAAAAGGGTATATGTCGTAATGAATTGCGATTGCCACTTACTCCTATGAAGGACTCATGAACTCGGTTGATGGAGATGGTTTTTAAATTTTGAATTTACTTCAAACTTGCTATATAAGCTGTCAGTTTTTTGTCAATACTTTATAATATTCCCTTGACGGTTGCATGGAAGTGGGGTATTATATTAAGATAGGACAAATTATGACAAAGAATAAAGCCATTGTAAAATTTTGTGTTATTTGTGTGCTGGTAGCGCTCGGCATTACTTTGACATTTGTAAGTTTTCGTATCCCATTCACAGAAACAAGATGGGTCGGTTCTATTGGTGCAATAGAAACTCGGCTTGGTATTGATTTGCGTGGTGGTGTTCTTGCAATATTCGACGCAGAAGAAAACGAAGAATCAGGGGCAACAGGCAGTTGGGCTCAACAAATGAATGCTACTGTACGCCGACTCGAGAACTCTCTTAATTCACGTGGATTTGTTGAAGCATCGGTCGTAAGACAAGGGGATAGCCAAATTCGTGTAGAGGTACCAGGTCTTCAAGACGCATCAGACCTTTTACAAGTTATTGGTGAACCTGCCGAGCTTGAATTCCGTGCGTCACGTGATGGCGAGCCGTTTATTACAGGAAGACATATTTCAGGCGTAAGTATCCACCAATCTCCAACATTTGAATGGGGTGTTCGTGTTAACTTTACAAACGAAGGTGGTATAGCATTCCGAAACGCGGTCAGCCAAGTAATGAATGACCCTGCGAACCAACATAACCAAATGTTTATCATGGCAAACGGGCGAGAAATTTCTGCCCCTTCGGTAAACGATCCAAACGTTGGTATGGATAATACTGCATTAATTTCGGGTGGACGTGGTGCAGATGGTCGTCCATGGACACGTAATGATGCCGAGAATTTGCGAACACAAATCGAAAGTGGACTTTTTGAACTTCGCCTTACAATAAGTGAATCGGGTACAATTCCACCAACACTTGGTCAAGGTGCACTAACCGCGGGTATTATTGCATTCATTGTCGGTCTTGCGTTTATATTTATCTTTATGTTCTTGCTTTATGGGCATGCTGGATTGTTATCTAACCTATCTATGCTTGTGTTCTCGATACTATTCTTGCTTGCACTTGGTGTGACAAGTATGGTTCAACTTACACTTCCAGGTATTGCTGGGATAATACTTGCCATGGCGATGGCGGTGGATGCGAATATAATTATATTCGAGCGGATAAAGGACGAATTCAGGCTTGGTAAAAAAATGTCCGTCGCAGTCGAGAGCGGTTTCAAAAAATCTTTCTGGACAATATTCGACGCAAACATAACAACAATTATCGCAGCAGTAATCTTGTACTTCCTTGGGACTGGACCAATTCAAGGTTTCGCAATTACATTGTTACTTGGTGTTGTGATTTCTATGTTCTGTAGCTTGTTCGTTCTTCGCCAATTTGCAAAGTTGTACTTGTACATAAATCCAAATAATCCAAAGCATCTTCGATTGAAGCAGAAAACAAATCTCACCGAAACTGAAACACCAACTATCCAAGTTAAAAAAGACCGAAAGTTAAAAGGTATATAAGACACTTATAAGGAGAATGCCGCAAGTGACCGAAAAGAAAAGTCTAATGGAAAAATTCCGCGATCCGAATTTCAAAATCGCGCGAAAAGGGAAATGGTATGCCATCGCCCCTCTTGTCCTTATTGTTGTTGGTCTTATTATCGTACTTACAATTAACTTTAACCTTGGGCTTGACTTTACTGGTGGTCGAACAATTCGTGTAAATGGTATAACTTCCGAGAACTATTCTGCAATCCGCGGTCAGATTAATTCGGTAATGAATGATAACAATGTACACGGTGGTACATTCAGAATTTGGCAAGAGGACAGCGACACAACAGGATTATCCATAGTTGTCCAGTTCCAAGACCTTCGTAATGCCGACATGGACGAGGTTTCGGCACTCATTATCGAGCGTATCGAAGCAATCGAAAATGTAACAGGAGCCGAGGAAGTTGGTATGATATCGGCATCTGCATCCCAAGATCATATTACACGTACATTTATCGCGGTTGCCGCAGCCTTGCTTGGAATTTTGGTTTATATGTTATTCCGATTCAAGTTCACAAGTGGTGTTGCCGCACTTATTGGTCTTATCCACGATGTTCTTGTTATGATGGCATTGGTTGCAATATTCCGTATTCAAATTAATGCCGCGTTTATTGCCGCATTGATTACTGTGATTGCGTACTCGGTTAATAACACACTTATCTTGTTTGACCGAATTCGTGGTATTGAAAAGAACAACGATAAAAATGAGGGTGTAGAAACGATGATTGACCGCGGTGTGAAAGAAACATTCCAACGTACAATGAACACAACCATTACAACACTTGTACCGATATTTATCCTTGTAATCTTTGGTGTACCGCTTATTCGTGAATTTGCAATTCCAATTTTGTTCGGTTTGATTGCGGGAACCTTCTCGACAATTTTCGTCACAACATCGCTTTATCTCCGATTTGAACGTGCACGTATTGCTGTACGAAAACGTAAAAAGGCAACTGCAACTACATAAACAACTTAAAGCGAGCCATCACGGCTCGTTTTAATTATTTACAAGACATATTAAAAATGTTATCATCAAGTAATGAAAAAAAGCACGATACCATTCAAAAAATTGGAAGACAATGAGAAAAATTTTTTCTTGGATGCACGAAAACAAATGATAGAGGCACAAAAGAAATTGAAGTCAGTCTGCAGAGTCTGGTGTGATGACGAAAAAAATATTATTCCATTGACAATCAACGGAAGTCAAGACTTGTTCGACAAATATTTAAAAGAATTCCAAGAAGCAAGAGAAAGATTTTTTCAAAACAGAAGGGAGCTTCAGTTGGCTTATGGAGATGATATTGTAAAAGGTATTTAATTACTATTCACCGTCATAATTTCATGTTATCATACCTCTATGAAACTTATTGCAATTGTTGGAAGACCGAATGTGGGCAAGTCCCTTCTTTTTAATACGCTTGTTGGAAAGCGTGTAAGCATCGTCGATGACGAGGCGGGGGTAACACGGGATAGGATTATCGAAACGGCAGAATGGCGTAATGTTAAATTTAACCTTGTCGATACAGGTGGTATTGATTTTGATGATAAAAATGCGTTTAATGTTCATATCCGTGAACAGGTAGACATTGCAATTGATTTGGCGGACGCGATTATTTTCTTGGTGGACGGAAAGGCGGGCGTTACCGCAAACGATCATGAGATTGCCACATTGTTGCGAAAAACTAAAAAGCCTGTGATACTTGCCGTAAATAAGCTGGATAATAATGAAAAGCGTGACAATGTCTTGTATGATTTTTATAAGTTAAAGATTGGGACCCCCATTGGTATAAGCTGTACCCAAAAACTTGGACTTGGTGATCTGTTGGATGCGGTGTTTAATCCGTTGACTGGCATGGAACCAAAAGACGGAGAAGATGAACAACGAACTCCACGTATTGCGATTGTTGGAAAACCTAACGCAGGCAAGTCAAGTATAATCAATAAACTTCTTGGCGAAAAACGCGTAATGGTAAGCGAAATCGCGGGAACCACACGCGATACGGTGGATTCCACATTACGGTTCGAAGGTCGTGATTATATACTTACCGACACCGCGGGAATTCGTCGTAAACGAAGTATCGAAGTTCAAACAATCGAACATTACAGCGTCATTCGCGCACTTGCATCTATTCGTAACAGCGACATTGTGGTTTTAGTGGTAGACGCGAGCGAGGGCTTGACCGAGCAAGACGTGCGGTTATTGGGCTACGCCGATGAGCAAGGTAAACCAAGTGTACTTTGTATTAACAAGTGGGACTTGATTGAAAAAGACACCCATACAATGAATGCATTTAAGAAAAAGTTAAATATTGATCTTGCGTTTATGATGTATTATAAATCTATTTTTATCTCGGCACTTACTGGACAGCGAATTGGCGAAATTATGAAAGCGGTCGAGTTCGTATTGGAACGTGCCCAAACACGTATAAGCACGGGACAATTAAACACATTGATAAGTGGGTTTGTTGCAACAACTCCACCGCCAATGCATGCGGGCAAGCGACCAAAGTTCTTGTATTCAACCCAAGTTGGGGTCGAGCCTCCGACGTTTGCGCTGTTTATTAATGACAAAACTCTTGTAAAATCTTCGTATTTGCGATATCTTGAGAACAATCTTAGGAAAAGTATCGACCTTACTGGAACACCAATACGATTCTTGCTGCGTGACCGTGACGAAAAGTGATAATTTGAACTTTTGTAGCAAAGCGGTACCTACTAGCATTCTGAGCAGAGCGAAGAATCTCTAGGCGAAGCCGCAATAAATTCATCCAAAAAAGGAAACCCTAATGGATCTTATCTGGCTTATATTATTTTGTACGGGTGCATATTTTATCGGAAATATAAATTTTTCGGTAATATTATCACGCAAATTTCGTAAAACAGACATCCGTAAAATGGGAAGTGGTAATGCGGGTGCCACAAATATGTTACGCCAATTTGGCACAAAGTGGGGAATAATGATTCTTACACTTGATGTTATAAAAGGTCTTGTCCCAGCACTCGTTGGATATTTGGTTTACGGTGTTGGTACTACTGATGGTTATATTGCATTGTATTCTATGGGACTTGCCGCCGTTTTTGGTCATTGTTTTCCTGTCTTGTTTAAATTCAAGGGCGGAAAGGGTGTTGCAACGATTGTCGGGGTATTCCTTGTCGCAAATCCAATCCTTGCATTAATCGTGTTCGCAGCGGCAGTAGGTTATGCAATGATATGGGAATACGGCGCAGTTTCAAGTTTCATATTTGTTACCACAATGGTGGTTTATCAATCAATAACCCAAGGCTCGTCGCTTACAATCACGTTACTGTTGTTCAGCTTTTATATTCTTGTCTGTATTACACACAGGAAAAATATCTATAGACTCCTTATTGGTGTAGAGAGCCGTGCAAGTATTCTAAAGAGCCTTAAAAAGAAAAAATTCGAAAAGAAAAAGCAAGCTTGGATTGAGGAAGAGGAGTCACAAGTTACGAATTAAATTTTTCGTCATATTTCGTAATCCCTTTTAATAAACATTAGGCAAAAGGGAGGCAATATGGCTAACACACAAAAACTGTTCTCGGACATCGCGACGAGGACTAATGGAGAAATCCACATCGGGGTGGTCGGACCCGTGCGGACAGGTAAATCAACCTTTATATCGCGGTTTATGCAATCGACAATTGTTCCACGCATTGATGACGAGAACGAACGATCACGCGTGGTTGATGAATTACCACAATCGGGTGATGGGGCGGCAATTATGACGACCCAGCCAAAGTTTGTGCCGTCACGCGCGGTGCAAATCCAAATGGGAAGTGCCGAAATGCGTGTTCGCATGATTGATTGTGTTGGATACATTGTCGAGGGTGCAAGTGGGCATATTGTCGATGGGCGTCCGCGTCTTGTGAAGACCCCGTGGAGTGAAACCGAAATGCCATTTGAAAAAGCGGCAGACATGGGAACAAAAAAGGTTATAAAAGACCACAGCACGATTGCGGTTGTGATGACCACGGATGGAACAATTGCGAATATTGCAAGAGAAAACTATGTCGAAGCCGAAGAGCGTGTTATTAATCAATTAAAAAAACTTGGCAAACCATTTATTATCGTCGTGAATTCAAAACAACCAAATGCGGAACCAGCACAAACATTGGTTACATCTATTACAAAAAAACATTCGGTCACAACACTTGCATTGGATGTTGCAAAGTTGTCAAGTGATGACATTTCAAACGTGTTTACGTCACTTCTTGCTGAATTTGGTGTTAATGGATTCAAAGTCAACATGCCAAAGTGGTTAACCGTACTTGACACAAGTCACGAGATTATTAACGAAGCGGTCGAAGCACTTAAAAAATATACAGCATCAATAAAGAAATTAAGCGACAATAAGCCAGAACGCGTCTTTGAAAAGAGCCAATTCTTTGTAAGACTGGAAACAACGCACATCGATGTTGCAACAGGTATTGTATCGTTCAACATAGTTCCACAACCTGACTTGTATACACGTGTTCTTTCAAGTATGAGCGGTGCAAACATCGCAAGTGACGCACATCTTGTTGCCTTCCTTCGTCACAGCGGTAACGTAATGCGCGAACACGACAAAATTCGCGAGGCGTTGAATGAGGCAACTCAGACAGGTTACGGCATTATGCAACCAACATTCGCCGATTTCGTGTTACATCAACCAGAACTTCACAGAAGCGGTCGCAGCTTTGGACTTAAGCTTCGTGCAACTGCACCATCGTTACATCTTGTCCGCGTTGACGTACATACAGATGTGTTACCAACAATCGGCACTCGTGAACAAAGTGAAGAAATGTTGAAATTAATGCGTGCAGAATTCGAACAGAACCGTGATGCATTGTGGCAAGTTCCAATCTTTGGTAAAAGTCTTGAAAGCATCGTCCGCGAAGGCATAGCATCAAAGGCAACCGCAATGAAGTCTGCAACCAAGATTAAGATGAAGCGCACAATAACCAAATTGGTTAATACAGGGCGGGCCGGGGTACTTGTATTGCTATAATCAATTAACAAAACTAAAAGCAAGTCATATGACTTGCTTTTTTTGTGTCATACTGTGCATGTCATCCTGAGCGGAACGAAGTGGAGTCGAAGGATCTAGCGAGCCCCGAGCAAAGCGAGTGGGCGATGCGTAAAAGAGTAATTCCAATAGTAATAGTTTGTTTTTAACGCTCCCGTTGGTCGCTAGATCCTTCGACTCCCTCGTAAACTCGGTCACTCAGGATGACATGTTAATTTTATCCAATTTCCGACAACTTTCGACAAATCTATACATATACATAGAACATGATATTCGAACCATTTATGACCTTTTTGTCAAAGGTTTTATTTTTCTCTGGGCTTGTTACCGAGAAATCATCTTTCCCAAAACCATTGTCAAAAGCCGACGAGGAAGACCACATCCGCCGTTTTCAAAATGAAAATTGCATGGCGTCAAAAGAAATTCTAATCAAGCACAACCTGCGTCTTGTTGCCCATGTCGTGAAAAAATATAATGGTGCCGCCGAAGCCGATGATCTTATATCATGTGGGACGATTGGGTTGATCAAGGCGATCAATAGTTTCAAGTTGGAAAAGGGTGTACAAATTTCAACATATGCCGCCCGTTGTATTGAGAACGAGATTTTGATGTTTCTTCGTGTTACAAAAAAACATCAACAAGTCGGCAGTTTAAATGAATCATTTGGTTCCGACCGTGATGGTAATGAATTGATCCTTGCCGACATAATCGCGGACGAATCGGATGACCCAAAAGATCAATTGACTCATCGCCAAATGATGTTGAAATTGGTATCCAAGATGAAAGAAAGATTGAGCGAACGCGAATTCAAAATTATCTCACTTCGATATGGGCTTGAAAACAATATAAGTCTTCCACAACGCGAGGTCGCAAAACAATTAAACATAAGCCGCAGTTACATAAGCCGTATCGAAAAACACGCAATCGAAGTCATCCGCGAAATAGTGAGCGACAAGGCGTTCAAAGGGTTTTATTAAAAAAGGGTTATACCCTTTTTGTTTTAAAAAAACCATTGCTTGCCGCTTGACTTCTTTTTGGCGTTTAGTGCGGCTGAATCTTTGTTACCATCTTTATCGGTGACCAATTTTATTGTGTTGCTCTTGACGACCTCGTCTTTTAATGCTTCGGATGAAGATACAATTTTGGATACAACAAAATATTCATTTGTGTTGCCTTTGGACGATGATTTGTCGAAATACAAATATTCGCCAGTATGACCTTTGATGACTTCTTGTAGTTTTTCGCCTTTGGCGTCACGTTTATAGATTTCATAGACCTGGCTTGGTCGTGCATCAAACCATAATAATGGAACACCTGTGTCCGAAATCTTGCCGTCAAGTGTAGGGGATGTTGGCTTCAAGAAATTTCCACTAATCTCGCGCGGGGCATAACGTCGTGAAAAGTAATCCGAAGCACGTTGGTCAGTTGGTGTTTGTTCACTTGCCAATCGTATCTTTCCAGCTTTTGCGTCCGCCAAATCAAATTCGAACTTTTCAACACACATTGGCTTTTCAAATTTTGATTCATTATTTGATTGGATTTTCTTCATAATATCGCGTGTCACAAACGCGGTAATGCCTCCACCTGTTGTGCCTTTTGCAAGGTCATTTTCGGGTTTCATACTTGCGTTTCCGTACCACACAATTAACGTGGTGTCGGGGGTATAGGCAACGCACACGGCATCTGTGTTGGTTGACGCGTTCCCACCACGTTCAGCCGTTCCCGTCTTTGCGGCAACATCAAATGGCAAATCCTTTAATTTTTTTGCGGTACCTTCTTTGGTTGTGTCAACCAACATATCGGTCATAAGGAAGGCTGTGTCTTCACCGATTACTTGTACGTTACTCTTGTGATGTGTCCAAACAACACGACCATTGCGGTCTTCGATCTTTCTGACAAGTGATGGGGATGTTTTAATACCACCATTTGCAAGTGTACAATAACCTGCGAGTAGTTCATCAAAAGTCGTCCCATCCGCAGTATTACCAAGTGCCATGCCAAGTCCTTCGGTATGGTTAAAATTCCATGCGTTATCGCGGAACAGCCCCATACGCTTTGCTACGTTGACTGCACGGTCTATTCTTGTGTAATTCAATACTTTGACCGCGGGAATGTTATGGCTGTGTATGACGCTTTCACGCACGGTTACAAGCCCTCGATGCTTGTTATCATAGTTCCTTGGATTGAATCCGTTTGCATTAAATTCTGCGTCCTCGACATAGGTTGACGGGCTTACGACACCTAGTTCAAGTGCAGGTGTATACACAACCAAAGGCTTCATGGTTGATGCGAAATTACGACGTGCACCAATCATAGTTGGTGTGGATGCGAAAAAACCATTAACTTCGCCGTGGGGCATCGCGGACACAATGACGCAATCAGCAAGATTGTCACTTGCATTTTTAATTTTATAATCAGACTCGCTCGCCGTTTTTACAATCGTTTCTTGTACCGATTGGTCATAGTACGTAAACACTCGGTATCCAAAGCTTGCAAGGTCGCTGTTGCTTAAATTTAAAATCTTTGCCGCTTGGATGCTCGCCGCTTGTTTATATGATTTTGATTGATTGAATTCGCGTTTGGTCTTTTCTGCGACAATTAATAGATTTTCTTCACGTGCAGAGTTAAGCTCGTCCCGTGTAATATGTCCCTGTTCACGCATTAATCGCATTACAAAATCTCCACGTGCCGAGAAGTTGTCGAGTTTTGTAATCGGGCAATAATACGCAGGGCTTCGCAACATTCCTGCAAGTGCGGCACTTTCACGAACAGTCAGCTCTGTCGCCGATTTACCAAAATAATAACGGCTTGCACCTTCGATTCCATAAATGCCATTACCGAAATAAATGGCATTAAGATACATTTCCAGAATCTCATTTTTTGAATATTTCTTTTCAAGCTTGTGCGCAAGGCTTGCCTCACGCAGTTTTCTTTGCATGGTTTTTTCATGACTCAGGTGCGTGTTTTTTATTAATTGTTGTGAAATTGTGCTTGCACCTTCTTTTGCTCGTCCTGCTTGGATATTTTTAACTGATGCTTTTGCTATGCGTCCCCAGCTTACGCCATTATGCTTTTGGAAATTCTTATCCTCGACCGCAACAAATGCAAGTGGAGTATATGTCGGCAGATTTTTTAGTTTTATCCCGCGATAGTCAATATCATCCTTGATGAGCTTTGAATCCTTGTCATAAATTAAAAGGCGAGTATTATGGTTTTCAAGTTTTTCAACTGAGAGATTTTGCGAGCTGTAGATAAATGCCAATGTACCAAACAAGGCAACAACACCAAAAAGTAATATAAGGGTAATGCTCAAAAATATCTTTCGTTTCATCGTGTCGTAGTATGTACCAGTTCCATCCATGTCATTCTGAACGTAGTGAAGAATCTGGCGGAGCGTAAAGAAATCTTGATACTTCAACAAAGTTATGTTAGAATATGCACGACATGAAAACTTTTTACATCAAGACATATGGTTGCCAAATGAATGTGCATGAATCACAAAAGATTCATAAGCTTCTTGAATCCGAGGGTTATATCCAAGCCGAGTCCGAAGACAAAACCGATATTATCATATTTAATACGTGCACAGTACGGAACACAGCCGAAGAAAAGATTACAAGCCACATAGGCAATGCTCACAAAGAAAAGCGTGATGGGCGTAATTTAATCTTGGCAATTGTTGGATGTTTAAGCCAGCGTGACGGTGTAAGCAAATCACTTATGAAAAAATTCCCACAGCTTGATATAATTCTTGGTACTCATAACATAAGCGAAATTGGAGCGGCAATAGAAAATGCAAGCCGCAAGCAAAAAACAATTGAAATTGTTAAAGAGCGGAAATTAAACCCAAGATTTGATAATCTTACCGCACCTGATGATCCAACCAAACCGAATACGCATTATATCAATATTACATATGGATGCGATAATTACTGTACTTATTGTATTGTTCCATATGTTCGAGGTCGAGTAGTAAATCGTGAAATAACCGAAATTGAATCCGAGTTTATAAAACTATTTAACTCTATAAAAGATAGGGAAGAGTCACAAATAATTTATCTTCTTGGTCAAAATGTGAATAGTTATATTTGTCCCAAGACCAATAAAAACTTTATAGGACTTCTTGAACAATTGTCGGGATATATCAAAAACTCGAATAGCAAGTTGAATTTTCTTTCATCTCATCCAAAGGACTTTTCCCGTGAGCTTGCCGACTTTATTGCATCTGCACCAGAAATTGAACGAAACATTCATCTTCCTATTCAAAACGGCTGTGATAAAATTTTAAAATTGATGAATCGTGGATATACGGTAGAAGATTACAAGTCAAAAATAAATTACTTGCGCAAAGTTTGCCCAGATGTAAAAATAACAACCGATATAATCTGCGGTTTCCCAGGCGAGAGCGAAGATGACTTTGCAGATACCATTAACATGGTCCGAGACATCAAATTTAATGCGGCATTCATATTTCCATACAGCCGCCGAAGTGGCACCGCCGCCGACAAAATGTCTAACCAGATTGACCATAAAACAAAAAAAGCAAGGACTACTGAATTAATAAAGATTCAGCGAGAGATATCAAACCAAATTACACTAGGAGAATAACCAATGACAACCGAACAAAAGCTTTCCCCTATGATGACGCACTATGTTCATTTAAAAGAAAGTTATGCAGACAGTTTGCTCTTTTATCGTCTGGGTGATTTTTATGAATTGTTTTTCGAAGATGCGATAATTGCAAGTCGTGAGCTTGGGTTGACACTCACAGGTCGTGGTAAAGATAATGAAGAGACTAATACCAAGCGTATAGACATGTGCGGTGTTCCACATCATGCGGTGGGAAATTATATTAAAAGACTTGTTGATCGTGGATATTCGGTCGCAATCTGTGAACAGTTGTCGTTACCACAAAAAGGTAAAAAAATGGTTGACCGTGACGTTGTCCGAGTCGTGACACCAGGAACATTTGATGATGAGGGCTTTCTTGACCAGACCAAGAATAATTTTGTGGCTGCTGTTTACTTTGTAAAAAAAGAAAAGCTGGGCAGCATATCTTGGGCAGACATCACAACAGGTGAGTTCTTTTCAATGGAAGTAGAGCCAGGTGAATTTATCGATGTACTTGCCATGATAAATCCGCGTGAAATTATATCAACAATTGACTTTAAAACCTTTCTTGGTGACCAGAATGAAAGCCATTTAATTCACTCGGTAGGTCGGGTGTCAAGTCACTATGATTATGCATTCAACCCAATGTCTGCACACGAAGCAATTTTAAGTTACTTTAAGATTAAAAGCACCACCGTGTTTGATTTTGATTTTGGCTCACAAATTACACCAAGTGCGGGTGCTTTACTTGAATACCTTATGCATACACAAAAACGAGCACTCAAGAACATTGCAAAAATCCAAGTAGTAAAAAATAATGACTTTATGATTTTAGACAAGGTTGCGCGTGACCATCTAGAACTTACTAATCAATACCGCGACCAAAATAACAAAGTGGGAAGTTTACTTTGGGTGCTTGATGATACCCAAACACCAATGGGTGCCCGTCTTTTGGTTTCAATGCTTGGAAAACCGTTGCAAGATGTTGCTCGTATAAATCAACGCCTTGATGCGGTTGAGCAACTTGCGAATGATAGCGTTTCAAGCGAGAAGATCAGAGACACTCTCTCAAAAATGAATGACCTAAGCCGTATGTGTGGAAAAATTGCTATGCGCTCAATTCTTCCGCGAGAAATGCAAGGACTTGCAAAGAGTCTTCGTAAAATAGAAGATTTAAAGCAAAGCCTTGGTGTTTTTCAAAAGGGATTATTGAAAAATTCTTATGATGCGTTGACCCCATTGCCAAATATCACGGACCTTGTCGACCGTGCAATTGCAGATAACTTGCCAACAAAATTGGAAGAGGGTGGTTATATACGAGATGGGTATGATGCAACACTTGATGAATTGCGTGATATAAGTAAACACGGCGAGAGTCTCATTTCAAATCTTGAATCAAGTGAGCGAAAAGCATGTGAGATGAAAGAAATTAAAATCGGCTACAACAGAATAACAGGATATTTTTTCGAGGTTCCAAAAAGGCTAAGTGCACAAGTTCCATATAGAATGAACAGAATTGCAACAACAAAAGACACCGAACGTTATACTACCGAGGAACTTAAAAACCTTGAGACCAAATTACTTGGTGCCCAAGATAGTGCAAAAGAGCTCGAAGCAAAAATATTGTCGGAAATCCGAGACCTATTGATTGAATATATACCTATTATTCAATCTAACTCTAACCAAGTTGCTATTATTGATGTCATTTCAACCTTTGCATCCGTTGCGGTTTCATCAAATTGGATTCGTCCCAAATTAAATAACGATGGCGAAATAAATATTAAATCAGTTCGTCATCCAGTAATCGAAAAAATAATCGGGTCAAATCGTTTTGTTGCAAATGATTGCTATTTAAAATCAGGCAAAACGACCACGAAAATTATAACAGGTCCAAATATGGCGGGGAAATCAACCTATATGCGAAGTATAGCGCTCACCGTTCTTCTTTCGCATATCGGTTCATTCGTTCCTGCAAGTTCGGCAAACATCGCACTTACCGACCGTATTTTCACCAGAATAGGTGCAAGCGACAGCTTAATAACAGGACAATCTACATTCATGATCGAACTTAACCAGATTTGTACCCTGCTACACAACGCAACAAAAAGCAGCCTTTTGCTCATAGATGAACTTGGAAGGGGCACAGGTACTCAAGAGGGAAAGGCAATTGCATCCGCCACAATTTCGTATGTCACAGACAAGATAGGTTGCATGGCTATGTTCGCCACGCACTTCCACGAGTTGGCTGCGCTTGCAGAAGAGAATTCAAAAATAAAAAATTACAGAGCCACTACATCAGTAGTTGATGGTAACATAGTATTTTTGCATAAAATTCTTCCTGGAAAAGAAGAACACAGTTTCGGTATCGAAGTGGCGAAAATGGCGGGTCTGCCAAAAGAAGTTTTAGAAAATGCCAAAAAACTCTATGAGATTGACAAGGCAACTCAGCAACAATTATCTGGAAAGAATGTGGGGCCGCTCATTATGGAAAAGGAAGTTTTGATTGAGAACCCTGTGGTTTCTAAACTCCAGGAAATAAATATAAATAATTTGTCCCCAATGGAAGCATTGGTAATGCTTGGGGATTTAGTTAAGGAATCTAAAAATGATTGATGAGAATTTATGATATCAAAAAACTGAACTTGGAATTGAAGCAACGAAAAAAGCAGGCTTGCCAAAGGAAGTTATTAGCGAGGTGAGTAAGGTTTGCGACGTAATTATTTCTTAATTTGTTTTTTGTATTCTAGCGGACTCATGCCTACAACTGATTTGAAGTGTCTTGCATACATGCCATTATATTCCAGCCCGCAGGCTTTGAAAGCTTGTTCAACATTTAAGTTGGGATCGTCCAAAGTTTCTTTCAGTTTTTCGATTTTCAAACGTTGGTAATAAGCGAATGGCGTTTCTCCTGTATCGTTTTTGAATGTACGAGAAAGTTGTCGCGCACTCAGATTAGCAATATCTTCCAGTTTAGCGATATCAAATTCTTTTTTCCAATGTGTGGCTAAGTATTCTTGAACCTTAACTATTTCGCTTTTACCTTTGAATGCCATAGTAATATTTGAAACAATGACAACAAAGATAATTTCTTTATTATTGTCATAAATTGGAAATCCTGTTAGATTTTGACGTACAAATTCGTTTACAGAATGACCTTCTTTTGTATAGTTCATAAAACCATCGCTCGGTGTTTTTATGTTTTCAAGTTTGGAAACTTTGCCACTTAAAATATCGTTTAAAAATTGTTCCATCCCAGGCACAGCAAGTGCACAACCGTCTTTATAGATATTGTAGTTGTTTAAAAGATTTTCCCTGTTAGAAATATTCATATTTTCTATAAAGGCTTGATTTACAAAGATTGCTTTTCCATTTGGGTTCAAAACCATAACTAGATAAGGCATAGAATCAAAAAATTGAGATAATGAATTTTCATTGCCAAAATCTTTCCAAAAAGTATCCATAACTAATTATAGTCTATTTGAGTAAAGGTAACCAATGACATATGAAGTAAAATAACAGACACATAGACAAGAAAAGTAAAAAAGTGGTTAAATTCGCTTGTCGCTTTTTGCTGAATATGGTATATGCAAGTATGCGTTCTTGGGGGAATGATAAAATTTGCTTAGCAAAGTGGAAAAGTGTAGTTGCAATCTGCACTAGAAGAGTGCGTGGCACAAGTAATTTTGCATGTTTATATTAGGAAAAACTGCCTGGATTTGGGCGGTTTTTTAATTTTTGGAGGTAACAAATGAATAAAGAACGGATATTGTCGTTTGCGGTCATGGGTTTGTTGGCGCTTTGTATGACGGTGACTGGAATTGTACTTGCAGTTTGGCAGCCATGGGTGGCACAAGCGGATGGTGAAAATAATCCCATACTTTCCAGTTGGCAAGATATCGGAAACAGAAGTACAGCTTGGCTTGACCGAGGGGATGGTGATGGGACGGCGGGGAATCCATTTCTTATTGGTTCATCTCAAGAATTGGCGGGTGTTGCATACCGACTCAATGCCAATTTGAACCTCGCATCACATTTTAGACTTACAAGCAATATAAACTTGAGTGGAAATGTCTGGGAATCTATTTTAAATTTTACTGGTACATTTGATGGTGACTCTTTTGTTATAAACATGCCATCTGTGATTAGAAGTCCGAACCAAAATATCGGTTTGTTTGCATCGGTGACCGCCGCCAATATAATGAACTTGGGAATATCAGGAGAAATTGAACAAGTAATTAACACATCTGGGCAACCAGGACATGTTGGGGTTTTGGTTGGACAATTCAATGGAAATAACACAGCGAATGGGACAATACGCACAGTAAAAAATACAGCAAATATAACTGTGTCATCAACATCAAACGTAGCTGTTGGGGGAGTTGTTGGAAGATGGAATAGTCGAACCGCGAGGGCACAAGGAAATGTAACAGTACAAAATTTCAACCTTGCAAATACGGGTGATATTACGGTTACCGCCCCTAGTGCTGCGATTGGTGGTATTGTTGGTTTTGTTCATACTGGGAAAACTGGTGGAACCCAAAACGCCACTATTTTTACAGACACAAGAAGTTTTTTGAACGTATTCAATACTGGAAATATTTCGGCAAACCTCTCAGCCCCTATAAATGCGTCTGCGGCTAATGTGCTTGCCAGCGGGGTTGGCGGTATAATTGGTCACGCAAGAATCCAGAGAAACAGATATAATTCTCCTCACGGAGCGGCATCTGGAGTGTTGCGAGTTGAACACGCGTATAATATGGGGGAATTAACAATTAATGGTGCTACAAGTCACGCGCGAATGCGACAAATTGTTGGTTCAGCACATGGACAAGTTGGGGGAAGTGTTAATAGTGCACAGACTAATTTTCAAAGTACATTGGTAATCAATAATGCACTAGGGATTCGCAATGACATATTGGTAACAATGTCCAATGATAGGTACGGGTCTGCGCATCTAAATGCTGCAAGGACAATATTCTCCCCTTCAAGAATAGGTGTGGTAGATAATAACGGCGAAGTAATTGGAACTATTACTGCGCCAACCGAGCCCACCTTGCTAACACAACTCCAATCAATTCCTTTTAATACAACTTGGGAGGAACATGGCGGGATTGTTACTTTATATCCGTTTACTAATTTCAGATTTGGGTATAATGCGATTTTTAATGTGAATAGCCCCCTTTTCCAAATAACTGATAGTCGTAATACCTCTTATATGCTGGAAGACATCGAAAAAGGTGAATGGGACACCCAATACACAATAACAGTTGCAAATCAGCCAACCATTACTCCACCAACGGGAATTGAGTTTATGGGATGGGCGACATCACAGACCCGCGCAAACGCAGGTACTGTGGACAGACCGCCAGGGCAGAACATTGTACTTGAACCGAACGAGCCGAATCTCGCATTCTTCGCCGTATATCAATTCAGTCCGGCACGAACACTAACCGTGCAACGCGGTGACGGGATATTGGCATCGATGAGTTCGTTTACTTCTACTGTTCGTCGTCCGGGTCAATTTCTGTCACCTGCAGGCGTACCATCGACTGCACCATATTTTGCACCATTCTTACAAATTCCTGCGGTATCGGGCTCTGGAATCCAACATATCGGTTGGGCAGACAGTCTACAACAAGCAAGACTTGGTCAAGTTAATTCATCATGGCCGCTAAGTCCGTCGTCGGCTAACCAACCACACATATTTGAAAATACAAGAATATACGCGGTATGGCAAAGAACGGACGTTGCATCGTTGCAACTGCGGTTCAGCCACGACGCATTAACTGCGGGTTATGTGAACGAAACTTGGTTTGAAGCAACATTCCCAACAATAACCGAAACATTTACAACTGCACAGAGAACATTTGCATTATCTGTCTTTGCACCTATAACTATTGTCCCATACCATGTATTCGGCGGTTGGGCCACAACACTTGCAAGGGCTCAGGCAGGAATTGTCGACCACGCACCAAATGCAACGATAACAATTCCATATCCAAATCAAGCAGTAACGCCACTATATGCCGTGTTCCAACCAATTCGTTTGACGCTTTTTGTCAATAGTGTTTTCAACACGGGGATTTCGCCAACACCACAATTTACCTATAATGCAATCACGCCGAATAGAAGTTTGACCAATATCCATGTTACAGATTCTGGTAGTCTTCCCGTTCACCTTACTACCGATGGAATGACATTGGTTAGTCATGGTGGGGCAACATTTGAATTCCTTGGTTGGGCAAATAGCCTTGATCGTGCAATTAACGGACATGTTGACTTTCTTGGCGGTGGACCAACAATGGTAAATGTTAACGGCAATGTTGAATTACATGCCGTTTGGAATGTTTTGTCGGGAACACCACTTCCTCCAATCGAAGGAAATCCACCAATAGCGCCGCCAGTAGAAGGTATGAACAGACTTCCAGCCCCGCAAAATGTTAATGTAAACCAAGCAACAGGTATGTTGTCATGGGACATGGTTCCTGGTTCAATGGGATTCAGAGTCTATATTAACGGACACCCAACAATTTTCTTCCCTAATATCCCATTTGCAATCACCGAAGTAAACCTTTCACTATTTTATTTCCCATTACCGCCGACTGAAACATCATTTAATTTCCACATCCAGGTTCGTGCAATTGGAAACAACGTAGATTACACGCATTCGTTATTGAGTTCAATTACGGTATTCAATGTAAATAGCGGGAATTACAACCCAGGCGGGGAGGACCTTCCAAACGTTGACGATGACGAAGATATTTGGGACGAACCAGGCGATTGGGATGATGAACAATTATTTTCACAACTTGATGTCCCAACGAACTTGGTAATAAACAATAATATTTTGACTTGGACAGGTGTCGCAAACTCCGCTGGATACCGTATATATGTCGATGGTGTATTCCAGACAACAGCGACGGGCGGAAATACATTTGCATTGTCAACTCTGAATTTACCTGTTGGGACTTATTCTATTACACTCCGTGCAAATGGTTCTGGCGCGTTTGTGACCTCGAACCATTCGGATATCGAATCTTTTGAGGTCAAAGCAATTCCAGTCAACAAAGAAGCACTAATTGCGGAACGCAATAGAATCATTGCATATTTGACAGCACAAGTTAGAATAGGGTACACAACAGAGAGCCTAGGATTGGTTGACAAACAAATTGCAAATGCATTGGACATTATAAACAACACAGACGCAACACAAGGGCAAGTTGACATTGCTCTTACGCAATTGATAATTGCTTATAATGGACTTATGTCTATCGGTGGAACGCAGGTTCTTGATACGCCGACAAATCTTGAAATATGTGATAATAATATTTTGACATGGGATTCTGTAACAAATGCGGATGGATACAGAATTTATGTTGATGGTGTATTGTTTACAATAGTGCCAAGTACAGACAGAGAAGTTGACTTTAGCGCGCTTCCCGTACGTGTCCATTCAATCACAATAATCGCGTACAGTAATAATTTCGCAATAAATGACTCTGAATACGCTTTCATTCAATATGACAATCGTCCGCTATTTGACGACGATTGGCTGGACGACGAAGACTTTGACATAAACGATTATCTGCCAGAAGATTGGACGCCAGAAGATGGTTGGCCGTGTTACCCATTCCCATGGAGCCCACCAGCAGGCTTCGACCCAGAAAATCCAAACTTCCCTTGGTATCAAGGCGGTACAGACAATGGATACGATGACCCAACATTCTTTGAAAGAGTCAGAAATTGGTTACGCGACAATTGGTGGGTATACATTGTTCTTGCCGCGTTCCTTATATGGTTGTTGTTATTAATTATTGTATTAATGCGACGAGGGGCAAAGACAACAATTAATGTTGTTAATCCAACCGCTACCGTTGTTTGTACTCTTGAAGCCGATGCAAATGCAGCAATTGCAGAGGCACGTGCAAAATTACAGGTAGCTCTTCCAATAGTAATTTCACATGATGCACAACCACAAAATGCGGCTCTTGAGCAAACTGCAAGAACAGCAGTTATGTCGGCGGATCAAGCACTTGATAAAGCCGTGAACGCAGTTGCCAAATACAAACAGGCAAAGAATGATGGAGGTAAGAAGCAATGAGAATGACCGAAGAACAACGCAAAACAGAAATCAACAGGATTAGGAGAGTTCGTGCCAAACTAAACGCACAAATAGAGGCACAAATTCTTGAATTATCTAAAAAGAAGATGTCAGAAGAATTACGGAAGGCGGAGTTGAATGCTCTTGTTAAAAGCAGAGCCAAAAATAACGCCGATACAAAGGCGCAGTTAATTAGATTGGGTGTAAAGTATGCCCAAAGAACACCACCGCCAAGACCAGTATTGGAATGTGATTGTGCAGATTGTAACTGTGAAAATTGTACTTGTGAAGAAAAAACGGCGATTGTTGAAATAAAAGACCAAGCAAATGAAATGCTTGACCACATTGACAGAGTAGTTTCATATCAAGCACAACCACACATGAATCATCCTAGGAGCGAAATTGCTATTGCTGACAATGGAATGCCTGATTCAACCGAAATTGAAAAAGTGCGTTGTGAGGTGGCCGAAGTTCAAGGTACAATGAACATGCTTGCCCGTTTTCTTGCTACGCAAAATGTCAAAGTCGTCGATCCACAACCATATATACAAAAGCTCGCACATGTTGAGGCCGTTGCATGTTGTCAAGCCCGTACCCACTACGGTGCCGTCCCACACCAATACATACAAGCAACCCCTTATGTTGCACTACAGTCGAATGGACAACCAAAAAATTCCGAGATAGAAAAGGTCAAGACTGAAGTTGTAGAGGTAAAAGATGCTGTTAACAGTCTCGCAAAAGCGTTTGATTCATATAATATGGGAAAAATGCATGGGGCGATTGAATCATTTAAAAATAATCAACAACCCATCTACATGCAACAACCTCAACCACAAATCCAACCAGTCATTGTTCAAACGCCACATCAGCAAGTTCACGGACAACCTGTAATTGTAAACACAGTACCTACTTTCACACAACCAGAGCCTCATCAAGTTCCACCCGCTCATCACATGCCATCTGAATCAAAACAGCAAGGTCCAAGCGGACTTGCCGAAATGCTTGCAAAAATGGGAGAAAAGTTGGACGGTCTAGCAGAAGAAATGAAATGATAATACAAGTACATACATTATCTTCCAGAAGAAATTATTAACGAGGCAAGAAAGCTTGTATAACTAATTGGAACTTAAGTAAAAGGGGTGAAATAAAGACCTCTTTTTTTGCTAAGAAATGACCTGCTTTACTTGGCAATTTATAAATGCTAGAATGAATATATGAAAAAAATTAATATACTCCCGCCAAAAATTTTTAATTTACTTGCCGCTGGTGAAGTCGTCGAAAATCCATCAAGTGTAGTAAAAGAGTGTGTCGAGAATAGTATCGACGCAGATGCCACAGCAATAACAATTTCAATTACTAATGGTGGTTTTGACGAAATTTCTATTTCAGACAACGGACATGGAATACATGAATCGGAAGTTGAAAAAGTATTTTTACCGCATGCAACGTCAAAGATTGAAAAAGCGTCTGATCTTGAACAGATTGGTACACTTGGCTTCCGTGGTGAAGCCATGAGTTCTATTGCAAGTGTGTCGAAAATCAATGTGATTACCAAGACAAATAATGATTCAATTGCAACTCAACTATCTCTTGTAGCAGGCGAAGTTGTCTCCAAATCCAAAGTGAGTGCAAACAATGGTACAACTATAAATATAAAGAACTTGTTTTACAATACACCTGCACGAAAGAAATTTCTTTCAAGTCCGACTGTTGAACGTAACAAAGTAACAAACATAGTACAAAAACTTATGTTGGGTAACCCACATATCTCATGGAAATATATTGTTGATGGCGAAATTATTTACACGACAAGAGAGCAAGGGACCTTGGATAAAATTGTTGAACTTATCTATGGTCGCGAAACGGTAGATAATATTATCCCAGTTAGCTCTGGGAATCCATTGCTTGGTATAAATGGGTATATTTCAATCCCAAGCTTTTCAAAGCGTAATCGAACTTATCAAACCGTTATGATTAACTCGCGTACAGTCGAAGGTGGAACTATTGCTGATGCTGTGAATGCCGCTTTTTCAACCAACATGACGGTCGGCAATTTTCCATTCTTTGTATTAAACCTTTTGATTGACGAGTCAGTTGTTGATGTCAATGTTCATCCAAGAAAATTACAAGTCAAATTCGAACGTGAGAATGAAATATTTGATTTTGTAAAAGGGGTGATAGGTGATGCCCTTGACAAGTATTTTTACGAAAAAAATAAATCACTTGTAAAACACGAAGACAAAGAACAAATAACAATTGAACAGCAAGCTTTTACCGCTTCACATGATAAAAAGGTTTTAAAGACCATAAAATTTTTCTCGGCAGCATCGTCTACCGATGAAGAAGTTCGTGACCTATTAAATTTGGGAAAAGTTCTTGATGAAAAATATCATGCTGAAGAAAAAGAAAGACCAGAAAAGAAAAGTATAAAACAACAAAAAATTTTAATCGACGAAGGTCCTGTTGTTCAAATTCTGGGTACGGTTTTCGATTGTTATATTTTGCTTAGTCATGGTGACAAATTGGTTATTATTGACCAGCATGCTGCACATGAACGTATGCTATACGATGACTTAAAATCACAGATTGATTCGGGTTCTATCGCGACACAAACATTGGTTGAACCATTGTTACTCTATCCTAATCCAATTGAACTTAATCAAATTAGTGAGCTTATCCCAAGTTTTGAAAAATTCGGTTTCGAAATTAGCATATTCGGAAATAACTGTGTTCGCATAACCGAAGTTCCAATCATTATAGCATCAGAGGAATCAATAGGAACATTTATTGATTCAATGCTTGGTGAAGTACGTGGCAAAAAGATACGAACATTGTCGGCAATTATCGATGAGAAGATTATTGCAATATGTTGTAAGAATGCGATAAAAGCAGGCAGAAGCCTTACACACGACCAAATAAAATACTTCCTTGATCAATTCAAGAATAAAAAACAAGTCGCAACATGTCCACATGGAAGACCAGTAATCATAAGTTATACCAAGAAAGATATGGAAAAACTGTTTGCAAGAAAGTAACATACTTGCACAAATTAACTTGTGGTGAACATAGCGAAAGAACAAGAAGAAAATGTGGATACAAAGCCACAGAATTTGCATGGATTAACCACGGACCAGGTAAATGAACGAATAACAAAAGGTCAAGTAAACAAGGTTGATAATAAAACATCAAAGAGTACGATACAAATTCTTGTATCCAATATATTTACATTTTTTAATATCTTATCTTTTTCAGTAGTCATTGCACTTGTTATTATTGGTGCAACACTTGATTCAAGTGCGTTTTTAAACATCATGTTTTTTGGTGTTGTGTTGTTAAATATGATTATAGGCATTATACAAGAATTGCGTGCAAAGTATACGATAGATAAGCTTAGGCTACTATCAAATGCAAAAGTTATGGTAATACGTGACAAGGTACAGCAAGAGATATTGCCAGAGGAAATAGTTCTTGATGATATTTTAATATTAAAAAATGGCAATCAAATACCAACTGATTGCATTGTATTGGATGGCGAAGGTGAGGTTAATGAATCATTGCTAACGGGGGAGAGTGATGCAATTCAAAAGGCAAAGGATTCAAAGTTGTTGTCGGGAAGCTTTGTAACAAGTGGTATATTGACGACACAGGTAACCGCAGTTGGTGAAGATAACTATGCAAACAAGCTTAGCTCACATGCAAAGACATACGTTCGTCCAAAGAGCGAACTTTTAAAAAGTCTGCGTGTGATTATTCGCGGAGTGGGGTCAGTAATACTTGTTTTAACGGTTGTAATGTTGGCAAGACAATTTGCGGGTGGACTTATAACTGATGCCGAAAAAGCAGATGCGGTAACTCATACGGCGGGCGCAGTAGTCGGCATGATCCCAGCAGGCATGGTGCTTTTAACAAGCCTTGCATTGGCAAGTGGTGCGATAGCATTATCGCGAAAGAAAACTCTTGTCCAGGATTTATATTGTATAGAGATGCTTGCACGTGTGGATACGTTATGTCTTGATAAGACTGGGACAATTACTGATGGCACAATGAAAGTTATTAACATTGATACAAGAATTCCCGAGAAGAAATTACGTGACATAATGGCATCAATGGCGTTTGCATTGGGAGAAACCAATCAAACTGGAAAGGCATTGATAGACTATTTCGGAAGCAAAGATATTTTCAAAGCGGCAAGTACAACACAGTTTTCTTCGGCAAGAAAAGCGGTAAGTGTTACGTTCAAAGATGGCAAGACTTATCATCTTGGTGCTCCTGAGTTTATTAGCCAAAGCGGCGAAACTTTTGATATTGAAAAACATATCAAAGCAGGCTACAGAGTATTATTACTTGCCGAAGAAGATAACCCAATTGCGGTAATAGTGTTATCAGATACTATCCGTGAAGACGCGATTGAAACGATTGCATGGTTCAAAGAGAATGGTGTAGACATTAAAGTAATAAGCGGCGATAATGCACAGACCGTGTCTCACATAGCATCCCGAGTTGGAATAGAGAACGCAGATAAATTTATTTCAACGCATGAGCTTGATGAAAATCAATTACGTGTTGCTGTAAACGAATTTACCGTGTTCGGTCGTGTTTCTCCCGAGCAAAAAAAGATTCTTGTAAATGAACTTAAAACAGTTGGAAAGACTGTGGCAATGACGGGTGATGGCGTTAATGATATCCTTGCATTGCGCGAGTCCGATTGTTCAATAGCAATGGGAAATGGAAGTGATGCCGCACGTAATGCATCACATCTAATCTTGCTAGAAAACAATTTCTCGGCATTGCCAAGTGTAGTGGCACAAGGCAGGCGAGTCATCAACAATGTGCAAAAGTCATCGTCTCTGTTTATGTTCAAAGTAATGCTCAGCATATTTCTGTCATTATTTGCGGTGATTTTCTTGGGCGGGCGATATATCTTCGAGCCAAGAAATTTATATATCTTGGAAATATTTGTCATAGGGCTTCCGTCATTTTTTCTTGCGCTTGAATTTAATTCAAAACCCATAGAAGGTAAATTTATAAATAAGATTTTAAAAACATCGGCAATTGCAGCCGCACTTACGGTATTTAATATTGCACTTATTGCACTTGCACGTCATATTGATTTTTTTGCAATAGGCGAGGACGAATTTCTTACACTTTGTATATTAATGACAACAATTATTGGCTTGATGTTGCTTGTGAAAATTGCCAGACCGTTTAATCTTTACCGATTAATTGTTCTTTCATTTGTTGCGGTTGCGATTACTATGATGGCGATATTCTTGCCAAGTTTAATAGGGCTCGAGGGGCTTATCCTTGAACAATCGGTACTGTTGATTATGTTGTCTTTGGTGTCATTTTTCACACTTGATTATTTATTGAATAAAAGAAAAAAGTCTCCAACATAGGCATTATCTATCAAGCGTTTCGCATTTAATATAACATGACCTTTTTCGTGCATCAAAAGGAAGACAAGTCGGTTGTTGTGGGTGGTATACGCCTTTTATGTGAATTCACGCCCGAAGAGGTCGAAGTAAAGATACGTGGCGGTAACGTGAGAATAACGGGCGAACATTTAAAGATAGAACGATTTGATGTCAATGAAATCGAAATCAAAGGTAAGATTCAAAGTGTATGCACGGACCGAGCTGGCAGAGGTAGCAAATGAAAAAAATCAGAAACTTCTTCGCACCGCATGTGACATTTACAATTCAAGATTGCGATATAAATTTATTAAACCGATTACGCGAATTTCGCCCCAAGAGGATTTCTTTTGCGAATGGTACATTGTGCTTGAACGTACCATTACTCTATAAAAAACGGGTTCAACAAATTGTACGCAACATGACATATACAATTACCGAGCAAAAGTCCATTGTATCTACCTTTTCATTTTTGTATGTGAATATCGGTTTAATCGCATGCTTTGCCGTAATGATAGTCGCATTATCAATTTTTAACATGTTCGTGTTCCGAATTCAAATCCAAGGCATTGATGGACAAGAAAGTGCCGAACTGCGTGCGTTCCTTCGCGACAACAACGTGAACTCGTTCACACGCAAGGGGCGCGTCAATCAAGGCATATCAACCAAGATAACATCCAACTTTGACTTCATCGCACACACGTCAACATATATCCGCGGCAATACTATGGTTATATCGGTGCATCGCACACAAACACCGCCATTGCCGCCTATGACCGATTTGGTGTCGTCACATGATGCAATTATAACCGAGATATTGGTTCTCAGCGGTATTGCACAGGTCGACCTTGGTGATGCCGTAGTAGTTGGTCAAATCTTGGTATCCGCCGCACTTCAAATAGGTGTTGAACCAGGCGAACCAGACGATTGGGGCAGACCAACATTTACAAAGATAACTGTACCAGGTTACGCAACGGCACTCATCCGAGGACGTGTAAGTCACAGCCGCACAACAACAATCCAAGACCAATCGCAAAAGGATGCGGCATCGGCACAATTGTTGTCACAAATTAAATCCCAAACCAACGCAATCGAATTCGAATCGGTCAACACATTCATAAATCCATTGCCCGACGGAACATTCTCGGTCGAGGTTGTTGCATCCAAGATTATCGATCTGGTGAATAGTTTGAACACTTAATTTGCTAAACAATTTATATATGCTATCATCAACACATGAAACAACACGAAAAACTTATATCTTCTGTGTTTAATTGTGCATGTGAAATTCTTGGCATAGATGCCGATTCGGTTAATATTGGACTTACATTTGTTGATACGTGCGAAATCACGGCATTGAATATGGCGCACCGAAACAAGGGCAAAGTTACCGATGTTTTGTCCTTTCCGTTGCTTGAGATTACGGCGGGGCAGATTCCAAGTCGCGATGATTTTTTGCTTGATATCAATCCAGCAACTGGACGGGTCGAGCTTGGTGATATTATAATTTGTGAACAGGTCGCACGCGAACAAGCAGAAAGCTACGGGCACTCGTTAAATCGTGAAATTGCTTTTTTATACGTTCACGCCATGTTACACTTGGTTGGGTATACTCATGAAGACGAATTAAATGAAAAAAAGATGAATGAATTGACCGAAAAAATCTTACAAACCGCGGGGGTAACACGTTGAACAAAGAATTGATACAAAAATTAATTGAACACGCACGAATGGCAAGCGACAATGCCTTTTGTCCGACTACAGGCGTGCCAGAGGGCTGTAGCCTGCTTGTAGAAGGCAATGTGATATTCGGCGGATGCAACATCGAAAGCTCTAACCCACTTTGCAGTATAACCGCGGGCGCGGTCGCAATATCAAAAGCAATAAGCGAAGGTCTTACCAAAATGATGGCGATTTGTTTTTACTCGGATACGGTGATGCCTTATCCAAATGGGGCATTACTTGATTTAATTGCCGAGTTCAATTACGGTATCGACATCATCGTTGCATCACAAAAAGATTACAGCATCCACAAGTTACATGAATTACTTCCAATACGTCGAATCCATTCCGAGGAGGCGTAACATGGCATTTAAAATGGGACATGTGGTTTTAATAGGCGAACCCAACGTAGGTAAAAGCAGTATTGTAAACAAAATCGTCGGTGAACAAGTAAGTATTGTAACCGACATACCAGGAACAACGCGCGAGCAAATTCGGGGAATTAAAAATGGTCGTGACTATCAGATTATTTTCCTTGACACTCCTGGAATGCATAAATCGAAAACTACACTTGACAAGTTCATGTCAAAAAATATTTCGTTCTCGGTTAAGGAAGCCGACGTTATCTTATATATCTTGGACGCGACCGACATCCGAGATGAATATATTCAAAAAATAAAAAATTACCAAGATGCAGAAAAGCCATTAATTCTTGTAGTCAATAAAACTGATAGAATAAAAATGCAAAACCTTTATCCAAAGTTGGCAGAATTAAATGACCTTGGATTTGTAAAAGCTATAATTCCGACAAGCTGTACAAAGGGTGATAATATAGATGTTCTTGAACAAGAAATAGTAAAATATCTTCCCGAGGGTGAACCCGTATATGACAAGGAATTTTTTACAACCCAAGCCACACGAAAAATGGCGGAAGAAATTATCCGTGGCGAATTGTTAAAAGTTCTTCGCCAAGATCTTCCGCATGGCATTGCGGTAAAAATTGTTGAATGGAAGGAAGTGCGAAAAGAGTTGGATATCAAAGCCGAAATCTATTGCACCAAGCCATCGCACAAACCAATGATTATTGGAAAGAAGGGAGCTGTGTTGAAGACAATCGGTACTAGCGCACGAACACAAATCCAAGAATTAACGGGAAAACATGTTCGTTTATATACGCATGTTCTTGTTCGCGAAGATTGGAAGAACAAGGGCGATATGCTGGATAAACTTGGGTACATAAATTAAAGAGACTTGGTAAGAGTCTTTTTCATTCTATCTCGACCGAAGTGGAGAGATCTAGCGAATGCGCATATTAAAATACATGGAAAAAATCAAAGTTGCCATTTTTGGCATGGGGAATCTTGGTAATGCGTGCAAACAAATAATCGAAGAACGACATGACGAATTTGAATTAATTCAAACATTTAACCGTCAAAATGCGGATACGGTTGATGAATACAAGGATAAGGTTGATGTTATGTTGTTATGTGTCGGAAGTGCGGTGGATGCACCGATTATTGCCCCCAATCTTGCACGAGACTTTTCAACAGTAGATTCGTTTGATACACATGCAAAGCTGTTCGATTATATGGAATCAATTAAAAGGTCACAAGGTAAAAGTAGGGTGTCTATTGTGGGTGCTGGTTGGGATCCAGGGTTGATGTCGGTAATGCGATTGTATTTCAGGTCAGCACTCCCAAATGCGATGCACGAAAGTTATTGGGGTGTGGGGGTGAGCCTTGGACATACAAATGTATTGAAAAAAGTTAATGGAATAATAGATGCAATTCAATTTACAATCCCAAATAAAAAAACAATGAACAAGACAAGAAAAGGTGAGTCCGTTTGTTCAAACAAAAAACATATCAGGCATTGTTATATAGTTGCCGATAAGGCGGAACACAAACGAATCGAGCGAGAAATCAAAGGTATTCCGAATTACTTTGCACCATATAAAACAATTGTAAAGTTTGTGTCAATTGATGAGTTTAATAAAAAATACAAAAACCGACGCGAACATGCGGGTTGTGTAATTACATCAAGCGGTGATATAAATATTGAATTCAATGTATCTATGTTATCGAATCCACATTTCACGGCATCGGCTATGATTGCAAATACGGTGGCATGTTATAACATTCAAAAAGAGGGACAAAGTGGAGTATTCACGGTAGCTGACATTGCCCCAAAGTATTTATTCAGAAAAGATATACTAGGTTTAATCTAATTTAAAAAATTCCTTTGCTTTTGCAATTGCTTCTTTATGTAGTTTATCGAGCAGCTTCTTTGCACTTGCAACCGCCTCGATTATTGTACGTGTTCCAGTAACACAGTCTCCGATATAATGTGCGCCATCTATTTCGGGTTTGGTAATATCTTGACCAATAGCAATGATTGTTTTGTCCGAGCAAAAAGAAATTTCTTTTCCGTCTCTTTCAAATATGGCTTTACCTTTTTTGATTTGCGATGGTGATGCCCAGAACTCGAATTTGACTCCCATTTTTTCGGCATGTTCAATTTCTTTTGGATATGCTCGCAGATCTTGTTTGGATTTGCGATAACAAAGTGTTGTGTTTGCGCCATGATGTTTTGCGACAATGGCACAATCGACCGCAACATTGCCTCCGCCGACAATTACAATGTTTTGACCAGTCAAATCGCATGGGGATGTATTCATTTCTTTCAAAAATTCAAGTGCACCAATTGCGTGTTCCTTGCCATCTATGTCAAGTCTCTTACTTGAACCTACGCCCGTTGCAACTATGATTTCATCAAAATAATCTTTTGAAGATACAAATTCGGTATTTTTGTAAATTCTAATACCCATCCTGTTTACAAGTACATTTTCAAGTTTATCAATCAAACTTTTATCAAGTCGCATGTCTGGGATGCCGTATCGTAACATCCCACCAAGCTCAGATTCACGTTCAAATAATACAACATTATGTCCAGCAAGTATTGCATAAAATGCAAAAGCAATCCCAGCAGGTCCGCCACCAACAACAGCGAAATGTCTAGCGTGAAGATTGTCTTGAATGGCTATTCCTAATTCACCCGTAGCCAATTTTTCCAAGTACTGTTTTGAGATTTCTCGTTCTATGTTTGAAAAATTAACTGGGTTTCCTTTTCTTGAAAGTATACAAGATTTTGTGCAAAATTCATGACTTGGACAAATTGCACCTGTAATTGCACTTAATGGATTATTAAAAAAAAGCAATTGCCCAGCCTCATCCAAGTTGCCTGATTTGATTAATTGAATGATATGTCCAACATCTGTACCACATGGGCAGCCATTGCAAAATGCAACCTTGCAACCAATACACTTGTCTAGTTCATTTTTCATATCTTAAAACATAGCATGCAAATACATAATCTTGCAAGGAGGAAATAATGATAAAAATAGCAATCGTCGGTGCGACTGGTATGGTTGGTGGCAAAATGCTTGAATTACTTTCAAATGAATATAAGGTCAAAAATAGCAAACTCTTTCTTTTTTCAAGTGAGAAGAGTGCTGGCAAAAAAATCAAAGTCAATAATGTCGAGTATGTTTGTATTACATTAAATCAAGAAAACCTTGAAATCATGCGCCCTAACTTTGTATTGTTTGCAGCAGGTGGAGACATTTCAAAACAATTTATACCAATAGTTAAAAAGCTTGGGGGCATTTCAATAGATAACTCAAGTGCGTTTCGTATGGATGAGAACACTCCACTTGTTGTTCCTGAAGTTAACAAATATGTTTTAGATGACCCTAGATACAACGTTCAAGGGGTACCTTTGGTGATTGCAAACCCCAACTGTTCTACTATTCAATCTGTTGTTGTTCTGAAACCACTTGAGGATGCCTTTTCTATCAAACGAGTAATTTTCTCGACATACCAGGCGGTAAGTGGTTCTGGCAAGGATGGTATAAAAGATTTTGAAATTACCAAGGAAGGGAAGATTAATGAATTCTACCCACATCCAATATATAATAATCTTATACCACATATAGATGTTTTTCTGGAGAACGGTTATACAAAAGAAGAAGAAAAAATGATAAACGAGACTCGCAAAATACTTGGGAAGCAAGATCTTGCAATTACCGCAACTACTGTTCGCGTGCCAATATTAAATTGTCATTCGGTCTCGATGAATATTGAATTTAAAAATGATATTACGATTGAGCAAGTAAAAAATGTCCTTGAAAACGCCGAAAAAGAAAACAAGGGCTTGGTTGTTGTGGACGACGTACAAAATAATGTTTATCCAATGCCAATGATTGCTGACAACAAAGATCCTGTATATGTTGGTAGAATCCGAATGGATTCAAGCAGGCAAAATACAATAAACCTTTTCTGTGTTGCAGATAATGTCCGCAAAGGTGCGGCAACAAATGCTGTGCAAATTATGCATCACATAATCAACAATGCGAATTCATAATAATTCATAAATGATAGATGTTTTTAATTTGCAATTTTTGCTTTTGTTTTTTATTGGTTTTATCTTACTTGCTGTTATATCTTGGTATCTTGAACTTTCGTTAAAGGTTTTTTATCTTGTTTCTATATTACTTGTATTGGTATTAATGGTTGTAAAAACCGTGATTTTTATTTTGTATTAATTCTTCATTTTTCGTCAATAACTTACATAACCTGTCAAAAATTATGACAGGTTATTTTCTACACTTATACAACTTTAAAAGGGGGAGTATCCGTGCATCTTAAAACACGACTTCATCAAAATGTCTTATATATATCACTTGATGGCGAACTTGATCATCACAGCGCCGAATATACGCGCCAACATCTTGATAATCTTATGGGGCAATCACGTGCTGCACAAATTATTATTGACCTTGCAAATTTGAAGTTTATGGATTCAACAGGCATAGGTGTTTTAATAGGTCGTTATAAGAAAATGAAAGACCGCAACGTTCCAATTTATATAAGTAACCCATCATCTCAGGCAGAGCGAATATTCAAAATGACAGGACTATATTCAATCATGCCAAAGATAAGTTAGTGGTAAAGGAGAAACTATGAGTACAAAATCAAAAATTGAAAAGCCAATCATTGCGGGTTGCATTAACAAAATGAAACTTGAACTGCCAGCTCATTCATTGAACGAGAGTTTTGCACGTTCCACGGTCGCGGCATTTGCATCAAGCATTAATCCGACTTTGGATGAAATTAATGACATAAAAACGGCAGTAAGCGAAGCGGTTACAAACTGTGTGGTACATGCCTATAACAATACAAAGCCACTTTCCCAAAGTATCGAGATCATAAAAATCGAATGTGAGTTATATGAAACACACATCAATATAAGTATATCTGACACCGGACGGGGAATAAAAGATATAGAAAATGCAATGCAACCGTTCGTTACAACTCGCGCCGACGAGGAAAGAAGTGGCATGGGATTCACCGTCATGCAATCCTTTATGGATTCGCTTAATGTGCAAAGTCGGGAAGGCTCTGGCACCACAATTACGATGCAGAAATTTTTTACAAAAGAGACTTCCAACAAGGTTAAACAGGCATAGGGGAGGGTTTCAAATATGCTCTCGGTAGAAGAAACTTCTCGTCTTTTAACATTGGCAAAAGATGGGTGTAATCAATCCAAGACTACTCTTATTGAATCAAATGCACCTTTGATTAAATCAATAATTAAACGCTATATTGGAAAAGGTGTTGACTATGATGATCTCTTCCAGCTTGGGTCACTTGGTTTTGTTAAAGCCATAAATAAATACGATAGTAATTATAATGTAAAATTCACAACATATGCTGTACCTTTAATAGCGGGCGAGGTTAAACGATTCTTGCGTGACGATGGTGCGATTAAGGTAAGTCGAAGCGTCAAAGCATTATATGTGCAAATAAAAAGATTAGTAGCATCGAAAAGTGGTGAAGAATATTCTCCAACAATTGATGATATTGCATCCGAACTTGGAAGTACTCGTGAAGAGGTAATTTACGCAATGGAAGCCGCCCAAATGCCATTGTCATTGTTTGACAAGAGTGACAAAAGTGGTGAGGGTGACGAAGGACTAAGTCTGTCCGAGCGAATTCCAATTGCCGAGAATACCAATCTTGATGACAAGATTATGATAAAAAATATGTTAGACTCGCTTGAACTTCGTGACAGAAAAATTATTATTCTTCGATACTTTAGAAATATGACACAATCCCAAGTAGCAGAAAAGCTTGGTATAAGCCAAGTCCAAGTAAGTCGTATTGAACAAAAAATCATCTCGCAATTCAGAGATGATTTTGGATCAGAAGTTATCTAAAGCTTTTTTCTCGTGGAAGTTCGGATACAGGTGGCATCTCTTTCAAAAGTTCCTCCATTTCGAGGAATTTTTCATATGTAATTGGCTCGAAACTTGTAATAGGGAAATCGCATTTTTTTACACCAGGAGTCTTTCTAACTTTTGCAAATACAATATTAAGATCTTGTCCAGAAACAGGAAAAGTTAAAACACCATGGTGTCCGCCGCCTGCATGATCCATCATTGCGGTTACCGACCAATATTTTCGTTCTTTCTTAAGTTGATTGCCCTCAAAGCTTGGTGATTTTTTTGATACTTTTTTCATGTCATAATATAACATATTGTTACAAAAATCGCAATAGCTATCAATCTATTAATTAATATAAAAGATACATATAGCTTTGCCATTGACAATTGGGTAGTTAAATCTGTAAACTTACACCAAGTGCGGGTAGAGAATCTGCCCATGCTTTGCTATATACATAGTTCCGAATACGTCAGAAGACAAATCTCAAAATATAAGAGGATTTAAATAATTATGATTAGAGCTTCAAAACGCATGATTGCGACACTTGTTGCCATGATTCTTATCGTACCGGTAATTGCTTTGCCAATGGTATTGCTTGCAGGTAATGATAATGATGGTCCAGGACCTGGTCCAGGACCAACTAATAATAACCGACAATTTAATATGTCTGGTTTAACAGTTAACGGTGGCGAGTTCGGTGAACTTGACCTTACCGAATTGTTGCGTGACGAACTTCGTCCTATTCTTTTGAACTTTTTGGTTAACGCAGAAACCGAAGATCTCCGTGAACTTCTTCAACCTCTTCTTGTTGGATTGGTTGAAAGTGGCATGGCAGGTGTCCAAGGTACAATAAAACAAGGTTTACTTGATATTCTGCAAAACGACCAAGTCGAAGGATTTGGTGAATTTCTCACAGAATTCCTTTTGGTTTTCTTGATTGAAAATGATGTTGCTAGCTTTGGTGAAATAATGACCGAAGCTGTGCTTAGATTTTTGCGTAGTGGTCAAATTGAAGAAGCTCAACAATTTATTCGCCAAGTTTTAATTGGATTCCTTCAGAACGATGTTCAAAACTTCCAAGACGACATCCGTCGAGTTATATTGCTCATTCTTGAAAGCGACCAACTTCGTGGTGTAGGACAAATCGTAAATGACTTACTTAACACTTACTTTACACGTGCACAAATCCAGTCAATTATGTTGCAACTTCTTACTCCTGATTTACTGCGTCAACTTGGGTTAGAAGAAATGTTGCTTGAACTTGTTCCAACCGAACTTCGTGGTGTAAGTCTTCGTGAACTTTTAATCGCAGAACTTCCAGCTGAATTTCGCAACATGACCCTTCGTGAACTTATGGAAGACCTTTTACCATCTGACCTCTCGAACATGGGCTTTAGCGATCTTGTAAATGACATGGGGCTTGATGTTGTTGGACTTCTTCGTGAATTTTTCCCAGACGACCTTGCTGATGTAGTAGCAGCAGCAAATGGTTGTCAAGACACTTTGTTTGCAACACTTATGATGGCGGTAATGGGTAACCTTATTGACCTTGAAGACGAACTTGAACCAAACATGCTCCCTGGTGTTGGACTTGGACAATTGCTTGAACTTATTCTTCCATCACTTGGAAACCCAGACATTTACAACCTTCAGGGTGAAGAGAGATTCCAAGAGTTAATGCGTCCATTGATGCACCTTATGCTTGGAATGCCAGCTATGTTTGAAATGTTTACCGACGAAGCGTTATTAAGGGCAGAAATCGCACCAGTTGTTAGAGACATGATGGTTGATATGCTGCAAGATGCTCTTGGTGGACTCGGGTTCCTTCTTGGAGTAGTTATGAATGCAATCATGGGACCTGGTATGGTTAATGACATTATTTCAGAGAAAAACCGTAATATAAATGCACATGTTCGTGACCCTGGGATGTTTGACGCATGGTTAGAATCACCAGAGTTCTTGGTATGGGAAGCCGAATACAATGCGTTTATCGCAACGCCGCAATTTAATACATATAATCTTAACAACCGTCAAGGAAGAACGCAATTCTTACAAGTTCTCGAACAAAACACATTCCTTGTATACGACAATGGTATGATAAGTTTCCCTGCGATGCTTGAGTTACAAGAAAGACATTCTGGTCTTGTGTTTGATTGGGCAACTCCAGTAATAGACCTTGTGGCTATTGAAGAAGCATTATTGTTTTATCCAGGCACAACAGATATCCGTGCAGATTACAACCCGTGGTTCCGTTACTTTGTATGGCACAACCCAACAAATGATGTGAATTCTATTCACACAAACTACCGTGATTACAGAAATTGGCTTGTAAATGGTGGCGGTACGCGTAACGCGGGTGCCAATGCGTTCCTTGTAGCGCAAGAAGTTCCGCATATTGTTCCAACACCAAACGAAACACATGGCATTATGCGTTGGAATCTTAATACTTCACGTATTATTGACGGTAGTGCGGGTCGTAATGTTCGTGATATGAGTCTTTATACACTTCCAACCTTTGCAACTCTTCAAGCAAGAGCAGTCACGGCAATCGACCAAATGATTGAACTTGCATGGGAAGATTACAATGCTGCGAACGTAAGCAATTGGGTTGGTACTCCTGACTATATGAACTGGCGTGTGTTTGCAAATAATACGGCAAGAATCGCTAATCGTGTAACAACAGGTGGTGGTGCCGAGAACGTTGCTACTGGTGCTGTTCGTAATGTTATCAACCCATGGAATCAATGGGTTGCACAAGCACCAACAAACCTTGCTGGATTTGAATACAGAATGCGTCCAGCAACAGACACGGTTCATGCAAGATGGACAACAAACCCTGGAACAAATGTTGCTGGTCATAATGCGTTCAGAGACATTGTCCTAAACACTATTACATGGGCAACATTAACAGACAGAGCCGAGTGGGAGCTTGACAATTCAATAGAGCTTCCAACAAACTTCTTTGAATTCACAGACTTGTTCCACACATTTGAATGTGGTCAAAGTCTTTGGGCAAGGGGAGTTCCTGATCTTATTGACAATGGTGTTATTGTTCTGAACGTTGTTATTCTTGGCGAGCAAAGAATGGAAATCTTCGGTGTCATTTTCGACATGATGATTCCTATGTTACTTGACGAACTTCCACTTGATGGACTTACACCAGAACTTCTTGTCGACCTTGTTGACATGGTGTTTGAATTATACGCAGAACTAAAAGGTCCACTATACACACTTGCAACACAGATGGTAAACGGAAATGTAACAATTTCTGATGCTGAGCTTCTTGTAAGATTGCTTGATGTATTGCTTCCTCACTTGGGTGGCGTACTTGAAATCGAATTTGTGGGCGACCTTATTGCTGACCTTCTTACTGGTCTTCTTCCTGAACCATTCAATAATCCAGCACTTGTTGCACACTTGATTGACACTCAACTTGACGCATTGCTTGAGCTTCTTCCAGTAATCATGGCGAGCGAAAACATGCACGCAACAGTAATGGACGAGATTTTCCCGCTTCTTCTTGAAATTCTTGATGATCAAGTACTTGTTGAGTTCGTTCTCGACATGGGGCTTATGATGTTGCCTGGTCTTGATGAAGCAACACGTACACACCTTGTTAACTTGCTTCTTAGCGATGTTAATGCACTTATTGCGATTATCACGGACGACGAAGTTGATTGCCTTGCCGTTGCACTTATTGACAAACTTCTTACTATTATGCCTACATTCTTGGCTGATGAAGTAATCCAGGCACTTGTTCCTGAATTACTCATACCAGTCCTTGCACCAGTTCTTCCAGAAGGATTTGATGATCCAGCGCTTGTTGCGGCATTGCTTGAAGAACTTCTTCCACTTCTTCCAGAATTAATTTTAAGTGAAGATATTGTTGGCGACCTTGTATTAGAACTTATTGATCTTCTTCCTATTCTTCTTGAAAACGAAGTAGTATTCAATTTCTTCTTTGACATATTGTTCCTTGATGTCGAGACATGGCTTGGTGACGAAGAACTACGCATTTGGTGGGAAGCTGTACTTGACGAGGCAATCGCTAACTTCCAAGACGACAATTGGTTTACAACAGAATTCGATAATTTAATTAATACACTTGTTGGGTTCCTAAACGACGAAATGATTGATGATGCATTTGATTGGGTAATTTCATTCCTTATTGATGCAATTGAATCAGTCGAAGGCGATTTCCATCATTATTTCGCGACAGTTGTTAACCAGATCATCCATTGGCTTGCTGAAGATCGCGTAATTGAAACTGCTTGGGACTTTATGCTTGGTCAACTTGTTTACGTTATCGAAAATGATTTTGATGCAATCTTTGATTCAATCGTTTCTTTCCTTGTCGAGGGTATCAATAATGACGAGATGATGGATACGGTAATCGAATTTGTTGTTCCACTTCTTATCGAGTTTGTAAATAATGAAGAAACATTTAACATGGTGTTCGACATGCTTGTTGGCACATTGCTTGGTGACATTGACCTTGGCGATATCCTCGGTGATATCATGCCAATTTTCGAAGGAATTTCAATAACACTTACAGAAGACGGCTATTTTGTTATCGGTATTGGTGAAGAACTTGAACAAATCCTTTACAACGAAGACCCAATGATTTTTGACATCGTGATTTCATTATTCTCATCAATCTTCTTTGTCGAAAGAACTGTTGGCGATGAAACACACTTTGACTTGATGGTATATCAATTCACATTCAACTTTAACGGTTCTGAAACATCAATTGGTAATGAAGAAGTTGCTCAGCCAGTTGTCAATATCCTTGGTGACGTACTTGGTATGGCTGGTGGTGCATTGCCGTTTGATGTTGCTATTATCGGCTTCTTGTTCAACATAATACTTGCTGATGTTATCTACGATGGCGAAAGCATTCTGCTTGATGTTCGCCTTGATCTTTCTCTTCTTGACCAACTTGAAGACTTTGAATTGCCATTCAACATGACAACACTTTACACAAGAATTGGACTAGGGCTTGAATTTCAATTGGCAGCATAATCTACAAACAAATTAAAAAAGCCCATACTGGGCTTTTTTTTACACAAAAATATCAATTTAAAGAACTTTGCTTATAAAGATTAAATCACTTGCCAAAGTCGTCACTTTCAGGTAATATAAAATTATGGAAGCATATATAAATCCCGTTTGCAGAATCGTTGTAATCGGAGTAGGCGGTGGCGGTAATAATGCCGTAAACAGAATGGTCGAGGCAGGTGTTCGTGGTTGCGAGTTCGTGTCTGTAAACACAGATAAACAGGTATTGAAACAGAGTAATAACTCTGTTGCTACTCTTGTCATAGGGGAAAAGTTAACCCGTGGTCTTGGTGCTGGAAGTAATCCAGAAATTGGACAAAAGGCAGCAGAAGAGAGTCGTGAGGAAATCGAAAAAATTCTTAAGGGTGCCGATCTTGTGTTTATAACCGCTGGTATGGGTGGTGGGACTGGAACTGGTGCTGCGCCTATTATTGCTCAAATTTCAAAACAAATGGGTATACTTACAATTGCTGTTGTAACCAAGCCATTCGAATTCGAAGGCGCTCATCGTATTTTAAATGCCGAAATTGGTATATCTAATTTGTCGAAATTTGTTGATACGACAATTGTTGTTCCAAATCAAAAGTTAATTGATTCAACTCCACAAAAGACTACAATGCTCGAAGCATTTTCAATCGCCGACGAAGTTCTTCGTCAGGGTATCCAAGGGTTAACTGATCTTATCGTTACGCCGATGTATATTAACCTTGACTTCGCAGACATCGAAAGCGTTATGCGAAACTCTGGAATTGCGCACATGGGTGTTGGTCGTGCAAAGGGCGAGGGTAGACTTCTTGCTGCAATTCGTCATGCGGTTCAAAGTCCATTGCTTGAAACTTCTATTAACGGTGCAACAAAAATAATTATGAGCATCAAAGGCGGACGCGATCTTGATATTCACGAGGTTTCAAATTGTGGTAATCTCATTCGCCAAGTTGTTGACCCAGGATGTAACATGATCTTCGGTGCCGACATAGACCCAACATTTACTGACGAGGTTCAAGTCATTATAATCGCGACTGGATTTCCTCATACAAGATATGAAAAGATTGGAAAGCCAGAACAACGATCTCAAACCATAACTCAATCTGTGACAAGCGAGACCACAACAACAACCGAAACTCGAATTCCATCTTATATAAGAAATGGGAACGGTGCATAGTTTTCGATTGACATATGACATTTAATATGCTATTATAAAAGTTAGTTGATAATACAAGGAGAAAATAATGTACGCAATTATTCAAACAGGCGGAAAACAGTACAAAGTAGAAAAAGGCACAGTACTACGTGTCGAATTACTTGATGCGCAACCAGATGCAATCGTTTCACTTGACCCAATTCTTTTGGTAAAAGAAGATGGTACGGTTTCAAATGAAAAAATTACTGTAAAGGCAAAAGTCATTGAACACGGTAAAGGCGAAAAACTAGACATTTTCAAGTACAAGCCAAAAAAGAACTACCGTAGAAGAATGGGTCACAGACAACCATTTACAAAAATCGAAATCACGGAAGTTGCATGATAAGAATATCATTAAATTACCGAACCAAGGGTGATAATCAAAGTGGACTAATTGGTTTCAGTATTCGTGGTCATGCCAACTTTGGTAATCACGGACAAGATGTAGTATGTGCAGCCATATCGGCAATAGCACAGACTGCGGTACTTGGATTAATCGAAGTTGCAAAGATAAGTCCAGATATTGATAAAAGTGATGGATGGTTATCGGTAGTTATATTCGAAAATGAACAAAGACTTGACATTCGCGCAATTCTTGATACAATGGTAACGGGAATACGGAATATTGCTACGCAATATCCAAAACACATAAAAATCGAGGAGAATTAGAAAATGAAAGACGTAATGGGACACAAATGCGGAGGCTGTGGCGGTTGTAATAAACCGAAACCAAAGCCAGAATTTATTATTGACCTTCAACTTTTTGCTACTAAAAAAGGTGGCGGAAGTTCAAAGAACGGTCGTGATTCAAATGCAAAGCGTTTGGGTGTAAAGGCTACTGGTGGCGAAACCGTAACTGCGGGTTCTATTATCGTGCGTCAACGTGGAACAAAGTTCCTTGCGGGTGACAATGTTGGGATTGGTCGTGACCACACACTTTTTGCACTTGAAAGCGGAACTGTTTGTTTTTCAACAACAAAAAATGACCGTAAAAAAGTAAGCATAAAAGCAAGCTAATTAGCATCACAAAAAATTAAAAACAAGTCCAAGCGACTTGTTTTTTATGACCTAGGAAAAATCGTTTGCGATTTTTCATAAATACATTGCATTTATGTCCAAAAAAGGCATAGAAGGCATTCGAAGAATGCGACGAAGTCGCCTTTTTTATGACCTAGGAATTATCGCGTTAGCGATAATGACGAGAATAGTCTAACCTTATGGAAGTTATTAAGTGTTCGCGTTGCGAACAGGTCATCGTCAGATAATTCATATAGTGTTTACAAAAAAACTTTCGACTGATATAATGCGTTATGATTCAAATTAACGATAATGGTAAAAACCCAGCAATGGATTGGGGATTTGCTTTTGAAGGCACAACATTAGTCATTAAACCCGTGTATAAAGAGAAACCTGAATTAACAGAATATGACAAGCTTGAAAATAAAGAGGCTCAAGACCAAGTCGAGGATTATTTAAACATAAGTGATCAGCTATTAACCGAGCAAAGAATTGGTTCAGTATATAATACAAGACCAGAAAGGCTGAAGAAAGCTGCAATAGTTATTGGATATTCTGTATTAAAGGACCATGCTCGTCAAGGAATAGATAATTTCAAATCAAGAGGGCATGAAATTAATGTTTGAGTCACAGAGAATTGAAGCAAGCTAAGAGGCTTGTTTTTTTGTAATATCTGGGGCTTTGCTTACATATCAATTAACATGAAAGAACATAAAAACTCCAAAATTCGACAAATTCTAAAAGGAACACTCTATGGTCTTGTTACCACTATGGTGCTTATACTATTCTTTGCAATATTTGTAAGGTTTGCAGGCATTGGTTCGACCACAATTGGAATAATCACTCAAGTAATAAAAGTTATAAGTATCTTTATTGCTGTGCGCATTGCATTGCGCGAGATAAAAAAGCGTGGGTACTTATTTGGCGGGATAATTGGTATTGTCTATACAGTTCTAACATTTTTTATCTTCAGCATCATAACTACAGAATTTTCAATCACAACTGGAATACTTTTTGAATTCTTGTTTGCTATAACTATTGGTGCGGCTTCAGCGTTGCTGTTAAAAATGGGAAGAAGAGAAGCCTAGTCACAAAAATAAACATTGTAATATAAAAGTCTTTCCTATATACTACAAGTATGGAAAGACTTTTACTTATTGATGGTAATTCATTGATCAACAGGGCATTTTATGCATTCGGTGCAGGCGGAGCGCATCTTTCACATAATGGTAATCCGACAAATGCGACATACGGTTTTTTGAATATGTTATTCAAAGGCATTGACGAAATCAAGCCAACACATCTTGCTGTTGCATTTGATGTAAAACGCAAAACTTTCCGTAATGACATTTATGCCGAATACAAGGCTCATAGAAAAACTACGCCAGACGAACTTCGCGTTCAATTAAAAGACCTTAAAGAAATTCTTAGAACAATGAATATTACTATTTTGGAAAAAGAAGGTTTCGAAGCAGACGATATTCTTGGTACCATGTCAAGAAACTGTGCGCAAGAATGTATTATATTGACGGCTGATCGAGATGCATTTCAACTTGTTTCAGATAAATGCAGCCTTTATTTAACAAAAACTGGTGTTTCTAATTTAGACACATGGAATATCGAAAGAATTAATAGTGAGTATAAAATTCACCCAACACAGTTTATTGATTTAAAAGCACTCATGGGGGACAAGTCTGATAATATCCCAGGTGCAAAAGGAGTGGGAGAAAAAACCGCACTTTTACTAATTCAAGAATTTGGTTCAATAGAAAATTTATACAATAACTTGGATACAGTAAAAGAAAAAACAAGAGCTTTGCTTGAACAAAGCCGAGAAAATGTATTGTTAAGTAAAACACTTGCAACGATTGATACCGCTGTCCCAATTAATTGTGAGTTTAATGCAACAAGTATCAAATTCCCACTTGACCAGAGCGTTTATCAAGCATTCTACGAGCGTGGTTTTAATAGTCTATTGAAACGTAAAAACCTTTGGGGAAGCGAAGTTCAGGAAACTATCCAGTCTGATAAGAAAACAGAAACTATAAAAATAAAGACAACAGAAGAATTAGTTCAGGTTGTAGAGCAGATTCTTTCAAAAAAGCAAGTCGCACTTGATTACGATGCTGATGGATTTTATCTTGTAACCCAGGCTGATGTTGAATATCAAATCCCATTTCGCAGGAGTTTAATCGATGATGGACTTGACATTGATGAAGTACTTGAAATATTGAAACCATTGTTCGAGAGTAACTTGGAAAAACTTGTATTTGATTCAAAGGTGTTTAAAACATTTCTTTACGAAAAAGACATGTCTTTGAACAATGTTATAATCGACGCAAAAATTGCTTATCATCTTTTGACATCGCGAACCAATGTCAAGTCCGTAGAAGATATTCTAAGCTTTTATAGAGTGAATTCCAATCTTAAAATTGCCCCTTTATTTGATTTAGATTTACCAAATAAACTAGGCAGTAATATGTTATTAGAGCTATACCAGGATGTCGAATTACCACTAGTCGACATTTTGTGTGATATGGAAAAAAATGGTGCTAAAATCGATTTTACGGCGTTACAGAGTGTGTCAGAAGAGTTTAATGCAGAGATTTTAAAAACATCAGAAGAAATTTACACAGCCGCAGGCGAACGCTTTAATATTAACTCTCCAAAAATTCTAAGTGAAATTTTGTTTAAGAAACTAGGGCTATCTACATTAACAAAAACAAAGACTGGATATTCTACTAATGAAGAGGTTCTTCAAAAACTCAGCAACAAACACCCTATAATTCCACTTGTTCTACGCTATCGAAAATATTCAAAACTATTGTCAACGTATATTAACGGATACAAAAACTTGATGACTCCGTCGTGCTTTGTTCATACAACATTTCATAATACTGCTACCGTTACTGGACGACTTTCATCAAGTGAACCGAATCTGCAGAATATTCCACAACGTTCAAACGAGGCTGGTAAAATTCGTTCACTTTTTATAAGTCGTTTTGAAGATGGAAATTTGCTTTGTGCCGACTATTCTCAAATTGAACTTCGGATATTGGCTCATTTTTCTGGTGATGAAGTTATGATTTCGGCATTCAATACAGGACGCGATATTCACAACGAAACGGCATGCAGAATCTTTGATGTTGAATGTGGTAAAGTTACGTCCGATATGCGACGTGTTGCAAAGGCAGTAAACTTTGGTATCGTATACGGAATTTCTGCATTCGGTCTAAGCCAATCACTTAATATTACAACGTCCGAGGCGGGCAAATTTATTGATCGTTATTTTGCTGAATTTCCGAAAATTAAATCATTCCTTGATTCTTGTACCGACTATGCAATGGCAAAAGGATATGCAAAAACAATAATGAACCGAAGAAGGTATCTTCCAGAACTTATGAATACAAATGCAAATATAGTAGGCTTTGGTACTCGTGCAGCGATGAACATGCCTATGCAGGGTAGTGCCGCCGATATCATGAAACTTGCTATGGTTAAAATATCCAAGCGGATGAAGAGTGATAATATAAAATCGCTTATGATTGCCCAGATTCATGATGAGCTTGTATTCGATGTATTGCCAAGTGAACTTGAGACAATGAAAAAAATTGTTAAACAAGAAATGGAGAATATAATTGAATTAAAGGTACCACTTCAAACAGATATACAAGTGAAAAAGAGTTTGTAGTATACATCACACTATGTTAAAATCCATGCATGGAAGAAATAAAAGAACAAGAACTAACCACCGATGTTGAAACAAGTGAATCAAGTCCAAAGAAAAATTATTTTGCGTGGTGGACAAATTCTACACTTGCAACCAAGGTAACTTTTGCACGCCTTGCAATGATACCGTTTATCATATTCTTTTACATTGGTGCAAATGAATTTACTGCATCGGATTTCTTTTTTTACTGGGGGAAGATTGTAGCATTAATTATTTTTATTGTTGCCGTGGCTACAGATTATCTTGATGGCTATCTAGCGCGAAAGCGTAATGAAGTTTCTGATGTTGGAAAATTACTTGATCCGATTGCAGACAAGTTGCTTGCATTTACTGCATTTGCACTTATTGTTACAGACACACGTTTACTTGCATCTGATCCTGATGGATTCTTGCCTGGATTCGCGGCGGCATTAATAATACTCATACCAATTTCACGTGACCTCATAGTTGGAATAATTCGTCAACTTGCGGCGACAAAGGGTATCGTGATGGCGGCTGACAAGATTGCAAAGGCAAAGACAATGCTTATGTTCTTGTCACTTACATTGTTCATGATTTATGCCGCAAACTTTAATTTCTCAAGCACAGCAACACATACTCCATTCCTCGGAACCGACCTGTTCTTTGATATGTTCCGATATATTGCTTGGTTCTTTATGATTGTGACTATGGCTCTTACAGTAATTTCTTGTGTCAACTACATTATCAAATATAACAAGGCACAAAAAGAATTAATTGAAACCCAAGCTGCTGAATAAAAACCCGTTTGACAACATTGGCATTTGTGCTATAATCAATACGTGAATATGAAGGAAGCAAATTCACAAGCTTCCTTTTATATAAAACAAAATATTACAACCATCAAAAGATGGTGAAGGAGGATGCAAATGGCATTAAACATGCTAAATGCTTCCACTTGGATGGTAATAGTTTTTCCAATTATCGGGATTTTGTTAGGGGCGGTCGCAGGATTTTTTGTGGCAAAGGTCATGGAACGCTCACAAAAGGACAAGAGTACACAATCTGCATCCAAAATAATTGAAAAAGCTCTGCAAGAGGCAGCTACCGTAAAGAAGGAAGCAATTCTAGAAGTAAAAGAAGAAACACACAAGCTAAGGACACAAATCGACGAGGAAAAGCGTGAATGGCACGGCGAGAGACAAAAAGCCGAGCAACGCTTTACAACTCGTGAAGAGCAAATTGTAAAGCGCGAGGAGATCCTTGCTAACAAAGAACTCTCAATTGAAAACACTCGTGCCGATATCGAGAATACAAAGAAACAAGTCACAAAAAATCTCGAGGACTCAAAGGCTAAACACGAAGCGGCTGTTGAAAAGCTTGAAAAAATTACTGGACTTACAAAGGCTCAAGCCAAGAAAGAGATTATGGACTCTCTTATTGATGATGCAAAAACCGAGGCAGCGGGAACAGTTCGTAAGATTATCCAAGATGCCGAGGAAGAAGGCGGCAAAAAAGCCCGCGAAGTTGTTTGTAACGCAATGCAACGTCTTGCCACAGATGTTGTTGGTGAAATTACCGTTTCAACAATTAACTTGCCGACTGATGAAGTCAAGGGCAGATTGATTGGTCGTGAGGGACGTAACATCCGTGCGCTCGAGGCGGCTACTGGCGTTGATCTTATTATTGACGATACACCAGAAGCAATTACCATAAGTTGCTTTGACCCATATCGCCGTGAGATTGCGAAACTTTCTATAGAAAAGTTAATTCAAGATGGACGTATCCACCCAGGACGTATTGAAGAAGTGGTAGAGCGTGCTAAGAAAGAAATCGACAACCAAATCAAGGAAATTGGTGAATCAACCGCATACGAATTAAAAGTTCACGGATTGTCACCAGAAATTATCCGTACACTTGGTAAATTAAAGTTCCGTACAAGTTATGGTCAGAACCAGTTAATACATTCAAAGGAAGTCGCATTCCTGAGCGGTATGATGGCGGCTGAACTTGGTGCAAACGAACAAATTGCAAAGCGTGGTGGATTGTTGCATGACCTTGGTAAAGCACTTGACCATGAACAAGATGGTACACACGTCCAAATCGGTGTCGAGATGGCAACCCGTGCAAAAGAAAGCAAAGAAGTCATTCATTGTATCGAAGCACACCATGGTGATGTTCCGTTCCAATCGCTTGAGGCTATTATCGTTCAAATCGCAGATGCACTAAGTTCTTCAAGACCTGGCGCGCGTCGTGAGAATCTTGAGAACTATATCAAGAGACTCAAAGACCTTGAAGAAATTGCAAACAACAAACCAGGTGTCGAGAAAACATTTGCGATATCTGCCGGTCGTGAGATCCGAGTAATCGTAAAGCCCGAACAAGTAACTGACGAACAGGCATTGTTCATGGCATCCGAAATCGCAAAAGAAATCGAAGAAAAATTAACATACCCTGGTCAAATCAAGGTTAATGTCATCCGCGAGACACGGGCAACCCAGCTTGCAAAATGACGGGACGAAGTCACGTCATCCTGAACGAAGTGAAGGATCTAGCAACATCGAGCGATGGAAGCGCTGTATGAGTATTGACAAATCACAACAAAAATGATATAGTTCGCTATATCATTTTTTGATGGGAGAGCAGAATAGATAGACATGATTATCAATTTTGAAAGAAGTTTAATTTGACAAAATAAAATCATATGCTATAATAGATGAACGTAAAACCTAGAAGGGGGTGAAGAATTAATGACACAAGTAATCGTAGGAGAAAACGAATCTTTAGAATCCGCCCTCAAGCGTTTCAAGCGCAAGGTACAAAAAGACGGCATCATCGGCGACATGCGTAAAAAAGAAGAATACGTAAAGCCATCCGTTGCAAAGAAAAAGAAATCCGAGGCTGCGCGTAAAAAGGCGAAAAAAGACGCACGTGGGTAAAATTGAAAAGACTCTGTTAAAGGAGTCTTTTTTCTTAAAAGTGATAAAAATTCTCTATACGTCATTCTGAACAACTGAATGTAACGAGGGCGTGAAGAATCTAGGCGAAGCCGCATTATATTAAGCCTAATAAGTCGAGATTGTGTCTGGCAAAACTTATTGCGGCTTTGCCTAGATTCTGGTTGACTTTGTCAATGCGCATTATGGAAAAGATGTACTGTTCGCTTCGCGAATGGGCGACCGTCGCTTTGCTCCTCAGAATGATGTGTAACTTTATTATTTTTCTTGCTTACAATCTTTATTAGCAAATGCTATAATATCTCCATGAAGCGATTTTTTGTAAGTCAAATACTTGGTAATGATTTCGAGCTAACGGGTTCGGAGCACCATCACTTGGCATTTGTTATGCGTGCAAAGCCAGGCGACAAAATCATATTATGTAACGGTGATAATTGTGATTACAAATATACTATTGTAAAAATTACTCGCGACGAAGCGACCCTTGCATTTGATTCAAAGTCAAAGAATAAACAAAATCCAAAGAACAAATTGGTTGTTTTTATTGGTCTTATAAAGCTTGATAACCTTGCCCTTATTGTTGAAAAATTGAATGAATTAGGTGCAAGTGAACTTGTTCCATTTACAAGTTCGAATTCTAACATTGCAGCCAAAAATGTTAACATCGAAAAATTGAACAGCATAGCAAAGCAAAGTTGCAAACAATGTGGCAGAAGCATTCCGCTTAAGGTTCATGAACCTATTACATTTAAAGAAATGCTAAATGAAATCACAAGTTTTGATAATACATTCTATGCCGACAGGGGTGAAAAACAAGATAGAATAACACGTGAAAAGACACAAGGGTCAAGTTACAATGCACTTGTTATCGGTCCCGAGGGTGGATTTACATTGGAAGAAAATCTTGTAATTACAGAAGTTGCGACACCAATAACACTTGGAAGTCGAACACTTCGAAGTGAAACGGCGGCAATTGCGGCAACAACATTGATTCTCAGCAAAATGGGGGAGATATGAGAATCAAGTTTATAACACTAGGATGTAAAACTAATCAAGCAGAGAGTAACAAGATGGCGCAAGAGCTTTGTAATAATGGATTACAAGTAACAGTCGGTGAAGCCGATTTGTATATAATTAATACATGTGCAGTCACAGGGGTGGCAGAGAGAAAGAGCAGGCATGAAGTTTCAAAAATAACTCGTAATAATCCAGACGCAAAGATTATCATCATGGGTTGTGCAAGCGAAAATGACAGTACCCAGTTCAATTCAGATAATGTAATCAAGACATTTGGTACAGATAAAAACGGGATAATAAAATATGTACTAGAGACGGCGGGGGCAACCGCTTTGCGCATAGCGCAAAGCACATCGGAGTCCATGGACTCCGATGTACACCGTACTTTGCACGGTGTTGTCGCCCCCGTCACCCGAACAAAAACCTATATCAAAATACAAGATGGCTGTGATAACTTTTGCACGTTTTGTATTGTCCCGCATCTCCGAGGACGTGCAACATCGCGACCGATTAATGACATCATTGCCGAAATTAAATCCATATCCCCGCATCAAATAGTTCTTACTGGTATTAACCTCACCGCCTATAAAGATGGTGACAAAAACCTCGCTAACCTTTGTGTCGAGGTAAATGAACTTGGCATCCCGTTTGAAATAAGCAGCCTATATGTAAATATAATCACCAGAACCTTTATTGAAAAGTTATCAAATTGTAAAAACTTTCAACCTAATTTTCATCTGAGCTTGCAAAGTGCATCAAATGCAATTCTTAAAAAAATGAACAGACACTATACGTCCGAGCAATTTGAAGATGCAGTAAATCGCATTCGCCAAGCCTTTCCAACATCAAAGATTTCGGTTGATATAATTGTTGGTTTTCCAACCGAAACAGACGATGATTTCATGCAGACATACGATTTTGCAAACAAAATGAAGTTTGACGCAATACACATATTTCCATACTCACCAAGAAAGGGAACAATTGCCGCAAGTATGAAGCAATTACATTCAAAAATAATAAAGGAAAGGGCAGACAAACTGAAAGAGTTAACAGTACATTGACAAACATATACTGCACATATTAAAATATATAAAGGAAAATCATGCTCGAACTAAAGAACGTATCAAAAGTTTATAATAACGAAAGTGGACAAGTTGTTACTGGTCTTTCTGATATTAATTTGAAATTTGCAAAATCTGGTTTTGTTTTTATAACAGGCTCATCTGGAAGCGGCAAGACAACATTGCTTAATATTCTTGGTGCCATTGACACAAAAACAAGCGGACATTTACTTGTAAATGGTGTTTATATTGAAAATTTTACCGAGTCAGCATTGGATGCATACAGAACAAACTTTGCTTCAACAATTTATCAAGACCTTGGGTTAATTGAACATCTCACCTTGGAAGAAAATGTTTCATTGGCAATAGAAATCCAAGGGCGAGAAGTATGCAAACAAGATATTACCGACTTGTTCAACAAACTTGATATTTCTGGTTTAGAAAAAAGATATCCTCATGAGGTAAGTGGAGGACAGCTTCAACGCGTTGCAATTGCTCGGGTTCTTATAAAGAAACCTAAAATAATACTTAGTGATGAACTAACAAGCAGTCTAGATGATAAAAATCGGGATGAAATTTATCAAATTCTAAAGGATGTATCAAAGGATACCTTGGTAGTTGCAACGACACATAATGTTGAAATGATTAAACGTCACGCAGATAGAATTATTAAACTTGAAAATGGGAATGTAGTTCACGATAATAACAAAGCTTCAATCATCGAAAAGGATGAGCAAAAGTTTTCATTCGAAGATTCCCGAATGTCTTCCAAGCAAACAGTTTCTCTTGCATGGGGTAATTTCCGAATTAACAAACTTCGAACGATATTCAGTATTGTTCTTTCAATACTTGCGATTACTTTTTTTGCAATTTCGCTTAATTTATCTACGCTTACACATAATCGTGCAATTATTTCAAGCTTTCTTCAAAGTGATTCACCGTACATAGTATTACGTGATAATACACGCATTTTTTCAAGTGCAGACCACGATAATTGGACAAGACAATCTGGATTTGCAAATACACAATCGGCACTTCTTTATCAAATAAGCCCACATATTACCACCACTTTCAACACACCAGCTTCTCATGAACATACACTTTTTAATATTCGATATCTTGCAATTATTGAGGGTAACGTAGATGCATCAAGTGCTAACAAATTCGGACAAACACTTATTCATGGGAATTGGTCAAGTACAAAAAATGATGTAGTGATATCCGATTTCATGGCGTATCAAATTGTTACTGCATACCATGCACATGGCTTGGTAAAAGAAATTGAAGATTTGATTAACTATAATCTTGTATTTGGCGAAGTTGAATATAACATAGCAGGAATCTATCAAACAGACTTTAACCAGTATTTCATCATGGGGCAAAATAATTCATTTGCAAGATTCTGGGGCAACAATCAAATGACCAATGCACCAGGAGACCACTTTATTGCAAACACAATGATGCGTTTACGCACCAATCTCTCGGATCAAGCAGTCTCGCGTGCATTGTATCTCATTCAAAATGATTGGGTAACGGCATTTACTTCGGTCTCAACTATTCAGGGAATTCAAAGCGGTTCAACTGGAAGCCTCCACATTGATAGTGGTGCCTTGAATGAAATTTCAATCGACCCAGGCTCTAATTTCTTTTTAAATGATCCAATAGGTTCTATGACAAGCCTTAATCAATCAATCAATGATCATGGTCTTGTGATAAGACGAGACCCAAGTATTCTAAGTGAAAGAACCATGTTTATCTCAAGTCACCTTGAAAACGATGCAGATATTATGAGTTCTTTGCCATTTGTTGTAATGCATAGTGTTTTTGATCAAACGCCTTGGTTTATTAATCTTTCGACAAGAATACAACCAAATGTAAACTCACCAATCCAACATATCCCAATAGCAAGGTTCGACGATCCTGAAACAGTCTTTGGCATAGAACCATTATCAACAATATCGACCGACAGTCTTACCGAGAACATTATCGTACTTTCATCTTCAGATTTTGCAAAATTTGTAAACATGTTGATAATTCCAAGCACATCAATGGCAGTTTCAAGAAACTATAGCCTTGATCGAATTACTGCAATAATTGATAATATGGGCGGCAATGTTGAAGTGATGTTCTCAGATTCATATTCAATCAGCAATTTTATGAATTCATTTGATTCTGTGATTATTGCTATGCTGCCTGTATCAATTGTAATGGCAATTCTTGCAATCTTGATTATTGTAGGTTACATAGGGATGGGAATTCGTTCAAGACGTAAAATGATTGCAATATTGCGTTCGCTTGGGGCAAAAAGAAATGATACAAGAAAAATATTCATAGCAGAAGCTGGAATATTTACGGGTTTTATTGTACTGGGTTCTGCACTTTTAATTTTCCTGTTTATGTTGTTTGGTAATATAATAGCGCGGTCAATTTCTGGACATGCCTTATCAATTTTTGCACATTCATTTCTGTTCTATGCAATAGTTCTTGGAGCAACTTTGTTTGTTATCGTTGCAAGTTACATAATTTTTTTACGAACCTATTCAAATACAAAAAATGGTAGGGTAGCACACGCAATGAAAATAGTGTGCGAATAAGTTTCCAATATGATATAATGTCTCATGGAAAAGTATATTAAAGAATTTGAAGAGATTTATTCAAAACACATAAAACGAGAAGGTGCCGATAAAATGCTTGAGTATTTACGCAGTACTGATTTTTTTACTGCGCCCGCATCAACAAGGTTCCATGGTAATTTCAAGGGTGGACTTGTCGAGCATTGTGTACGGGTATATAATCGTTTTTACAAGATACTTGAAAATGAATATGGTGCCGAGTATTTCAAGAAAGAAGGAGTCCAGGAGAGCATAGCAATAATTGCACTTTTACATGATGTTTGTAAAATAAATTGCTACAAGACTGAACTTCGTAATGTCAAGGAAGATGGTAATTGGGTTCAAAAACCATACTTTGCTTATCAAGACCCACTTCCATATGGTCATGGGGAAAAGTCGGTATATATGATATCGGCATACATGCGCCTTACGCGTGACGAGGCAATGGCAATTAATTGGCACATGGGTGCATTTGATGCACGTGCAAAAGATTCAAATTCTACATTAAATGTTGCATATAAGCAATATCCGCTTGCTCTTTTATTTCATTCGGCAGACATGTTATCATCATATCTTGATGAAGAAACCGTTAAATAATTTCAGAATAACTTTACTTTATCGGCTGCTGCTCTTTTAATATCTTCACTCATCGAAGCATAATGTTTTTTTGTCGTATTTACATCTTTATGTCCAAGTACACTTGCGACTACATATATATCCCCAGTCTCTCTATAAAGATTGGTTCCAAAAGTACTTCTTAGTTTATGTGGTGATATGTTCTTGAGTGGTGTCACCAAACTTGTATATTTTTTAACAAGATTTTGAACCGAACGTACACAAATACGTCTGCTTCGATTACTTGGGAATAGCGGGCTTGTTTCATCAAGATTGTAAGCATCCAAGTAAGCTTCTATCTGGTTCACAAGTTCTCTTGGCATATATAGGATTTCTTGTTTGCCGCCTTTTCGTGTAACACGAAAGCTTGTATTCTTTAAATCAATGTCACACACATCAAGTCCAACAAGCTCGGAAACACGGATTCCTGTCATCAAAAACATCAAAAGAATTGTGCGGTCACGCATATTTTCAATTCTGTTAAACATTTCACGAATTTCATCTCGTTCAAGTCGAGCAATAGGTTTTTCTTGTAACTTTGGCATATCAATATTTGGAAGGATGTTTTTTGAAATTAATCCTACCTTGAAACAATATGCAAAAAATGAACGCAGCGTTGCAAGTTTACGCATTTTTGCTTTGTCTCCATTATTCGACCCGAGCCACTCCATATACATTTCAACATGCCAAACTTCAATACGTTCAAGGTCATGTTCGGTAAGATTTTCTATCTTTTCACCAAATTCCTCTGTCTGGGTTACAAGATAATTAAAGAATATCCCCAAATCGTACGAATAGTTTAAACGTGTAAGAGAGGATGTTCGCTGGGCGATTCCTGTGAAAAATCGATGCGAAAAAGGTGGTAATTCTTGTTTTTGAATTTCTAGTAATACAAGAGTTCTGTTTTCTCTTTCTTTAAAATAATTCATTCTATATAATTTTAACATTAATTACTAACTTCGCAAAAACAAATAATGGTGTACGCTAATTTGTTTTGCAAGTACTGCATGCCTATGCTATATTAATCTTAAATATGGGGGAGGGCATTATCATGCCATTTAACAACGAATTCATTTACAATGCATCTAAACAAGTTCGCGTTTCGAGTGTGGGCTCGGATTTTGAACAAGCAAAAAAACTTATCATGAGCGCACTTGAAATTGTGTCAAAACGCACTTATTATGTCAGCCCGACTGATGTAGATATATATATCCATGGAAGTTATGCGTTAGATACTAATATTTATTTTCCTTCGAATCTTGAAATTGTTGTTGAGCTTAAAAAGACGCCTTCGTATGACCCCGATGATTTACCGCATAAAAAATACCGCCTTTTTAATAATTATTTTGTTGAAACTTCGTTTGAGTTTAATCCTGTAGATTTTTCAAAAGCTTTATTTGATGCCCTCAAAGAACTTACTGGTGGAAATACTACACAGCGAGAAAAATTTATCCATGTGCCAAGACAAGGTAGTATCAAGCATAACTTGGAAATTACGCCGTGTTTCACATTTAATTATATTGAACAAGATATTCCAAGAAAGCTAAGTAAACAACCAGGCACGCCAGACTTTCAAAGCGACACACGTATTTTCCGTGGGGTTTTGCTGTACGACTACAAAGTCAAAAGACACATTTTTACATTCCCAAAATTGCATGCAAGAAATGGGAGTGCAAAAGATATAGCGACGCAAGGTAACTTTATAAAGATGGTTCGTCTCTTTAAAACTATTAACAAAATCGGCGAGCGTGAGGTTAACTTTGATCGTACGCGCGGATATTTTATTAACTGTCTTCTCTTTAATGTTCCGAACGAGCTTTTCATATTGGATGAGTCAAGCAAGTCAAAAAAGCATCCACTTGTTGCAACAGGGAAGGGTAGGTCAATCAAACAAATGCCAGGTGAAGACGAAGCAAAAATTTTCTTCCGAATTTTGAATTATCTAGTTAACAGCGATTTTGCATCCTATGTGTGCCAGAATCTTGTGTGGGAGCTTTTTGGTCTTGCAGACGAATTTTGGTCAATACGCGAGGCACACACGTTTGTACAAAACATTAAAAAATTCCACGATAACTTTCCAGCAGACAGAACAGTCCTTGCGTAATCCCGAGGTTATATCTAAGTTTTTTCTTGGATTCTCAGGGATTTTATAACTTCGCAAAACACAACTTTTACGCAAGAGTTGAACTATAGTTCTATAGTTCTATAGTTCTATAGTTCTATAGTTCTATAGTTCTATAGTTCTATAGTTCTATAGTTCTATAGTTCTATAGTTCTATAGTTCTATAGTTCTATAGTTCTATAGTTCTA